>Ga0334890_1001752_pt1 | contig 27422 bp, 31 predicted proteins | sample GraSluR1_MG_3_FD_207220 | JGI IMG/M metagenome (GOLD analysis project Ga0334890, IMG submission 207220) | Sludge microbial communities from methane-producing bioreactor in Wageningen University, Netherlands - Granular Sludge_31_08-R1 | ecosystem: Engineered > Bioreactor > Anaerobic >... | reverse complement strand
GGCTCTTCGGCGAGTCGGGGCTCACCCCGAAGACCTCCGCCCCCAGATCCCTAAAATCCTTCAGCCTCTCGGTGAAGTCGAGGGCCTCCCGGGTGCATCCTGAGGTGTTGTCCTTGGGATAGAAGTAGAGGACGACCCATCTTCCCGAGAGCTCCGCCAGGCATACCTCCTGCTCATCCTGGTCCGGAAGGCAGAACCCCGGCGCAGCATCTCCTCCTTCGATCGTCTTTTTTTCATCGGCCATATCTATACCACCAGATCTTCTGACATCCCCTCTCATCTACGCCATCCCGACGAGTGACTACTCCCCGCCCTGAAGGGCGGAGCTTCTAGCTTTTGGCAGAGACTGTAGCCCCAGTCTCAAAATGTTTATCGCCGCATTCTCATCACGGTCCATGACTAGCCCGCATTGAGGACATTCATGGACCCGATCCGATAGCGACTTGTTGACTTTAAGACCGCACCTGGAACATAGCTGACTTGTGTTCCTAGGATCTACTAGAACCACCATCGAACCGGCGCTCTCAGCCTTGTACGATGTGGTTATTACTAGCATCCTCCAGGCAGCGTCTGATATGCTTTTAGCCAGGCAGTGGTTCTCAAGCATGTTCGTGATGCTCAGATCCTCGAAAGCAATCAGTCCGAACCTTTCGACCAGGTTGTGACTGACTTGATGAGCAAAATCGTATCTGCGGTTGGCAATCCGCTCATGGGTCCGCTGGACGACTTTGAGAGCTTTCCACCTCTCAGGAGTTCCTTTCTCATATTTGGATAGTCGTCTTTGAGCTTTGGCCAACGCCTTCTCCTCAGATCGAAAGAACCGTGGGTTATCGATCTTCTCTCCGTTGGACAGTGTAGCGAAACTCTCCAGCCCCACATCGATGCCCGCCATCAACCCATCTTTCCAGGGAGGCTTCTGAGGATCGTCGATCTCCACTGAGAAGCAGGCAAACCATTTTCCGGTCGATGATCTCCGAACGGTTAACCTCTTGATTTTACCTTCGATGGGTCGGTGGAGCTTGATCTTGATATCTCCGATCTTGGAGAGACGCAGCTTCCCGAAAGACAGTTTGAATCCCAGCTGTGGATAGGTGAACGAATCGTACCATCCTTTCCCCTTGAACCTGGGATACCCTGGGGTCTCTCCTGCTTTGACCCTTCGGAAGAACGCTTTAAAGGCCAGATCTACCCGTTCTTGGACGTTCTGGAGGGTCTGAGAGAATACCTCCTTTAGTTCTGGTTTGTTTTTCTTCCACTCTGGCAGCAAGTTGTGAGTCTCATACTTAGATACGGATTTGCCTTCTTGTTCGAAAGAGTTTTTTCGATATGCTAAAGTCTCGTTATAGGTCCATCTACACAGCTCCAAGGTCTGTTCCATCTTAGACCGCTGTGCTTTTGTCGGATAGATCCTATATTTGAAGGCTTTAAGCATTACACTCACTTATGCTGTTAAAGTATTTAAGATTCATGACATAAGGCGGGGTACGATTCATCCCCGGCCTAAAGACCGGGGTTTTCTCTACCCCTGCACCCCGACTCTATAAACCCTTATCATCTGGGGTCCACCTGGTCGGAGGTAGTCGACAGAAGGAGGCTCCTCGGAAGCGTAAGAGGGCTGAGAGGCCCCCGGCGGGACCATTCTCCCTCCCTGGGGGGCCATCATCGAAGAGCCCTGACAAATGTTAAATAGAATTCCGACTATCCATCTTATCGGATGTACGACCCCCTCCTCCTCCAGATCGGATCCGAATCCCTCTTCAGCAACGTCTGGGTCCTCCTCTTTCTCTTCCTCTTCCTCGTCCCCATGCTCCAGAGGAGGTTCCTGGAGCAGAGCAGGAGGAGGCTCCTGGTCAAGATGGGCAAGAGGAGGAGGTCTGTCGTGGTGACCCTCATCCACCGGCAGGAGGTCCTGACCTTCCTCGGCATACCCCTGGCGAGGTACATCGACATCGACGACAGCGAGCAGGTCCTCAGGGCGATAAGGACCACCCCCAAGGACGTCCCCATCGACCTCATCCTCCACACCCCTGGGGGGCTCGCCCTCGCCGCGACCCAGATCGCCCTAGCCCTGAAGGCCCACCCGGCCCGAAAGACGGTGATCATCCCCCACTACGCCATGAGCGGCGGAACCCTCATCGCCCTCGCCGTCGACGAGATCATCATGGACCCCCACGCCGCCCTCGGCCCCGTCGATCCCCAGCTCGGAGACCATACCGGCTCCTACCCCGCCACCTCCCTCGTCAAGCTCCTGGAGAAGAAGAAGATCGATGAGGTGGACGACAAGACGATCGTCCTCGCCGACCAGGCCGAGAAGGCCCTCCGGCAGATGGACGGCCTGGTGAGGACGATCCTGGACGGCAGGTGCGATGGCGAGAAGGTGGACCTGATCATCGAGGAGCTCGTCTCGGGGAAGTACACCCACGACCACCCCTTCATCGCCGAGGACGCGAGGCGGCTTCTGGGGGAGTGCGTCAATACCGACGTCCCCCCCGAGGTCTACGACCTGATGAAGCTCTACCGGATGGAGGTGGCGCGGCGGAGGCCCGGCGTCGAGTACGTCCCCGTGACGGGGAAGTAGGCCCTCCGATCCCCCGGCCGGAGGGCTTCTCCACCGCTTTTCTTTTCAGCCGGACCGGCTCTCAAACCGGATCTCCCTCACCTTGACCTCCCGAGGTGGAGGATCTGGGGGGATGAATCGAGGGGGAGGGCATACCCCGGCTGGATCGACCCGTTGCAGCTCCCCGTCCCGACAGCCCCCCGGGAGTCGTAGGCGATGTAGCTCCCGGAGAGGAAGCTTCCAAAGACCTGGAGGTCCAGCCGGCAGAGGACGTTCTGATCGAGGAAGATCAGATCGAGGCTCACCCGCGGGCCTGTGACGATGCCGCTCGCACCGATCGTCAGATATCGGGTCGAGGCCGCCGCCCCCGCCGCCGGTGGCGGGTCCTGGTGGAGCCACCAGACCATCGACTTTATCCCCTCATCCCTCGTCGGCCTCGGCCCCGCCTCCACGGGGAGGAAAGCTGGAGGGGCTCCGGCGCCCCCGGAGGTGCCCCGGCCGAAGACCACCTCGCCGATCTGGATGATATCGACCTCTGCAGGCTGGGACCTCCCGGTGGCTCCGTCCATCAGCACGAGGCTCCAGATACCGGCGACGGCGGCCGGTTGGGCCTCCGCTGAGGTCGCCGGGGTGGCCGGACCGGCGAGGGGGCCGGAGGAGGGGCCCTCCGACCCGTCCTGGAGCCCCAGGGCCGCCCCCGGCGAGAGGAGGAGAGCGGCGAGGAACGGAACGATAAACCATTTTGATCTCATATTCTTTAACCCCCTTAACTTATTCTCCTCCAGGTTTAAAAATCAGCCGCTTCTCGGAGGTCTATGCCGCTTTAACCCTCCCCTCAGATCCTAGGAAGCCGGCGGATCAGCGCCGCGCGCTTCCCCGGGGGAGATACCTCTCCGGGACGGCGACGACGTACGATTTATTTCCGATCAGGAGCCAGAGACCGCCGGAGGCGAGGCCGACGAGGAGGTTCATCATCCCCAGGACGGGGATCGGATCGGTCCAATCCAGGGAGATCACCGTCATCCCTAGGCTGCCGGCGAAGATCCCAAAGAAGCTCATGAGGGCGGCCGCCGACCCCGTATCCCCCCTCTGCTGCTCCAGCATCAGGTTCGTTGCCGGGGTTCGGACCAGGCTTGCGGAGATCGTCGCCGGGAGGAGGGCCGCCGCCAATAGCCAGGGGGCTCTCTCTCCAAAGATCGAGATCAAGAGGCCGCTTCCGGCGATCGCTCCGAAGGAGGCGGCGATGATCGACCTCCGCCGGAGTCTCCTGGAGACCCGCATGTAGATCATGGGGCCGGAGATCATCCCGACGGCGTTTGCGGCGAAGTAGTAGCTGTAGACCTGGGGGCTGACGCCGAAGCCGTTTATGTAGATGTAGGAGGACGCCGCTATGAAGGCCATCGAGGATATCCCCGGGAGGGAGAAGAGGAGGAGGAGGGTGGAGAAGCCGGGGTTCTTCGCCACGCGGAAGATCCGGCCGAGGGCCCCGAAGAGGGAGCCCCCGCTCCGCTCGCCGATCGTCTCCTGTAGCGCCAGGCCACCCAGAAGGGCGAGGAGGCCGATGAGGGCGAGGGCCCAGAACGCCCCCCTCCAGGAGACGAACTTGAGGAGGATCGCTCCGAGGACGGGGGCTGCCACCGGCGATATAAGAACCATCGACTGGACCATCGCCAGGATCGGCTCCCTCCTCTTGCTCTCGTAGACGTCCTTGACCATGGCGGTGGCGACGGCGAAGGCGCCGCTCGCCCCGACCGCCTGGAAGATCCGGAAGGCTATCAGCTGATGAATGTCGCCGGAGAGGGCGCAGCCGAGGCTCGCCGCCGTATATATCGAGAGGGCCGCGAGAAGGACGGGCCTTCGGCCGTACCTGTCGCTGAGGGGGCCCCAGAAGAGCGTCCCCGCACCGAAGAAGACGAAGAACAAAATTAGGGTGAGGTTTGCGAGGTCTGCGGAGACGCCGAAGTAGAGGGCCATCCCGGGGAGGGCGGGAAGGTAGAGGTCGGTCGAGAGGGGGACGAAGGCGCTGAGGAAGGTGATGAGGGCGACGAGCCCCTTATCTCCGAGATACTTCTGTCTCCGGGCGGAGGAGGGGATAGTCACGTCATTTCACCCCCCATCGATCTTTCTGCAACTCTCTCTCGCCTCCGATTATGACGATGAAAGGGGCCGTCCTCTCATTTTATAAAGCTGGCGAAGAGGGCGATGGGGCGGCGCGGGCCGGGGGCGTGATTTGGGGAGATGGGATTCGCGCCACCAAACCCATTGAGATGGAAAATCGGAGCGGCTTTACACTTCTGCAAAATTACCGCCCTCGCCGACCGTCCGTAAAGCCCACATCTCCGCCCCCGGGCTCTCAGTCTTAAGGCGTTGAAATTTTCATAACTATTATGTCGAAGCAGCTTCTTAGTAGGGCGACGGAACTTTGGGGTATGCCCTGAAAACGTGGCGGAACACGTCTTCCGCCTTTTGGGCGACATCATCTTCCGTATAGAGGTCCACCGGAAGGCCGGTCTCATCACTCCAGAGAAAGTCCCGAATGGTCACGCGCACAGCATCCCTGGTTGTCTCTTTTTCGCGCCATTGATCGACCCTGAGTTTCTCATCCTTCAGCGTCTTCAGCAAATCGACAGCAACTTATGTAAAATTCATAATCCGCTCAACGGCTTCATGACTGGAAAAGTAATAGTAGAGAAAGAGCCTATCTGCTTTTGAATCGTCAACAGTCAGTTTCATTTGACTCTGGGAGACTACATACCGATCTGAGATTCCCACCTCAGGAATGAGTGCTACTTGGCCAAGCATGCCAAGTTGTGTGAAAACTAGGTCGCATGGTTTCGCAAGATTGCTAGACAGGTCCTTGCGGACCTTTGACTCGGAGACGAAGACGAAATCATCAATGTCAAGGAAACGGCCATTGTTGAGATTTGATCCTCGAATGACTGGGACACCATCTTCGACATAGTCACGAGAAGTAAGCTTCGAGCCGAATGGTCCACCAATAAATGAGTACGGCTCATCGGAAGCAAGCAATTCAAGCTTCTGGCGCGGCCAACTCATGCCCCCACCTCCCCGACGTCCTCCCGAATGGCCAACGCCAGCGATGCCGCCCCGGCATTGAGGCGTTCCGGCTCGGCGTGGAGATGCAATCATGATTGAAGACCGTTCATTCAGCGTCCTCCAGGAGCTGAGAGATCTCAGCAGGTGAGGGCAGCTGCCCTTTGAGCTCCTTGGGCAGGCGCTTGACCATGCGATAGGTCGAAACCCCGATGGGCTTTCGAGCATCGTGCAGGGCGTATTCGACAACGGTGCGGCTCTTCTCCTTGCAGAGGATGATGCCAATGGACGGATTCTCACCCTCCTCGCGCACCTGTCGGTCCAGGGCCGTCAGATAAAACTGCATCTTGCCCACGAACTCCGGCTGAAACTCACCAATCTTGAGTTCGATGGCGACGAGGCATTTGAGGCGGCGATGGTAGAGGAGCAGATCGATGAAGTACTCCTTATCGTCCACCTCAAGCCGGAACTGGCTGCCGACAAAGGCAAATAACCCACCCATGGCGCGAAGAAAGTCCTCGATGCGGGCGATGAGGGCGCGTTCCAGCTCGCGTTCCGAGTGCTCTTCGCCCATCTCAATAAAGTCGAACGTATATTCATCTCTCACAGCAAGTTTCGCCTGTGTGCGCTGGTCGTGCGTCAGCGTCTTATCGAAGTTGGTCTGGCCGAGGAGGGTCTTTTCGTAGCTCTGATTCTCGATCTGGTGAATCAATACATTCTTCGACCAACCGAACTTTGGGGTCATCCGGATGTAGAACTCGCGCTCAAGAGGGTCTTTGCTGCGAGCCATGATGATCAGATTCTTGCTCCAGCTAATTTCTCCAACCAGCGGTTGGAGTTTCTCGTCGCCACGATATTCCAGGTAAAACTGCCGCATATACCACAGATTCTGGACCGAGAACCCCCTCACTCCTGGAAACTCATTTTGCAGGTCATCGGCCAACTGCTCGACGACGGATCTGCCCCAACCCTCCCTCTCTTGCCGTCCGGCAATCAGCTTGCCAATGTCCCAGTAAAGCGCGACAAGCTCCCTGTTGACCGCCTTGAGGGCTTCGTACTGGGCTGAATAGACGCGTTCCTTCACTTCAGCCAGAAGCGCGGCGTAATCGTCAGGCAATCGCTCCGAGAGTCCTTTCATATCCCCAGCTCCTCGAAGTTATTCTTGATCGTCGCCGCCAGCTTCGCCGCCTCGGCGTTGAGGTCCTCCAGCTCCACGTGAATTTCGCGCAGGGCTTCCTCGAAATCGAAGTCCTCCTCCACCTCTTCGGGCGCAACGCCGACGTAGCGGCCGGGGGTCAGGCTCCAGTCGTTGGCGGCGATCTCGTCCCGGTCCACCAGCTTGACCAGCCCCTCCACGTCGCAGAGCTTCGCCTCGGGGAACCGCTCGGCGGGCCAGCGGGCCTGCTTCCAGAAGTATCGCACCTTCGCCTCGCCGCCCCCGGCGCTGGAGGCCCGGGACGACATGACAAATCCGGCCCTCCTCCCCTCGTTCAGGTAGCTGTAGAAGTAGCTGATCCAGATGTAATTTCCGTTGGAGAACTTATCCTTCTTGTTGACTCCGGAAAGGCCGAAAGGAAGGCGAGGATCGGTCTTGACCTTGTCGGCATCGATCTCGTCTACGTTGAAGGGAGGATTGGCCATCACGTAGTCGGCCTTGCCCACCAGCTCGTGAGGGTCTTCGTAGTAGGTGATCGCCCTCTGGATGTCGCCTTCAAGGCCGTGGACGGCTAGGTTCATCTTGGCAAGGCGGATGGTGGTGGCGTTCTTTTCGAGACCTCGGAAGGTTAGCCGGTCTGTGGGACTCTGGCCTTGTTCCTCGACGATGCGGGCGCTCTGCACAAACATGCCGCCGGAGCCTGTGGCCGGGTCGAGCACATGGGCTATCAGGGATACTAATGAGATGGGGGTGAAGAACTGGCCGCCGTCGTGAGCCTTCTGATCGGCGAACTGGGTGAGGAAGAACTCGTAGATGCGACCGAAGATGTCGCCAGAGACCTTCTTCAGCTCGTCAGGGTTGAGCGTGCACAGTAGCTGTCCGAGGAGGACGTTGTCCAGCTCCTGATACTCGGTCTTGGGCACTGCCAGATAGCGGCTGTAGGCGTGCCGCAGAAATACGAGATCCATAACGGGCAAGAAATACTCATTGCTAGCATAATTAGAGTTGGCGCGGAGCGTGTCTGCCGCGTTCCAGAGGCGTTTTTCGATGGCTTCGATATGTTCCAGTTGTGGCATACTAGCTCCATTTTACTCTATCCATGGGCCTGAAGTGCCTATATGAATGCTCCCGTACTAAACCTTAACATATCTCTTTTCGTTGTCCAGTTAACATTTCGGGGTTCTAAAGAGGGTGTTGATAGACTCTTGTAGGAGCCAGGTATCGTTGTAATGGCCGGACTTATCGGATTTGACTTTGTTATCGAATTTTCTAACTAGCTCTGTGAACTCCTGCGATGCTCCCAATTCGCTTTTTCCCTCTAACTGTGAGATTTATAGAAGAAATGATAAAAGCATCGGTTAGGAGCACGAAGTAAGCTAACAGCCCGACAACTACATGCCCTTTGACCCCCCGAAAAAGAAGCATGGTCCATGTCGAAGTGACAAAGAAGGACGTAAGAGACCTCTCGGCGGAGGTGAAAAACCTGCCGGGCGCCCTATTCGGCGGGAGCGGACCCCTCCTCCGCCCCTTCCTCCCCAGGCTCGAAGAGCTCCTCCCGCCCGAGAAGAGGGGGAGGGGGGCCAACTACATCTCCTCGACCCTCAAGGCCCACGTCGACGCCGTCGAGGCCGACGAGGATCACCTCCGGGTCGAGAGCGAGGGAAGGGCGGTCGAGATCACCCGGACCGAGCTGGCGGCGATCCTGGAGGAGAAGTTTCCGACCTTATCCCACCAGAGCCTCAACCTTCCGGGCCTCCTCTTCCTCCAGTCCGGCCCCGTCCTCCAGGCCTGCACCCTATCGAGGCTCGCTCGCGACCACGGGGTGAGGGTGCCGGGGGGGCGGCGGACCCTCCGATACGTCTTTCACACCACCGTCGTCTCCATCGGCGCCGACCGCGATTGCGTTCGGATCGAGTTCGACCTCGACCGCCTCCCCGGCCTATCCGGCGGCTGAGCCGCCGGAGGGCGGAGCCGTCGGAGGAGCGGGGAGACGGCGGCGGCCGGAAGATCCGCCGGCTAGACGATGAGGTGGCGGAGCTTCAGGAGGTGCTTCGGGTTCTGCCGGACCAGGACCTTCAATAGCCCCCTCAGGTCCAATTCTGCGACGTCAATCCCGTCGAGGGAGTGGATCAGCCGGTTGAGGTCGTCGTCGGTGAGGTCGACGAAGAACTCCTTGACGGCGAAGTTCCTGGTGATCGACTTTCCGATCGTCTCCCTCCACCCCTTCTCGTAGACCTGGAGGGATCTCTTGTCCACCTCCCCCTTGGGGACCAGGTCTGCGGCGATCTCCCCCGCCATCACCCCGGCCCTCATCCCGTTGATGATCCCGCCGCCGGTGATGGGGTCGGACTGCCGGGCCGCGTCCCCGACGAGGATCACCCCGTCGGCGACCGTCGCCTCGATGGGGCCGGAGACCGGAACCCCGCCCGCCATCATCTCCAGAACCTTCCCGTCGGGGAAGTTCTTCTTCATAAACTCCCTCAGAAGCCTGATGGGGGTCCCGGAGTCGGCCTTTGAGCCGAGGACCCCGATCCCGACGTTGGCGAGAGAGGGGCCCTTGGGGAAGGACCAGACGTACCCGCCGGGGGCGATCTCGTTTCCGAGGTAAAACACGCAGTAGTCGTCGTCGATTTTATCGTCCTGGACGAGGAACTGGGCGCAGGTCTCGATGTCCTTGGGTTTGAGGGCGGTATCGATCCCCGCCCAGCGGCCCACCTTCGACTCGACCCCGTCGGCTCCGACGACGAGGGGAGCCTCGATCCTGAGACTCTCGCCGATGAACTGCGCCGTGACCCCAGCGGGGACGCCTCCCTCCCAGAGGAGATCCAGCGCTCTCGTCTTGACCATCACCTTCGCTCCGGCCTCCGCCGCTTCTTGCGCCAGGGCCCGGTCGAAGACCTTCCTCTCCAGGACGTAGCCCACCTCCGCCCCTGCCCGATCCTCGGATATGACGATCTCCGTGCCGTCGGGCCCCCGGATCCTCGCCCCCTTCACCTCGGCAGAGATCCAGGAGGGTTCGGGCTCCACCAACTTCTTGAGGGCGGCCTTGCTGACGCCCTCGGCGCACCGGACGGGGTCGCCGATCTCCTGCCTCTTCTCCAGCAGGACTACCTCCAACCCCGCCTCGGCGGCGGCCTTGGCGGTCATCGAGCCGGCGGGCCCCGCCCCCACCACCACCAGGTCGCAGTTCACGTCTTCGCCTCCTTCACCAGCTCCAGGGCGCCCAGGGGGCAGATCTTGGCGCACCGGCCGCAGCCCGTACAGCCGTCGCCGACCTCGATCCAGGTCTCCACCAGCTCCAGGGCGGCGACGGGACATACCCCAACGCAGGCCCCGCAGTAGCCGCATTTGTATCTGTTGACCGAAAGCATTGGACCATCCCTCCTCAGCGGACCACCTTGAACTCCTCAATCTCCCGGCAAGGCACCTCGGATACCTCCATCCCGGAGACGAGGGCCCCGGCGGGCCCCTCCTTCATCAGGCTCAACAGCTCCCCCACCTTCTTCCTCTCCCCCTGGAGGAGGGCCTCGACGCCGCCCCCAGGAAGGTTCTGGACCCAGCCCTTCACCCCCAGATCCGCGGCGTTGCTCCGGGTGAAGCTCCTGTAGCCTACGCCCTGGACCCTCCCGGAGACCCGGACCCTGACGCAGATCATGGGGTCACCTCCGGATCCCGGAGAGAAGGTCCTCCAGGGCCGCCTTCTGATCCTTCGCCTTGACGATCCCCGAGGCGAGGAGGACCCCCTCCGACCCTAGATCGAGGGCCGCCCGGAGGTCCTCGCCCCGGCTGATCCCGGCTCCACAGAGAACCCCGACGGAGGGCTCGATCCTCTTCACCGCCTCTACCGAACCCGTTACAATGCCGGGGTCGGCCTTGGAGACGGGGATGCCGCTACCGATCAGCTCGGGGGGCTCCACCGCCACGTAATCGGGCTTGAGGGAGGCGGCGGCCCGGGTGGTGGGGATGTTGTTGGTGCAGACTATGGCGGAGATCCCGGCGGTCCGGCAGGCCGAAAGGGAGGCCTCGATCTCGGCGAGCCGGAGCCTCCTCTCCGAATGGTTTATGAGGGTCCCGGTGGCTCCCGCCGCCTTGACGGCGGCGGCGGTGATGGAGCCGGTGAAGCCGCCGAACCCGACCCCGTCGACGTGCTGGGCGTAGACGGGTATCGATACGTTCTCCGATATCAGCCGGATATCCGGGGCCTGAACCGCCACGGCGATCTCGACGTCGTACTGATCTTTTGCCTCCTCACAAATCCGGGAGAGCTTCAGGGCCTCAGCCCCCGTAGCCTCCGAGTAGGTCTTGAAGTTAAGCACAACCTTTGTCATGATCATCACCGAAGGCCGCAATCGTCGATGCCCAACGGCCAGCTTCGAGGATCGGGCCGCTTGATCGCCATCGATCGGCGCTAGATTCTTCGACGGCCGGGAATGATCCTCATCCACCATCCGGGAGACGATCTTCCGATCCTGACGTCCCCCGGGCAAGCCCTACCGAAATCAGATCGCCGATCTAAGGCTTCATTTCAATCCTCGGCCTTTGAGTCAACTCTTATGAGATAAAATCGTGATGGTGTGGACTCCGGGGCCTGAGGGGCCCGACGGACGCGGGGGGGGGCGCCCGCCGATGGAGGCTCCCCCGAGGGCCCCTCAGATGATGACGCTCGTCTTGAGGATGTACTTGATCATATCTTCCGAGAGCTTCGTCTCTCTTTTTACCAGAGTTACGACCTCATCGATCTTCCGACCCTCCGAGATCAGTTTGGATATCCTCTCGATGACCCCCTCGTCGATCTCGTAGTACTCGTCGATGTCCTTTCTGTGGCCCCAGACGTCGCCCCGCAGCAGCTCCACCCCCTGGATCTCCAGAAACTGCCTCGCCGCCTTGGACATCGTCCTGTAGTAGGATGGGGGGGTCTGGACGGTTCGGATCCGGGGGCACCTCTGGATCAGGGTCATCACGTCCATATTCGACGGCCTGAAGGCGAGATGGATCATCTGCTCGTTGGGGTTAAGCTCCGGGATCTCCTCTTTAGAACTAACAACCCTCAATCTCATGGTGCATAGAATGATCTTAAAATATTTATACATAGTGGTTATGATTTCCCCGAAAATCCCCTCCTCCGGAAGGAAGGACGGATTTTAGATAATTACCCCGTATACCGGGTATCGGGAGAAATTATCCCGGCAGTCCTCCCCCGAGGAGGGGGATCCGGCCTCGACGGCCCGGCCGGCCAGGACCCCTCGGCCGGCCATCTTCTGCCGATCCCCTCCAGCTACCCCCTGGAGGCGAAGGAGGCGATGGCCCTCGCGCAGCGGGCGAGGCAATCTTTCGCCATCCTCTGGCTCGGCCAGGAGCCGAGGCCGCAGTCGGGCCCCGCGTACCTCACCCGGTCTCCGAAGAGGCGGCACGCCTCGATGAGCCTCTTCTCCATCAGCTCCGCGGCCTCGGAGGCGGAGACCTCCCTTGCCAGCCTCTGGGGGTCGAGCCAGAGGTTCGTCTCGAGCCGGTCGTTCAGCCTTGCCACCATTCCGTCGATGTCGGTCCTCGCGATCCCGACCCGGAGGAAGGCTCCGTGATCCTCCAGGACCCGCCGGTCGACGAGGCTGAGGTAGTCGGGATTTGCTGCCGACTCGACCCCGATGACGTTGATCCCGGGGACGCTGGAGCACGCCTCCGCCATCAGGGGGGAGTGGAGGTGGACCTGGCAGTCGATCCCCCCGCAGGGGCGGGCTGCGATCTCCAGGGCTTTTTTTATCTCGTCATCGTCGAAGATGACGTTGGGACTGATCCCGAGGCTCGGCTCGTCGATGGAGATGACGGCGACCTGGAAGTGGCGGCTCAGTTTCGCCATCTCGACGAACCTTCCGACGCTTCTGGCGAGGTTATCAAGGATGTCCCGGTAGTCAGTGGCACCGAACCGGGATATGTAGAGCTCCACGGGGCCGGTGACGCAGACCCTGACCGATAGCCTCCCCCCCTCCTCCTCCATCCCTCGACCCAGGGCCTCCAGGGCCGATAGCTCCAGGATCCGGGCCTCCTCCGCCCGGACGAGGTAGGGGCTCTCCGACCTTTTGGGGTCCTCGATCGGGTCCATGAACATCCGGATCATGTCCCGGAACTGGGGGTAGGTGGGGCGCTGGACCCCGGCCTCGACCTTCTGGGCCATGGCCTCCTCGACGACGGCGAGGTAAGATCCCCCCTGAGGGAGGCTCTCCCGGCTCATCCCCGCCGGGAGGGGGTAGCTTCCTATGTCGTCAAAGATGATCTCTGGCCCGTCATCCATCCTCTCACCCCCCTATCCCCGGAAGAGCTCCGAGAGCCTCTCCTTGAAGGAGCCGTACTCCCCGGCGATGAGGTCGAACCTCTCCTCCATGCCGTCGAGGCGGGCCATGCTCTCTGGCACCGGCGGCTCGAGGCCGACGGCCCGGACCACCTCCTCGGGGAACTTGGCGGGGTCGGCGGTCTCCAGGGAGACGGAAGGCCTCCAGTCCTCGACCTCCTTCAGGTAGCGGGCGAGGCCCGCCCAGCCGACGGCGCCGTGGGGCTCCAGGAGGACGTCGTACCTGTTGTACGCCTCGGAGATCGTCTCCCGCGTCTCGGCGTCGGTGACGGAGACGGCGAATATATCCCGCCTCATCGCCTCGATCTGGGGCGCCCGGACGACCCGGCCGGTCTCGTCCATCTCTCCGCCGTAGAGCCAGAATATCCGGGCGAGGTTGGAGGGGTGGCCGACGTTCATGGCGTTGGAGATGCACTTGACCGATGGCCTGATCGGCCGATAGTCGCCGGTGGAGAGGAAACGGGGGAACTCGTCGTTCTCGTTGGTGGCGATGACGAACCGATGGACGGGTAGATCCATCCTCATGGCGATCAGCCCCGCCATGACATTTCCGAAGTTGCCGCATGGGACGGAGAAGACGACCTCCCGGTCCGGGGCCGCTGTCCGGGACCAGGCGTAGAAGTAGTAGATCGATTGCGGAATCAACCGGCCGATGTTGATGGAGTTGGCGGACGACAAATTGAGGTCAGCGAAGTCGGGGTCGACGAAGGCCTCTTTCACCATCAATTGGCAGTCGTCGAACTTGCCGTCGACGGCCATCACGTGGACGTTTTTGCCGAGGGTGGTCATCTGCTTTCTCTGCCTTCCGGTCACCTCTCCCTCCGGAAACAAGACCACGACCCGGATGTTATCCAGGCCGTAGAAGGCGTGGGCGACAGCGCTTCCGGTGTCCCCGGAGGTCGCGGTGAGGATCACCATCGATCGGCCCTCCTCTCGGAGGAAGTACTGCATCAATCGGCCCATCAGCCGGGCGGCGAAGTCCTTGAAGGAGAAGGTGGGGCCCTTGTCCAGCCTCATGACATACTTCTCGTCGTAGACCTTCTCCACGGGCACGGGATAGTCGTAGGCATCCCGCAGGATCGCGACCAGGTCCTCCTCGGGGATCAGGTCTCCCAGGTAGGGGCGCATCACCGAGAGGGCGATCTCGGGGTACTCCATCCCTGAGAAGCGGGCGAGCTCCTCCTTCGGGATCCGGGGGATCGAGTCGGGGACGTAGAGCCCCTTGTCGGGGGCCTGGCCCCGGAGGAGCGCCTCCTTGAAGTCGAGGCGCTCGGGGTGGCCGTTGGTGCTGGAATATTCTATTTTCTTCATAGGCACGGAGGGATTGGGAGGGATCGTCTTTAAACTTTGTCCGGGTCGGGGTCGGGGGCGAAGCTCTCCATCGAAGGCCGGGATCTGTCCTCCCGCTCGGGGAAATCGGCGTATGCTGAACTTGGAATCCACGCCCAGAAAATCCCCCCCTGGCGGGCGGAGAAGCTCCCAGGGCAGGTTCAATACGTCCGGCAGATCCGAGGCGATCACCAGGAGGCGGAGAGTGCCCTGCGCCACCTTTGCCCAGATCTTATCCCAGGAGCTGGCGAGCCAGAGGGCGAAGAGCTCGGAGCCGATGGCGGCCAGCTTCTCCGCGGCCAATTTTGGCGCGCATCCTCCTTCGAAGATTCCGTTGTAGCGGCGGGAGATCTCACGGACCGCTTTGGAATCCTCGGGCGATAGGCTCTGGTTGCTGGCAACGACCTCTCCGTCCACTATGACGTGATAGAGGAAAGTGGACTGGGGAGGGATTCCCGCCTCTTTTATGGAAAGGGTGATGATCGCGTCCTTTGTCATTCCATGCGCCTCAGGAGATCGACTGTGATGGCTTACCTTTTGGGAGATCTCCCTAAAAACTTATCCCAGCTTCGAGGCAAAAGGCGGTCTGGGCCGCCGTCAGATCGAATGAGGCTTCCTGCTATAAATTTTTAAACATGCCCTTCATCAACCATTATCACTATGAAGTACACAGTCGTCCTCGAGCCTCAGGAAGAGGGAGGTTATACTGTTCGGTGCCTCGAACTGCCGGGAGCCATAAGTCAGGGCGAGACGAAAGAGGAGGCCCTGATGAAGATCAAGGAGGCGATCGGGCTCGTTTTTGAGGTTCTCAGGCAAGAGCTTCAGGTTGAGAACGCCGAGGTCCTGAAGGTGGAGCTGGCAGATCTCCGCTGAGCCCCCGGTGATCTCGGGAGAACGGCTGATAAGGATCCTCGCCAGAAAGGGCTTTTCTGTAAAAAGGCGGGCGGGAAGCCACGTTGTCCTTCAAAAAGGAGAGATCGTTTCTTCAGTCCCTCTCCATGATGAACTTAAGAAAGTCACATTGAAGGCGATCTTGAGCCAGTCGGGCCTAGAGGTCGATGATCTCCTGAGATGAGACATACAAACGTTCGGTGATGGATAGGGAATGTCCCCCTTCTTGGGGACTTCGACCCCCTGATCGAAGAGATGGGCGCCAAGTTAGATATGGGCTTTGAGGAGTTTCAAGAGAGGATCAGATCGAGGAAGGGCGCCGAGTCGTTCGACGAGTGGGACGACCTCATCATCTGGGAGAGCCGCGAGGCGGCCCGCGAATACTGGGCGGGCGTCCAGGCCAATCTCAAAGGCGTCGGGAAATGAAAAAGGTCCAGGATATCCTCGACGCCCTCTATTCCAGCCAGATCGTCGAGGAGATTGAAGTAATGGTGTTGGTCCAGGAGCCCGGAAGACAGGCGCTTCGGGCCTTTGCAAAGCTCAAGGGTGATACGTCCACTCCATCAACGAAGCACTGGGCAGGGACTTCAGGCGTTATTCCTACCACGCACAAAAAGAGGCGAAGATGGTGCGAAGGTGGGACAACGCTCCCCACTGGCCAGATGTGAAGACCTTCCCGCATCATCTTCATATCGAGAGCGAGAAGAAAGTCTCGGAGTGTCGGGAAGTCTTCGTTGAGGACGTGCTCAACGAGATGGAGGCCATTATCAGAGTTGAGGGACCAGATCCCTCTTGACTTGAGAAAAGTGCCCCATTTTTTGGCATCCTCTCAGAGTCCTCTTCTGCACTTTCGTCCGTTTTCAGGTCATTTCGTGGCCGGGGACCCCGCCCGCGGGGTAGAGGGGCGGCCCGGGCTCGATCGGCAGGGAGGCGCGCGGCTGGGTTCGGGGCGGCGGTGTCGTTGAAAACGATTATCGGCCCATTATCTCATAAGGTCGATAAATTCATCCACCGTCAAATCCGCATCTTTGAGGATGCTTTTCAGAATTTTTGGATGGAGGATCTTTCCTGAGTGGTAGGGGATGGTTATCCTCGTCCCCGCTTCATTCTTGAAGATCTTATGGCTTCCACTCTGCCTCGCCAGGTAGAACCCCGCCCTTTCTAAGTCTCTGATGGCGTCATCGGCGGTGACTCATGGAAGCTTATCCGTCATACGGCCACTTCAAGCGAGGTCAGGCTGACGAATTCGACCTCTGGAAGCTCTTCACCCGCCTCCAGGATATCCTTCACGTGAAGTGAGATCGCGTCCTCCACGTTCTCGAGGGCCTCCTCATAAGTATCTCCCTGAACGTAGCAGCCCTGAAGCTCGGGACAGAAGGCGAAGTACCCGTCCCTGTCCTTCTCGATCACCACGGAGAAGCGATAATTCTTCATGCATCCACCATTTTTGCTGCTCAGATTCTGATCTGATACCTTAAGAGGATTTCGAAAACCCCTATAATGGTGGGCGGCGGCGAATGCGGGCCTTCGACCACCCCCCCCCCGCCGCCTGTGGGTCGAGGACGCCCGGTGATCGATCGGCCGAGAGATGGGCGGCGTGGGTTTCGGGACGGCGGTGATGATGCGCACGACCGGTGCGGTGGGGAGGATGGGGCAAGGGGCGCTGATATTCGCCTTGCTCCTGGGGCGGGAACGGGATCGTCCTGGAGAGCTGCCCCGCCTTTTTCGAGGGCCTCAAGGTGTCGGCGGCGTTTTTTGGCCTTGGAGTGGCGTGCCTGGTCATGGAGTGTGTTCGGTGAGTGTGTGCGTGTGATTTTGGTGATATCCTTATGTGGCTCGTATTGAGAGTAAAGAATCCCCAAGTGAAGCCGAGATTGAAAAGCATGTAGAGGCGTTCTTGAGAGGTTAGAAATTAGAGTTAACTTTATATCTTTCAGTATAACATCAACTTGTTGTTCCAAAGGAATTAAACCATGAAAATCATATTAAAAGATGATTGGGATATTCAAATAAGCCCGCCCTCAAAAGAAGAGAAAATAACGGGGCATTACGGGGGAAGGGATAAAGAAGTCAATATTCTAGCTAACGAAATATTTCGAGGCAAGAAGGGTTCAATTCTTATAAGCGGATATAGAGGTGTAGGAAAAACATCACTTGTATATAAGTCGCTATGGGAGGTGAAAAAGAGAGATGAAAATGTTATCTTGACGTTACTAAACGCAGCACAACTGGATAATGATTCTGGAAATAATGATATTAATCCTAAAAGAATAATCGAGAATTTGATACGAAGATTGTATTCGACAACATATGAAGACGAAAGTTTAGATCCATATATAATTAATCAAATTAATTCACTTTACAGAAGAGCCATAGCGTCTGACTTTAGGAAGGTAGAAGGCGATGAATATAGAAAAGATATTCTAAAAGAGATGACAAATGAAAAGGAGATTGAATATATATTTGATGTGAGAAATCTGATCTTTATTTTTTCGTGGACATTAGCAACAATCTTGCAGGTAATGCCAGTTACACCATATGAATGGTTTAATAAACTTACACCATTATTACTAGCATTTCCCATACCATTTTGTGTAAATATTCTCTATAGGAGTTACTTGAAATCCATCCATTCCGAATCGGAAAAGCATAATATGAAAGAATTATATGAATTTGATAATAACCTTGGAAACCTCGAATTTGATCTGGAGAAATTGCACAGAAACATCGCCAACAGCGGAAAGAAACTCGTATATGTAATAGATGAATTAGATAAAATGGAGGTTAAGCAAATTGAGAATATATTGAATTATTTTAAAAATTTTTTCACATTATCTGATGCTACATTCATATTTATAGGAGGGGAAGAAATATTTAATATAGATTCCACGAATGTTCAAGGTAAAAAACTTTATCGTAATAAGAATTACACGTATTTCACGTCTAAATATTTTATTCCCCGCCCACTTTGGCCAGATTTAAAGAGTTTTATTGAGAGTATCATTGAAGAAATTTCTGGAGAGGGGCCTAGCCACATAGAATATTTTGAAAGAGCTTTATGTTTTGATTCAAAAAACGATTTTTATGATATTAAAAAATTTTTAAAAGATCGGATAACCGATTTTGACGAGCAGAATAGGCCCACAATTGAGCTTACGTTGTCGGATGAAGATACGAAAAAAGCGAGGTTTCATAAAGTCATGACGATCCTATTTGAGGAGAAATACAAGTTAGAAGGTCACTCAAAATGGGCTGAGAACGAGGATTTGATCAGATACTTATTCGTCCATGCCAATAATGTATATTTAAGCTATGATGGAAGTACTTTTGAAGATCCCGTTGGGGATGATTCGAAGTCAGAAATAACACGTGATTTTAATGCATTTTTATATAGACTCCAAGCATTTGAGATCGAGGGGCGCAAACCAGTAGATATAAATCAATTTAATAAAAATAGAGATGGTCCGAAAAGAGATTCTGTCTTGATTTATAGATATACTGGTAGTATACCAGACGAACCGCCGTCCTTCCTGAAGGAAGCCACTTCATTTGAAAAAAGGTTTATAGATAATTTCTTAGAATATGAAAGATATAGTTTATCTTTAATAAATGCCCTTAGAAAAGCGATCGGAAAACAAGAATTAAAGGATATAGATCAGCTTAGCTCATCAAATGATTCAAAAATCGAAATTGTAAACGGCGTGGGCAACGGCCCAATAGAAATATTTAATAAATATCATAAGAGTTATGAATTGCTTGTCAATAATGCCCATCTATACAAAGAATCGAGAGACACTACTGAGAAAATGATTAATAATTTGCAAAACCACATTTCAAGCCTTCAAAGAGCCTTGCCCACATATATCTCAAATATAATAAAATATGCATATTCTGATCCGAATGCCACAAATAAAAGCCTTAAAGACAATATCGAATATTTCTCATTTCTGAGTGACCTTCAACGTTCCAGTCTCAGAGAATGCCGTATTCTTTCCAAAAATGATTTATCAAAACAGTTGATATTTATCGAAGGGAATGCTCTCGATCAAATCACTGATGAAATTGAAGCTAAATCCGCCACTCATAGGGTCATTTTGCTCTCGGAAAAGGCAAACGGAGCCACAAAGCTAAAAGGTGTGCATGTCATTGTAACAGAATCACCAGAGGCATTGAAGAACTCACTGGACAAACTTTTAGATGAACTTAAACTTTTTTGGTTAAAAGATAACCGAAATATAGCCAAAATTTAACCACCAAAAATCTCCAGCTCCCCCTTCCGAAACTCCCACTCCCCATCCCACCGCCACCCTCTCCGGCAAGCTCGCAAACCTCGCCCTCAGGATCAGGTCCGCCAGCTCCTCCTCGCATCACCCTCGCGATCCCGACGATGGAGGTGGTGGGCCGGGGGTTCGCGTCCACGACGCGCGGGAGGTCGCCGCCAACGAGGTCGATCCCGGCGCGGCCCGAAAGGACCAGGGGGTGAAATGCATCCGGCCCGCACGACGAGATGGCGCCGTGGCGTTCGGCCGAGGCGATCGCAGCATATCAGCATCGGGGGCGGCGCCGCCCTCAGCGGGCGCAAAAACCCCCGGCTTATAGCACCAGCCATCCTTTTGCAGAGAAGATTTATATTCTGAAAAGCAAAAATAACCTTTGATGAAGCGCCTTCACGACTACACCATCGTCCTTCGTCCGGACGATAACGGCACCTTTGTAGCCTATGTACCCGCCATCCCAGGGTGCCACGCCTGGGGAGAAACTCCCGAAGAGGCGCAGGCCGAGATCGTCAACGTCTTCGAGATGATCAAAGAGGAATACAGAGAAGAAGGAAGGCGATTGCCCCAGGACGTCGACCTGGAGTCGGTCCATGCCTGCCAGAGCTAAGGACCTGGAGAAGGCAGCCGCAAAGCTTGGATTTCAAAAGATCCGACAAAAAGGCGGCCACGCCCGTTGGAAGCATCCGGATGGACGGGCGACGACCATTCCCATCCACGCCAACAGCGAAATTGGCGGATGGCTATTTTATGAGATCCTCAAGCAGCTGGGCATCTCTGAAGAGGACTTCTGGAAGCTCGTGCGGGGCGACGGCGGCAGGAGATGAAAGAGCTGTCTTTAGCCGTCCTAACAGGGCGACAAAATCGAGCCAGAAACTCCGCGATTACCATAGAGACTTCGAGAACTGGCCGGGCCAGCCCGCATCATCCTCGGCCCGACGATAGCCTATTCCCCTACAGTTCCAGCTCCCCCTTCCGAAACTCACAGCTCCCCTCCACCGTCACCCCATCCGGCAAGCTTGCGAACCTCGCCCTCAAAATAAGATCCGCCAGCTCCTCGCGCATCACCTTTGCGATCCCGACGATGGAGGTGGTGGGCCGCGGGTTCACGTCCACGACCCGGGGAAGGTCTCCGACGACGAGGTCGATCCCGGCGTAGCCCGATAGGTCCAGGGCCTGCGCCGCCATCTTCGCCGCCTTCAGGATCTCCTCCTCCCGGTCCGAGCGGTAGGGGACGATCCCGCCCAGGTACTCGAAACCCGCCTCGATGCTGACGAGCTGCTTATTGACCGTCAGGGGTAGGACCCGGTCGCCGGAGGCGATGAGGCTGACGCTGAGGGCCTCGCCCTGGCAGAACCTGGTCGCGATCCGATCGCCCAGATCTTCCGGGAGACTGTCGACGAGCTCCATCCTCTCAGAGCCGCAGCCGAACCGGGGCTTCAGGACGAAGGGGCCGGTTCCGGGGTCGTCGGGATCGGCGATCTCGACGACGGGAACGGCCTCTTCCTGGAGGCGGCGGGTGCAGGCGAGCTTGTCGGCGGAGAGCCTCGCGGCGGCGGGGGAGCAGCCGAGGTTTGCGGTCCCTTTTTCCAGGATCTCAAGAAATCCGGGGAGAAGCTCGTCGGGAGCTATCACCAGCCCCGCATCCTCGCCGGAACCGGCGAGAAAATCCTCGAAGTGCTCATCGCTTTTGCCTTCGAGGACGATTGGCCTACCAGCACCAACTTCAGGCCCCGCCGTCGGGTAGATGACCTCGTGGCCGAGCCGCTCGAAGCTCCGGGCGAGGATCGAGAGCATCGCCCTCCCCTCGACGGCGTAGGTCCCCGGCAGATCCGTGGCTACGGCGTACTCGGCGATCAGAACCTTCATGATCTTCTCTTCTGCCGGAATTTCTAGTCGGTTATTCAGTACTGCCTCGCGAGGAGGGCGCACTTCTCGGTCCTGGCGCCGCAGACGATGCAGCTTCTCTCACCCTTCTCAGAGGACCGCCATGGCTCGCCGAGGACGGCCGCCCCGACCTCCTCCTCGATTCTGTGGCCGCACTCCTCCGAGCCGCACCACCCGACCCGGGCGACCCCGGCCGCGGTCTGGACCCTCGCCTCCTCCATCGTCTCGCAGTCCTTCACCTTGCTCGCGAGGAAGGCCTGGGCCCGGGCGAGCATCGCCTCCTGGAGGTCGGCGGCCTCTCTCTCGATCGTCTCATTCAGGTCGCCGAGGGGGACGGTCAATTTTTTGCCGTCGCGCCTTGCCAGGACCGCGACCCCGTTTTCGATGTCCCGGGGACCGATCTCGATCCGGATGGGGACCCCTTTCATCTCCCACTTGTAGAACTTGGCGCCGGGCCGCTCGTCGCTCTCGTCGATGGCCGCCCGGATCCCGGCGGCGGCTAGCCTCGCTTTGATCTCCCGAGAGACCTCCAGGGTCCTCTCCTTATCCTTGAAGAGGATCGGGACGATGACCACCTGGACGGGGGCGACCGACCAGGGGAGGACCAGGCCTTTGTCGTCGCCGTGGACGGAGATGAGGGCGGCGATGCACCTCTCGGAGACGCCGTAGCAGGTCTGGTTTGCAAACTCCTGCTCGCCGCCCTCGTTCTCGAAGGTGATCCCGTAGGTGGTGGCGAAGTTCGTCCCCAAGAGGTGGGCGGTCCCGATCTGGAGCGTCCTCCCGTCGGGCATCACCGTGTCCAGGGCGATGGAGTAGTCCGACCCCGGGAACTTGTCCCAGGAGGGCCTCCTCGCGAAGAGGAAGGGGATGGCCAGGCGCCGGTAAAACTCGGCGTAGATGGTGAGGGCCGCCTCCACCTGCTCCGCCGCCTCATCCCAGGTCGCGTGGACGGTGTGGGCCTCCTTGAAGGAGGTGATCTCCCGGAGCCTGATGAGGGGCCGGGTGTGCTTCGTCTCGTACCGGAAGGTGTTGACGATCTGGTATATCTTGAGGGGGAGGTCGGCGTGGCTCCTCACCCAGAGCTTGAAGATGGGGTATATCGCCGTCTCGCTCGTCGGCCTGAGGGCGAGCTTGATCTCGAGGGGGGAGGTCCCGCCGTGGGTGACCCAGTAGACCTCGTCCTCGAAGCCCTTGATGTGCTCAGCCTCCTTCATGAACTCCGTCTCCGGGATCAGGAGGGGAAACTGGGTCTCCTGATGGTCGGGGTCCAGGAGCTCTCTCATCAGGTCGTAGACGTTCCTCCGGAGGGCGAAGCCGAAGGGATACCAGACGCACATCCCCTTGACGGGATAACGGACGTCGATGATCTCCCCCGCCTTCAACAGCTCGTGATACCATTCGCTGAAGTTCTCTTTTCCCGGTAGTTTGGCCTCGGTCATTCGATCACCGATAACGATTGCGAATCTACAATGGGTTGGATGAAGGGCTGGACGATGGCTGGAGTTATGAAGGCCTCGATCGCCGCGGCGATGAAGAGGAGGAGGGCGACCCATCGGAGTAGGCGGATCCCAGCCAGAAGCTCTCCTTCCAGGTCGACCCTCCTCCCCAGGAGGGTGAGGATCATGAGATGGCCGAGCCGAAACCCCACCCCTATGGCGACGAGGACGGTGGGAAGCTCGATGATTCCGTGGGGGATTATGGCGACGAGGACGAAGGTGGCTCCTCCGGCCATTACAGCCTGATGGACGACGAGGCCTACGACGGCCCCGTTCAAGACGACGACGACGGCGGGGACGATCCCAAACCCCACCCCCAGGAGGAGGGCGAGAGCCGAAGCGAAGAGGTTGTTCAGGAATATCGCCAGCATCATCTTCGCCGGGCTCAGATCCAGGATCCACTCCAGCTTATCTGCCACCTCTCCTACGTAGGCGGCCCCTAGGGTCGGATCCCTGGCCGAGACGGCGAATCCCAGGACGGCCGCCCCGAAGAAGAGAGAGACCGAGAGGAGGATGTAGGGTCGGATGGACCTGAGGTATGAGGCATCTTCTTTCCAGTTCAATCGAGACCTCCACCTCCATCACCCTCCGACATCGTATAAGATTCTGGCGATTTTATCGATGGGGGATGGTCCTGGATCCGCCTAGCCGGCCCACGCCCCCGCCAGATAGCTTGCCCCGAAGAGGACGAGGAAGGCTCCGCAGAGGGCGAGGGTCCGCCGGTAGTTCACCTCGGATAGGAAGTTCCTCCCCCGGTGGAGGCTCGTCGATACGAAGGTGTACCACCCATAATCCGCCCCCCAGTGACCGATCATGAAGATCATCGCCAGGAGGATACCCTCCCGAAGCTCCGCCAGGACCAGGGCAGACCCGACGGATAGCCACCAGACCCAGAAGTAGGGGTTTGCGACGCTGGTGAGAGCTCCTGCCAGGTAAGGGTTCGACGAGGCGCCCTCGGGAGAGAACTCCATGGTGGCGGTTCTGCTCCCCCTCAAGGTCATAAGGCCGAAGAGGATGAGGGCCGTCCCCCCGACGGCGGCGACGACGGCGGTATGCCTCTCCGCCACCGATGCCAGCCCCACCACTATCAGGAGGAAGACCACCACCTCGGCGAGGGCGTGGCCCGTCGCCACCTTCGGACCCATCGTCCACCCTCGCTGGAGGGAGGTGTTTATGGTGGCGACGAGGGTCGGCCCCGGAGCGAGGGCTCCGGTCAGCCCTATGGTGAAGGCCAGGATCAAGGTCTGAAGAGCCCCTTCCATACCCCTAAACCACCCCTTCCAAGGTATCTGAACCTTTCGACCTGGAGGCGGCCGACAGGCCCGGCCTAGGAGGAGTAAGCCTGCCGAAGGGAAAGGGTTGAGCCGGACCAGAGAGCGAAAAGTCGAGGAAGGGAGATTGATATCCCAGGTGGATAAACGATAAGCCCCTATGGACCGGTCGGGATTTGAACCCGAGGCCTCTACCATGCCAAGGTAGCGATCTACCCCTGATCTACCGGCCCGCTGGGCGGGGCATACGCAGACCTATCAAATAAAGATGTCGGTAAGCGGGGCCGCGAGGCCGGCCGCAAAAAGCTACCTCCTCAGGGTGGACTGGAACGTCTCCATCGCCGATACTACGGGCCTCCCCCAGCGGATGCCGTTCAGGAGGTCCTTGACCGTCATCTCCTCAACCTTCGGGTAGTTGAGGAGCTTCTCGTAGTCCTTGGTGACGGCGTAGTTGTAATGGCCGTAGGCGACCGTTACGCCGTAGGTGAGGAGCTTGTGGGCCCGCCGGGACGAGGTGTAGACCGCCTGCCGGGGGTCGTAGACCGCGTCCGCCCCGATCCTGAAGAGCCTCACCGAGAGGTCGTAGTCGTCGAGTAAGGAGATGTCCCGGTGGCCCCCCGCCCGCTGGTACGTCTCCCTCCTCATGGCCATGTTGGAGCCGATCATGTAGCAGAAGTTGAAGGCTTTGAGGAGCTTGTAGGAGCTCCTCCAGGCCCTCAGGATCTCGGTCCTGAGGTCTCTATCCTGGAATATCACGGGACCTGTGCTCGCCTCGCGGACCTCCAGGTTCCGGCTGACCACCTCAAGCCAGACCTTGGGAAAGGCGGTGTCGGCATCGGTGAAGGCGAGGGCGCCGCCGGTGGCGGCCTGGGCGCCGTCCCTCCTCGCTCCCCCGATCCCGGGGTGGGTCTGGGAGATCACCCGGTCTGCGTACTTTTCAGCGATCTCGACGGTCGCGTCATCGGAACCCCCATCGACTACCACTATCTCGAAGTTCTCTCTTCCCAGAGATTGACTTGCAAGGGACCTCAGGGTCGCCTCTATCTCCTCCGCCTCGTTCAACGCGGGAACGATGACTGATATCATTGAACATACCTCGGACCGAATAGGTCGGATAGGCCACGAGATAAAGGGCCGAAGCCGCCGCCACCGCCAGAGATGGCTGATACAGCCGTGATGCTGCGAGGGCGAATACCACGGAGAGGGCGGCGAGTCCCCCGAGCATCAATAGGCCGTTCTTCTGTCCCACCCTGGTCACCGTGGTGGTGGTCGACCCCAGATCTTCTGCGTAATCCACTATCTGATGAGCTATAAGGGCCTCGCATCCGACTATAAAGAGAAGGATGGATATCAAGATTATCCCCCGGGATACCTCGCCTCCACAGAGGAGGAAACCCGCGAGGAAGGGGAGGGCGCCGAACATCAGGCCGTGGCTTGCGGCATCCCAGAGGTACCTCTCCTTCAGCCGGATCCGGCTGGTGGAGTAGGCGGTCATGACCACCAGGTTGATGAGGACGAAGACGGCGCCGGCGGTGCTCAGGCGGAGGGAGAGGAGGAGGGGGATGGAGATGAGGAGGAGCATCATCAGGATGACCCGCCTCTCCTCCACCCTTCCAGCCGCCAGGGGGTTCTTTCCCGAAGCCACCTTCAGGCGGTGCTGCCTATCGATATCTGCATCAAAAAAGTTGTTGACGACGAAGGCGTAGCTTATGAGAAAGAGGTACGCGATCAGAACTAATAGAACCCTGTCCGCCCCCCCTCCAGCCAGGAGAGCCCCTGCCAGGGGAAATAACGGGTAGAACTTGATCCAGTCTCCTATGCGCAGCATCTTCAGGTAATCGATCATCTCTTGTCTCTCTCCCCGGATGAAAGGACTCGATTTCCGTAATCCCTTATCTACCTTTTCGAATCTCGGCGTCCAGATCCCCGAGCCGTTCCCAAACCCCTCCGGCCGGAGCAGCCCGTCTTATCCGGGGAGAACTTATATATCTTAAACTTTAAATGTATGCGATATTATGAGGTCGTGGTATATTCTTCTCGTCCCAGGCCTCCTCATCTCCCCCCCCGCCGGAGGCGTTGACGACTACCTGGGGGTGATCGGGCCATCTGGGACGATATCTGGCGCCAACTACTCCGAATACGGCCGTGGCCTCCAGGAGTTTGTCGCCAAAGGTCCAGGAGAGCGGAACCTGTCGGCTTATCCTGAATACCTCGCGGACTTTCTGGAGAGGGATTCGGGGCTCGCCAGGGCGAACCTCAGCCACTATTCTCCGGCCTTCGAGGAGTTCATGAATATCACCGCCGGATGGAGACAGAGCCTCTCGGCTTATCCGGAGGGGCTAAGAAGGTTTCTTAATGAGAGCGAGAGCCCTTTGAGGACGAACCTCAGCCAGTACTCTCCGGCCTTAGAGGAGTTCATGAACCCCGCCCCTGGATGAGGGCAGAACCTCTCGATTTATCCGGGAGGGGCTCAGCCGGATTTTGAGCCGATAGAATAGACCCGCCGGAGCTGAGGACGGAGGCGGATCTGAGCCGAGAGGGGGATCCCAGGGGCCCACCCCCATAATCCTCCCCAGCCCGAAGATTTTTGGGCCCAGCAGCCCAGCGATCCAGTCCTCAGCCAACCTTTCCCTCCAGCGCCTCCATCCTCGCCCTCATCAGGCGGAGCCTCTCCTCCAGGGCGATCATCTCCAGCTCCAGGAGCCGGATCTGATCCTCCACCGGGGGCCTCTCCTCGGGGGAGGGGGGGCTCTCCGACCCTTCCTCTCGGAGGAGGTAGCTTCCGCCCTCGATGACGATCCCCAGGCCGCAGATGAGGGCCGAAGCCACCTTCTTTCTCCCGCTCCGAAGGTCGTTCCAGAGGGCCTTCCGGGAGACCCCGACGTAGAGGGAAGCCTCTTGCTGCTGAAGATCCAGAAAGTCGACGAGGCGGATCGCCTCCAGCTCCTCCAGGGTGACCTTCACCTCCACCCCCTCCGCCCCCCCCACCGGCTCAAAGCGCCTCGTTTCGGGGATCTCCGTGATCCATCGCGGGCCGCGACGCCTCCCTCTCCTCGGGCTCATGGAAGGTCGTATATGGGATGATATATATGAAAATTTCTCCCCTTTAGGGAAATGATTAAATATTAGATCTCATAAGAGAATTATTTGCAGCCTCTGGCTGG
>Ga0334890_1001750_pt1 | contig 27437 bp, 29 predicted proteins | sample GraSluR1_MG_3_FD_207220 | JGI IMG/M metagenome (GOLD analysis project Ga0334890, IMG submission 207220) | Sludge microbial communities from methane-producing bioreactor in Wageningen University, Netherlands - Granular Sludge_31_08-R1 | ecosystem: Engineered > Bioreactor > Anaerobic >... | reverse complement strand
TAATGGTGATTTCTTTATTCAGGATTGGCTTTATCCATCTATATTTTTCTTCTGATGTTGTTTTTGGCATAGTTTTCATATGCCTTTAGATTATCAGAAAAGTGCAATATGTGTGTATACATTACCTTATTAGGTTGACTGTAAAATAGTATTATGGTATTATACAAATAGGAAAAATAAAGAATTTTATTTTTTATTGTAATTTGAAAATTAGGAGGTGGAATTTAATGAAAATTGAAACGAAAGAAATCTTTTTAGTTTGGGGCGCTATTATTGTAATTCTTTCTATTTTAACAAAATTAATTTACGGCCTTTATATGAGAACGGTATTTGAATATTTATCAAATTGGCTTGGATCGTCTTTGACAATGGCTTTGTTTTGGGCTGGTTGGGTTCTAGCATTAATTAAGGCAATAGATGTGGTTATGAATTGGTGTATCTTTAATGATGATTTATAAGGAGGAATTAACGATGGTAGAAAGGCCATTAATGAACCTAGAACAAGAAGTTATTAATAAGAAAATTGGTTTGGCAAGAACAAGGTTTGCTGTTTGCGCTTTATCTCCAGAAAATTCAGGAACAGAATATGATAATATTGATTGTATTCATTTTAGCTTAAGTAGAAAGCAGGCACGAAAATTAAAGAAAAAAATGGAAAAGGAATTTCCAAGAGATGAGGTGAGGATATTATTAATCGAAGTAAAAAGAATAGAATAATTAGAAAGAAGGTGATTAAAATGAAACGGAAGCTAACAAGTTCAGAAAGAAGGGCGGTGTTTGATAATGTAGGTAAGACAAAAATTGAATTTTTAATTTGTGCAGTTTTTTCTTCAAAAGAATTCTCAACAATATATGAGGATTATATTATTCTTTGCGAAGATAATAATGAAATAAAAGAAGCAGAAAAAGAATTAAGAGAAAAATTTCCTAATGATGAGATAAGAGTAATTAAAAATAGAATTACTAGAATAGAATAAAATTTAAGGAGGTATTTAAAGTGAGTTGGAAAGATAATGGAAAGAATGGTAAAGGTCCAAAAATAGAAATAATTATAGAAGACAGGGAATTAAATAAGAAAATCATTATTGCTCAATATAAAAAATCAATTGTTTTGCCTGAAAGTTATTGCGAAGAAATGGCAGAAATTATTTATGAGTTTTTGCATAAAAATACGGGTAAAATTGCAGGAAGAGTAAAAGAAGATTATAGAAATATTGTATTTCATGAGAAGCTGGTAAATGATAAACCATTTCAAATAAACCAAAAAAAAGAAAAAAGGTTTTATAAACAAAGAATTAAAAAAAGACAGATTGTTAGATTTTAATAGTATTCTGATTTAATTGAGAAAAGGAGATAATAAATGAAAGAGAAAGAAAAAGGAAGAGTATATTTATCAGGATCGCCATATTTACAAATTTTAACTATAAGATGGAAAGTTCTTGAAAAAGGAGAAAAGCCTCAATTATGTTTTTACGTTCGTAATAGCCAAGATGGAAAAAAGTGGTTTATACCGCTTAAAAAGAAGCCATATAAGCTTGTTTCCTTATATGGTAGAAGAAGCGAAGTTATTAAAGTTTTAGAAACACAAGTAAAATCAAAGGTTTAAAAAACATAAGGGTTGGTATTAATACCAACCCTTTTTATATTATGAGTACAAATGTATTGTGTTAATCGTATCAATATGATACGATTAAAGTATAAAAATGATACGAAAATGATTAAATTTAACCAAAAAGAGAAAAAAATTATTGATATTTTCTTAAAAGGCAATAAAGAAATGCAGTCGTCTGCTGTTTATCAAGAAATGATGAAATTAGGAGAAGAGATGTCTCAAGTTACAATAAAAAGATTATTATCAAAGATGGTTGATAAGGATGTTTTGATAATGGAAGGAAAAGGAAGGTCAACAGTTTATAAGCTAAATATAAAAGGTAGGGTTTTTGCAGAAATTAATGCTCAAGAATATCTTTCAATCGAACCGGATAAAAGATTTGGGTTTCAAGAATACAATTTTGATTTATTTTCTTTGTTTCCATTAGAAGTTTTTTTAAAAGAAGAGTTAGAAGCATTAAATAAAGCAACTCTGGAATACAAAAGGAGAATAAAAGGAATATCTTCGATTATCGAGAAAAAAGAATTAGAACGACTTATAATTGAGCTTTCATGGAAATCGTCCAAGATTGAAGGGAATACTTATACACTTCTTGATACAGAAAAACTTATTTTGAAAAATCAACTAGCAGAAAATAAGACAAAACAAGAAACTCAAATGATATTAAACCATAAAGACGCTTTTAATTTTACTTACAATAACAAGAATTTTTTTAAGACAATAACAAAAGAAAATTTAGAAGAATTGCATAAAATATTAACTAAAGGGCTTGGTGTTAATTTGGGTATGAGAAAAAGTCCTATTGGTATTTCTGGATCAGTTTATCGTCCACTTGATAATGTTTATCAAATCAATGAAGCAATAGAAGCTCTTATTAGGGTAATTAAGAAAATGGAATCAACTTATGCTAAGTCAATGACAGCTCTTCTTGGTATTAGTTATATTCAACCATTTGAAGATGGGAACAAAAGAGTAAGTAGAATTATGGCTAATGCATTATTAATGGCAAATGGTTTAGCGCCGCTTTCATATCGCAGTGTTGATGAAAAAGAATACAAAGAAGCAGTGCTTACATTTTATGAATTAAATTCAATAGTGCCATTTAAGAAAATATTTATTGAACAGTATGATTTTTCTGCAAGAAATTATGCAGTTAAATAAAAATGGTTTTATTTAGGGTTGCTAATAAAATCATGTTTTGGTAATATATTAAATACGGTGGGGTTCTGGTGGGGCCCTCTAAAATTTAATAAATAATACAAAAGATGAAAAAACAAATTTTTCCAAAAACATTTGCAATTTTTTTAGCAATTAGTTTTCTATTCTTAAATATTAGCGGTGTTTTTGTTAATCAAGCTCAGGCTTTAGATCCTACAGGAACTATCATTGTTAATAAATTTAATGATGAAAATGGTGATGGAGTATGGGATGATGATGAAATACTTCTTATTAGCTATCCAGTATTTATTAGCTTAGAAGATAGCGAAGAAAGAATAAATCCAGCAGATACTGCAACAAATGGATCAGTCTTTAATAATGTTCCTATTGGAAATTATTATATCTGTGAAGAAATACAAGAAGGTTGGGAAAATACTAAACCTGGAACAGAAGCATTTGATTGGGGAGATGGTACAATGGTTGTTTGTTATGGGCCAGAAGCTTTAGCTGAAGGAGAGACAATTGAAGTAGATTTTGGAAATCATTTAATAGAAATAGAAGAGGAAGAAGTTTCAGAAACAACAACGACAACAACTATTGCAGAAGAAGAGGAAGAGGTTTCAGAAACAACAACGACAACAACTTTAGCTGCTCAGGTAACAACAACAATTGCTGAAAGTATTTCAGAAGAAGATGAATTAGAAGAAGATTTAGAAGAAACAGAAGAAAGTGAAGAAAAAACATCATATGATTGGAATTGGGTTTTGATTGCGCTTTTAATAATTGTCGGTGGGGCTCTTTTATTCAGCAAGAAATAGTCTGGATAAGGGAGATAAACAGGGTTGATATTGTTATCAACCCTGTTTTATTGTAAAATGAAGATAATATGAGTTTATCAATTGGAATTGTAGGTTTACCTAATGTTGGAAAGTCTACTCTTTTTGAGATAATTACTAAAAAACAAGTTGGTAAGGAAAATTATCCTTTTTGTACCATTGATCCTAATGTGGGAGTTGTTGCTGTACCTGATATTAGAGTTGATAAATTAGTCCATTTGAATCAGTCAGAAAAAAAGATTTATGCTACAGTAGAATTTGTTGATATTGCTGGTTTAGTCAAAGGAGCAAGCAAAGGAGAAGGTTTGGGTAATAAGTTTTTAGCTAATATTAGAGAAACTGATGAAATTGTTTATGTCTTAAGATGTTTTAAAAATGAGAAAATTGTTAATACCTTAAATCAAATTGATCCACTTTTAGAAAAAGAAACTTTAGAAACAGAATTAATTTTAAAAGATTTAGAAACTGTTAATAAAAGACTTTCTTCTTTAGAAAAAGAAATTAAGTCAGGGGATAAAGAAGCAATTAAAGAAGAGCAAGTATTAACTAAAGCACAGGATTTTTTACAAAAAGGGCATATTCTTTATGAAGAAGTATGGGAGAAAGAAGAAAAAATTATTCTTGATAGTTTTCAATTACTAACTTTAAAACCTAGAATTTATTTATTTAATGGGCAGGAGAATGAAATACCAGCTCATATTTTAGAAACCTTTAATAAGAATAAATGGCCTTATTTAATTATGGATGTTGCTTTAGAATTAGGAGCAGCAGATTTGAGTGAACAAGAAAGAATTTCTTTAGGTTTGTCTGAAAAATCAGAATTAGATATTTTAATTCAATCAACTTATAAATTATTAGGATTAATTACTTTTCTTACTTCAGGAGAAAAAGAAACTAGAGCCTGGACTGTTAAAGAAGGCTCAAAAGCTCCAGAGGCTGGCAGAGCTATTCATAGTGATTTTGCTGATAAATTCATTAAAGCAGAAGTGATAAATTGGAAGAAATTATTAGAAGCTACAAGTTGGAGTTTGGCTAGGCAAAAGGGATGGGTGCAATTAGAAGGAAAAGAATATATTGTTCAAGATGGTGATGTTATAATATTTAAACATGGGTAAAAGAATTATATTTTTTGGTAGAGTACAAGGAATTGGTTTTCGAGCAGCTGCTGAAATGTTAGCTGTTAAATATAGTATTGGTGGATGGGTGCAGAATAATGATGATGGAACAGTGAGTTTGGTAGTTGAGGGAGAAGAAGAAAAAATAAAAGATTTTATAGAGCATTTAAAAAGATATTTTAAGAATAATATTGATAAAATTGAAGAAAGAGAGGAAGATGAACATGGGTTTAAAGAATTTGTAATTAGATAAAAAGATGGAAAAGAAGAACCAAAGCAGTCTTTTCACTTGGACAAAACATTCCCAGGCAAAGATTCAGCAATATATGCTTTCAGAAAGTAGAATCAAGAGAGTAATTAGAAATCCTTTAAGAGTAGAAAAAGGAATTGCCCCAAAGACTTTAGCTTCAATGCAAAAAGCTGGATCTAAAAAACATCCATATGAAATTTGGACAATGTATCAGTTAACAAAAGGCCAAATAGGAAATCAAGTAAAAGTTATTAGTGCTTGGAAATATCCAGGAGTAACTCAGCCTGGAGATCCAATTCCAATTCCCCCAGATATCTTTGAAGAGATAATAAAAAATATGAAAAAGGATTAATGGATAAAATAAAGTTTGAAGAATTAATAAGTCAGTCTTTAAAGAAAATCCCATATCATTTTTTGAACAGAATGGGTAATCTTGCTATAGTATCACAGGATGAACCAACTGATTTTCAAAAAGAAAAATCTGGTTATTCTTCTGGAGGATGCCTTTTGGGATTATATGAAGGAGTACCTCAAATTAAAAGAGGTTATTATAACAGAGCAGCTCCAGATAAAATAACCTTGTTCCAAAAGAACATTGAAAGAGCAGCTGATAATAATGAAGAAAGAATAAATCAGATTATTGAAGAAACAGTTTGGCATGAGATAGGTCATCATTTTGGTTTAAATGAAGATGAAATTAGAAAACGTATTCAATCAAAAAAGCCATTTACTGAAAAAAAGATGATAAATTACAAAGACTTTGAACAATTAGATTTGCGAATAGCTAAAATATTAAAAGCAGAAAAATTTGAAGGAACTGATAAACTTCTTGTTTTAGAAATTGATTTAGGAGAAGAAAAAAGACAATTAATTGCTGGTATTGCTCAAGAATATTTACCAGAATCATTAATTGGAAAGAAAATTGTAGTGGTTGCTAATTTAGAACCTAAAGAGATAAAAGGAAAATTAAGCCAAGGAATGCTCTTGGCAGTTGATTCTTCTCAAGGGCCAGTACTTTTAGTTCCTGAAGGTGAAGTTCCTCCAGGAAGTAAGATAAAATAATAAAAAAGCTTAATTTATGAAAAAGGTATATATTGTTAATAAATCAGGGGAAAAAGAGCTTTTTTCTAAAAGCAAAGTTTATAATAGTGCTCGAAGAGTTGGAGCTTCAAAAAAATTAGCAGAAGAAATAGCGACTACAATAAGAAAAGAAATTTATCCAGGAATGACTACTAATAATATTTTTGATCGAGTTGAAGAAATTCTAGAAAAAGAATATCCAAAAGGTGGAATTCGCTTTCGCCTTAAAGAAGCAATGATGGCTTTAGGGCCAAGTGGATTTCCTTTTGAAAAATATATTGGAAGTGTTTTAGAAGAATTAGGTTTTGAAGTTAAGCTTAATCAATGTATTAAGGGATCATGCGTAACTCATGAAATAGATGTTTTGGCTAAAGAAAAAAAATATTGTTTACTTGGTGAATGTAAATACCATACTATCTCTGGAGGAAGAGTTGATTTAAAAATAGGCCTGCATCATTTTGCTCGTTATCTAGATATAGAGGCAGGAAAATATTTTAAAAAAGAATTAAAAAATTTAAAACCAAGACCTATTATAATAACTAATAGTAAATTTACTACTAAATTATTAAAATATGCTGAATGTGTTGGGATTGATTTGTTAGGTTGGAAACATCCTAGAGGAACAGGGTTAGAATATATTATTGAAACAGAAAAGTTCTATCCTATTACAATTCTTCCTTCTTTTAAAGATGGATTATTAGAATCATTCTCTCAACAAGGATTAATGCTTGCTCAGGATTTATTATCAATAGATCCAGAAAAACATTATAAAAAATTTGGAATTTCAAAAAGAAAAATCTCTACCCTTAAAAAAGAAGCAGAGATTTTGTTGTTAGAAGAATAAGACTAAAAAAAATGCTACTGCTCGTTGAAATTAGATAGCAAGCTATTTAATCTCTCTAAACAGTAGCAATATCATTATATCGAAGTTTGTTTACAAAGTCAATACTTAATGTGGATAATTTCATTTATAGTAAGTATATTATAAAAAACTTATATAATGTTAATAGAAAAAATTAATTAATGATAAAATACAAATATGAAGAAAAAATATATTTTATGGTTTAAAGAAATAGGTATTAAAGATCTTTCTCGAGTAGGCGGAAAGAATGCCTCTTTAGGCGAGATGTATAATTGTCTTACTAAGAAAGGAATTAATGTGCCAGATGGTTTTGTTTTTACCACTGCTGCCTATTGGTATTTTTTGAAAAAAAATAAACTTGAAAAAGAATTAAAGGAAATCTTTGCTGAATTTAATCCAAAAAGTATTAAGAGTTTACAAGAAACTGGTAAGAAGGCAAGAAAACTTGTTTTAACTGGTGAATTGCCAGAAGATTTGAGAAAAGAAATTATAAAAGCTTATCGAAAGCTAGAAAGAAAATATGGGGAAAATTGTGAGACAGCAGTGAGGTCATCTGGAATGGCTGAAGATTCACCTCGGGATTCTTTTGCTGGTCAATTTGAAACGTTTTTAAACATTAAAGGAGATGAAGAAATATTAGAAGCAATTAAAAAATGTTTAGCCTCATCTTTTAATGATCGGGTTATTTCTTATAGAGAAGAAAAGAAAATTGATCATTTTGAATTTGCTCTTTCAATTGGAATACAAAAAATGATTAGATCTGATTTAGCTTCTTCAGGAATAATGTTTACTTTGGACACAGAATCAGGTTTTCGAAATGTGGTTTTAATTAATTCTATCTTTGGTTTAGGAGAAATGATTGTTCAGGGTAAGGTTACTCCAGATGAATTTTATGTTTTTAAACCAACTTTAGAACAAGGATTTAAGGCGATTATTAGAAAAGATCTTGGCAGAAAAACAAAAAAGCATATTTATAGCAAACAGGCAGGAATTAAAGAAGTTTCAGTTTCCTCAAAAGATCAATTAAAGTTTTCTTTAACAGATGAGGAGATTTTAACTTTAGCAAGATGGGGAGTTATTATCGAAGATTATTATTCAACCTTGAATAAAAAATGGATGCCTCAGGATATTGAATGGGCTAAGGATGGAAAAACAGGAGAATTGTTTATTGTTCAATCAAGGCCAGAAACTGTTCATTCAGTCCCAACTAATATCTATCAAGAATATCAGTTATCAACATTAAAAAAACCTATCTTAAATGGAACTGCTATTGGTAATAAAGTCGGTATTGGCAAGGCGCGTATTATTAAAAATGCTTCAAAACTTTCTGAGTTTCAAAAAGGAGAGGTTTTAGTAACTAAAATGACTGATCCTGATTGGACCTCAGCTTTTCCAATGGCTTCAGCGATAATTACAGATGAAGGTAGTAAAACTTGCCATGCAGCTATTATTTCTAGAGAATTAGGTGTACCTTGTATTGTTGGCACTAGAGAAGCAACAAAGAAATTAAGAAATGGACAAGAAATAACTGTTGATTGTACTCAAGGACTTAATGGTAGGATTTTTGAAGGAAAGGTGTCTTTTGAAATTAAAGAATATAATTTTAAGAAATTTCCTAAGATTAAGACTAAGATAATGATGAATATTGGTGCTCCAGAAATAGCTTTTTCATCTTCATTTTTGCCTAATGAAGGTGTAGGATTGGCTAGGGAAGAATTTATTATTGCTGAAAAAATCAGGATTCATCCTTTAGCTCTTTATCATTACAATAAAATTAAAAATCAATCTCTTGGAAAAACTCCAGAAGAAAAGAAAAAATTAAAGGAGATAACTAAGAAAATTGATGAAATGACAATTGAGCATAAAAACAAGAAAGAATATTTTATTAAAGAATTAGCAGAAGGTATTGCTCAAATTGCAGCTGCTTTTTATCCTAAAGAAGTAATTGTTAGATTTTCTGATTTTAAGACAAATGAATATCGCAATCTTATTGGTGGAGAATTTTTTGAACAAGCAGATGAAGCTAATCCAATGTTAGGATTTAGAGGAGCTTGTCGATATATTGATCCTCAATTTAAGCCTGCCTTTTTGATGGAATGTGAAGCAATCAAGAGAGCAAAGGAGGTTTTTGGATTAACAAATATTTCAATTATGGTTCCGTTTTGTCGAACAATTAAAGAAGCAAAACAATCAAAAGAATTAATTAAAAAGTCTGGTTTATTAAATGATAAAAATTCTTCAAATCTATATGTAATGTGTGAAATTCCTTCAAATGTTGTGCTTGTAAATGAATTTTTAGATATTTTTGATGGAATGAGTATTGGCTCTAATGATCTTACTCAATTAGCTTTAGGTATAGATAGAGACAATGCAGTTATTCAAGGAATAGGTGATGAAAGAGATGAAGCAGTAAAGAACATGATTACCAGCGTTATTAAGGCATGTAAGAAAAGAAAGAAGTATGTGGGCATTTGCGGTCAAGCACCAAGTGATTTTCCTGAATTTGCAATGTTTTTGGCAAAACAAGGGATTGAAAGTATGTCTTTGAATCCAGATACTGTTATTAAGACAATTTTAGAGATAAGTAAATTGAAATAAAAACATAATGAGAATAAATGATATTTTTCTTAAAATAACTCATGATTCTCGAGGAGAGGAAACCTTAAGAGCGATAATGAGAAGCGGAAACATTGAAGTGAGTACTAGTGTTCCTCATGGGAAGAGTAAAGGGGAAAAGGAAGTTTTTGTTATGGATCCGCATACAGCCATTAGAAAGTTTGAAATGATCAAAGAAAGATTAATTGATATTGATTTTGTTGATCTTAATGATTTTGATAATTTTTTAATAGAATTAGATGGGACTAAAATTAAAAGTGTGCTTGGAGGGAATTTGATCTTAGTTTTATCTCAGGCATTTTGTCGTTTAGCAGCTAAAAAAGAAGGATTAGAGCTTTGGCAATATTTAGAAAGATATCTTGATATTAATGATAAAAAGCAAGTACCTTTGTTTCTGTTCAATTTAATTAATGGAGGTCAGCATGCTTCTTATGGTCCAAGAATTCAGGAATACATGATCGTTCCTCAAGTAGATGGTCCAAAGATTTGTTTGGAAACTGCCCAGATATTTTTTGCTGGTTTAAAAGAATATTTTAAAAAAGAATTTGGAGATAATAAATTTGGTGATGAAGGGGGTTTGTTGTTTCCTGGAGAAAATTATCAACAACCTTTAGAGATTTTTGAAGAGATTAGAGATAAATTAAATCTTAAAGGAAAAATTAAATTTTCTTTAGATGTAGCTGCTAATTCTTTTTATGATAAAGAGAAAGAACAGTATCTATTAGAAGAAGATCTGGTAGTTTCTAAAAAGGAATTACTCGAAGTCTATAAAAAGTTAATATCTCAATATGACATTCTTTCTTTAGAAGATCCTTTTGAAGAAAAAGATTTAGAAAGTTTTAAAGAATTAACTAATGCTAGAAAAGCAAAAACAATAGTGATTGGAGATGATTTAACAGCCACTAATTATGAATTAGTTAAAGAGGCTATTAAAATGAAAGCTATTAATGGAGTGATTATTAAACCAACTCAGATTGGTACAATTTCAGAAACTTTAAAAACAATTAATTTAGCAAATGAAAACAAGATAAAAATTATTGTTAGTCATCGGAGCGCAGAAACTGATGATGATTTTATTGCTGATTTGGCTTGGGCAAGTAAAGCCTGGGCTTTAAAAGCTGGAGCTCCTCAGCCAGAAGAAAGAATGGTAAAATACAATAGATTGGTAAATATTTATAATCAAACATGAAGAAAATAATCTTTTTTGAAACAACTGAAAAGGAAAAGAATATTCTTCAAAAATATTCTGACTTTTTTAAATTAGTTGATTTTAATGAAGAGAAATTAACTACTGAAAATGCTAAAGAATTTAAGGACTATGAAATTGTTTCAGTTTTTATTGGTTCTCAATTATTTCAGGAAACATTAAGTCAGTTAAATAACTTGAAATTTATTGCTACTCGTTCTACAGGTTTTGATCACATTGATTTAAATTATTGTAAAGAAAATGATATTTTGATTTCCAGTGTACCTAATTATGGAGACCATACAGTGGCAGAATACACTTTTGCCTTACTTTTATGTTTAATAAGAAAAGTATATAATGCTTATCATCAAGTAAGAGAAACAGGGAGCTTTTCTTTAGAAGGGTTACAAGGCGAAGAATTGTTTAATAAGACTTTAGGAGTAATTGGTACAGGTAAGATTGGTCAAGAGGTAATAAAGATAGCCAAAGGATTTTCAATGAAAGTAATTGCTTATGATAAATATCCTCAAGAGGAACTTGCTCAAAAATTAGGATTTGAATATGTTAATTTAGAAGATTCATTAGCTCAATCAGATGTGGTTAGCTTACATGTTCCTTATACAAAAGAGACTCATCATTTAATTAATAAAGATAATATTTTAAAAATTAAACCAGGTGCTTATATCATCAATACTGCTAGGGGAGGAGTGATAGAAACCGATGCTCTTTATCAGGCTTTAAAGAAAAATCATCTAGCTGGAGCAGCTTTAGATGTTTTAGAAGAAGAAGGGGATTTGAAAGAAGAGCAAAGAATGCTTTCAGAAAAACAAGATATTCCAACAGAGAAATTAAAAACTCTTTTAGCTAATCATATTTTTATTGATTTGGATAATGTGATTATTTCTCCTCATAATGCTTTTAATACAAAAGAGGCTTTAGAGAATATTTTAATGACAACGATGGAAAATATTAATGGGTACTTAAATAATGAATTAAAGAATTTAATTAAATAATATAAATAATAAAAACTATGCTAGATCCAAATTGTATTTTTTGTAAAATTATTAAAGGAGAAATTCCTTCACAGAAATATTATGAGGATGATAATTTTTTGGCTATTTTTGATATTAGTCCTATCAGTGAAGGACATTTTGTTTTGTTTTCTAAAAATCATTATGCCAATATTGGAGAAATGCCTGAAGAAGAATGGCAAAAGATTTGTTCTTTAGCTCGTGATTTGGCAGAAAAACATGTTAAAGAAATAGAGGCTGATGGTTATAATCTGTTAATTAACCAAGGCGAGGCAGCTCAATCTGGTATTGTTCATCGTCCTCATATTCATGTCATCCCGCGCCATTTCAAAGACAATATTAAAATTGATCCTAGAGGATAATTATGTGTGGAATTATTGCTTATAAAGGAAAAGAGAATGCAGTCCAAATTGTAATGGACGGTTTAAATCATCTTGAATACAGAGGATATGATTCTGCTGGTCTTTGTGTAGTTTCAAAAAACAAGACATTTTTAATTAAAAAAACAGGCAAGGTAGATGTTCTATTGCAAGAAGTTAAAAAGAAACAAGCTCATAATAAAATGTTAGATGGAGAAATTGGGGTGGGGCATTGTTTGCATCCAAATACTTTAGTACAGCTCTCTAACGGGAGAATTGTTTATATTAAAGACATTATTAATAATGAAAAAGTTGTTAATTTAAATACGAATAATTTGTTATTGGAAAATAGAGAAGTCAAGGTTTTTAAACATAAAGCACCATTTTATCTTTATCAAATTAAGACACCTCTTTCAAATTTTGTTAGCACTTCAAATCATAAAAATTTAGTCTGGGAAAAAGATAAAATAGTAGAAAAATTAACAAAAGATATAAAGAAGAAAGATTTGTTAATTTTTCCCAAAGAAATTAAAATTACTAAAACAGAACCTCTTAAATTTAAACAAATTTTCTGTAAGAAATATTATGAGCTCACTCCTTGCGGAGCATCTTTTTTAAAAAATAAAATAAGGAGCGTTGGGTCAAGCAATATTTCAAGTAGCGTTGCTGTGTCTTCTTCTTACTTAAGTCATATTTTGAGTAATGATAGAAATTTTAGGGAAGATCAGCTAGAGCTGTTGTATAATTTTTTTGGCGAGGAGTTACAGAAAGTTTCTTGTAATACTAAATTTCCTCATTTGAAACCAGTAAACACAATTCATGGAAAATTTATAAAACTACCAGAAAGTAGCAACGCACAATTAATGCAAATATTAGGTTATTTTATAGGGGATGGTTATGCTGGAAAAAAATCGTTGAGATTTAAAGACATGGATACAGATAATTTAGAAACATATAAAAAGTTTATAGAAAAAGAATTTAATTTAAAAGGCAGAATTGTTTCTCAAAATGATACCAAGGCAATGCTTCTAGAATGTAATAGCACTTATTTATGTGATTGGTTAAAAACAAATATTACTCAAGATAAATGTGGCTTTCTTTCAAAAATTGGACAATTGCCAGATAATCAACTTGCTTCTTTTATAAAAGGTTTATTTGATGCAGAAGGATATGTAAATTTAATTTCAAGGCAATTATCTATTGGAATGATTGATGAATTTCTAATTCGTTCTTTACAGTTATGGCTTTTGCGTTTTGGAATTATTCCATCAATTGCAATAGAACCATCTAGGATTGAGAATAACAAACCTAATAAAACATTTAGAATAAATATTAGTAATAAAGAATCAATAGGACTATTTAAAAAATATATATCATTTGGTTCCAAGCAGAAACAGGATAAATTAAATAGTCTAATCAAATTGCTTGGTAATAAACATTTCAGTTTCAAAATTCATCCTTTTTCTGATCAAGTAATTTTAACTCGCGTAAAGGATATTCAACGAATTTCTGCTGATACAGAATTCGTTTATGATTTAGAGGTAAAAGGAAATCATAACTTTTTAGCAAACGGTATTTTAACTCACAATAGTCGCTGGTCAACGCATGGCGCCGTAACAGAAGCAAATGCTCATCCTCATCCTTCTTGTGATCAAAAGATTTTTGTGGTTCACAATGGAATTGTTGAAAATTATGAAAGCTTAAAAGAAGAGTTGATTAAGAAAGGGCATCGTTTTGTTTCCCAGACTGATACTGAAGTGATTCCTCATTTAATTGAAGAATACAGAAAAAAGAATAGTTTTATTGCTTCTTGTGAAAAAACCTTTAATCGATTAGATGGTTTATTTGCGATTGTAGTTTTAGATAAAGAAACTGGTGAAATCATTGGTACTCGAAAAGGTTCGCCTTTGGTAATGGGTATAGGTGATCAAGGTCTTTTTTTAGCTTCTGATGTTCCTGCTTTTTTGGATAAAACAAACAGAGTTATCTTTTTAGATGATGGAGATATGGTTCATCTTATTAGTGACCAGGAATATACAATTAAGAATTTAATTTCCAAGAAGAGATTGAAGAAGAAAATCAATATTATTAAATGGACTAAAGAAGAAGCAGAAAAAGGAAAGCATCCACATTTTATGATTAAAGAAATTAGAGAAACTCCAGAAGCGATTAAGAAAGCTGCCTGGCAAGATAAAAAAACATTAAGATCAGTAGCTAATTTAATTAAAAAAAGTTCAAGTGTTTTCTTTGTCGCTTGTGGCACAGCTGGTCATTCTTGTTTAGCTGGTCAGTATTTGTTTTCTTCTTTATTAGGAAGACGCACTGGGTTTAGCGTAGCTAGTGAGTTTAATAATTTTCTTCCAGCTTTAGATAAAAATACTTTATTAATTGCAGTTTCTCAAAGTGGAGAAACTATTGATACTTTAGAAGCTGTTAAAAGAGCTAAGGAAAAAGGAATTAAAGTTGTTTCTTTAGTTAATGTTATGGGCTCGACTTTAACTAGAATCAGTGATCATGTTTTAATGATTAATGCTGGACCAGAGAAATGTGTTTTGGCAACAAAGAGTTATTTATCTCAATTAAGTTTAATCTTATTAATTCTTTTTGCTGTTTTAGGTAAGCACAGTGAAGGTGAAAGAGAGTTAAAAAAAATCAGTCGTCAAATAGGTTTATTATTAGAAGATAAAAAATTCATTACCCAGATAAAAAAATTAGCTAAGAAATTATCTTCAGCTAATCATATTTTTGTTATCGGCCGCAGTTATAATTATCCGACTACTTTAGAAACTGCTTTAAAAATTAAAGAGGGTTGTTATATTCATACCGAAGCTTTTGCTGGTGGAGAATTAAAGCATGGGGTCATTGCTTTGATTGAAAAGGGGACACCATGCATTATTCATTTATCTAAAAGCGAAGAAGAGGAGAATACTTTGATTAATGCAATGGAATTACAAAGTCGTGGTGCTTATATTATTGGTATTGGTCCAGAAGAGAAAAAAGATTTTGATTTTTTTGTTACAGTACCAGAAGTTTCGGAAATTTTTTCTCTTTTAATGAATGTTCTTCCAGTTCAGCTTTTAAGTTATTACATTGCCCTTGAAAAAGGTATTGATCCTGACAAACCTCGTAATTTAGCAAAGAGCGTAACTGTTAAATAATTTTATTTAGCTCTTTCAACGTATTGACCAGTTTCAGTGTTAATAATTATTCTATCTCCTTCTTTTATAAAAAGTGGAGTATTTATTTTTAATCCATTTTCTAAAGTAACAGTTTTAATAGCTCCGCTGACAGTATTGCCTTTTGTTGCTTCTGGGGCTTCAGTGACTAATAATTCTATTTTAATAGGAATTTTAATAGAAATAGGTTTTTCATCAAGAAAAATTATGGAGATTTCTGTTTTTTCTTTAATAAATTTAATTAAATCTTGTACTTTTTCTAAATCAAAGCTAATTCTTTCTTGAGTCTTTTTTAATTGAAAAACTGCTGATTTTCTATCAGCATATAGATAGAGAGCTTCTTGATAATCAATTTCAATTTCTTCAAACCTGTCTCCAGAACGGAATGTTTTTTCTAAAGTTTTTCCAGTTTGGAAATTTTTTAATTGAGTTCTCATTACTGCTCCTCCTTTACCTGGTTTATAGAATTCAAAATTAATAATTTGCCAGGGTTCATTATTAATTTTAAGGACCATACCTTTTTCAAAATCTGTTGTTGAGATCATAATATTTTTTATTTGATTTTTATTTTTTCTAATGCTATAGTATTATCTAATGGATATTTCGTCAAGTGTTTTACTTTTAAGTTTTAAAAGTTTATTATTGGCAACAGCCCTTGGAGCTTTGATTGGAATAGAAAGAGAGTGGGCGAGAAAAGAGGCAGGAACAAGAACATTTTCAATGATTAGTTTAGGTTCAGCTCTTTTTATAATCATTTCTCAATTAAGTTTTAATCAATATTTAGGAATTTCAAGCTTAGATCCTTCAAGAACTTTAGGTCAGATTATTGTGGGGATTGGATTTTTAGGTGCAGGAATAATTATTTTTAGAACTCAAGAAGGAGTGGTTAGAAATTTAACAACAGCAGCCATGATGTGGGTGACAGCAGCGATTGGAGCAACAGTAGGGTTAGGGTTGTATTGGCTGGCTATTCTCACTGCTTTTTTAGTTGTTTTTATTAATATTGTTGTTTTACCGATTGAAAAGAAAGTTGAAGATAGGATTTGTAAAATACAAGATAAAAAACAAGAATAAGTATTGCCCTCGTAGCTCAATTGGTAGAGCAGCTCCCTTTTAAGGAGAAGGTTGCGCGTTCGAGTCGCGCTGAGGGCACTTCAAAATTTTTAAATTTTACAAGCACAATTTACTTGTGCTTGTTTTTTTATTTAGCTATATTAACAGTGGGGTCTTAGGTCGATATGTAAAAAAATTAGCAATTTTAATATTAAACTATATTAAAATAAATAATAGAGATATGAACAGTTTAAGCAGGGATTTTGTTTCTAAAGAAGATAGGGATTTGAACATTAATTAAAAAGGGAGAATCCATTCGAAATATCTATCATGCAAATGGATTTGTATAAAAAAACAAGAGGTTTTGTTGTCTTTTTAATTATTTTCGCTTGGGTATTGAATATCTCTTATTTATTTTAGTAAGAAACCATTAATATTTTTAAAAGCAAGATTAGTATAGATAGAGTTGATTAAAAACCACTGGGTATTTAGCGGTTTTGTAAATTATGGTATAATTTTAATAATATTTCATAAACAGCAATCTTTTTTAGTGAGAATAATATAATGACTATTCACCAATTTATTAAAAAAAGACCGTACTTGGTATGGTATGTAAAGGATTTAAATAAACTTTCCGAAGAATCAATTGTGGAATATGTTTTAAATTATGGTGATTGGGATGATGTTCAGGAAATGATAAAAATTTTGGGTATAAAAAAACCGCTGAAATTTTCAAAAAAAATCAAAGCCATCTAAAATAGGAAGACAGAATTATGCCAGTAAGACAAAACATTTTTTTACTCTTTACTTTAATAAGTATGCATAAAGAAATATTAACTGATCAACAAATTAAATTATTGCCACTGGTAGAGAAATTTATTAAAGATTTCGGTCTAGTTGACGGAACCGCTATTGCTTTACAGATTGGCCATAGGCGGTCGATTGATTTTGATTTGTTTTCGGCTGAAGAATTTGATAACAACAAAATTAGAAAGACGATAATAGAAAATGGATAGAATATCAACAAAGTATATAAAGACGAAATAGATCAGTTCACTTTTTTTGTGAATAATGTGCAGCTAACTTTTTTTCATTATCCATTTAAAATTGAATTTTCAGAGCATTTTGAAAAAAGATTGAGAATGCCGGACTTATTAACGCTGGCAGCAATGAAAGCTTACACCTTGGGCAGGAGAGCAAAGTGGAAAGATTATGTTGACCTATATTTTATTATAAAAGACTATTTTTCTGTGAGTGAAATATCCAGAAAGGGAAAAGAAATCTTTGGTAACGAATTCAATGAAAAACTCTTTAGGGAACAATTAGCTTATTTTAAAGATATTGATTATGAAGAAGAAATTGATTATCTGAAAGGGTTTGAAGTTAATAATAAAACAATACAAAAGGAGTTAGTTAATTTTAGTCTTAGTTAATTAAGTTAAATATATTTAGAATATTGAAGGATTAATTAAAAAAAGAAACAACTGAAGCAGAAGAAATGTTGTATAAGGCAGGCTTTTGATAATTTAAGAAAGGAGGTGATTAAAGAGATAGCCAAGCTTGATGGTAATGATCTTCTATCAGAAAGAGAGAAAGAAATTGATGAAAAATTAAAGAAAGCAATCAAAAATTCAGAAAAGCTTATTGATGAAAAGATAAAAAATATTAAAAAAGAAATAAATGGAGATTAATAGTTGTTTTAAATAAGATTTTTTGATAGGATAATCAAGATGAATTATAAAAGAATATTAATTATTTTTGGTATTTTTATTGCGACCGTATTGATGGGAGTTTTTATTTATCCTCAGGGAATAACAGCCAGAGGAATAAAACTACCTGATTTTTTTTATAAAGGATTTAATTTTGGGTTAGATATTTCTGGAGGTACTCTTTTAATTTATGAGGCTGATTTAAGCAATATTGATCCAGCTGATTATTCTTCAGCCATGACTGGTTTAAGGGATGTCATTGAAAGAAGGATTAATTATTCAGGAGTGAGAGAGCCACGGGTGACAGTGAATAAAAGTGGAGAGAGATGGCGTTTAACAGTTGAATTAGCTGGTGTTAAAGATATTCAAGAAGCGATAAAGATGATAGGGGAAACTCCATATTTAGAATTTAAAGAAATTCGTTCAGAAGAAGAAACAGAAGCAATATTAGAAGATGAAGAATCAGAAAATGTTGATCCATATTTTAAAGCAACTGCTTTAACTGGAAAATATTTAGAAAGGGCAGATATAGATTTTGATCAAACGACTTCTTTGCCAGTAATTAATTTGAAATTTAATGATGAAGGATCAAAGATTTTTGCTGAATTAACTAAGAATAATGTTGGTAATCCATTAGCTATTTATCTTGATAATCATCCAATTAGTATTCCAGTGGTGCGTGAAGAAATTCCTTCAGGTATTGCTCAGATTTCAGGGCAATTTACCTTAGCTGAAGCTAGAGAATTAGTAGCAAGATTAAATCAAGGAGCTTTGCCAGTGCCGATTAATTTAATCTCTCAGCAGTCTGTTGGTGCTATTTTAGGAGAAGAATCAATTGAAAAAATTAGCCAAGCTGCTTTATTTGGTTTTCTTTTAGTTATTTTATTTATGACTATCTTTTATCGTTTCCCAGGCTTGTTAGCTTCAATTTCTTTAATTATTTATGTCATTTTAGTCTTGAGTATTTTCAAACTTATTCCAATAACTCTTACTTTAGCAGGGGTAACAGGTTTTATTCTTTCTGTTGGTATGGCAGTTGATGCTAATGTTTTAATTTTTGAATATGCTAAGGAAGAAATGAGAAAAAATAAACCAATGAAGATTTCAATGGAAGATGGGTTTCAAAGATCATGGCCAGCTATTCGTGATTCTAATATTGCCACAATCATTTCAGCTATCATTCTTTATTATTTCACTTCAAGTATGATTAGAGGATTTGCTCTTACCTTGGCAATAGGAGTGGGGGCAGGATTATTAACCGCCATCTATATTACAAGAATATTTTTACAAGCATTAATAATAAATAGAAATTAATAATGGATTTTATTAAAAAGAGAAAATTTTTTTACGGCTTTTCAGGAATAATGATTTTAGCTTCTTTGCTAAGTCTTTTAGTTTGGGGGTTTAATTTTGGAATAGATTTTACTGGTGGTTCTCTTTGGGAATTATCAATGGCAGAAGATATAAGTCAATCAAATGAAAAAATTAATAATTATTTGGGAGAAAGTGATTTAGGTCAAGTAAATATTCAAACAACAAGTGAAAATAGTTTAATTTTACGTTTTTCAAATATTTCAGAAGAAAAACACGTTGAATTATTAGGAGGATTAAAAGAAATAATTCCTTCTATTGAAGAAAAAAGATTTGAATCTATTGGACCTTCTATTGGCCAAGAATTAAAAACAAAATCTATTTGGGCGATTATTTTAGTATTTTTAGGAATTTTAACGTATCTTTGGTACGCTTTTCGCCATTCTTCATTAAGGGTTCCTTCTTATCGATATGGGGTTTTAGCAGTTTTGGTTTTAATACATGATGCAATTTTTATAATAGGATTGTTTGTAGTTTTAGGAAAATTTCAAGGTTGGGAAGTAAATTCTGATTTTTTGGTAGCTTTGTTAGTGGTGTCTGGTTATTCTGTTCATGATACTATTGTTGTTTTTGATAGGATTAGAGAGAATTTTAAGTTAAAGATAAAAGATAGCTTAGAAAATATTGTTAATTCAAGTATTCAGCAAACTCTAGTTAGGTCTTTAAATACCTCTTTAACTACTATTTTTCCTTTATTGATGCTTTGTCTTTTTGGGCCTCTTTCTATAAAAATATTGGTTATTGCTATGATTAGTGGTGTTATTATTGGGACTTATTCTTCTGTTTTCCTTGCTGCTCCTTTGTTATATGAATGGTCTATAAAAAAGGACTAAAAAGAGGCAAAAATAGGTCAAATAGGGTTGACTTTTAAGCTAAATTTTGCTTTAATTAATAAATATGAACAAAGAATCTTTAAATCAAAAAAATCCTCAACAATTATCTTTACAAATTATTGATATTCTTCCTTCCCGAACACAAAGTATTCTGAGAAAAAGATTTGGTATAGATGATGACAAGCCTAAAACTCTAGAAGCAGTAGGTCAGGATTATAAAATTACTCGGGAAAGAGTAAGGCAAATTATAGAAACATCTTTAAAAACTATTAAAAAACAGCCGCTTTCAGAAATAATTGGCGGTTTTATTAATACAAGCAAATCACTTTTAAAAAAAAGCGGGGGATTAGAAGAAGAAGAAGAGCTTCTTAAAAAAATAGATAAAGATTTTAATAAAGGAGAAAAAAATCTTTCAGCAATTAAATTTTTATTAACACTTGATTCTAGTTTTAAAAGAGAAGAAGAAGATGGATTAAATTATAGTTTTTGGCATTTTACAGAAATTTCTAAAGACAAGATTAATAAAAATATTAAAGCATTAGAAAAATATTTAAAAGAAAAAAAGAAAGCTTGCTTATTAAATGAAGTATTGTCTTGGGCTAAAAAAAATATCTCTTCTAGCATGAATCAAGAAGAACTAGAAGCTTATTTCCGAGTATCAAAAAAAATAGGAATGAATCCATTTGGAGAATATGGTTTGTTTAATTGGGCAGAGATTGATCCTTCAGGAGCTCGAGATAGAGCATATTTAGTAATGAAGCATTCAGAAGAACCATTGCATTTTTCTAAGATCACAAAATTATTAAATGAAATAAATAAATCTCCGGTTTATCCTCATTTATCTTCTCATTCTTGGCAGAAAAAAGTTTGTGTTCAAACAGTGCACAATGAATTAATTAGAGATTCAAGGTTTGTTTTGATTGGTAGAGGTATTTATGCTCTTAAGGAAAGAGGGTATAAGCCAGGTAAAATTATTGATGTTATCCAAGATGTTTTAAAAGAAGCAGGTAAGCCTTTAAAACAAGAAGACATTATTAAAGAAGTAAAAAAACGAAGAATGGCTAAAGACAATACGATTGTTCTTAATCTCCATAATAAGGAATATTTTAAGAAATTGCCAAATAAGTGTTATACTTTAGTGAAATCGTATAAAATACTTGAGGTTTAATGCCTTACTTTTTAAGAGAAGTTTTATTTTTTTTCCTAGGAATTTTTCGTGAATTCTGGTGGCTTATTGCCCTGATTATTTTAGGGCGATTTTATATTAATTTAAGGAAAGAACATCAAAAGAAAATAAAACAAGAAAAGAAAGATGTGAAAGATTGGGTAGTTTTAGAAGCAAAGATTAATCGTGAGATTTTACAAACTCCAAAAGCAATGGAGCAAGTATTTAATAGTTTGAATGTTATTGAAAAAGGATGTATTTGTTTAGAAATTGTTGGTATTAATCGAGAAATACATTTTATTATTCGGGCTCCTAAAGAGTATAAAAATTTAGTAATTTCTCAATTTTATTCTCAGTATCCAGAAATAGAGATAAAGGAAATTGATGATTATTTTTCAAGCGTTTCTCCTAACTTGCCAAACAAAGAGCTCAATTTATGGGGAACAGAAATTATTTTTAATAAACCAAATTGTTATCCTATTAAAACTTATTCTTACTTTGAAGAAAAAAAAGAAGAAAGAAGGATTGATCCCATGGCTAGTTTAGCAGAAACTTTTGGTACCCTTGAAAGATCAGAATGGTGTATCTTTCAAATTTTTCTCAAACCTTTGTCTGAAGATGAAGAAAAGAAATTAGCAGAAGAAGGGAAAAAAGAAATTGATAAACTATTAGGTAAAGAGAAAAAATCAGTTACTTGGCCAGAATGGATAGCAGCTTTTTTTAAAAACCTTGTGGTGGCAATAGCAGTAGCTCCAGTTTGGCCTGGAGAAGGAGAAAAAAAGGAAGATTCTCCAAAAGAAGTTTCTTTAGGGAAAAAAGAAATAATCAATGCTATTGAGAAAAAGATAAATCAGTTATCTTTTAAAACAGGAATTAGAGTTCTTTATGTTGCTCCACAGGACATTTTTAATGAATCAAAGGCAATTGGTTTTATGGCTTTTTTAAAACAATTTAATTCTAAAAGTTTAAATGCTTTTAAGGTTAATAAAGAAGTTACAACAGCAAGTAAGGCAAAATTATTTAAAACAAGAAGAATCTTCTTAAAAAAAAGGAATTTGTATCAGGCAGCTTCTAAAAGAAAACAAGAAAAAAAATCAATGATTTTAACTTCAGAAGAATTGGCAACAATTTATCATTTTCCTGCATTGCAAATGAAAACTCCCACTTTAACTAGGGTTTTAAGTAAGAAAGGGGAACCGCCAATAGGATTACCAACAGGATAAAAAATTTAATTTTATGGAAGATATAAACTATATCGGAATAACAAACTTTAGAGATGAATATCAAAGGTTTGGAATTAAGCCTGACGATCGACGTCGGCATATGTATTTTGTTGGAAAAAGTGGAGTTGGGAAGACAACGATGATGGAAAATATGATCATTCAGGATATTAATAATGGTAAAGGACTTGGAGTGATTGACCCTCATGGAGAGTTAGTTAATCGTCTTTTGTATTTTATTCCAGAAAAAAGAATAAAAGATGTAATCTATTTTAATCCTGGTGATGTTGAATGGCCAATCGCTTTTAATGTTATTGAAAATGTTCCATTAGAGCATCGTCATTTAGTAGTGGCTGGATTAATGGGAGTTTTTAAGAAAATTTGGCCTGATGTTTGGTCAGCAAGAATGGAATATATCTTAAACAATGCTTTATTAGCTTTATTAGAATATCCAGATTCAACTTTATTAAGCATTAATCGTTTGCTTGCTGATGAAGATTTTCGTCAAGCAGTAATGAAGAAAGTGACTGATCCAATAGTAAGATCTTTTTGGAAAAGAGAATTTGCTCGTTATAATACTCGTTTTGCCACAGAGGCAATTGCTCCTATTCAAAACAAAGTAGGTCAGTTTATTTCCAATCCTTTGATTAGGAATATTATCGGCCAAAAAGAACCAAAGATTGATATTAGGGAGAGCATGGATGAAGGAAAGATTCTTTTAGCTAATTTATCTAAAGGAATGGTTGGTGAAGATAATTCTACTCTTTTAGGTGCTCTTCTGATTACAAAAATACAATTAGCAGCTATGGAAAGGATTGAAATTCCAGAAGAAAAAAGAAAAGATTTTTATTTGTATGTAGATGAATTTCAGAATTTTTCTACTGAATCCTTTGCTAATATTTTTGCTGAAGCTAGAAAATATCGTTTAAATTTAGCTTTAGCTCATCAATATATAGCTCAACTTAATGAAAAAGTTAAAGACTCAATTTTTGGTAATATTGGTAGTTTAGTTTCTTTTAGGTTAGGACCTGAAGATGCAGAATTTTTAGAAAAATATTTTGCTCCTGAATTTGCTAAAGAAGATTTAATAAATCTTCCAAATTATAATTTTTATATTAAATTAATGATTGACGGAGTATTATCTAAAAGTTTTTCAGCAATGAATATTCCACCAGCAAGTTTGCCCCAAAAATCTTATGTGCAGGAAATAGTAGAATATTCTCGAAATCAATATTCTGCTCCTCGACAAGAAGTAGAGAGAAATATTGCTCATTGGGAACTTTTGGATTTTTCTCTTAGTAAAGAAGCTGGGTCAAGGAGTGAAAAACCTGGAATTAAAGAAGGATGGGAGGCAACTTGTTCTCAGTGCGGTAAAAGAATTATTGTTCCTTTTAAGCCCAATCCTTCAAGACCTGTTTATTGTGAGGATTGTTTTCGAGAAATAAAAAGAACGCAAAATAGAAATTCAACATCTGGATCAATAAAATCACCTAGATCTAAAGCACAGCCTAAACAAAATGAAATTAAAAATATAATTCAGAATATATTTAATAAAGATAATTAAACAATGAAAAAAACAATAGCTGTTGTTTGTGGAGGGAAAAGTGGTGAGCATGAAGTTTCTTTACGCTCAGCTTTTTATGTTTATAATAATTTAGATAAGAAAAAATATCAGGTAGTAATTTTAGCAATTGATAAAAAAGGTAATTGGTTTTATGGCCGTAATTTTAATGATTTAGTTAATACCAAGGGCCTTTTATGGAAATTAAAACCTCGTTTAGAAGAAGTTGTTCTATTAAAATCTAAAAATGGTAGTCAGGTTTTAAGTTTAAAGAAAAAAAGGATATTAACAAAGATAAATATTTTCTTTCCTTTAATTCATGGAACTTATGGTGAAGATGGTTGTTTGCAAGGATTCTTAGAGCTTTTGAATGTTCCTTATGTAGGCGCTGATGTAATTGGTTCAGCTATTGGGATGGATAAGGAAATAACAAAGAAGTTGTTAATAATAGAAAAAATTCCAATAACAAAATTTGTTGTTATAAAAAAAGTAGATTCTTTAAAGGAAAAACAGGAAAAAATTAAAACAGCAATAAAGCAATTTCATTTTCCTTTATTTATCAAACCAGTGTCTTTAGGTTCTTCAGTTGGTGTTTTCAAGGTTTTTTCTGAAAAGGAAATTAAAAAAGCAACAGAAGAGGCTTTTCAATATGATTCTAAAATTATGATTGAGAAATTTATCAAAGGAAGAGAAATTGAATGTTCGGTTTTAGGAAATAATAGACCAAAAGCTTCTTTACCTGGCGAAATTAAATCTGTTGATTTTTATTCTTATAAAGCTAAGTATTTAGATGAAAACGAAGCAAGATTATTAGTACCAGCTCCTTTAAATAAAAAATTAATTACTCAGATTCAAAAATTAAGTATTCAGACTTTTAAAGCTTTAGGATTAAAAGGAATGGCGCGAGTAGATTTTTTCTTAAAGCCAAACAATCAATTAATAGTAAATGAAGTGAATACAATTCCAGGATTTACTCAGATTAGCATGTATCCTAAATTATGGGAGGTTTCTGGAATAAAATATTCTAAATTATTGGATAGTCTTGTACAATTAGCAATAGAAAGTCATAATGAGAAGAATAAGCTTAAGTTTTCTTATAACTAATAAACACAGAACATTCATTTATTGTTGACCTATGAAAATTTATTTAAAAAGATTAATTTGGAGTGTTTTTAATGCCTTTGAAGGAATAAAATACGGTATTTCCCAACAAAATTTTTTCTTAATGATTCTTTTAGCTGTTGGAAGCTTGGGTTTTGGTTTTTGGCTGAAAATATCATATTTTGAATGGTTGCTTCTGATTATTGTAATTGGTTTTATTCTTAGCTTAGAAATGCTTAATACAGTAATGGAAACAACTTTAGATTTTATAGAGCCGAATAAGTCTCCAAAAATTAAACAAATTAAAGATATAATTGCGGGCTCAGTTTTTATTGCTTGTTTAACAGCTTTAATATTCGGAGCGATAATTTTTCTTCCTAAAATTTTTGCATTAATTTAAGAACTCAATTTTTATAATATGTTGTCCCCTTCAGAAGAAATTAAAAACAAGTTGGATATTGTTGAAGTTATTGGCCAGTATTTGAAATTACAAAAAGTAGGAGCTAATTATAAAGCTCTTTGTCCTTTTCATAAAGAGAAAACTCCTTCTTTTCTTGTTTCTCCAACGCGTCAAATTTGGCATTGTTTCGGATGTAATTTAGGAGGAGATATTTTTACTTTTGTAATGAAGATTGAAAATATTGAATTTAAAGAAGCTTTAGAAATGTTAGCCAAGAAAGCAGGAATAAAATTATCTTATGAAAGTTCTCAAGCTCGTTCTCAAAAACAAAGATTGATTGATATTAATAAGGAAGCAGCTAGTTTTTTTGAAAAAAATTTGTATCAAAACAAAGAAGTGGTTGAATATTTGCATCAGAGAGGATTAAAAGACGAAACAATAAAAGAATTTTGCCTTGGTTGGGCTTTAGATGATTGGCAGGCTCTTAGTGGTTTTTTAATTAAAAAAGGATTTAAACCAGAAGAAATAGTGGCTGCTGGATTAGCTATTTCTAAAAAAGAGCCAATAGTCATTAATAATAAACCTCAGAAGGTAAATTATGAAATACAAGAAAAAGATATTTATGATCGTTTTCGGGCTCGAATTATGTTTCCAATAGATAATTCTTCTCAGCAAACAGTAGGTTTTACAGGTAGAGTTTTTCAAGGGAAACAATCATTAAAAACTATTAAGGATATTGAAAGAATAGGTAAATATGTTAATAGTCCGCAAACTTTGATTTTTGATAAAAGTACTATTCTTTATGGGCTTTCTAGAAGCAAGCCTTATTTACATTCTCAAGAAGAGACCTTATTAGTAGAAGGCCAGATGGATTTTTTGGCAGCTTGGCAAGAAGGAATTAAAAATACAATTGCCACTTCTGGAACAGCTTTAACTCCTTATCAACTTAAAATTCTTAAAAGATATAATAGTACATTAATTTTAGGGTTTGATATGGATGAAGCAGGTGAGAGAGCAGCAGAAAGAACTATTGAATTGGCTTTAGCTAAAGAATTTAATATAAAGATTCTTCGATTAGAAGAAGGAAAAGATTTAGCTGATTATCTTTTAAGCAAAGAGAAGAAAGAAAAAAGTAAATTAATGAATCAAATTGAGCCAATAATGGATTTTTATTTTGAAAGAGCTCAAAAGATAGGGGATCAAAATAGTATTGAAGGGAAAAAATTAATTGCTTCATATTTTCTTCCAAAGATTAAAAAATTAACCAATGCCTTAGATAGATCATTCTGGCTTAATAAACTTTCTCGTTTTCTAAATATTTCTGAGCAGGCTTTAGGAGATGAATTAAATAAGCTTTCAAAAGAAGGTTTGCCAACAGAGATTTCAGACAAAGATGAGTCTTTGTATCAATTTCCGACTACCCAGCTTCAACCGCGAATAGAAGGAATAGCAGAAAGAATTATTTCTTTTTTAATAAAATCCCCAGCGCTTAAAAAAGAAACATTGGATTATGAAGAATATTTTCCTCAAAGTTATCAAGAAATTTTTAAAATAATTAAAAACATTTCTAGTCCAAAAGAATTAAGCGGAGAAAATCTTAGAAGATTAAGTTTGTCAGAAAATATAGTTGAGAAAATGAATCAACTAGCTTTAAGAGCTGATTATGAAACAGAGATAGTGGAAAAATTCCAAGTTTCTCTTGAAGAAGAGTTGCTAAAAGAATTAAAAGAATTAAAAAGAGAA
>Ga0334890_1001747_pt1 | contig 27454 bp, 34 predicted proteins | sample GraSluR1_MG_3_FD_207220 | JGI IMG/M metagenome (GOLD analysis project Ga0334890, IMG submission 207220) | Sludge microbial communities from methane-producing bioreactor in Wageningen University, Netherlands - Granular Sludge_31_08-R1 | ecosystem: Engineered > Bioreactor > Anaerobic >... | reverse complement strand
AAGTAAGCTGTAACGGCCCCAACGGGGCCTTCCCTGCGTGCCCGCCCCCAACGGGGGCTTCCGGACGTGCACGGCCCGCTCGGGCGGGCCTTCCTAAAGCCACGCCCTATGGGCGTGGTTGATTACAGGGGGGAAGGCGGGAGCGGGCTCCGCTGGAAGCAAGAAACTCGGAACTGGAGACTGGAAGGAATGGCATGTGAGGCCGACCCTGCACAACTGGGACGGGGAAGGCCCGTGAACGGGTCTGGGGCGAGAGGGCACAGATTCATCCGGTCCTTTCAGGACCGGGGGGGTGGGGTGGCACGGACCCGCCGTTGAAACGGCGGGCTGGTCTCGGGCGGGCCTACGGCCCTGATGGGGAGTGCTGAACGGGACATCTGATATTGGCGATTGTTGTGAGCAGGCGGGTGGGGTTCGAGGAGGAGGCAGGGGGCGCGCGGGCCAGGGCGTGTCACCCCGATGGGGCTTCTATTCTCTGGGGACACGGCATTCCAGGGGCTAACGCCGCGCGGCTACTTCTCCGGCGGCGACGAAGCCGAGGCGGCGGGCATGACCGACTCTTGCGGCTTGTCCTGCGCGGGACCGTCGGTGGTCGTCTGGCGGATGGGCAGGCGGAAGGGTTGCGTGAACGTGTAGCCGTACTCGCCGCGGAGCTGCGCCCGGACGTACCGCTCGGGCCGGCGTGCGCGTTTGGCGTCGAAGGTCGACCCGCTCCCGACGATCCGCCCGCAGGAAATCCAGTAAATCCGCTGGCACGCGTCGGCCTTGATGGTGATGGTGCCGGCCTCTTCATCGACGCGGATGGACCGGATGGTCGGCGCCGGCCGGCCCGCTTCGTAGACCGTGCTGAAGTAGAAACGTCCCGTGGTCATGGCCTCGCGGACGTGCTCGGCCGTATGTTCGGGCAGCAGCAGCATCTGCCAACTCCGGCCGATGTCCTCCCCGCGGTGCATGTCGTCGTTGGCGAAGCCCCACACCGGCCGATCGGGCATGGTCGCCTGTAAGACGTCGTCCCAGAGCGCGACGTCCCAGGGATAGCGGTCCGTCCGGTTGCAGACCTCTATGCCCACGAGGTGGTCAAACCGTGCGAAGAGCCCGGCGTACCAGTCGGGGGAATAGTCGTACCGCCCGGGGTGGCACATCACCGCCAGCCCGCCGCGCTGCCCGATCTCTTCGATGACCTGCTCGGGCGATTCCACGTCGGGGTTGCCGTAGCCGGTGAAGTAGCTGCCGATGTGGTGCACTCTGGAGATCTCGTTGCCCTCAATGGCGACCATGCCGAGCTCCGCGGGGTCGCGTTCGAAACGCTGCCAGGGCCAGGTGGTCTCGGCCTTCCGGGGGTCTTCGCGGTTGGCCTTGGGCCCCACGGTATCGTGGTCCGTCAGGGCCAGCACGGTATAGCCGAGCTCGCGGTAGCGGTCGATGGTTTGCGCGGGGGTAACGCCGCCGTCGCTCAGGGTGGTGTGTGTGTGCAGGTTGGCGCGGTGCTGCTGCCATTGCTGCCAATCCACGTCTGCGTATGGATTGGCCTGGGCAAGGGTTGCCAGAAGGCCCAGCAGACACACGCTCAACCAGAACCGCGACGGTCGTTCTGTCCTGTTGTTCATCAACCGCGACTCCTCTTCTGTGACGGATTCCCCACCCAGCTCCGAGCGCGGCACGATCCGAGGATCCTTGTTCAGGGCTCGACCCGGCGGCGTCGCCGGATCGCTTCGGCGGTGTTGCGACGCTCTGTTAGACGGGCCTTGCGGGCATGACGCCGGCAGGCCCCTCGGGCATCCTACCGGAGCAGGTCGCCGGTGAAAAGCTGCTTCTCCGCGTCTGCGTCGATGTCCTGCGTGTCGTCTCCGGATTCGCGGCGCGGCCGGGAAGACCAAGGCATCACGGCATGGCGGAGCGGGCCGGCGGCGACTGCTACGCGGGAGCGGCGCTGAAGTGGCCGCAGAAGAAACGGAGCGGCGTCCCCGTTTCAACTCTTCACGCAGACGAGGAAGGACGTGACAGGCGCGTGGCGCTATCGCCGGATAGGGGCGGCTGCCCGCGATGTCCCCCGATATCCCAGCAGGGCCCGCCCGCTACTGCCCATCCGGGCGACGCCATCAACGCCTGCTTCCAACGATACCCCGCCTCTTTCCTCTTGTCTCTCAGGGTGTGAAAGGTCATACTCTCGACTTCCCTGGTGCAAACGAGGGGACTGGTTCGCGGTTGGGTTACGGTGAGGGCGCGGAGAAGGGGACCGGCAAGCGTAAAGCGTACGAAGGAGGAGCATCATGCGACAGGCGATCTTCTCGTTTCTGGTCGGAGCAATCCTGCCAACGGCGGTTCTCGGCCAGGAGGACTTCCGCTTCTGGCTCCGGCCCGAGTTCGGCCAGCAGTCTTCCCGGGGAACTTTCACCACTGACGGCTACTTCCGCCAGGGCACTTCGCAAAAGAACGCCAAGCTGCAGATGACGCGATTCGACCTCCGTGGCTCCGTGCCCGTGTTCCAGAACGATCGCGATGAATGGCTGGTGACTGGTGGCGTGAAGCTCCTTGACATCGACACCGGCGCGAGACTGCAACGGGAGTCCTCCGCGTTTCCCGGGCACCTCTGGGACGTCAGCGCCGGCCTGGCGTACCGCCACAAGTTTGAGAACGGGTGGATTGCGGGCGGTCACTTTTCACTCGGGTCGGCCAGCGATGAGCCTTTCGCCAGCGGCGACGAGATCGTGGTGTCGGCCACGGGTTTCGTGCGAATCCCGGATGGCGAAAGCAACGCGTGGCTGTTTTTTCTGAACTACTTCAACAACCGCCAGTTTCTGCCCAACGTGCCGATCCCAGGCTTCGGGTACGAAATCAACGCGGGTTCCAATTTCAGCGCCCTGGCGGGGGTTCCATTCACCTGGGTTCGCTGGGAGCCGATTGAGCGGCTGAGCCTGGAGGCGTCGTACATTCTTCCGCGGCGCGTGCGGGCGGAGATCGGGTATCGCATTCTCGAATCGCTCAAGGTCTATGCGGGATATGCGTGGGACAACGAACGATTCCTGCGGCACAATCGTAGCGACCACGATGACCGCCTGTTCTACTTCGAGCAGCGGGTGTCGGCCGGCGTGCGATGGGACATCCTGGATTCCGTCTGGCTCGATTTCTCGGGCGGATTCGCCTTCGACCGCTTCTTCTTTGAGGGCGAAGACTACGGTGATCGCGGCAACAACCGCCTGAACGTGGGCGACAGCCCGTTCCTTATGCTGCAGGTGGGCGTCGGATTGTAGGATGGCCCACAATGCTTGCATTCTGGGAGGTCTAAAACGGGACATCTGATATTCACATCGGAGCGACGGCCGGTGGCGGCTTGCGGCGGATGAAGGGGTGGCGAGCAAGATCGGTCCGACGGGCGTGATTGACAGGCCATCTGTGAATGTGCCGGAACCACTGCTCACGAGCAGTGGCACGCCAGTTCCTGCAGGAGCGGGGGGTTGGGGGGCGGCGCGTGGCCGCGAACCCAGGAAGGCAACGCCACTCTTCGAGAGCAGCGACACACCCTGGCGGCTCGTGAAGGGCGATGCCGTGCGCCGTCTGATGGGACGAAAACGCCCCATCCCGGCCGGTCAAACGCGGTCGGTTGACGCCGTTGCTCCTGTACCGTTCGGCAACCGAGAGCCGTCTACTTCGGAACCTCGCTCATCGGGATGCCCAGCGCCCTGGCGACACCCTCGCCGTAAGCTCTATCGGCCTTGGCGCAGTTGCCGATGTGGCGGACCTTGATCTCTCGGGGGGCGTCGCCCATGGCGCGGGCGGTGTTCTCAAACAGCGCCTTCTGCTGCTCCGGGCTCATCATCCGGAACAGGGCCCCGGGTTGAGAGTAGTAGTCGTCATCGTCCTCGCGGTGGCTCCAGTGGTCGGCGGCACCGTCGATCTTCAGGGGCGGTTCGCGGAATTCGGGCTGCTCCTGCCATTGGCCGTAGCTGTTGGGCTCATAGCCGAGCGTGGCGCCGTAGTTGTCGTCCACGCGCATCGCGCCGTCGCGATGGTAGGCATGGACGGGGCAGCGGGCGCGGTTGACCGGAATCAGGTGATGGTTTACGCCCAGCCGGTAGCGTTGCGCGTCGCCATAGGAGAAAAGCCGTCCCTGCAGCATCTTGTCGGGCGAGAAGCCGATGCCGGGCACGATGTTGGCGGGGTTAAACGCGGCCTGCTCGACTTCGGCGAAGTAGTTTTCGGGGTTCCGGTTGAGTTCCAGCACGCCCACGTCGATTAGCGGGTAGTCCTTGTGCGGCCAGACCTTGGTCAGATCGAACGGGTTGAACGGGAACTTGGCGGCGTCCTGTTCCGGGACGACCTGGATCTTCATGTTCCACCGGGGGAACTCACCCTTCTCGATGCTATCGAAAAGGTCGCGCTGATGGCTTTCCCGGCACTTGCCGATGATCGCCTCGGCCTCTGCGTCGGTGAGGTTCCTGATCCGCTGCTGGGTTTTCAGGTGGAACTTGACCCAGAACCGCTCGCCCTTGGCGTTGAGCAGGCTGAAGGTATGGCTGCCATAACCGTTCATGTGGCGGTAGGAATACGGGATGCCGCGATCGCTCATCGTGATGGTGACCTGGTGCAGGGCCTCCGGCAGGGAGGTCCAGAAGTCCCAGTTGTTGCGGGCGCTGCGCAGGTTTGTCTTGGGATCGCGCTTGACGGCGTGGTTGAGGTCGGGGAACTTCAGCGGGTCGCGCAGGAAGAAGACCGGCGTGTTGTTGCCGACCAGGTCCCAGTTGCCCTCCTCGGTGTAGAACTTGATGGCGAAGCCGCGAATGTCACGCTCGGCGTCTGCCGCCCCGCGCTCGCCGGCCACCGTCGAAAAGCGCACGAACAGGTCCGTCTTCTTGCCGACCTGGGAGAAGATTTTTGCGCGGGTGTACCGGGTGATGTCGTGCGTGACGGTGAAGGTCCCGTAGGCCCCGGAGCCCTTGGCGTGCATGCGGCGTTCGGGGATCACCTCGCGGTCGAAGTGGGCGAGTTTTTCGAGGAACCAGACGTCCTGCAGCAACTGCGGTCCGCGGGGGCCTGCGGTCATCACGTTCTGATTGTCGGCAACGGGTGCGCCGACGTTGTTGGTCAGCTTCCTTTCTTCGGTCATCGCTTTCTCCTTTGCAGATTGTGTTGGGGCCGGCGCGTTCTGCCGTCCGAGGCCCCGCCGGCTACGGGGCCAAAAAAGCCTATCGCTTTCGTCTGCGGCCGCGAAGCACCACCTGCACCTCCGTCACCTCAAACTCCCGGAGAGACTTCTCTCCCGTGACTCGCAGGAATTCCCACGGGACGTCGCAGATTTCACCGGTCTGGTTGTCGATGAAGTGGTGATGGGGATGGACTTCCGCATCGAACACGGCATTGCCTTCCGTGAGCCACTGCTGCTTCAGCAGCCCCTTCTCCACGAACAAATTCAGGGTGTTGTAGACCGTTGCGCGGGATACGGTGGGGTGTCTTCGACGCACCCTCCCCAGGACGTCCTCGGCCGACGGGTGGCCCTTGCCGGCCAGGGCTGCCTGCGCGACCGCGAGGCGCTGGGGGGTCGGCCGAATACCATGTTGCCGCAGCAGGGCGATGGTGTGCCGCATGGAAGCTAGACTACGTCTAAAAATAGAATCTGTCAAGGCCTGTTCCCGGCCCGCTCGCCCGGCGGCGGGCCATTGAATCGCGGTTGGATCGGGCGGGCTGTTTGGGTAGAATGAGTTATGGGGGAGCGGTCGCGGGGTAATCCGATGAGAGGTTTGGAGGAGTCGATGCCGAATCAACAGCCAGGGCGGGTAATGCGCAGGGTACGTTGTTCATGCCTCGCGGTTCTGGTAGCGACCATTCCGATTGTGCTGACGGTGCCCGGAGTGACCGCTGCCACGGTTGTCGTGGATAACTCGGATGCCGGGTTCGCCATCCTCAGTGGAACGGCCTGGGCCCCCGCGACGGCTCCGGGCCAATGGCTCACGGACTACGTCAGCCAGGCCACCGGCGACTCCGCCGGCGAGGTCGAATGGCGCCCCGACATCCCCGCGGCCGGTCCATACGAGGTGGCGGTCTGGATCCCGGCCACCACCGCCGCCCGGCCAAACAACGCGACCTACACGGTCCACCATGCCGGCGGCTCAAGCCAGGTCGAGATTGACCAGGCGGTCGGCGAAGTCCGGTGGATGTCACTCGGAACGTACACCTTCGCCGCCGGCACGACCGGGCGCGTGACACTCAGCAGCACGGCGCAGGCAGGTACCTATATCGTTGCCGACGCGGCGAGATTCAGCACCGGCGTGCAGCCCGAGCCGGAGTTCCGCGCTTTCTGGGCCTCCACTTCCGCTAGTCATACCGGGCTGCAGAACGTGGGCCAGATTGACGACATGGTCGCCCGGGCGATGCAGGGCAACTACAACGTCATCAACGCCCTGATCCTGTACAAGCAGGACACGGCCGGAAGCCTTCACGGGGCCCTCTGGAACTCCAGCATCCTGCCCAAGGCACTTGCCTATCCGCCGGAAATCGATCCACTGGCCCACCTGATTGCGCGGGCCCACGCCAACGGGCTCAAGGTGCACGGGCGGCTCATCCCCTACCTGGTGAGCCAGGCCTGGCCGCCGGTGGGCAACACGATCCTCACGGCGAATCCGCAATGGCTCTGCGTGCGCTCCGCGGATATGGGCGACGGCCCGACCACGATCGAGGGCTTCTATCATCTCGATCCCGGGTCGCCCGAGGTGCAGGAGTATCTGATCAGCATCGTGCGCGAACTCGTGATGAATTACGAGATCGACGGCATTCACTGGGATTACATCCGCCACTCCAGCTACGATGCCGGCTACCCTGTCGACACGACGTACGCTCATTCATCTCTTGCCCGATTCCGTGCCCTGACCGGCCGCTCCGACGTGCCCGTGCCAGGTTGTGACACCGGATGGGACGATTTTCGCCGGCGGACCATCGACGAACTGGTTCGCAGGAGCCGGGCGGAAATGGCCGCCATCAAGACGAATCCTGTGCAACCGTTGAGTCTCACGGCTGCCGTGGTCGAATGGGGCACCCCAACCACGACCTTCAAGAACACCTACGGCTATCGAAACGTGTTCCAGGACTGGGAGAAATGGATGCGATTGGGCTGGCTCGACGGCGCCTGCCCCATGAACTACCAGGCCGAGCATATACCCTCGCAAAGCGATCTCTATCGGACCTGGGTTGATCTTTCCATAGGATGGCGCTATCAGCGCCACATGTACATCGGCCAGTGCCTCTATCTGAACTCGATGCCCAACAGCATCATCCAGATGCTATACGCGTTCGACCAGGGTGCCGACGGAACGATCAACTTCGCTTACTCGAAAACCGCCGACAACGATCTCGATGGTAACTTCGAGGCCGATTGGACCTGGTATCCCTACGTTGCCCAGAATCTGTACACGGATCGAGCCCCGGTGCCGGCGATGCCCTGGCGAACGGCCGCCGCCGTAGAAGGGACGCTGTGGGGTCGGATCACCGATGGAGTGACCGACCAGCCGGTTGAGAATGCGACGGTAACCGTCGCGGGCCAATCCTCCGTGCTGACGGACGGCAACGGGTACTTCGTGTCCACGCTGATCCCGACCGATGCGGCAGGCATCGAGTACGCGGTCACGGCTGAGCATTCGGGCTATGTGGTCATCGGCGGGCAGGCGACCGTTTTGGCGGGTGACATCGTTCGGCTGGATATGGCGTTCGACACTCCTTTGTCGCCGGTGATTGCGGAGGTTTCGCCCGGTCCGGAGGTTGTGCTGGTCGGCCAGCAGCCCGTTCGCCAGTTGACGCTGGTTCAGGGTACGGCCCAACCCTGGACGCTCGTCGAGGGTCCGCCGGGGGCGGCCGTATCCGTTCGGGGCCTGGTCAGCGGCTGGGTCGCATCAGAGGACGAAGTGGGCCAGGTGATCGATTTCACTGTACGGGCGGAGAATTCAGCAGGCAGCGATGAAGTGAGTTGGCAGGTCCTGGTGGAGGACCCGCTCCCGTGTTATCCGGTCATGCTGAGTCATTTCGAGGGCTACGCCAACAATGCCCGAGTGATGTTCCAGTATCCTCGGTACAGTGGTTCAACGCCACAGAATCTGGAGATGGAGCCGAACGTGGCCGGTGTCACCGACCAGGTGGCGCCCTTCGGCGGATCGGCCTGCTGCAAGGTCCAGTGGCAATTCGTGGAAAGCGATCCGAGCCGCTGGATGCGGCTGACCACGCACAACAGCCCGTACGTTCCCAATCCGACGATTGCATTGGATCGACCGATTCGTGTACGTATGCGGGTGGAGGCCGGACGGTTCCGCTTGGCCGTCGGCGTTCGAGAGACGGGCACGACCGCAGATTTCGGCGAGGACGGCGGAGATAGTGGAACTATCGAATGGGTTGGAGCGGACAGCGTCGTGGGAGCGGCACCTCAGGGCAGGCTGGTGGAGCCCATGCCGGGCGTGTGGCAGACCTTCCTCTTTGACCCGCTGACGGACCCGGTGCTCGGCATGACGGGGGACGGGGTGCTCGCCTCTTTCACGAACAAGGGCACGCTGGAACATCTGGCCTTCTCCGCCGTGGATACCGTGGGACCGTTCACGGTGTACATCGATGAGGTCGAGCTGCTTTGCGACGTGCCCACGGCCCCCGCCATCATCTGCGAGAGCCGAGATGCGCTCGGAAACGTGACGCCACCACCCGTCTACAGCGAAATCGGAGCGTGGGCCAACAGCACCATCAAGAGCACGGCGCCCGGACTGACCGGCACCGGCAGTCGATTCATCACCTATGAACTGCCCAACACCGGCACGGACAACGCCACATTCATCCCGCACGTCGAGACCCGCGGCCGGTACGAGGCCTTCGTGACGTGGGACAACGGCGCCAATTGCTACGACGCGAAGTACACGATTCGCCATCACCAGGGGCAGACGGTCCGGCTGATCGATCAGATTTCCACGGGGGCGCCCGAGCCGACGAACGCAAACCAGTGGATATCGCTCGGCGAGTACTGGTTCGACTCCGGCCAGAGCGCCGAAGCCGGCTCGGTGAATGTTTCCGAGGAAGCCGTCAGCGGCAAACCGAGCGCGGGCTGGGACCAGCGGATGTACGCGGACGCACTTCGACTGACCTTCGTGCGTTCGTGGCCCGACGGGGACTACACCGGCGAGGGTGGCGTAGATCTGGAGGACTATGCCTACTGGTCCGGCTGCATGACGGGCCCCGCGGCCACCTACGAATCCCCCCAGTGCGAGAGGTTCGACATCGACCTGGACGACGACGTCGACCTGCGCGACTTCGCCCACTTCCAGAGGCAGTTCAGCGCGTCCCGCCCGTAGCAGGCGGTTTGACCAGGGGGTGAAGGATCTCGTCAAGGATCGGGGTCAGGATGCGGGTCCAGACGGCGTAGCCGGCCTCGGAAAGGTGGAGACGGTCCGGGAGGTAGTATTCGGGGCGGGGGTTGCCGTCGGAACCGAGCATGGGCGTGCCGACATCCACGTAGGTCAGGTGAGGCTGTTTCTCACAGACGTCGCGGATGAGGGCGTTGGCCTCTCTCATGCGCGGCCAGTGTTGCCAGCGGCTCGCACTGGGCTTGATCGAGAGGTAGAGAATCGGGACGTCGGGCTGGGTTTCCCGGACGCGGCCGACAAACGCAAGGAAGGCGTCGCGGACCTGCTCCGGGCTGCGGTTACTGGCGATGTCGTTGTCACCGGCGTAAAGCAGGATGACCTTTGCGTTGTACGGCTTGACGAGGTTGTTGAAGTAGTGGTTCACATCGGACGTGTGGGAACCGCCGAAGCCCCGGTTGATCACCGGCCAGTCGGGGAAGCTCTCGCGGGTTGCCCACATCCGGATGCTGGAACTGCCGACGAAGAGGATCGCATGCTTCGGAAAGGCGTTACGGCGGTCCCATTCGATGAACCGGGAAATCTCGTCGGAAAACCGTGTGGGGTCCGGTGGCGGCGCGGTGGTCGGCGGGGCGGCCACGGGTTCGGCGCCGCTGAACAGGGTGACGCTGAGGCAGACAAGCATGGCAAACCGGAGAGACAGGCGGGACATTGAATGAGCACCTCCTCCCGCCGGGGGTCGAGCCAACCACGGATCGATGCCCTAAGGGGCGGGAGGGGGATGATACCACAGGGGGCACTTGGCTCGCACCCCGCCAAAGCGGCGGTTGGCGCGGCCGCGTATGCATTGGGGCGTTAGAAAATACAGTGACGCTGGTGTGCCAGCGGGATCGGTCCGGGCGGCGGGATTTTCACAAAAATCCCGTGGCGGGCGGGTGTTGACAAAATTCTCGGAGCAGATACGGTATCCGGTCTGTCGCGCTATTGGGGCGGCAGGGCGAATACGCCAGGTTCAGGTGCAGGTGGTACAGGCGGAAACATGCCGGCAAGCGGTAATAGAATTCGTATACGGATGGAGGCCTACGATCACGCGGCGCTGGATTCTTCGGCCCGGGAGATCGTAGATCACGCCAAGCGGACAAGTGCGCGGGTCCACGGACCGGTGCTCTTGCCGACGCGCATTGAGCGGTACACGGTGCTGCGTGGGCCGCACATTGACAAGAAGTCGCGGGAACAGTTTGAGCTTCGGACGCACAAGCGTCTGATCGACATCTACGATCCGACCCCGCGGACCGTAGAGGCCCTGAACCGGCTTGTGGTTCCCGCCGGGGTGTTCATCCGCATTAAGACGTAGCCGTAGGTTTCCTCGTTTCACCCGTCGGGCGACCGGGCGACCGGACCCGTTTCGACGTTATCTTGAGAGACAATCGAGCTGTGTGAGTTGGATCGCACGGCCAGAAGAACCCGGAGCGGGACCGGTCCGTGTACCGGCGCGGGTCGGGTTAGATGCGAGAATTATGATCCCGGCACTGATAGGCAAGAAGATCGGCATGACTCGCGTGTGCGATGAGTCGGGCGTGGTGACGCCGGTGACCGTCGTGCAGGCCGGTCCCTGTACGGTGATGCAGGTCCGCACGCGGGACGTCGACGGGTACGACGCGGTGCAGTTGGGGTTCGAGGATGTCAAGCCGCACCGGACGACGAAGGCCCTGATCGGCCATGCGGCCCGTGCCGGCACGGGTCCGAAGCGGTACGCCCGCGAGATTCGCCTGAACGAGCAGGCCGCTGTTGCCCAGGGTGACGTGGTGACGGTCGACCTGTTTGCGGAGGGTGTCGGGTACGTGGACGTGACGGGCGTGTCCAAGGGGCACGGGTTCACCGGCGTGATGCGTCGGTTCGGGTTCGGCGGGCAGCCGGCGACGCACGGGACGGAGCGGAAGCACCGTTCTCCGGGCAGCATCGCGGGCGGGATGGCCACGCGTGGGACCGGGCGGGCGATTCGCAAGGGCAAGCGGATGGCGGGTCACAAAGGGCATGACCGGCGTACGGCCCGCTGCCAGCGTTTGATGAAGGTGGATGCGGAGCACAATTTGCTGTTGATCAAGGGCAGCGTGCCGGGCCCGAACGGGTCGCTGGTGTTCGTGCGGCAGTCGAAAACGAGAAAGTAGACCGGGCGATGAAGACGCCCGGTTCGCCTGGGCGAATCGGGCGGTGGATCAGAGGTCATGATTTCGGTTCCAGTGGTGGATATGCAGGGCAAGGCGGCGGGCTCGATGGAGATCGACCCGGCGCTGCTGGGCGGGCGGGTCCGCGTGAAGCTGCTGAAGCAGGCCATCGTGGCCTGGCAGTCCAATCAGCGGCAGGCCAGCGCCCGGACGAAGAGCCGCGGGATGGTGGCCGGCTCGACGCGGAAGCTCTACCGGCAAAAAGGGACGGGCAACGCGCGGGCGGGCACGCTTCGGACGAACATCCGTCGGGGCGGCGGGGTGGCGTTTGCCAAGGCCGAGCAGAACTGGCGGAAGGACGTACCGAAGCGAATGCGGCGTCTGGCCCGCAACAGCGCGATTCTGGCGAAGCTGACCACGAATCACGCGGTGATCGTCAAGGACCTTTCGTTCGACGCGCCCAAAACGCGACGCTTCGCCCAGATGCTGAAGGCCATCGGGGCGGAGCGGGGGGCGGTGGTGGCGCTGGACGAGCACAACGAGGCGGTGTACCGGTCCGGGCGGAACATTCCGCGAACGGAGATCCGGGCGATCCAGGAGTTGAACGCCTGCGAGGTGCTGCGTCGGCCGACGTTGGTGTTTTCGCAGGCGGCGTTTGAGGTTCTGCAGAACGATCCGGTTCGCCTGCGGCCGGGACGGGTCGAACACGGTGACGGGGCATCCTGACCATGGACATTTACCACATTATCAAGCGCCCGCTGGTCACCGAGAAGGGTACGCACCAGAGCCAGCAGCAGTATGACGCGTCGGCGTCACGGGCGGCTCGGGGCGGGGCGTTCACGTTTGAGGTGCACGCCGAAGCGACCAAGCCGATGATCAAGCAGGCGATCGAGAAGATCTACAACGTGAAGGTGGAGGCCGTCCGTACGGCGAATCGCGGCGGCAAGCGTCGTCGGGTGCGGTTCAAGACCGGCAAGACGGCTGACGTCAAGAAGGCGGTGGTGGTCCTTCGGCAGGGCTTCCACATTGATTTGTTCTGAGAAAGCCAAGCGCCGTGAACGTGCGGCGAGAGCGGGGTTGACATGGGCATCAAGATCTACAAACCGACGTCCCCCGGACGGCGCAAGTCGTCGGTGAATGATTTTGATGAGATCACCGACAAGCGGAAGGGCCCGGAGAAGTCGCTTTGTGAGCGGCTGGTCCGGCGCGGCGGTCGGAATCATCACGGGCGGATCACGTGTCGGCATCGCGGCGGCGGGGCCCGCAAAATTTACCGTCGAATTGACTTCCGGCGGCGAAAGGACGACTCCGGGGCGAGCGTGGTGAGCGTGGAGTACGACCCGAACCGCTCGTGCCATATCGCCCTGGTGCAGTACTCCGACGGCGAGAAGCGGTACATCCTGGCCCCCGTCGGGCTGAAGCCGGGCGAGGTGGTCGAGAGCGGCGAGCGCGTGGAGCCGAAAATCGGCAACTGCATGCCGCTCAGCTCGATCCCCGTGGGCATGGACGTACACAACGTCGAGATGAACGCGGGCCAGGGGGGGAAGATGGCACGCTCCGCGGGCGCGGCCTGCCGGCTGCTGGCCCGCGAAGGGAACTGGGCGACGCTGGTGATGCCGTCGGGCGAAATGCGGCAGGTCCGGATCGAGTGCCGGGCCACGATCGGGCAGCTCGGCAACGTCGACCACCAGAATCTGCGCTGGGGCAAGGCCGGGCGGACGCGGCATCGGGGTCGGCGCCCGCACGTGCGCGGGACCTGCATGAACCCGCACGATCACCCGCTGGGCGGCGGTGAGGGGCGGAACTGCGGCGGTCGTCACCCGTGCAGCCCGACCGGCAAACTGGCGAAGGGTGGACATACCCGAAGCCCGAACAAGCCGTCGAACAAGCGCATCTTGCGGCGGCGTCGAAGCAAGCGGTACGGGCAGTTGGTGCTGCCTCGGAAATAACGGGACGTGGTTGCCGTATGCGGCCCCTGTGAACGGCCGAACAGCGGCGGCGTGAGTCCGGATGGTCACGAAAGCAAGTGAGAGGCTCGCAGGATGACGCGATCTGCGAAGAAGGGTCCGTTCGTGGACGAGAAGCTCTATCGCAAGGTGATCCTGGCGAAGGAGCGGAACGTGAACCAGCCGATTCGAACCTGGGCTCGCCGATGCACGATCGTGCCGGAGTTCGTGGGCCAGAAGTTCGACGTGCACAACGGCAAGCAGTTTGTGGGCGTGCTGGTGACGGAAGACATGGTGGGCCACAAGCTCGGCGAGTTCAGTCCCACGCGGACGTTCAAGGGGCACGCGGGCTCGAAGAAGTGATCCCGATGCCGCAGGCGGCGCCTCGCGGACGGCGGAGGCGGGCCGACGGCGGAGGGCCTGGATAGGTGAGTCGGACCATGGCAGAGCAGACCGAGACACGGAGCGAGTGGGGGGCGATCTTTCGGTTCGCCCGGATCAGTCCGCGAAAGGCCCGTCTGGTGATGGCGCTGATTCGCGGGCGGTCGTGCCCGGAGGCGCTGGACATTCTGCGCTTCAACCATCGGCGGGCGAGCGGCATGGTCGCGAGCGTGCTGCGCTCCGCGATCAACAACGCGGAACAGGACGAGGCGAACGTAGCGCAGTTGCGGGTGACGGAGGCTCGGGTGGACGGCGGGCCGTACTTCCGACGCTGGCACCCGAAGGACCGCGGCCGGGCCCATCCGATCGCCAAGCGGACGAGTCACCTGGTTGTTCGGGTTGCCGAGAAGTAACGGGCCGGGCGGCGGGTCCCGAGGGACGGGCCCGGCAGGCCGGACGAGGAGCAAGACGTGGGGCAGAAGATTCATCCACTCGGCTTCCGCATGGGCGTGACGGAGGACTGGCGCTCTCATTGGTACCCGCCGTCGAAAAAAGACTTCGGCGAGTGCCTGGTGGAGGACCAGAAGATTCGGCGGTTCATCGACGAACGTCTGAACCGGCAGCCTCCGTACGCGGCGGTGGCGAAGGTGGTCATCCGACGGACGCGGAACGAGGTGGAGGTGGTTCTGCACACGGCGCGTCCGGGTCTGGTGATCGGGCCGAAGGGCGCCGAGGTGGACAAGCTTCGGGAAGCGCTGGAAGAGCTGGTTGACCGCAAGATCAAGGTGACGATCCAGGAGATCCAGTCGCCGGACACGGACGCCCAGTTGCTGGCGGAGTCGGTGGCGGAGCAGCTTCGGAAGCGGGCGGGGTTCCGCCGCGTGATGAAGATGCGGATTGACGCGGCGATGGGCGCGGGCGCCAAGGGCTGCAAGATCATATGCAGCGGGCGGTTGGGCGGGGCGGAGATGGCCCGGTGCGAGAAGCAGATCCGGGGTTCGATTCCGCTTCACACGCTTCAAGCGCATGTGGATTACGGATTCGCGGTGAGCCGGACGTCATACGGCGTGATCGGCGTGAAGGTCTGGCTGTTCACGGGCAAGTACGGGGAAGAGGTGACGCTGACGCCTATGGAGCCGCGGCGGGGTCGGCGGGGCAAGCGCGGCTGACCGCGGGTGTGATCGGGAGATTGTGCAATGGCGATGATGCCCAAGCGAGTCAAGTTCCGCAAAGCCCAGCGCGGCAAGATTCGCGGCCACGCCACCCGCGGGACGCGGGTGTCGTACGGGGAGTTCGGCCTGCAGGTGCTGGAGCCCGGCTGGATCACGGCCCGTCAGATCGAGGCGGGCCGGGTGGCGGCGACGCACTTCCTGCACCGCGAGGGGCGGGTGTTCATGCGTCTGTTCCCGGACCACCCGGTGTCGTCCAAGCCGCTGGAGACGCGGATGGGCAAGGGCAAGGGCGAGCCGGAGGAATGGGTGGCCCGGGTGCGTGCCGGGAAGGTTCTGTACGAGATCGGCGGGGTCGAGGAGAGCATCGCCAAGATGGCCCTGGCGCGGGTGGCCAACAAGATGCCGTTGCGTTGCCGGTTTGTCCGGCGGCATCACGGCTGATCGGGTTGGGAGCGATACTGATGAAGATCGGGCAACTGCGTGACATGAAGACCGAGGAGTTGCACGGGGAGCTGGACCGGTTGCGTCGGCACCTGTTCGACCTGCGTTCGCAGCGGGTGACGGAGAAGCTGGAGAACCCGAACCAGGTGACGCAGGCCCGGCGGGACATCGCTCGCATCTTCACGATTCTGAAGGAGCGGGGCGAGAGCGGAATCGAAGAGAGGCAATACCACCTGGAGGCGATCGCCACGCACCGGCGCGGCGGTTGAGTTCGGACGTTGCCGGGTGGGTGACCGCGGCGTGATTCGGAAAGGACGAGCAGCGGCATGACGCCAGCAGAGACGAGCAGCGATACGGGAAGCGAGAAGTCATCGGGACGACGGGCGCGGGCGGTGCGGCGCGGCGTGGTGGCCTCGGACCAGGGCGACAAGACCATCGTCGTGGAGTGCATGCACCTGACCCAACACGCCAAGTACGGCAAGTACATGCGGCGGCGGACCCGGCTGCACGTACACGACGAAAAGAACGAGGCCCACGTGGGTGATCGGGTGGAGGTGGCGGCCTGTCGTCCGGTATCGAAGACGAAGAGCTGGCGGCTGGTCAAGGTTCTGTAGGCCCCGGACCGCGGGCCGGGAGACGGCGGGGCCGCCCCGAGGCGGGCGGACGGGATGCCGCCGAAGCGGCGCAGCGTGAGCGCAGGTGATCGATGATCCAGTTGCAGACCATGGTGGACGTGGCCGACAACACCGGGGCGAAACAGGCCCAGGTGATCGCCGTGCTTGGCAAGGGCAGCACGGCCCGCCACGGCAAGTATCGTCTGAAGCGTGCGGAAGTGGGCGACATCGTGCTGGTGGCGGTGAAGAAGGCGCTTCCCAATAGTGATTTCGCGGGCGGCGCCACGCGGAAGGAGCGATCGACCCGGCGCAAGGCGCGGGCGGTGGTGGTGCGGACGTGCAAGCCCACGTGTCGACCGGACGGGAGCTACGTGCGGTTTGACACGAACGCCGTGGTGCTGCTGGACAACAACAACGATCCCCGCGGCACGCGCATTTTCGGGGCGGTGGCCCGGGAGCTGCGCGAGCGGGGGTACATGAAGATTATCTCCCTGGCCGACGAGGTGGTCTGATCGAAAGCCGGTCCGGCCGGGACGGTTTGTGGAGAACGCGGACAGGAAGGCGAACCATGGCGCGTCGCATTCGCAGGGATCAGGTGGTCGAGGTGATCGCCGGCGCTCACAAGGGAGCGCGGGGCAAAGTGTTGCGGATCGATTACGACCGCGACCGGGTGGTGGTGGAGGGCGTGAACATGGTGTACCGCCACGTTCGGCCCACCCGCCGGAACCCGCAGGGCGGCCGCCTGCAGAAGGAGGCCCCGATCCACCTGTCCAACGTGCTGCCGTACGACCCGAAGGCGGGCCGGGGTCGCCGGATCCACTTTGAGGTGGATCGAAACAGCGCCGGCAAGGTGATCGCCAAGAGGCGGGTGACGCAGGACGGCAACGTGCTGGACTCGCTGCGCAAGGCGGAGCAGGCATAGGGAGGACTGTGACGGGCGGCCCGGCCCGGATGCGGGCGGCCGACGGAAAGCGTGACGGTAGGTGATGGCGAGACTACTCGAGCAATACAAGACGGAGATTCTCCCTTCGTTGCGGGAGGATTTCGGGATCCAAAACGAGCTGGCGGTGCCGCGCCTTCGGAAGGTGATTGTGTCCATGGGGCTGGGCAAGGCCCTGCAGGACAAGAAGCGGCTGCCGGCGGCGGCGGATGATCTTTCCAAGATCACGGGTCAGAAGGCGGCGATCTGCCGGGCCCGCAAGAGCGTTTCGAACTTCAAGCTCCGCACCGGGTATGAGATCGGCCTGAAGGTGACTCTGCGGGGTCGGCGGATGTATGAGTTCGTCGACCGGCTGATCAACCTGGCCATCCCGCGGATGCGTGACTTCCGCGGCCTGAGCCCGGATGCGTTTGACGGCCGGGGCAATTACTCACTGGGGATCGCGGACCAGTCCGTGTTTCCGGAGATCGACATCAACAAAGTGGAGTATCCCCAGGGAATGAACATCACGCTGGTGACCTCCGCCACCACGGATGAACAGGCGAGGGGGCTGCTGGCGAAGCTGGGAATGCCGTTCCGCCGGACGGGCGGTCAGGAGTAGCGCATGGCGACCAAGGCCTGGATGAACAAGGCGAGTCGGACGCCGAAGTACCGCGTTCGAATCATTCGACGGTGTCAGTTGTGCGGCCGCTCGCGGGCGGTGTACCGCAAGTTCCGGATTTGTCGCATCTGCCTGCGGTCGCTGGCCCATGAGGGCAAGATCCCGGGGATGCGGAAGGCGAGTTGGTAGCGACCTGGAGTCCGCCCGTCGGATACGGGCGGACGACGGAGGGCGGCGGCGTCGGGCCGCGGGCCCTCGGAGAGACGCAAGTGAGGTGACGATCGGATGTGGAGTGACCCCATAGCCGACATGCTGACCCGGATTCGCAACGCCGCACGCATCCGCCGGAAGCAGGTGACGGTGCCTTCGTCCAAGCTGAAAGTGGGGATTGCCCAGGTGCTGCGGGACGAAGGGTTCATCGAGTCGTACGACGTGATCGCCGACACCCGGCAGAACCTGCTGCGGATGGACCTGAGGTACGGTCCGAACGGAGAGGACGTGATCCACGCCATTCGCCGCGCCTCCAAGCCGGGACGGCGCATGTATTCCGGCGTCGAGGCCCTGCCGAGCGTGATGGACGGGCTGGGAATTGCGATCATTTCCACCAGCCAGGGGGTGCTGAGCGACCGCGCGTGCCGCGAACGGAAAGTGGGCGGCGAGTTGATCTGCACGGTGTACTGACCGGGTGCGTCCGGCGGCGTCTACGGCCCCGGGCCCGGAGGATGAGAAGACGATGTCTCGAGTCGGCAAGAAACCCATCCCTGTGCCGAGCGGGGTGGATGTGAAGGTCAGCGGACGCACGGTAACCGTGTCGTCCGGCAAGGGGTCGCTTTGCCACACGTTCCCGGCAGGGATTTCCGTGACGGTGGATGCGGCCGAAAAGAGAATCTGCGTCGAGCGGGAGGCCGACACCAAGCAGCAACGCGCCCTTCACGGGCTGACGCGGGCCCTGCTGCAGAACATGGTGGTCGGGGTGACGCAGGGGTACGAACGGCGTTTGGAGATTTACGGGACCGGCTACGGCTGTGACCTGGTGGGCGGCAAGCTGCACCTGAACTGCGGATTCATGGGCCGCGGCGGCAAGAACAAGGCCCAGTTCGAGATCCCGGTGCCCAAGGGCCTGGACGTGACCGTGGAGGTGAAGGCGGCCCGCGGCGAGATGGAGCCGGCGAAGTTCGTGGTGCGGGGCATCGACAAGCAACTGGTCGGCTCTTTCTGTGCAGACGTGCGGATGATCCGCAAGGCGGAGCCGTACAAGGGCAAGGGCATTCGGTACCAGGGCGAGCAGGTGCGCCGCAAGCAGGGCAAGGCGTTTGCCAGCGGCGGCGGCTAGCCGGGCGGCCTGAACCGGGGTCGACCGCGTCGGTCGGCCGCGGGGCGACCCTCAGTGGGGTTGGGTTGTGGGGTTGACGGAAGACGAAGCAGGCCATGAGAGCGGAAAAAATCAAGCAGGTTCGGCGGGTGCGGCGCAAGCATCGCGTGCGGAAGTCGGTCTTCGGCACGGCCCAGAAGCCGCGGCTGACGGTGTTTCGCAGCCTGAAGAACATTTACGCGCAAATCGTGGACGACCAGCGAGGCGTCACGCTTTGCGCCGCCAGTACGCAGGGCAAGGACCTGCGGACGAGCGTAACGTACGGTGGCAACATCGACGCGGCCAAGGCGGTCGGCAAGACGCTCGCGGAGCGGGCGGCGTCGGCCGGGATCGCACAGGTGTGCTTTGACCGCAACGGATACAAGTTTCACGGCCGCATCAAGGCCCTGGCCGACGCGGCCCGGGAGGCCGGGCTGAAGTTCTGACCGCGGCGGGACGGGCCGGCCGGCCAGCGGTCCCGCAAAGGGAATGAGTATGTCGCAAGCATTCTTTCCACGGGAAGAGTCGGAATTTGAGGAGGAGGTCGTCAAGATCTACCGCTGCGCGACGGTGGTCAAGGGCGGTCGGCGGTTCAGTTTCGCGGCCCTGGTGGTGGTGGGCGATCGGAACGGCCGGGTGGGGATCGGCTATGGCAAGGCCCCGGAAGTGCCGTCCGCCGTGGACAAGGCTCGCAAGATCGCGCACAAAGGCATGATCCGGGTGAAGCTCCAGGGCGGCACGCTTCCGCATCGCATCTGGGGTCGGTTCGGCGCGAGCAAGGTGATCCTGTTGCCGGCGTCGGAGGGCACGGGTGTGATCGCCGGTGGCAGCGTCCGGCCGGTTCTGGAGCTGGCCGGCGTGAAGGACGTACTGACGAAGAGTTACGGGTCGAACAGCCCGAAGAACCTCGTTCGAGCGGCGTTTGCCGCGCTGGACGGGCTGTACGATCGGGAGGCCATCGCGCGCAATCGAGGCGTGACGCTGGCCGGGCAGGCGTAGAATCATGAATATCACGGACATCACGCGTCAGGCCGGCGCTCACCGCCGTCGCAAGCGGATCGGGCGGGGTCCGGGCAGCGGACGCGGGAAGACCGCGACCCGTGGGCACAAGGGATGCGGGTCTCGGGCGGGCTGGCGGAACCGCGGGTTCGCGGAAGGCGGGCAGATGCCCCTGTTCCGGCGGATTCCCAAGCGGGGCTTCAGCAACGTCAAGTTCGGGACGCGGTACAGCGTGGTGAATCTCAAGGACCTGGAGGAGCGGTTCTCTTCGGGGGACGTGGTGAATCTTCAGGCCCTGATCGATGCCCGGCTGGTCCGCAGCAAGCAGCAGCCGGTGAAGGTGCTGGGCGACGGCGCCCTGAGCAAGAAGTTGACGGTCGAAGCGGCCCGGTTCAGCCGGAAGGCGACGGAGAGCATTGCCGCGGCGGGCGGCGAGGCCCGCGTGGTCTGAAGGGTGGGCCGTAGGGCCCGGATCAGGCCGGCCGGCGGGTCGGCAGGACGTGGGAGGCCATGTTCCGAACATTCATCAACATCTTCAAGATCCCGGAGTTGCGGAACAAGCTGCTCTTCACTCTGGGTCTGCTCATGATCTATCGGCTGGGGTTCGCCGTGCCCCTTCCGGGCGTGAACCAGGAGGCGATGAGTTCCATCGCCGAAGGGGGCGGGCCGCTGGGAGAACTGGCGCAGTACTTCGCCATCTTCACGGGCGGAAACCTGAGCCAGAGCACGATCTTCGGGCTGGGCATCATGCCCTACATCTCGGCGTCCATTATTTTCCAGCTTCTGGTCACGGTGGTGCCGGCCCTGGAGAAACTGCAGCGCGAAGGCGAGTCCGGGCGCAAGAAGATCCAGGAGTACACGCGGTACGCCACGGTGCTTCTCTGCGTGATTCAGGCCATCATCTGGCTGAAGTTCCTGCGGTCCGGAACGGGGCAGCAGAGTTTCATCTACGCGGACTTTCGCGAGAGTCCGTTCTACCTTCTGGTCGCGGTGGCGGCCCTGACCACCGGGACCGTGTTCCTGATGTGGCTGGGGGAGCAGATCGACGAGTACGGGATCGGCAACGGGATTTCCCTGATCATCATGGCGGGGATTCTCGCCAACATGCCGATGGCCGTGATCTACGTGGCACAGACCGCCGACCTTCGCGTGACGGCGAGCGCGGCGGGCACGATGGGGCCGCAGAAGATCCTGTTCCTGATCGTGGCGTTTGTGGCCGTGGTGGCGGGGGCCATTCTGATCACGCAGGGTCAGCGCCGGATTCCCATCCAGCAGGCTAAGCAGACGCGGGGTCGGCGGGTGTACGGCGGGCAGCGGCAGTATCTGCCGCTGCGGGTGAACCACGGCGGCGTGATGCCGATCATCTTCGCCAGTTCGTTGCTGATCTTCCCGCGGATGATCTTCAACTGGTTCCACAGCGTCTGGTATGCGGGCGGGTTCTTCAACAAGCTGGCGGTGTGGTTCAGCACGGGCAGTTATGTGTACGTGGTGACGTACGTGGCGATGGTGTACTTCTTCGCGTATTTCTGGACCACGGTGCAGTTCCAGCCCAAGGAGATGGCGAACAACCTGCGGGATTACGGCAGCTTCATCCCGGGCCTGCGGCCCGGCAAGCGGACCGCGGACTACCTGGAGAAGGTGATGGGGCGGATCACGTACGTGGGTGCGGGCTTCCTGGCCCTGATCGCGATCATTCCGACCGTGGTGGCGGCCTGGCTCGAGATCCCGTTCTTCGTGTCCGCGTTCCTGGGCGGGACGGGCCTGCTGATCGTGGTGAGCGTGGCCCTGGATTTGGTGCAGCGGATCGAGGCAAACCTCATCATGCGGAACTACCAGGGGTTCCTGGGTGGCGAGGGCACGATCAAGGGAGGCCGGGGGTAGTCGCCGGGCCATGTCGGCCGGCGGGCGGTTGCGGACGCGGCGTCCGGAACCGGAAGGCAAGCGGAGATGATGGGAAGCAGTCGACCGGTGCCCGGCGGGATTGTGCTGAAGAGCCGGCGAGAGATCGAGTTGATGCGTCGGGCGAACGCGGTGGTGTACCGCGTGCTGGAGGAGATGCGGGGGCTGGTGAAGCCGGGCGTCGTGACGGGCGCCCTGAATCGGCATGCGGAGGAGATCATTGCGGAGTGCGGGGCGGCGCCCCTGTTCAAGGGGGTGGTCAATCCGCAGGCCCGTTTCCCGTTCCCCGCGGCGCTGTGCATCAGCGTGAACGAGCAGATTGTCCACGGCATTCCGGGTGACCGGGTGCTGATCGAAGGAGACATCGTCAGCATCGATTGCGGCGTGCGGCTGAAGGGATACTGCGGCGACGCCGCGGTGACGCTGGGCGTCGGGCGAGTGTCGGCGGAAGCGGAGCACCTGTTGCGGGTGACCGAAGAGGCGCTGACCCTGGCCGTCCAGGAAATTCGGCCCGGCCGCTGTTGGAGCGAGGTGGCCCGGGCCATGCAGGCGTACGTGGAGGGGCAGAACCTGTCGGTCGTGCGGGATTTTGTGGGGCACGGGATCGGCCGGCAGATGCACGAGGAGCCGAAGGTCCCGAACTACTGGGACGGGCAGCGCCGTAGCGAGGATTTCCGGCTGGAGCCGGGCCTGGTGCTGGCCATCGAACCGATGGTCAACCTGGGAACGCATGAGACGAAGGCGACGTCGGACAGTTGGACGGTGGTGACGCGGGACGGCAGGCCGTCTGCGCATTTCGAGCACACCGTTGCGGTCACTGCATCGGGTTCGGACGTGCTGAGCGACGGACGGACCGAGCCGGGGTGGTCGCCGGGTGTCGAAAGGCAGGGATCGAGATGAAGGTTCGAGCGAGTGTTCGGCGGATCTGTGAGAACTGCCGAATTGTCAAGCGAAAGGGTGTGGTGCGGGTGATCTGTACGAATCCGCGTCACAAGCAGCGTCAGGGTTGACCGGCGAAGGAGACCAGGCGTGCCACGTGTAGCAGGCGTTGACATTCCGAATGACAAGCAGCTTCGGATCGCACTGACGTACATCTACGGGGTGGGTCCGCATACCGCCGTGCAGGTGTGCAAGGAGGCCGGCATTGACCCCGCGGTGCGAGCGAAGAACCTCACCGAAGACGAGATTTCGCGAGTGGCGTCGGTGATCGACCGGAACTACCAGGTGGAAGGCCAGCTCCGTCGGATCGTCAACGCGAACATCGCGCGTCTGCGGGACATCCGGTGCTACCGGGGCATGCGGCACCGCCGGGGTCTGCCCACCCGGGGGCAGCGGACGCGAACGAACGCCCGAACGCGAAAAGGCCCGCGCAAGACGGTGGCCGGCAAGAAGGGTGTGAAGGAGTTGCATCGTGGCTAAGAAGGCATCCGGCAAGCGAAAAACGCGTCGTAGCGTGGCCCGGGGGATCGCCCATATCAAGGCCACGTTCAACAACACCATGGTGACCATCACCGACCTGAGCGGCGAGGTGCTGTGCTGGTCGTCCGCGGGCACGGTGGGATTCAAGGGGACGCGCAAGAGCACGCCCTTCGCGGCCCAGCGTGCGGCGGAGCAGGCGGCCCAGGCGGCCAAGAAGTACGGCATCGTGGAGTTGGAGGTCCGGGTGAAGGGGCCGGGGTCCGGCCGTGAGTCGGCGATCACGGCCCTGCAGGCGGCGGGGATGAATATTCAGTCTATTGAAGATGTAACTCCTTTGCCGCACAATGGATGCCGACCGGCGAAGCGGCGGCGGGTCTAGGCCCGTCCACGCGGCGGCCGGGTGCCGACCGCGGAATCGGGACGGAAACGAACGATTGGATCAGGCGAGCAGTCATGGGACGATATCTGGGGCCGGCGTGCCGGCAATGTCGGCGAGAGGGCAAGAAGCTTCACCTCAAGGGTGTGCGCTGTGAGACGGCCAAGTGCCCGCTGGAGCGGCAGTGGCGGAACTTCCCGCCGGGCATGCATGCGTTCCGCCGGCGGCGTCAGGCGAGTTCCTACGGCGTGCGGCTTCGGGAGAAGCAGAAGTTCAAACGGTACTACGGGCTTCTGGAGCGGCAATTCATGGTGTACTTCCGGATGGCGGAGCGGGCCCGCATCAACACGGGCGACGCGCTGCTGATCACCGTGGAGCGCCGTTTGGACAACGTCGTGCATAAGCTGGGATTTGCCCCGTCGCGCCGGTCGGCGCGGCAGGTCATCGGGCACGGTCACATCCACGTGAACGGTCGCAAAGTGAACCGTCCGGGATACCTGGTGTCCGTGGGAGACAAGATCGGCGCGCGGCCGACGGAAAGCAGTCAGAAGTTCATCCGCGCGACTCTCGGCGAGGGGACGCCGCAGGTGCAGCCGTGGCTGAGTCTGGACGTGAACCGGCTGGAGGCGCAGGTGGTGGCGCTGCCCGGCCCCGAGGACGCCCAGGTGCCTGCGGTGCAGACGCAACTGATCGTGGAAATGTGCAGCCGCTAGGCCCGCCGGTGAGACGGGCCTGCGGCCTGTGACGAGCCGGACCGCGATTCATCGATGTAACCCCGCGGAGGAGATCAAGTCGATGCGTATCAGGTGGCGAGGGTTGGAACTGCCGAGCCGGGTTGTCAAGGATGAGACGGTATGCACGCCCACATATGGACGGTTCATTATTGAACCGTTCGAGCGAGGGTTCGGGACGACGGTGGGCAACTCCCTCCGGCGGATTCTCCTGTCGAGCCTGGAGGGCGCGGCGGTGACCGCCGTAAAAATTACGGGGGCGTCGCACGAGTTCACCTCCCTGCCCGGCGTGCTGGAGGACGTGACCGACATCATCCTGAACGTCAAGAGCCTGGTCGTGCAGGTGGAGGGAGACGAGGAGACAGTCAAAACGATGCGGGTCGCGGCCTCGAAGGCGGGCGAGATCCGCGCTTCGGCGATCGAGGCCGAAGCCGGTGCCGAGATCGTCAACCAGGACCAGCTCCTTTGCACGCTCACAGACGATGTGCCCTTCGAGATGGAGATGACGGTCGGAAAGGGCCGAGGATACCGGCCGGCCGAGGAGAACGAGGGCCCGGAGCAGCAGCTTGGCGTGATTCCGGTCGATTCGGTCTTTTCGCCCGTGGTGCGGGTGCGATACCGGACGGAGGACACGCGTGTCGGACAGCGCACGAACTACGACCGGCTGATTCTCGAAGTCTGGACGCGCGGGACGCTGCTTCCGGAGGATGCGGTGGTGGAGGCGGCCAAGATCCTCCGCAAGCACCTCAACCCGTTTGTCCAGTACTACGAGCTCGGGCACGATGTCGTGACCGAGACGCCGCACCGTCCGGTGATCGAGGAGCGGCTGGATTCCGAAATGCAGGCCACCCTGGCTCGCCCCATCGCGGATTTGGAGCTTTCCGTTCGGGCGAGCAACTGCCTGGAGTCGGCGCGGGTGGCCACGATCGGCGAGCTCATCCGCAAGACGGAGGCCGACCTGCTCCGCGTACGCAGCTTCGGCAAGACGTCCCTGCGGGAGGTGCGACGCAAGCTGGCGGACCTTGGCCTGACGCTGGGCATGAGCATCGGCGGCGGGCGGCCGGAGGGTTTGCCCCCCGGCGCCGGGCTGAGCGAATCGGACACCGAGGGCATCGGCAGTGGTATGGAGCAGGAACCTCTGGAGAGTGTGTGAGGCCCGCGCCGGAATGGCGCGTCTGCCCGCTCGGAGGTAGTCAGAGATATCGCAAGGGCTGTCGGCCGCGAAGCGGACAGCCGTGGTTCCGTGAAGTGGACGGTCGAGGACCATGAGACACCGTATATCCAAGAAGAAGTTGAACCGGACCTCGGCGCATCGCCGGGCCATGCAGCGCAACCTTGCCCAGAGCCTCCTCGAGCACGGCGAGGTGAAGACCACGCTGGCCAAGGCGAAGGACATCCGTCCGTTTGCGGAGAAGCTCATCACCCTGGCGAAGGAGGCCCAGAACGGGAGTCAGACGGCCCGTCGGCAGATTCACAAGCTCCTGTCGGACCGCACCTTGATTCCGGCCGAGCATCAGGAGGCGTATGACGGCATGCCCGATGCAAAGCGTCAGGCAGCGCTGCGGTATCGCAGCGGGCGCCGACACCGCACGGGGCAGCCGCGCGGTCGCCTTGCCTTCACCGGCGAGTCCGTGACGCATCGGCTGATCAACACCATCGCACCCCGGTATGCCGACCGAAACGGCGGATACACCCGGATCATTCGAGTGGCCCGCCCGCGCATCGGCGACCACAGCCCCCAGGCGATCGTTCAACTGGTTGGAGAGGAGAAGGGGCCGGGCCCCGTGGCCCGTTCGCCCAAGACCGCGCGACATCGCCGGGCCGACGCCCGCTATGCGTTCGCCGTAGCCATGACCCGCAAAGGCGTCAAGACCAGTCGGGTCGGGGCCGAGGGCAAGGCCGCCAACGGGGCCGACGCGCCGGCCGAGTAAGGGGGCGCAGACCTCTCGTTGCGGGCGGCTGGTGGCCAGGCCTGAGTCGACCGAGGACGGGCGACAGCCCGGACGCCATGGAGGGAAGCGACCATGCCTCGGGACCCCCAGTGCATCTTCTGCCGGATCATCCACGGCGAAATCCCCTGCCACAAAGTCCTTGAAACGGAGCACGGGCTGGCGTTCCTCGACATCGGCCCGCTGGCGGAAGGGCACATTCTCTGGGTGCCCCGGGACCACATCGTGGCGCTGGACGATTTGGATGAGTCGCAGGCCGCCGGGCTGTGCCGGTCGTTGCCCCGGCTGGGACGAGCGATTCGGAACGTCGTGGCCGCCGACGGGTATAACGTGCTCCAGAACAACGGGCGGGTGGCCGGTCAGGAGGTCATGCACCTTCACTTCCACCTGATTCCGCGGCGGGAGGGCGACGGGCTGGGCTATCGGTGGCGCCCCGGGCGGTATGAGCCGGGTCGGGCGGAAGCGCTGGTTGAGGCCCTTCACGCGGCGCTGAGTGAGTAGGGACGCGATGGGGCCGGGATCGGGCATGCCGGTAACTGTTGTCACCAGAACCACTTCCGGCTAGAATGAAACACCCTCCTTGCGGATGAGGGCGAGGAAGGCGCGGAACGCCCGTCCGGGGTCGGGCGCCAAGGGATGAGTTTCGCACATGCCGCACTACACGCTTAACTACGTGATCTACGGGCTGTACAGTCTGATCATGCTGATGATCTGCTTGTACGGACTGCACCGGTACCACCTGGTGTATCTGTACTACAAGCACGCGCGGAACGTGCCGAAGAAGCCGCCCGTCCGGTTTGACGAAATGCCGCGCGTCACGATTCAGCTCCCGATGTACAACGAGCGCTACGTGGCCGAGCGGATCATCGAGACCACGTGTGAAGTGGAGTACCCCCGCGATCGCCTGCAGATCCAGGTGCTGGACGATTCCACGGACGACACCGTGGAGATTGCGCAGGCCGCGGTGGATCGAATGCGGCGCGAGGGGCACGACATCGAGTACATTCACCGGACCGACCGCACGGGCTACAAGGCCGGCGCCCTGGAGAACGGCCTGAAGACCGCGACAGGGGAGTTTGTGTGCATCTTTGATGCAGACTTCGTGCCGCCGACGAACATCCTGACGGACACCGTTCACTACTTCACGGAC
>Ga0334890_1001739_pt1 | contig 27540 bp, 10 predicted proteins | sample GraSluR1_MG_3_FD_207220 | JGI IMG/M metagenome (GOLD analysis project Ga0334890, IMG submission 207220) | Sludge microbial communities from methane-producing bioreactor in Wageningen University, Netherlands - Granular Sludge_31_08-R1 | ecosystem: Engineered > Bioreactor > Anaerobic >... | reverse complement strand
GTTCGAACCTACACACTTCGCACATTGAACCGGGATCGCACCGAGCGGTTGTTTTTGCGCATAGACGATGAAGACGAAGGACGTTGTTACGGGGTGTTCAGCCTGGGACGTGTTGTCCGCCTGCAGAAACCGGTAATACAAGCCGACGGAGAGGGGAACGTTCACGTGCTTCACCAGATGGGGCCAAGCCAGTTTGTCAGGCATGTTTTTACTCCCTATGGACTGTTGGTATCCCAGGAGCAATATACGGGCGATGCATCTCAAATGCGCATGGATCGCAAGGCGGACCATGGTGTCGTTGTTGAGGGTGTGACGGAAAGAAGCTCCGAAGGCGACATGGGTGCCGGCGGTGAGACGATTGAATTCAACGATCTGTTCCGCTAATCAATACGCCCGTTGACGACGCCCGTTCTTCCCTGTTATGTTACTGCATCTTTACGGCGCACCCGTGGTGGAACTGGCAGACACGCAAGATTCAGGTTCTTGTGCCTAAACAGCGTGGGGGTTCGAATCCCTCCGGGTGCACCAGCCTTCGTTCGAGGCGACGCCGAGAACGAAGGTTGCCGCGGCGAAGCTGCGAGCGTAAGCGAGCAAGCGAAGCCGGGCACAACCTTCCGCCTCGAACTACGGCTGGGCGACTCATTCGCCATTGACCATTGCGCGATCCTTGTGAATCATCTCTGTATGTTGACAGAGGTAAGAGATCCTGTTTTTATTTTTTCGATTGTGCTGCTGATCATTCTGATTGCGCCTTTTGCCCTGGCCAAGGCGCGATTGCCCGGACTTCTTGGATTGATTACGGCGGGCATCGTGATCGGTCCGCATGGTTTGGGCGTTCTTGCTCGAGACCGGACGTTTGAGCTTCTGGGTTCGGTGGGCCTGATCTACCTGATGTTTCTTGCCGGACTGGAGATTGATCTTCAGCAATTTCTGCGAGACAAGAAACACAGTCTCGTATTCGGTTTTCTCACCTTTTTCATACCGCAGGTGTTTGGAACCCTGGGCGCGTATTACGTGCTGGGTTATTCGTGGCCCACGGCCATTCTGCTTGCGAGCATGTTTGCATCACACACGCTTGTGACCTATGGGATTATCCGCCGATATGGAATAGCACGGAACCGCGCTGTTACCGCAGGCATAGGCGGCACAATTCTCACGGACACTGCGGCCTTGCTGGTACTTGCCCTGGTAGTGGAATACGTGGGCGGACACTTGACAGGCTGGTTCTGGGCGCGGCAGCTCACCCTGCTTGTCGCTTGTGTGTTGGCGATTCTCTTCGGACTTCCGCTTATCGCGCGATGGTTTTTTCGAAACATGGCCATTTCCGGCGAGGTAGAGTTTGTCTTCGTATTGGCCGCGGTTTTTGCGAGCGCGGCAATGTCCAAGCTTTCGGGGATGGAGCCGATCATCGGGGCCTTTCTTGCGGGCCTGGCCCTGGGGCGTTACACGCCGGAGCAGGGCGCCTTGCGTCACCAGGTTGAATTCGTGGGGCATGCTCTTTTTATTCCATTCTTTCTCCTTTCGGTTGGAATGCTCGTGGACGTGCGTGTTCTTTTGGCCGGAACAGCCGCATGGCGGGTCATGGTCTACATGGTGGTGAGCGTTATTGCATTCAAATGGCTGGCTGCCCAGTTGTCTGGCCGGATGTTGGGGTTCACGCCGGCCGAGCGCAAGTTGCTCTTCGGGATGAGCGTCAACCAGGCCGCAGCCACGCTGGCCGCCGTGCTGGTAGGGCATCAAATCGGGTTGTTTGATGACTACGTGCTCAGTGGGACGATCATGATGATTCTTGCCAGTTGCCTGGTCGGTGCATTGGAGACGGAAAAAAGTGCGCCGAAGGTGGCGGATCAGGAAGCGGAAGAACCGCGGTGGTCATCGGCGGATGGAGATGAGCGTATTGTGATCGGGTTGGGCAATCCGAACAGCATGGCGCCGCTGATGGATCTGGCTTTGCTGATTCGCCCCGCCGATTCGAAGGGTCCTCTTTTCCCGGTTGCTGTAGTGGCCGACTCGGGGGAGGTGGATGCAGCGATCGGCCGGGCAGAACGCGTGTTGGGCGGTGCTGTAAAGAAGGCGCTCGAGGCTGGAGTGCCGGCATCCCCCCTGGCCCGCGTAGATTTCAGCATCGCAACGGGTATCATGCACGCGGCGACGGAGTACAGGGCGACTTTTGTCCTGTTGGGATGGGCCGGCCGTGTCGCCACCTGGCACCGGTTGTTCAGGCGCACGGTGCACGAGATCGTAATGCAATCACGCGCGGTCATCGGCATCTTCAAACCCGTCGCGCCGCTCAATTCGGTGGAGTGCTTGCGCGTGCTGGTGCCGCCGTTTGTGGAAACGCATTCCGGATTCGGCCATGTAGTGCAAAGCTTGAGACGCATTGCGCAGCGCCTGCAGTCGAGGTTGGAATTTATTTCAGAGCATTCGCGCATTGAATTTTTGCGGGGCCGTGCGGGCGAGGTGCCCAAGGAACTCCGCGAAACATATGAAGGAATTGATTCCTGGGACGGCATCGTGTCGTGGGCTGCCGGGACGTTCACCCCACGGGACATGGTGATCGTTTTTTGTGTTCGATCAAGTCGCAGGGCATGGCAACCTGTGATGGATAGGTTGCCCATGGATCTATCCTCCAGTATTCCGTCGAGCAACCTGCTGGTTCTTTATCCTTCCAGCGAAGAAGAGGACGAGGGCCAGTCCTTTGGCGAGGCGCCCTTGCAAAGGACGGCGCATTTTCTGCGTGCTGACCGGATTTTCCTTGGATTGGAAAGCTCTTCAATCGAAGAGGCCGTTTCCACCATCGTTCGCGCGGTGTATGCGCATCGGCCGGAAACAGCGGAGCGGCTTGCCGGTGAACTGGCGGAAGTCCTGCAGCGTTATCCCGTGGAATTTGCGCCCGGAGTGATGCTGCTTCACACCCATAGTGGAGAGTCTGGCGGGGTGGACGTCATGTTGGGTGTGAGCCGAAGCGGGATTCGTGTGCCGGGGCTGGATTCGGTGGTGCATCTGCTGTTTCTGATTGTTGCCGATCGAGGCCTGTCAAATGAGCAGTATCTACGCACGTTGTCGGACCTCTCCCGAATGTTGCAGAGACCCGGCTTTATTGCGAGCCTGACCAAGCTGTCTTCTCCGGTGGAGTTGGACCGGGTCCTGGAAGAATCCGAACTGCCGGCATCCAGAAAGCAGGAAAATCGGTCCGGGTGAAAAGCAAACGGGCCGCCGTTGCCTATCCGGCAACAGGCGGCCCGTAGATTGTTTCGGATCAGAACATTCCTGCCGGCGGCATGGAGGCCGGGGGCGGCTTCAAGGCCGGATCCTTATAATCAATCTGGGCCTTTTCCTTGAGTGCCGTCACATATTCCTGGGCAGCTAACTGGCGTTTCTGCGCGTGCATGCCTTTTGTCAGGCGCTCCTTGACTTCATCCAGCGCCATTGAATGCGCTTCGTCGTGCTTGAGCACCTGCACAATATGGTAGCCGAACTGGGTTTCCACAACCTGCCCGATTTCATCCACCTTTTGGCCGAAAGCCGCTTCTTCAAAAGGCTTCACCATCTGCCCGCGGCCGAACATGCCGAGATCGCCACCACGACTCTTGCTCGGGCAATCGGAGTCCGCCGCTGCAAGTTCGGCGAAATCGGCGCCATCCACCAGCTTTTTCCTGATCTCTTCCGCCTTGGCTTTCTTTGCATCACGCTGTTCCTGCGTATCGCTCTCTTCCGTTGCAATAAGAATGTGACGGGCCTGCACCATCTCGGGCGCATCGAAACGTTCCTTGTTCTCCTCATAGAACTCGACGACTTCTTCGTCGGTCGGTTCTTTAACCATCTCTACGTGTTGCTCAAGCAGCTTGTTGATGCTGAGGTCCATGCGGAGGTTGCGATCGAACTCATCGCGGGTCCACTGGTTCATCTCGAGGATCTGTTCCAGCGTCATGCCGGGCGGCAGGCTCTCGTTAAACTTGTCGAGCGCCTCGGCAACTTCTTCGTCCGTGATAACGACGCCCTCGGATCCGACCGCTTCGACGAGAAGGTTTTTAAGAACGAGGCTCTCCACCGCCTGGTGAAGGAAGCGCCCGCGCATCTGGTCGAGCCGTTCCGGGGGCAGGCGGCGGCTGGCCATCTGCATGATGCGAGCCAGCTCGGCATCTATTTCGCCTCTTGTAATAGCCGTTTCATTGACGGTGATTACAATGGTCTCGGGGGCGACCGACTGCGTGCCTTTCACGGGGGAGGTGAACAGGTCCCCGGCTTTCGAGAGATCCGTGTCCGTCGCCGGCGCCTTTTCCGTCTTACCGCAGCCTGTTGTGTACAGAACAAACGGAATTACCAGCATCCCCATAAGAGCTGAGCATGTCCATCTAGTGCGATTCATATCATTTCCTTTCCCGGTCATCCCGGTCATGTATCTTCGATCACGCAAAACGGGCGTCATACTGAACCCGACGGCCTCTCGTGTCAAAACCTAAAAGCCCTCCCTTTCGGCTTGTTCTTATGGAGGTATCGGCCAGGAAAAAACACCCTTACCGGCAAATTGGACAATCTCGGCCACGGATTGTTCAGCTTTACGATTGAGGGCTTCGATCGTGTTGAAAGCGTTGTGAGGGGTGGCGATCACCCGGGGGAGTTCCTGGAGCTCCAGAAAGGCTTGGACTTCGGGATCTTCGCTTGGACGCTTTGAGCGAAGGGATGTTGCAAGCTCGCTTTCATGGTCAAAGACGTCAAGACCGATTCCCCCGAGCCTGTTTTCCTTCATGAGTCGCAGAAGCTCAGAGGAGGGTGACATTTCGCCCCGCGCGACGTTTACGAAAACGCAGTCGGCGCGAGCGGAAAGGAGGCGCTTGTAATTGAAGTAGGCGTGGTTGCTTTGGTTGAGATTCATTGCGCAGGCGATGACCTTGGCCTGCGCGACACCCTCATCCGGCGTTACGTAGGAGATATCCGGGTGTCGCTTTACGATGTCCACACCCCGGACCTCCATCCCAAGGCCGCGCCCGATTCCGGCGATTTCATAGCCTATGTTTCCGACACCGAAGATAACAAGGCATTGACCGGCGGCTTCGCATCCCGTCAGCCCGTCACGATCGAATGAGCGCATCTGGCTCGTCTGCGAAGGGAGGCGGCGCAGGAGCGCAAGCCAGAGGAGGGCGGCTTGCTCGGCCACGGCGCGGGCGCAATAGGTCGGCAGATAGCCGCACGGCAGAAGGTCTCCGGTTTCTTTTCGATAGCCGGCTAGATGGTCGTAACCGGTACTGCGCGTGAGAACTCCGGCAAGCCTCGGCGCCCATGGAACAGGGATCAGCGACTGGGTTCGAATACTGATGATGCGGGCCGGCGGATGCGGATCGCCGTATTCCTGTATCGTATCGGCGCTGAATCCCGCCACGATGCCGGCGGGTATCTTCTGCCTGAGGAGGTCGGCCTCCTCTTCGAATGCTTCAAAGAAAAACACGTCGAACATAGTTTTCCGCCCGTAGGGGAGCCATAGTACACAACCTTTCTTGATTAGGGAATTGACTTGTTCTCTTTTGCCTTAAAAAATGAAGGCTGACGGTGTATATAGGACCACGTGTAGGTATTTAGTTGCAGGAACCCCTCGTAAACGCGAAGGTGGCAGGGGCGTTTTGTTGTGGTGTTTCGCTTCTGTTTTTTAAGGAGAAGCTATGGCGCAGGACCCCGAGGTTGGATCCGAATTAGAGGAACTCGAGTCGTCCGATGTTGATGTGCGCATTGCAGCGGGTGTAAGGCCCGGGACGGATGCCAACGTAGCCGTTCAGATCATCGTGGGTGTTCTCGGTACGATAGCGGTTGCCGCCTTGGTGACGCCTCTCAAGGGTACGCGCTTCGACTACCTGTTTGGCCTGATCCGGGGCCGCGGACCGATTCAGTACATCGAACTGTTCATGGCGTTCATGGTGGCCGCGCAGGTTATCCTCAAGATCCGCATTCTTCGCACCCAGTTGCGCGTGATGGCGGAATCGCCGATTGATACCAATGTGGACCTGAACGATGACGTGCAGATCCAGGACCTGCGCAAGCAGATTGTGGCCCATCCGCTTTTTGCGCAGAGCGTGGTGTTGAGTCGCATGGAGCGATTGCTGGCCATGTGGCTGGAGCAAAAAGACGTTGCACGTATCTCAAACTGGGCGACGGCCGAGTCCTCGCGTGACAGTTCCTCGTCGGATTCCTCCTATGCCCTTGCCCGCGTGTTGATCTGGGCCATTCCAATTCTCGGATTCATTGGAACGGTGCAGGGCCTTGGCGGTGCGGTATCCGGTTTCTCAAACTTCCTGGCGGGCGCCGCCGAGTTGTCGCAAATCAAGGACGCCATCGCGAACGTAACGGTAGGTCTGGGCGTGGCCTTTGATACGACGTTCCTCGCATTGATGCTGGTAACCTTCCTGATGTTCCCCCTGTCGTCGCTTCAGCGGCGCGAAGAAAACCTGTTCGTGGAAATTGATATTTATCTCGACGACAACGTGATTTCCCGTTTCCCGTCGCCCGAGAGCAAGCCGATCGTCATCGAGAACCTTGAGGACTCCATCGAGGCAGCCTTCCGGCGGTACATCCCCGATCCGGACCGGTATGACGAGGTCTTTACGCGTTCCATCGAGAGGGCGGCGGGAACGGTGGAAGAGAAATTCTCCTCGCTCATCAAGAATTACGAAGTGGCGCTCCGGGATCTCAGTGGACGGCTGTCCACGAGCCTCGGTACGGTGGGTGAATCCATGGAAGTCGCGATGCAGAAGGTGGCGGGCGATGTCAGGCAGCAGGGGGAAGAGTTGTTGACCTTGCGCCGGCAGATGGCCGAAGAGGAAGTGGCGCATCTGAAATCGGCGCTGACCGATGTGAATCAGGCGGCGGAGAAGATTGCCGAGGAGTACCGGCGGAATGCCGAGGGCATCCAGGCCGTGACGAAGGACAGCGCGGAGAAGTCGCTGGCGGCGGCTGGAGAGTTGGCGAAGCGGGTGGAAGAAGTGACGCGTCTTGCGAGCGGCATCCAGGACCTGCTGCGCATCGAAGAAGCCGTGGAAAAAGGCTTGGCTGGCATTGCGTCTGCCACGGAATTCCAGGCGACGCTGCAGGAGTTGCGACAGCACCTGGCAACAACCGATGCCTTTTGTTCCCGCCTGAGCAAACCCCGCGTCATCACGTTGCGGGAAGAAATCAGGTAACCCTTTTGCCGGTGGTCCGGAGTGTTGAGATATGGCGCGCAAGCGAACATTCGACCAGGATTTGTCATCCTTCATGTGCATCATTCTCATGGTGATCGGCGTGATGTGTATCGTGCTGATTACCAATGTGGTGATGATTATCAGCAATCCGGAAAACATCAGAATCACTTCCTTGATCCAGTCGGTGGGCGCATGGGTTCAGGGGGAGCCCGAGATGGTCGGCGCGCAGCCTTTTCCCTTTGGCAATCGCTTCAAGGATCCGATTTATATTGATGTGCACCGCCAGCATCTCGTGCTCTATCCCTCTGAAGATGTGGTTTCCATCCGCGACCTGGAGCGGAAGGGTAATGCGTTGGAACTTCTGCTGGATGAGCTTCATGAGAAGCGGGAAGAAGAATATGTTGTGTTGCTCGCGCGACCCGGTACGGCCGCTGTGTTCCACCGGCTGAAGAAACTGATTTTGGATCGGGGTGTGGACCTTGGATGGGAGTTGTACGAGGCGGACCGCCCCGTGGATTATGAACGCGCCGCGCGAGCGGCAGGGAAGATGGAATAAGCATGGCCAGAAAGAAAAGAGGGCAGGGGGTTGTCCTGGATTCGTTCCTGGATATCATGACATGCATGCTGGGCGTGCTGATGCTGATGATTCTGCTTACGGGCGTGGATGCCGCGCAGATCAAGGTATTGATCCCGACCCCGATTGCGCATAGTTCGGATAAGAAGCAGGTATTTATTGAGTGTCGCGAGGATCAATTGTTTCTCGTCCCCGTTGCCGAATTGAGACAACTGGCGCAGAAAGAATTGAACGATATCTCGCAGGAGGCCGGAGGGGACATGACCCAATTATTGTCCCGTTTGGCCGAATCTTCAGCGCGCACGGCCGAATACAAGGTTGACTTAACGTATGCGTTGCTGGGCAAGTTTGCTATCGTATCTCTCCCCGGGGCAAAGGGGTATCGCTTGCTGGACACCTCGAAGGAAAAAGCAACGGACTGGTACGGGCGAATTCTGACGACGTTGGACGGGGAAAAAGAAATGCTGACCTTCCTGGTTCGTGACGACAGTTTCACCGTGTTCAAGCGGGCGCGAGGCCTGGCATGGGCCCGGAAGATCGAAGTGTCTTACGAATTGCTCGACTCGGAAGAGCCTGTCAAATTCGGCCTCGGCGGTTCACGCTCTATGGCACAGTAAACCTGAAACCTGAAACCTGAAACCTGAAACCTGAAACCCTCCTCCTTTAACTGCCTTCGTTGTTCGGCCTGCTGTCGCTGGCCCGGTCATGTCTTGTTGACAGCGACGGACATCGCCGACATGGCCCAGGCGCTCGGTCTTGGGGAAGAAATCTTTATTCAACACTACACACATCTTGCCGCGAATCGCGCGCAACTCAGTTTGATGGAGAAGGAGGACGGCTCGTGCGTTCTTCTTTCCGGTAATGAATGTCTTGTTTACAATGCGCGCCCCAATCAGTGCCGCGCATTTCCTGCTTCATGGAATGTGCCGGGTTGTCCCGGCATGAAATGATCATTGCCGTCCTTAATGTTCCCATCTTTTCCTCTTTATCTCGCAATTAATGATGGGTAGTATCTGCCCCATAAGAGGTAGCGTGGTTCCGTTGAGAGGGCTCAAGCTTGACTGTGCTTGATGGAGGGAAGGAGAGCGTGGCCGACATTGCGTCAACGCAAGTTGTGTCGCAAAGAGTCTGTCTTCCCTTGGGGGCTGAATTTCCGTTCGTGTCTTTCAATTGAAAGGAGCATTCCATGCATAAGAGGTCTATCCTGTTCGTGTTGTTGATTTGTCTCGTCCTGCCGATTCTGCGAAGCGATGCCGCAAAAGCGGGCAAGAAGGCCGACAAACCCGCGCCAGAGCCGGCGGCCGCCGAGGAGCGGCTGGACCCGGTTCTCACCGTGGGAGTCCTGACCTCGGAAGAATACGTGGAAGGTGTGGGCGACATCATGATCCCTCTCTATTTCACGGGACAGGGCTTGTTCTTTGTCAACCCGAGGTCCAGCCTCACGGATGATGGCGCGGAGGAATATAATTTGGGCGTCGGCTATCGCCATCTTCTGAAGGACGGACAGGCGTTGGTAGGCGGTAACCTCTTCTATGACAACCGCAACACGACTCGCGGAGCGCGGTTCGACCAGGTCGGCGCGGGTGTGGAGTACCTGAGCCATTTCCTTGATGCGCGCGCAAACGTGTACTATCCGCTGCAGGATAAAAAGCTGGTCCAGACCGTTCCCGTGGTCGAAGAAAGCACGTCGAGCGGTAGCGAGTCCGCTGTTCGTGTTCTGTGGGCCGATCCCGAGGCTGCGGGTAACGACATTTTTCAGGATTACAATGTGGTCAGAGGCACAAGGAGCTGGACGACCACGACAAAGACCACCCGTTATTTCAAGCAGTATGAAGTGGCGCTGCAGGGATGGGATGCGGAAGTCGGTATTCGGCTCCCGCTGGCTGTGATCGAGGATTATCTGCGCCTGAAACTGTTCGGTGGTTACTATGACTATCGCGGCAAGCATGGGGTGGATGACGTGATTGGGTTCCGTGGTCGCGCGGAATTCCAGTTGAGGCCGTCCATCTTCCTCGATGCGGTTTATTACTCCAATGACGAGTTGACCGGCGGAAATTATTCCCTCGGGCTTTATGCCGCCCTGCCGTTCGACATCGCCAATATTTCGAAGGGGAAAAATCCTTTTGCCGGCGCCATGGAGATCTGGGAAGCGGGCAAGCGGCGTGAGAACGCACTGTATCGCATGACGGACATGGTCAAGCGCGATCCGCAGATCCGAACGGATTTGACCGAGCTGGAAGAGAAGAAGGAAGAGACAAGCACAACGAGTACCACTACCGTAAAGGAAGAAGTCAAACAGCTTGCAAGCGGCACAGAAACGGTGGCAACCGATATTACCTTTGTGGATCAGGACAATACCGGAACGCCGGGGCAGGACGGCACCTTTGAGAATCCATACGAGAGCATCCAGGCCGGTGTAAACGATCCGCGCAGCATGGTCTTCGTGTTCGATGCGGACGATATTTATTGGGAGAGCGTGCTGCTGACGGATAACGTTATTTTGCGTGGTGCAGGCTGTCCTCTTCGCGTCAATGGCGGGAAGGTTTTCGGCGACGGCATATATCCGGTTGTGGATGCCGGTGGGATAGGGCCGACGATCACAATGGCCGAAAACACCGTGGTACAGGGATTTGAAATCCGTAATACGGTGGCAGGCCTGGCAGCTGGAGACGGTATTTTCAGCACGGCCGGCAATGTCAGCATCCTCTGCAACTACATCCATGATGCGATCCATGGTGTGTATGTGAATCGTACGGGTGCCAATGTGGGTGATGTAAACGTGCTTCTCGGCAACAACAGTATTGCGGACACCCTTTCGGCGGGCGCGGTTGTGGACGGCGTTGGCGCCAGCGGCACGTACTTTGTGTACGCGCATGACAATTCGTTTTGGAATAACGGTGTAATAGGCCTCAACTTGATCGCCGACAACTATGACATGGCCATGGCGGTCTTGGACGGGAACTACGCCTTCGAAAACGTAGTTGGCATAAGAGTCAACATGACAGCGAGAGATATGTCCCTGTTAAGCCTCACGGATACCCGGGCGGACAACAACGACGTAATGGGTGTTGAGGCTAATCTTGTTTCGACGGACGGTGCAGCGATTATGCTGGGCGGTATGCCCGCGGTTTTGATGGACTTGATTAACGATGCGATCGGCGGTGGGCCGCTTCCGCCGGAGTTTGAAGCACTGCTCTCCGGCAGCGGTCCGATCTGTGCCGGCGATAACGACGTCATGGGATTAAGCATCAACGTGTCGGGCAATTACCTTGCCGCGCTGGCGCTTTTAGATGTAAGGGCCAATGACAACGGCGTGTTTGGTACGCTTGCAAATGTGACAAGTCCGAATGGCGCCGCGCTAGCTTTCGTTGGCTCCTCGGAAAATCTTATGGAAGTGGCGCAACTTGGAGCGGAAGTGCTTGAGTTGTTGCTCCCCGGTCTTGAACTGCCCGCGATTCCGTCTTCGCCGGTTGGCCCCGCGCAATTTAATAATAACGGCGTAGGGGGATTAACCCTTAACGTTACCGGCCTGAATTTCGCGTTGGGGTCCGTGCTGGGGGTCGAAGCGAATGACAACCAGGCAGCGATGGGCGTCGAAATGCGAGTCGGGAGCCCCAATGGTCCCGCAATCGGCGCCATGGCTCGCGTGACGGCAAACGACAACGGGGTCATGGGTGTTTTTTCGGATGTAGAGTCGCCCAACAGCCTGGCCCTGGGCGCGCTCTTCGATATTCATGCGATGGGCAACGGCGTGGATGGCATCAATTCCACTGTCGCCGGAAGTACAGCTATCAGCTTGCTGGGTTCGACCGATTTTATCCGGTCGTTGGCTGGGCTTGTTGATCCGCCGCTGACCGTTCCCGGCTCGGCGTTCGGTCCGCTTGTCGCGTCAGGCAATGGCGCAAACGGAATTTATGCCAATGCAGACGGTGAGAACCTGGCGGTCCTTGCCATGTTGGATGTCCGCGCGAATGACAACGGCATATTTGGAGCAATCGGCAACGCCGTGAGTTCGAGCGGCGCGGCCATTGGAATGGTGGCCTCGACGGAGAACCTGATGGAGGTGGGCCAGCTGCTTGTAAACGTGCTTGGTCTCCTGAACCCGGGCATGGGATTGCCCGAGCTCCCAATTCCGGCCATGGGTCCTTTGGCATTTAGTGACAACGGCATCGGTGGCCTGCTCATGAATGTGGAAGGCGACTATCTTGCATTGGGCCTGGGTCTGGGCATTGATGCGAACGACAATGGTCCGGCCGGGGGATTGGATTTCAGGGTCCGAAGCCCGAACGGCACAGCCATTTCTCTTCTTGGTCGTGTGAATGCGAATGGAAATGAGGGGAATGGTATTCTCAATATCGTGGAAGCCAACGGCCTTGCCGTGGCAGCCTTGCTTGATATTCGTGCGTCGTATAACGATCTGAATGGTCTCTATATGAACGTCAGCGGCGATCAGGCGATCGGCCTGTTGGCCTCGACAGATCCGCTGCGGTCCCTCGCCGATGTGTTGAATGACCAACTCGCACTGGATCCGCCGTTGGTCATTCCCGGCCAGCCTTTCGGTCCCGTGGTTGCGTCGGACAACGGACTCAACGGAATCGAGGCCAGCATCGTGGGAGAATATTTAGCGGTCGGCGCATTCCTGGATATTCAAGCTAACAACAACCACATGCTTGGCATTGCTGCGAACATTGAAAGTACGGAAGGCGATGCGTTCGGCGTGTTTGGATCAACCGACGTGCTGTTCGAACTGGTCCCGCCGATTCTGGGTTCGATAATCAACGACGACCCGGATTCCATTCCAGTGCCACCTTATGCACCGATGGGCGATATGAGCGTCTCGGGGAATGAGGGTGGTGGTATATGGGCTGAGATACATGGTCGGTATGGTGCGAACCTGGTGGCCGGCGGGATCAATGCGTCCGACAACCTCGATATCGCGGGACCACCCGGAAACGGCTTGACCTTCAACATGGGCAGCGATGACGGGGCGGTGTTCGCCGGTCTTTATGGCCTTACGGCAGACAACAATGCAGGCGCAGGTATCGTGCTGAACGCGTTTGGGGAGTTGGATGCGACCATCGCCTTGCTGAACTCTCAAGCCAACGGAAACGCCGATCAGGGCGCTCAGATGAGCGTGAATTCGGCCACGGAGGATGCCTTCCTTATATTGGCCGGGGTGAATGCGATCGGCAATGGAATACAGGGCATGACAATAGGGGTGAATGCGGCGCGGGATCTCGGCGTCGCAATCACGGCTGTGAACGCCTCGGACAATCTACGGCAAGGATTGCTATTGAATGCCACAGCGGGTGACGATGGTTATGTCTGGATTGGTGATCTGGCGATTGACGACTTGCGCAACGAATTCGGGACCTTCGATATCCTTGGTTCTTCGAATGCGCTGTACTCCATTATGCAGACGGGGCCTTCGGTGTTCAACAACAACGGCTTCGACGTGGACGATCCCGGCGCGCGAGCGGGTGTCCGGCTGAATCTGACCGCGCAAGAGGAGGCCTATGCCGCCGTGATTGGTAGCACAGCGAACGGCAACAGCGGAAATGGATTCCACATCGTAATGGCGAGCGTCAACGAGAATGCGAGTTTGTTGCTGGAAGAAAACGAGGCTTCCGGCAATGGAGCACACGGATTCCGCACAACACTCACGGCCTCGGATGCGGCCAGTGTATCGTTCATCGGCAATACGGCAGATGATAACGACAATGTCGGCGCGTTTGTTGAATTGGCCGGCGATGTACAGAATCTGTATGGCGTGGGCAATCGCTTCCGTAACAACAATGTTGGATTGAGAGTTGTGGCGGCGCCGGGCGCGTCCACCTATGCGCTTGATTTCGGCGGCGGCGCGTTCGCCAGCCCGGGACTGAATTCGATATTCGGCAACCTCAGTCGTGATGTCCGCAATAACGAAGGCGCGGCTCCCTTGTTGATGGCCGAGAATAACTGGTGGGGCACCGTAACGCCTGCCGGAGCCCAGTTCGTGGGGAACGTGGACTACACGCCGTGGTTGTTGGTTGATCCGAATCCGTAATTTGCGTGGATAAATAGAATCATGATGATGCGGGGCGTCCGAAATGACGCCCCGTTTCTTTATCAGTCAATTGAATCCCAACGGCGTGGTGCCGAAATACTTTCGGCATCAAATCCGAAGCACGAATATCGAAATTCGGATTTGGGCAACAGCCCGCCAACACCCCATATCCCCATCATCCCAATCCTCCTTGAATAATCGAACGGTATCTATTGACGGGGTAGGGGTTCTTTGCTAGATATCCAGAACCGTTGTTGTGGTGTAGTCTCTTGTATCGCCTGCTTCGCGGCGAGGGGCAGGCATGGAAGGTTTTTTGCGGCCCAAAGGGGAAAACGATTCCGAGGTGAAGCTCATGCGCACAAAGTTCCAGGAGAAGCATATGAAGAAGGCAGGCGTTCTGTTGGCTGCGGTCATGGTAATCGCGATGTTTGTTATGGTTGGCTGTGAGTGGTCATCCGGCGGTGGAAAGAACGGCTTCAACACTTCTCGCGGAGCGGGCGTATCGGTCAATTTCGGTGGTGTGTATCACGGAACGTTTTCCGGCGGTAAAGCCGTTGAGCGCACCTCTGGCGGCGCGATCACGCGCCTTGTGATCATGCATGGAGGCAACGCCGTGCGCGCGACCGATAATAATGGATCCGAGTATGAGGGAACCGTAGGCTCGCCCGGCGCGGTCAGTTCGGCGCAGGATGGAACCTATCCGGTCGGCGCGGAGCTGGTTACGGCGCAGGTCACTTTTGCGGGCAAGGACAAGACCACGGGACGTGAAATTGAGTTCGTCGGTGTTTTCCATGCGGTTGCGATCGAGGACATCAAGGGAAGTTCCAGCGAATCTTCTTACACCCGTGACGAGCAGTTGACGTGGTCCACCAATGTCACCAGCGGAACGGACGTGACGAATATCGTCACCACGATCACTATTATTGCCTACAATGCAGCGGGGCAGGAAGTGTTTCGCAGCGTGGAGACCACGACCAGGACGCCGGCCGGGATCGTTGTTGAGCACAATCATGTGGTCACCGATAATCGTTCCTACACGGAAACGGAAACAATGACCTACACGCTCACGGAAGCGAACAGCCAGTTCAAGCTGGAAGGTACGTGGATGGAGAAGGATGCTGTTATCTCAGGATTCAGCGCGCTCTCGTCCGGATCTTCCGGCATTATATCCGTGGGTACTGCAGGCGCAGAAGATTGACCTGCTGTACCGACTCGGTATAGCAGGGCTTTACTCGCAATATTGTGTCCTGGAATTAACAGCGTTCATTTACTGTTATCCGGATTCCGATGCGAAGCGATCGGGATGAAGCTGGTGGGACACGACAATATGACTTGTGTCTCCGTGCTGTTCATCCTTTTCATGCTGCTATTCGTCTACTTCTTGTTTTCTTGGAAAGACTATTTAAGACAGGACGTGCTTTTTGCGGCACTCCTTCAGGGTGCGGCAGCCTGTAGGGCTGCCATTCTTCAAGCCCGGCCCAACGGGCCGGGTTCACTGACAGGTAACCAATAGTCTTGTACCCTGAAGGGGTGCGACAATGCTTTCATGCTTTGGTTGCGGCTGAGAGACTTTTGCCTCAGGAAACGAATTCCTACACGTGCGATCGAGATAAGCTTTCCTTCGCGTCCTGTCGTACGCTGGAAGGCTTTGTGCAGCGGGAATGTCCGCTCAAATGAAATGCGAGTTTGGCTGTATTGGTTTTGACAAAGAACACCCCCTTGCCTATGCTTCCATGTACATGTTCCGGTTTGCCGTAAAGGCTTGCAATCATGGCGGAAAGTTAATGATCAGGACCTGTTATCAACACGCCGGTTTGTCGAGGAGCGGTCTTCTCATTCTTTGTTCTTTCCTGGTTGGAATCTCTGTCTTTGCGGAGACTTCGGATGTCGTGAGCCACAGCTCCGAAAGCGCTTTGACTGCACCTTCCGAGTCCCAGTTGAGGGATTCCGAGCAGGAGGCGATCCGGTTGATGGGAGAGCGCTGGCGCATACGGCATGAAGCGGAATACAACGACCCGGAGATCGCCAGGATAAGAGTGATGAGCAAAGAGGCGGAAAAAGACCTCGTGGAGCTTCGCCGTCAGTTTCACGCTCACATGCGCGCGCATTACCCCGAAATTCGCACTATGGAAAAAGAAGTGCGCGATATCTTTTCCCGGATCAAGGTTCTGCGTCAGGATGAGGATGCCGAAATCGGCGAGCAAAGGGTGGCGGATGCCGGCGGTCTCGTGGTATCATCCACCGCTATAGATCGAGAGCAGAGGCTTTCGATACTGAAAAGTGAGATTACAGAAACCGAGAGGGCTGCGAGGGTGGCTCGTTCAGCTCTTGAATTGCGCCGGACAGAACTTGCGGCCGGCGACGATGTGGCCTTGGCCATGCTGAAGGAAGTAAAGGCGATAGAGTCGGAGCTTGAAGAATCTGTGAGACGGATGAATGCCATGATTGACGAACTGCCCGCCGTGGTCGAACACGAAGCTGGCCGCGTCAAACAGATGAGCCATGTTCACGATCTGAGGAGGGATGACCCGTCTTCGGAACGTGCAGGCAAGGATTATTGAATCGAGTGTTGTGCGGTAGGCGTAAGGTTATTGCTCACGCACCGGATGCCGGTGCGCGGGTGTGCTTTTTTTGTGTAATGTGCGAATCGAATGGAATGAACCGATAGGAAGAGATTGAGGTGCTTGCCATGGGTCCAACAAGCTTTCGAAAAACGGGATGGGTCGTCGGGTGCATCGTTTTGACTGCACTGATCGCAATGGCCTTTACGGATATGGGGTCGCGCGATCAGTCGGTTCCGAACCCTGTGGAAGTGTCCATGTCGGTGGAGAAGGGCACCTTCAGCGTTCAGGCCACGGATGTTCCATTGCGCGATCTGTTGCGTGAAATTTCATCGGTGAGCGGCGTCCCGATCAGCGTGGATGATCGCCTCGGAAACGAGCGTGTTACCGTCAATGTAAGCGCCGCATCATTGGAATCGCTGTTGAGCAAGCTTACCAAGAGTTATGCAGTCGTCTACGACAAGGATGGCGACCGGTATTCATTGACCTCGGCACAGATTACGTCGCAGCAGGATGAGATTATTCCGGAGCAGAAGGCGGTGCTGGTGACCCCTGCCGAGGTGGCCGGGATGGAGGCTCAGGGCATACTATTCAACTCAATGCGCTCGATCAAGGAACTGCGCAAACCGGATTCCCGGGCTATTCTTCTACGCAATGCGATTATTGATACGGCTGCGGCGGTGGAAACGGGCAAATCCATTGTGGTGCCGGACAAGTTCAAGGCGCCTGAGGGCACGGAGTATTACATCGTTCAGTTTGATCGCGCGGTTTCAGATGAAGATCGTGTGGCGTTGGAAAAAGTGGGAGCGGAGATCTGTCATTATGTTCCGCACAGCGCGTACACCGTCCGCGTGGCTCCCGGCAATCTGGATGCCGTCCGCGCTATATCCGGCGTGTTTTTCATAGAGCCCTATCACCCGTATTTCAAGATGAGCGGGGCAGTGCTGGCTCATTCGACCGGATTGTCGGACGAGATGACCAATACCACGTTCAATGTCATGTCATTCCGTGGCGCGGATGCCAAAGAGGCTCTTGAGAGGGCCGGCTACACGGTCACGAGGGAGCAGTCCGCGGGTGGCCGTCAGGTTCTCACGGTTCAAGCCTCGCCGGATGAAATCGAGGCGCTCATAAAGACAGAGCAGGTGCAATGGATTGAGCCCAGCATCGTGGCGAGGCCCGCGAACGATCTGGCCAGTCCGCGGATGCGGGCAAGCGCCCTTCGGGCGATGCATCCGTCGTTGACGGGTGAAGGGGTGGTGGTAGGTGTTTCCGATAGCGGTGTGGATTACCGCAATCCCGGCTATGCCGACATTCAGGGTCTGCCGAACGATCTGAATCAAAACACAAGAATTCTCTACTACGAAGCGCGCCCGGGCCCATACACGGAAGGCTTGCCCGGTGACGTTGATGGTCACGGAACGCATGTTTCCGGCTCCATTCTCGGCAACGGCGCTCTTTCCCAGACAGTAATTTCCTCGCCGGGTTCGGCCGGTCCGCCATACGGCACCAATCAGTTTGCGGGTGTGGCGCCTCGCGCCAAGCTTGTCATGCTGGAAGACTTCAACAGCTTCACGGACCAGGAACAAGCCGACATCATGCATCAGAAGGGCGCTCGCATATCCAATAACAGTTGGGGCTATTGGGGCTACTTCGAATATGGTCCCGCCAGCGCGTTGTGGGATGAATTGGTTCGCGATGCCCGGCCTGGGGTCGAGGGCAACCAGGAACTCACAGTGTTTTTCGCGGGCGGTAATGAAGGAGATGGGCAATCGGACGGAAGAGGCGGCGTCCCCGGCACGGTCACCATGCCCGGCAATGCGAAGAACGTGATCACGGTCGGCGCCATTGAACAACCGCGTTTTGCGCGTAATATCGTGGGTGTTTATTTTGGGGATGAGCAGTACTTCTCTGAAGACAATACCGACTCGGAATGGCAGATGTCTTCGTTCAGCTCTCGTGGTCCCGTGACGGGAACGGACCTGCGTATCAAGCCCGACATTGTCGCGCCGGGATCGTACGTTATGTCTATTCAGTCGCACGAAACCAATCCGGACGAATACCTGGGTGATTTCGAGAATTTCAATGTCTATGACTACCGCTATGGCAATGTAAATTCAGGCACGAACTTTGCCTTGTTCTCCGGCACATCCATGGCCACGCCGCTCGCAGCCGGCGCCGCTGCGCTGATTCAGCAGTATTTCACGAATGCTTATGGTCGCTTGCCCAGCCCGGCCATGATGAAGGCGATCATGGTGAGTGGCGCCCGGCGGGTGAATTCGATCGTGTATCGCCGGCCGATGTTCTTCGATGAGCTAGAGGTTGTGGACGATGGATGGGGTGTTGTTGACGTCATGCGCTCGGTGTCCGGCGCACAGATTCATCCAACAGATGAACTTCTGCTCCTCGATCAGGATGAAACAACTCCCTTGGGTACCGGCCAGTTATACTCCAGGCAGGTCACGATCGGCGCCGGTGAGGGCGGTTTGAAGGTTACGTTGGCCTACACGGATGCCGCGGGTACGCCCGGTAATGCCATCCAATTGGTGAACGACCTCAACTTGATCGTTTATGGACCGAATGGGGTGGTCTACCACGGAAATCATTATGATCCGGACGGAGTGCATTCTTATCCGCGTGATCAGGTTTATACCGCGTTGGGTGATACGTTTAACAACGTGGAGTCCGTTGTCATTCCGGAGCGGCCGGGAACCTACACCATTCGAGTGGTCGGACGGCAGGTCCCGGTAGCGCCCCAGGATTTCGCGCTGGTTGTTGTGAAGGGGGTTGGTCTACAGGGACGGACGCCTGGTAATTTCCCTTCTATTGCGTTGGATGAGCAGAATGCCCCGGTTATTGCGTACTCTCATGATTGGAGTGTCGAAGGGGGACAAAGCAACCTGACCCGTCAGATATTTGTCCGCAGATGGCGAGGTCCGATTGGTGAGCGATCCATGGTAGGGGAATGGCTGCGGCTTGAGGATCAGTGGTTCAGCGTACGCGATTCGGCTTTCGGCGCGGGCATCAGCATGACGCTGGAAAAATCCGAATATCCCTCGGTTGCGGTTTCGGGCGAGCGGGTCTATGTGGCATGGCAGGAATCTCCGCAAAGCCTTGCAGGCTCCGTTGAGCACATATTTTTCAAGGCGTTCAACGGGACGGATTGGGTGGAATATGCCAATTCCGCGCAGGGGAATGGCCTGAGCGGAAATACTACGCACCCGGCCGTGCGGCCGGTCGTGCAGACAGCCGGCGATGGACATCCCATTGTGGCGTGGATACAGGAAGGGGATTCGCCCAATCTGTCACGCGTCTTCCTGAAGAAGTGGGACGGGACAAACTGGGTTGGCTTGGCCGGTTCGCATACAAACGGCCTCCCGAGTTCGGCGAATCCTAAGATCGCCTCTCAGCTCAGCATGGTCATTCAGAATGGTGAGCCGGTTGTTGCATGGCAGGAGGCCACTGTTCCCAGCGGGGTTGTTGTGCTGAGGTGGACCGGTGCGTCATGGTCAAACATCAGTCCGGCAAACTCCGCGCCTCTTGTTTCTTCGCCGAAACTCGGTATCGGCGCCGATGGGATGCTGTACCTGGCATGGATACAGACATATGGCGCGGCACCCGGACAATACCTGTCCGAACAAGTATACGCCTTGCGGAGAGTGGGGGCGGCGTGGCAGGCGATGGGTGGGTCCACCACATTCCCCGGTATTACAGCGGCAACAAATGGGATACAGACGCCCGTCTCCGTGGGAATTGGTGGTGCTGCGGACGGACGGGTAATCGTCACGTGGATCGGTGGCTTCGCCGGCACAAACGCTGTGTTTTCGAAATCGTGGACGCCGGGAGGGCCGACCTGGGTGACGCTTGGAGGGGCCGGATTGCCGAGAGGGATGACGGGTGAGCCGCGACCTTATCACGGGATGGCGCTGGCCGTAGATCCGCTGGGAACTCCGTTCGCGACCTTTGTCGGGACCGTTTACGATCCGGATGTTCAAGAAGTCCTGACTTATTCGCTGGTCGCCGATCGCGATCCGCCGGTCTTCGGCGGACTGCTGTCTGCCGTCGGCGGAACGAATAACGATGTAACGCTCACATGGAGCGCTGCGTCCGACAATTTCTCGACGTCCATCATGTACCGTGTTTATCGGGGCACCAACGGGTGGAATTGTTGGGATGTTCCGATGTGTTCGGCTTCCGATGTGTTCCTGACGAACAACATTATCGCGACGGTTACGAATCTGACCTCTTTTACCGTCACGAATCTCCCGAATTACATTCAATACTGCTACGGCGTGCGCGCCGTGGATGAAGGCGGAATGGCCGAGAGTAACATGGTGAGCCGTTTTGCGGCGCCGTCAACGCCCGGCGTGGACTGCTTCGATGTGGATACGGACTCCGACGGTCTCCCGGACTGGTGGGAGGTGCTGCACTTCGGCGGAACGACCAATGCCGATCCGACCGTGACGAACGTGGTGGGGGGCCTGAACAATCTGGATGCCTACGTGTGGGGCACCGATCCATTCAGCCCGGACAGCGACAGCGATGCCTTGACCGATTGGAGTGAAGTCTATTTCTACGGCACGCACCCGGCCATTGCCGATACGGACCGCGATGGGCTGGATGATGGCGCGGAAGTCGCGATTGGAAGCGATCCGCTTCGCGCCGACAGCAACAACAACCATATTTCGGATGGTGACATGTGGCAGTTGGGTTATGACGATCCAAGTGCCGCCAGCGTAAATCTGAGGATTCTGGACTACGAATCTTTCGAAACGAGTTCCCGGACGAATTGGCAATCGAAAGCGCCGAATGCCTTCCTGCCGTTCGACCTGTGGCATTTGTCCACGGCGGAGCCCGTGCCGAAGACAAACAACGTGACGTATATTGAAGATCGCTCGACCACCACGGCATATCGCGTGGCCGCGGATCCGACGTTCTCCAATCCGGATGCGACCTACAACGTCGGCACACCGTTGATCTGCGCGCTCGACAGCCCTTCGTATGATGCCACGACGTACAGCAATCTCCTTGTTCAGTGGAAAGAGTACTATGAGACCGAGCCGTTCAAGGACTTTGTCCAGGTTCAGGCGAGGAGTGCGGAGCAAACGAATTGGGTCGTGGTCAGTACGCCACGGGCAGGTCTCAGTGAAGGCTGGAGAATTGGCCGCGCCGACCTGAGCCGCTTCGCCGGAAACAGCAATGTGCAGGTGCGCTTCCTGTTCAGCGCCGATCTCATCAACAACGGCTTTGCTGGCTGGTATGTGGACGATGTTATGATCTACGAGGGCGTCACGATTCGCGGTTGGGTTCGTGATGTCAACGGGCGCCCGCTGCTCAGCGCAACGGTGTCGGCCATCGGGCGCGGCCTCATCACGAACGTGGTGGGTGGTCATCAGCATGTTCGCGCAGGCAAGATCATTGCTGAAACACTCACGGCCGAAGACGGCAGCTACGAGTTGAAGGGGTTGCCTCAAGGCTGGTATTACATCAAAGGTGACGAACCGAACCATCGGTCGGAGTTCTGGAATGGTACACTGTTTACGGAGCCGTATGCTTTCGGGCAGCAGTTGAATCCAGGTGTCTTTGCCCTTGATGAAGTCGGACCTGCCGGTTACGTGGACCTCACCGCGCCGGGCGCGGTCACGAATGCGCATTTCGAACTGGAGCGCGGCGAGAGCCGGACACTCTTGAGCGTGGCGCATACGGCGGGTGCGGGAGAAGAAGTGTATGTGAATTCTTCGGCCGCGCACGTATGGGATGGTGACACGAATCCGCTGAGTGCGGCATTCGTTCCTTATCTTTCGGCCGCGAATCTGTCCGTGACCAACAATAGGCCCGATTGGCTGCTGAATCCTGTGCAGCCGTCGCTGCTGGGTGGACTGGCGCCGGGTGATCACCGCGTGATCATGGGAACCAATCTTTGGCAGATCGGCCAGGCCGGCGTGACCGTGCGGGAAGGTGAAATCACGCGCGTGAACGTGGTGACAAACGGCGGTCGCGGCTATATTTACGTGGCCTCTCTGGACGGGGTGAGTCATCCCATTTACTTGAATGGACTATCAACCGGGTTGAATACACCCGCGTTGGTTCAGGTTCAGGCTGGAACACACCTTGTGCAGCTGGTGCCGGGCATTGACTCGTATGGAATTACTCCCACCGAGGTGCTGGTGCGTCCGGGCGCCCGGACGAATGTCTCGATCTCGGCAGCGAGCATATCAGGTGTGGCAGGCTCCCTGCAGATTGATACGCGCGATTCGTTTGGATCGGTTGTGACAGGGGCTTCCATCTACGTGAACGGACGGCTGGTGACGGGAAGCATAACGCCGACAACCATTGGCGGATTGCGGCCGGGCTTCCATTACGTTTCCGTTGAGCTTGATGGCTTCAGGCGTTCGGAAGTGCGGCGCGTTCAGATTCTATCGGGCGAGACCGCGTTCACGCAATTCGGACTCTTCCAGTCGGATGCTGATTACGATCGCGTGGGGGATTGGACTGAAATACTGGGTTACACGAATGTATTCCTCTATCATCGTAATGACGATCCGGACGCGGATGGGCTCAGTAACCTGCAGGAGTTCGAGCTGTTCAGAAACTTCGGGATTACACTGAATCCGTTTGATCCGGACACGGATGGCGACGGCATGCAGGATGGTTTTGAGGTCGGCTACGATGGTTATCTGAACACCGGCGACCACGTGATGTTTGCTCTTTCATCGCTGGCGACCAATGCGGTGCAGGGCACTAACAGTATCCGGGTTCGCTTTGTCGGCCGATATCTTGAGGGTATCTGTAACTTCGGATTGCTCTCAGATACGCAATTCATTGCGGCAATTGATGGCGATCGCATTGTTGCCACTTCAATGACAAACACGGCGCCGGCGGTTCCGACGAAGTTGTCCGCGGAGACCGTTTTCGCAGGAATTCCGTCGAGCGTGGTGACGCGTGCCGTCAGCCGCGGTCATCAGTCCGGTACGCGGGTATTTGCGGACACCATGCCGCACATGCTCGATACCGACCGCGACGGCATGTGGGACGGCTTTGAGTTCCAGCACAAATTCATGACCAATGCCTTCGGCACGGTGCTGCGCATACTCGATCCAATTGAAACGGGCGGAAACAATGACGACCCGGATTACGATGGGTTGAGCAATTATCTCGAGTTCCTCGGACCGGATGGCATGGCCGAAACGATGAACTGGACCGACCCGCGCAATCCGGACACGGATGGCGATGGGATGCCGGACGGCTGGGAGTATTTCTACGGGTTCAATCCAACCGATCCGAGCGACAAGTGGACCGATCCGGACGAGGACGGGTTGCCCAACTTCCTCGAGTATGTGTTCGGTTCAAATCCGCGAATGTTTGATACGGATGGCGATGGACTCAGCGACGGTGACGAATTCTTCCTCTATGGGACAGACCCGCTGAATCCCGATACCGACGGGGACGGCCTGCTTGACGGGCTCGAAGTACAGCTCGGCACCGATCCGACGAAGTGGGATACCGATGGCGACGGGATGCCGGACGGCTTCGAAGTGCTCGATGCGTTCGGCAACCTGCGTCCTCCAGAACTGCGACTGAACCCGCTCGATCCGACCGACGCGGACCTTGACTACTCCGGCGACGGCATGAGCAACTTGGAAAACTACCTCGTGCGCGATGGGTTGGTGGGCAATATGCCGGAAGGCGTCATCTGGGATTACTGGCTGGATCCGTTCAGCACCGACTCCGATGGCGATGGCATGCCGGATAGCTACGAAGTGTACTTCGGCTTGCATCCTATGGATCCGATATTCACCCGGGAAGACGAGTCGCATACCCGTTATGCGGAACTTGCCGTGGGCGGTGATCCTGATGGTGACGGCTTGTGGAACATTCGTGAATATCAGATCCGCTTCTATCTCGATCCGGATGGCGATGCGTTCATCATGCCCGGTCGCAGCACCAATCCGAGGAAGGCGGATACAGACGACGATGGCCTGCGTGATGGTGAAGAAGACCGCGCGTTGAGAAGCGACCCGACGCTGCAGGATACGGATGGCGAAGGCTTGGTGGACGGGGCAGGGGTTGAAGAAAAATGGGGCGAATTGGAGTCGTCTCGTCGCAATGCTTTCTATGGGTTGTATGCGAGCACGAATCCCGCGCCGTTCACGTTCAGAGACGCTTTGCGTCAGTCCCAGATCCCCAGTCCGTTTGCAAATGAAGGATACATGGGCCGCTTGGCGACGATACGTGATGAGGAAACCCAGACCGAGATCGAAACGTGGCTCCAGACGCAAATCCTCACGGGCGACATTGCCTTGGGTGCGTTCATCAGTTCCGATGAAGACTTTTACTGGCTGCCTAATTTCGAGTTCACGATTACGACCAATGTAACCACGTTCCACCTGGGATCCGTAATAGATCTTACCTATGCTAATTGGGAAGCGGACAGTCCTTCCAATGCGCTTGGTATGGTTGGGATGAGAGGAACCGGACCTAACTTCGGACAGTGGTTTACAATTCCCAGCTCGTTTGAGGCGGTGTTTGATCACTTCATCGTAGAATGGCCCGATAGTGTTGAGTCGGTTACAAATCACTACGATCAGGCCCTGAACGACCTCTGGCAATTGGTCTGGCCGGGACCGAGCGACCTTCCGCACTGGCAACAGGTGGAGTTGGCGCCGGACAGCCCGATCCCGCCGCCTCGATGGGGCCATGCGGCGTCCTATGTGCCGGTGTATGAGACGAAGTTGCCGAGAGATCGTACGCCCGCAAGCGATGCTGCAACAATTACTCTCATGGATAACCGCCAACTCGTCGTTTTGGGCGGTCGTAATGGGGTGACGAAATTCACCGATATATGGGAATATCGGATACGCTCCAATATGTGGTATCGAAGCGAAATAGCGTTGGACAGCCTGGATGCAAGGTTCTTGGAAGGGCGCAGTGAGTTCCAGGCGATCACCAAGTATGCGTATCGCAATACCGGTCCGGGCCTCCCCGATTTTGCGCTGTTCGATCCAAAGGACGATGGATTTGGATTGCCTACGGAAAGGCCGTACGAAGACAGCCGCAGCATGGATTGGACATACCTGTTCGGTGGCTGGGACAATGTGAATTCCTATTATGAAGGCCAGATATACTATAAATCTTCCGATGACCAGCGGCCAATTACCGAGACGCTGCATCCGGAGGGCGGAGCGGCCGGCGTGACGGAATATGTTCTGGCTGTTCCGGGGCCGGGCGACATCATCGGCTCGGGCACCATGAATGGATCAACAAGGTTTGCCATCGGCAACGGGGTGAGCCTGAGTATTGACGGGTTGACGGGCGTCAGGGATTTGACGGGCTATGCGGCGCTGAATTTCGCTGCCTTTGCCCTGATAACCAACACGCACGAAATCGTTTCTGCGGAACTGGTGCTTGATGTCCGGCGAGCGCCTGCATCCTCCTTCGATGTGGATGTCTTGGCGGAGATCACCAAAGAACTCAAGCATTCTGAAACGGAATATAACAGCAATCCGGACGAACTCGAGCCCAGCTTGCGCGTGGGAGGTGCGTTGTTCTTCAATTCACGGATTACAAACTTCGCGATGCCTGTGGCGCCGTTTATCGGCACAGTCAGCATTGATGTGACCGACTTGGTTCGCGATGTTCTCGAGAATCCGGATCAATTTGACGGTTCCACGATCGGGTTTGTTTTCCATGCGCCTGCGGCAACCGATTATGGACTGATCCGGACAGAAAACAGTCGAATCGTCGTGGCATACAAGCCGCGATATAGAATTCCGCCGGAATGGCGCGGTCCGTCAACACTATTCTACGAACACTATGTAAGGAAGCTGGAGAAGCGGAAGTCGCACGCGATGGCTTACGACCAGAACAAGGATCGCGTGGTCCTGTTCGGCGGCATTGATGGAAATGATGTCTTGGGCGATACGCACGAAGGTACGCTTCGCATCACAAGCAATCCTCGCTGGATCTGGTGGAAGGAACTGCCTCCGGGCGGGGCTACACCGCCCGCGAGATGGGGCCATTCCATGGTGTATGACGCTAAGAACGAGCGCTTTGTAATGTTCGGCGGCTTTGATGCGAATCATCGGCCGTTGAATGACCTCTGGTTCTTCTATCCGAGCGAGATCGAGGAAAGCATTGATATTGATGCGGATGGTGGGGAAACGATCAGCCAGGTGGTTACGAGCTTCGGTTACTGGGAACAGGTTACCGAATACCGCACTACCGATCGCCCGCAACCACGTGGTGGGGCCAGTATGATCTACTGGGGCGATTTCGATTGGGATCGCGCAATAGACGGCTATGGCGTCAGCGGGAACAAGCGCAAGATCGTCATGTTCGGAGGAACGGACGGAAAGACATACTTCAACGATACATGGGTGTTGGATGACTCGGAACTGCCGCGCTGGGTTCTTGTCAACCCGGTGGGCGAGCAGTCGCAAAGCCCGACTCCGCGCGCCTTTGCCACCTTTACGTGGGCGCAAAACGCACGCCTTCTGCCTGATATAGACGGTGGTGCTGAATATCGTGAAAATGTTTCACCGCCGGACGGACCGAATGCCAAGCCCGCCGCGTTACTGTTCGGGGGGCGTACAGGACTTCTGCCTACGGGGCGCGACACGGACGGGGATATGGTCGAGGACGGCATGGAACATGCGTTGGGTGGACCGGCTGCAGGCCGTGATCCTCGTGTGAGTAAGCTCGCGCAGCCCGATCATCCTACGGAGACGCTGCCGTTTGCGTATCTGAGGATTGGGTCGAGGCCTTCCGCGGACATTTGGCCGAGAGGGCTGATTGCCAACATGGAATCCTTGCGGCATGACGACGGGATTTATGCGATTGGCATGGGCCTGCCTTGGGAATCATGGCCGCATCCGGATTCCTTTGTGGGAGTGTCCGGTGGCGATCCTGAACCCGGTGTGGAGACGCGCGTACCGAGCCAGATCAGGCTCTGGTACAGCCGTCATGGGATCGGAGATGAGCATGATCCGCGCAACGTCTGGGAGCTTGGTGTGCCGGACAACAGTATTGTTGGAACGGTCCGGGCGCCCGCGTATGCGTACAGCGGGCGTTGGGTCTTCGGAACGGATCTGAACGGTAATTATCCGAACGACGCGACCATGGAGCTTTATTCTCCGTTGTTCAGTCTTGAGTTGCCGAATCCGAATTCGACTTCGACCAACATGGGCAGCTATT
>Ga0334890_1001734_pt1 | contig 27616 bp, 23 predicted proteins | sample GraSluR1_MG_3_FD_207220 | JGI IMG/M metagenome (GOLD analysis project Ga0334890, IMG submission 207220) | Sludge microbial communities from methane-producing bioreactor in Wageningen University, Netherlands - Granular Sludge_31_08-R1 | ecosystem: Engineered > Bioreactor > Anaerobic >... | reverse complement strand
TGGCCTGGTCTTTCTGGATATGAAGCGGGCGGCCAATGACCTGGCGAAATTGGTGTGACCGGCGGCTGGCTGCCGCATCGTTCACAGAATCGTCAACGCTGAGGGAGCGGGGAGCGAGACGGCAACGCCGCAGTCTCCCCGCCGCTCTTTTGAGCAGCCAAAGAAGGGGCAGGACGGCTTATGCCTAAGTACATCTTCTGCACGGGCGGTGTGGTGAGTTCGGTGGGCAAAGGGGTCACGGCGGCAGCCATTGGCCGCATCCTGAAAGCGCGCGGGCTGAAGGTGGCCATTCAGAAGCTCGACCCGTACCTGAATGTAGACCCCGGCACAATGAGTCCTTACCAGCACGGCGAAGTCTTCGTCACAGTGGACGGGGCCGAGACCGATCTTGACCTGGGACACTACGAGCGTTTCACCGACGAGGCCCTGGATCGCACCTGCAACGTGACCACCGGCCAAATCTACGCCGAGGTCATCGGCAGAGAGCGGCGCGGCGATTTCCTCGGCGGCACCATCCAGGTCATCCCCCACATCACCAACGAGATCAAGCGGCGCATCGCCCTGGTCGGCCAGGAGAGCAACCCCGACGTGGTGATCGTGGAGGTCGGCGGCACGGTCGGCGACATCGAGGGCCAGCCGTTCCTGGAAGCGATCCGCCAGCTGCGCACCGACGTGGGGCGCGACAATACACTGTACGTCCATGTCACCTTCCTGCCCCACATCGGCGCGACCGGTGAGCTAAAGACCAAGCCCACCCAGCACAGCGTGCGCGAGCTACGCGGCATCGGCATTCAGCCGCAGGTGATCATCGCCCGCACCGATCATCCGGTCAGCCAGGATTTGATCGGCAAGATCGCTCTTTTCTGCGATGTCGAGGCGCGCGCCGTCATCCCCCTGGAGACCACCGACAACATCTACGACGTGCCGCTGGTGCTCGAAGACGCCGGCCTGGGCGATTTCATCGTCGAATACCTGCACCTGCCCGCCTCGCCCCCCGACCTGGACGCCTGGCGGCAGATGGTGGCGCGTATGCGCCAGGTCAACAGGCCGCTGCGCATCGCCATCGTCGGCAAATACGTTGAGTTGCACGACGCTTACATGAGCGTCAAGGAGGCCCTGCTGCACGCCGCTGTCGCCCAGGATCGCAAGGTCGAGATCGTATGGGTGCCTTCGGGCGATCTGGAGAAGAACAGGCACTGGGACTTGCTGGAGGGGGTGAGTGGCATCGTCGTCCCCGGCGGCTTTGGCTACCGGGGCGTCGAAGGGAAAGTGCTGGCCGCCCGTTTTGCCCGCACAACCCGCACCCCCTACCTGGGCCTCTGCCTGGGAATGCAGGTGATGTGCATCGAATTCGCGCGCAACGTGCTCGGCCTGGAAGACGCCAACAGCACGGAGTACGACAAGACGTGTGCCCACCCCGTCATTGACCTGATGCCCGACCAGCACAACGTCGCCAACCTGGGCGGGACGATGCGCCTCGGTGCCTACCCCTGCGCATTGGCTCCCGGCTCCAAAGCGGCTGCCGCCTACCAGGCCGGAGTCATCCAGGAACGGCACCGCCATCGCTTCGAGTTCAATAACCGCTACCGCGAGCAGTTCACCGCACACGGCGCGTGGCTCAGCGGTCTGAGTCCTGACGGGCGGCTGGTCGAGATCATGGAACTCAAAGACCACCCCTTCATGGTGGGCAGCCAGTTTCACCCAGAATTCCAGAGCCGGCCCAACAACCCGCACCCCCTGTTCCGCGAGTTCGTGCGCGCGGCCATCGCCCACGAAGCGCAGCACAGCGCGCTCGCCGAGCCGCCCGGCGAGTGATCGCAGAGATCAGAACAGAGCCATGCGCGGCGGGGGCTTGAAGGCATCATCAGCAGAAGAGGGCACGTATGGATGATCTGGAGTTTCTCTGGGATGGCCTGCTCAGCCGCCGCAAGGAGCTAATTCTCGCCGCCTGGGCCGCGCTTTCTCGCCGCGAACAGCGGGCCGTCCACGCGCACCTGGTGCGCATGACGACGGAAGAGGGCTGGACTGCGCCGCAGCAGAAGTCGGCCCAGATCGCGCTGGACGTTCTGGCAAGGGGGCGCACGGACGAGCCAGACGTGTGAGCCATTGACCTCTCCCTCTGGCCGCGCTGCGCCTGGCCTTTCCCCTACGCCGTTGTGGTTCGGAGACCATGTGGAAAGGCTTGCGCTACGATTTACCTCACCCCTTAATCCCCTCTCCACACGCGATACTGTTGGCGAACCAAGCGCGCGCCGGTTTCGTAGGGGCGCTGCTCTGGCGCCCCCGTAGGGGCGTATAGCAATACGCCCCTACGGAGGCATTTCGCCAACAGTATCACACGCGGAGAGGGGACTTAGCTCCATGCTTACTCCCCCTCTCCACGTGGTGGAGAGGGGGCCGGGGGGTGAGGCCAGACGTTGGCTATACCTCGCCGCGCCTGAAGTCTACGAAGCGGTAGCCGACGCCGCGCTCGGTCAGAATGTATTTGGGGTTGGAGGGGTCTTCCTCGATCTTCTCGCGCAGGTAGTTGACGTACAGGCGGACGTAGTGCGTCTCGTCGCGGTACTCATAGCCCCACACTTTGGCCAGTAGTTGCTCGTGTGGCACCGTCCAACCAGCGTTTTCAATCAGGTGGTACAGCAGCCGGTATTCGGTGGGGCGCAGCTTGATGTGCTCGCCGTTGACGATGACTTCGCGCCGGTTGAAATCCACGCTCAGACGCTCGTCAATCTTGAGGATGGCCTGGTCGGGCGACGTGCTCGGCATCTCGGCCCGGCGCAGCACGGCGCGCACACGGCTGGATAGTTCGCGCGAGCCAAACGGCTTGGTCACATAGTCATCAGCGCCAAGCTCCAGCCCATACACTTTGTCGTCCTCTTCGCCCTTCGCCGTGAGCATGATCACTGGCACGCTGGAAAACTCGCGCAGCATCCGCAGCGTCTCAAAGCCGTCCAGCGAGGGCATCATCACGTCGAGCAGCACCAGGTCTGGCAGTTGCGTGCGAATCATCTCCAGGGCCTGAACGCCGGTGTGCGCTTCCAACACCTGGTAGCCTTCTAGCTCCAGGTTCATGCGGATGAAGCCGATCATGCGCGGCTCATCGTCCACCACCAGGATTCGTTTGGCATCGCGCGGGAGAGCGCGCGGCGGTTTGCTGACCATTTTCCGACCCTCCACTGATCAGACCGCGAAGGGGCTGATGATCTCCTCTTCCTGCCCGCTGGGCATCACCTCAATGAAGCTGATGCGATGCCAGGGCAGGATAATCGTCTGCACCTCTGGCAGCACATAGTGTACCTCGCGCCCATCGCGCCGGCGCGGGTGCAGGCAGACAATCGCCTGGTCTGACGGCGCGGGCAGCGCCTCGACCTCCACCAGGATTGGCTCTTCGTTGGTGATATGAACCAGCAGCGTGTGCATACGGTGTGCCTCTCGTATCCAGAGTCCAACGCTCGCTCAGCGGAAGAAAATATTGAAGACAAAGCGCCCCATGCGAACCTCATCCCCATCGCGCAGCACGCGCGGCTGGTGCGGGATCAGCCGCTGCCCGTTGAGGAACGTGCCGTTGGTACTGCCCAGGTCAACCAGGGTTAGCGTGTCTTCGCCGCGCCGGATCATCCCGTGGCGGCGCGACACGCCCAACTCCGCCGCATCATAAGGGGCGAAATCAATGTCCGGTGATTCGGACGCGCTGGGATCAAGACGCCCGATGATGGTCTCCGCCCCCGGCTCAAAGACCAGCGGCTCGGCCACATCCCGAATCCGGATCAACACCGATGCGCCTTCGGCAAACCGCGCCGTACCCCAGGTCATGCGCCCCTTGAACGTCTCGTGGTTCTCTGGGTCCAGCCGGGACGTGTCTGGCACATCGGCCTGGCCGACAAAGGGCTGGCCGCACTCCTCGCAGAACAAGACACCTTCGCGGTTCTCAGCACCGCAGTACGGGCATGTTTTCATGGCACGTCATTTCCTGGCTCTGGCAGCGCGAGAAGCTGGCGGGTGTGGAACTTGAGCGATTTGCGGCCTTCCTGAGAAAATGCCTGCGTGCGTGACACGCGCCGCGCTTCCTGGGCTGCTTTGTGCGCGAGTTCGTCCTGGCCGGCGGCAAACAGGCGCGTTGCCAGGTTCTCCAACTGCCGCGCCGCCTCCAGCGCCCACCCCTGGGTGAGCGCCCGCTCCGCCTTCTGCTGCATACGGTACAACGTCAGCTTGCCCAACGCATCGAGAATCGCCGTCGGCGGTTGCTCAGGGCTTGGCTCGTGCGCAAGCTCAACCGCGATGTCGCTGATGACTTTATACTGGGGGCGATCCGCAACCAGCACATCCCCCGTCACGTCCAGCCGGACGACCGAGCGGAACCCCGCCTTGCTGCTTGGCGGCATCTGGAGCTGGACGAGAGCACGGATCGATCGGTTCTTCTCCAGCGTGCCGAGTGGAATCGGCTGCCGCTCGACTTCAAGTGGCTGGGGATGTGGGTTCAGCCGGAAGGCGGATTCCAACAGCACGTCGGCGTCGGGCGCAATCGTCAGTTGCAGCCGCTCGGCAAAGGCGTCCCCCAAGCTGCGCACGCGCTCATCCAGAAACTGGAGCACTGCCCTAGGCGTGTTGATGTAGGCCGACGAGCCGCCGGTCGCTGCCGCCAGCGCATCGAGGAATTCGTCGTTCCATTCCTCGCCAATGCCCATCGCGCTGATGCCGATGCCGTCTTCGGCTGCCTGGCGAGCCAGCGCCAGGCAACGCTCCTCGTCGCCAAACGTGCGCCCATCCGTCAGCAGGATGACGTGATTGACCATGCGCGGCGCGAGATATTTGCGGCACTCGGCCACGCCCGCCGCCAGGCCGTGATAGATTTCCGTCCCGCCGTCGGCGCGCATGATGCTCACCGTCGAGCGCAGTGAGGTCTTGTCCGTCACCGATGTCGCCGGGATCAGCACGTCGGCGCGGTCGCTGAAGCTGACGACCGCCAGCACATCCTGGGGCGAAAGCTGGTCAATGATGTGGTGCGCCGCGATCTTCACCTTGTCCAGCCGCGCGCCGCGCATAGACGTGCTGCGATCCAGCACCAGAGTCAGGTTCATCGGTGCGTTGGCTCGCCGGGCGGAGATCACGCGCTGCGCCGGCACAATGTCCAGGAGGAGGTAGAGCACCTGGGGTTCAACCAGCGTGCTCAGCACCCGCTTGCTGGGGATGGCGCGCAGCGAGAAATAAGCTGGCTCGTCGTGAAAATGGTGGCGCGCCTCGTCATAGCGCAGGCGGTCGCCAGGGTTGCTCAGCACACTGTAGGCAGCGGCGATGTCGCGGAACTGGACATCGGCCCCCTGGTTGTGGTTGGCGTCGGGGTGGAATCGCCGCGCCATGATCCGGTACGCTTCGCGGATGTCGTCAGCGGTCGCTTCGGGAGGAATTCCCAGAATAGCGTAGAGATTGCGCGATGCGTCAATCACGGTTCACTCTCTTGCTGCCGGTCGCTAACCGGGCATTTGCACCAGGATGACACTGATGTTGTCCGGGCCGCCCCGGTCGTTGGCAAGCTGTACCAGTTCAGCACAGGCGTGCTGCGGGTCACTGTGCCTTTCAATCACATCGGCAATCGTCTCTTCAGCGACCATATTCCACAAGCCGTCGCTGCACAGCAGCAGCCACGAGCGCGGGGGGAGCCGGCGCGTGATGGCGTCCACGTCGAGCGTCTCGCTCTGCCCAATAGCCCGGTAGAGCACGTTCCGTTGGGGGTGCTCGGCGGCTTCCTCCGGCGTGAGCTGATCTAGCTCGATCAGCCGCTGGACGAGCGAGTGATCGCGCGTGATCTGCTCCAGCGACCCCTCGCTGAAGAGATAGGCGCGGCTGTCACCCACATGGGCGATGTGGGCCAGGTCGCCCAGGATGACCGTCACGGTGACGGTTGTGCCACCTTCGGGGATCTGCTCGTTGACCGAATCGTTGGCGTCGTGCACGGCCTGACGGAGTACCTCGGCGATGGAAACCCGATCGGGGTCGTGCAGCCGCTGCTCAAGCAGCCCCAGCACCACCTCGCGTAGCACATGGCGCGCCACCATGCGCGTCGTGATGGCCGACGCCCGCTCGCCTTCCTGGTGACCGCCCATGCCATCGGCGACGATGAACACGCCCACATCGGGCAGATCATCGGTGCTTGAGCCAGCCATGAGCAGGCTGAGCATCGCGTCCTGGTTGTTGCTGCGCACCATGCCGGGATCGCTGAGCGCCCCGAAGCGGATGCGCTGGCCGGGCTGGGGAACCACTGTCTCCAGGGGAGGCAGTGGGCGTGTCGCCACGATGCCCATGCCCCTCTCCATTAGCCCGGCAGTGTCTTCGTCGCCAGCGGCAGACTCCGCTGCGGCACGGCTGGCGGACGAGAGAGGCGAAGGGCGTTCGACGACAGGCTCTGGCGGCGCGCTCACTGCTGCGTCGTCACCGTGCGTGATGACCACATCATCACCAGTGGGCGCGCCAGAGCGCGCCTTAATTCCCAGAATACGCCGCAGCAGATCCATAGCTTTTCTCCGGCACCTTATGCCTTTAGCGCGTAGACTCGATGATCCATCGAGCCAATATAGACGACACCCTCGTAGACCACCGGCGATCCAGGGATCGGCCCGCCGGTCTTGAAGCTCCAGCGCAGGCGGCCACTCTTCGCCTCGACGCTGTACACGTTGCCATCCACGCCGCCGAAATACACCGCGCCGTCTGCATAGGCAGGCGACGAGGTGATCTGCCCCTGAGTCTCGAAGCGCCAACGCTCTTTGCCGCTGGCCGCTTCAATGGCATACAACGAGCCGTCCACCGACCCGACGTAAACCTTGCCATCGCCAAAAGCGGGCGAAGAGACTACTGGCTTGCCCGTGCGGAACTCCCACACTTTCCAGCCGCGCTCCAGATCGAGCGCGTAAACCTGCCAATCCATCGAGCCGAAGAAGACCAGCCCCTCGTGCTCTAGCGGCGACGATGACACAGCACGCTTGGCCCGGAAGCGCCAGACCATGCGCCCCGACAGGTCTGTGCTCACCACCTCGCCCGACTCCAGCCCGACGACGATCAGCTCGCCGGTCACCAGCGGACGCGAACGCACCGCACCCCCGGCAACGAATTTCCACTGGACGCGCCCGGTAGCCAGGCGCACGGCATACAGATGCCCGTCGTCGCTGCCGAAAAACACGTGGCCGTGCGCAATGCTCGGCGAAGACAGCACAGGCCCCTGGGTGCGCACCGTCCACTGCAACTGCCCGACCCGCGTATCCACTGCGTAGAGCAGGTTATCCACCGAGCCGAAGATCACCAGGTTGTCAGCGTCGGAGATGGCGGGCGTGGAAACGACCCGCTGCTCAGACGGGTACTTCCAGCGAAAGGAGCCATCGTTGGTGTTGAGGGCATACAGGTTGTTGTCGTGCGCGCCCACATAAAGCACGCCACGATGCACTGTGGGCGAGGAGCGAACTTCGTCCTCGCACTCAAAAACCCACAGCGGCTTGACGCCCGCGCCAGACCAGTCCGCGCTCTCCTCGACCATTTCAGGCACATGAATGCTGAAGGTGGCAGGAGTAGGCTGGCTAAGTTGCTCCAGGGCCTCCTTCATCAGGGCAGCGTTGGCGAAGCGATCTGCTGGCTTGAACTCCAGCGCCTTCATGATGATCGCCTCGAACTCCGGCTGCACGTTGGGATTCACGTCGCGGATCGGGCGTTCGTGGAAGGTGAACGGCGGCTCAAGGCGCGGGTCACGGCGCGTCAGCAGGTGGTGGATCGTCGCGCCGACGCCGTACACGTCGCTGGCCGGGCTGGCCTCGCCGCGATACTGCTCCGGGGCCGAATAGCCTTCGGTGCCGATCATCGTCCCCTTCTGCCCTTCCTGGAAAATCTTGGCGATGCCGAAGTCCACCAGACGAATCTGCCCGTGTTGGTCAACCATGATGTTGGAGGGCTTCACGTCACGGAAGATGATCGGCTCAGGTTCCTGCAAGTGCAGGTAGCCCAGCACGTCGCACAAGTCCAGCGCCCAGCGAAGAACTGTGTCAACGGGCAGGAAATCGGTCGTCGAGTTGATGATCATCTCCACGTCGCGCCCGTTGATGTACTCCATCACCAGGTAGGCGCGAGTCTTGCTGGGGAAATACTCGTAAATCTTCGGGACTGCCGGGTGACTGAGCGAAGCCAGCATGTCGCTTTCGCGCTCGAACGTCTTGAGCGTCATCTCGCGCATGTTGGGGTCCGTTGAGAGATTGAGCATCTCCTTGACGGCGACATAGCGCGTCACATTGGGGAAGCGCAGATCGCGCGCCTGGTAGACCGACCCCATCCCGCCGACGCCAATCACCCCCGTGATGCGGTAGCGTCCCTGCAGGACTGAACCGGGCTGTAGCGCGCCTTCCCCTTGAGATTGTTCTGGCAGATTTGAGGCTATCTTTCGTGTGTCAACCATCCACCTACCCCAGGCGGAAACGACATGTGACCATCAGCATGATGGAGTGCAGCTCCGTTTGGCGCTATTATAGTGAGGCGCTATGGTTACCGCAATCGCCGTGAGGACGGGAGGTGCGTGCAAAGGTTACCAGTGACTTGTCCGATGACATGGGGTAAGGCCCCGTAGGGGCGTATGGCCATACCCCCTACGGGTGCAGCAGAGCACCGCGCCCATACTGCCTGACAGACTTTGCACATGCCCGAAGACACACACCTGATGCCCCTCGACTCCGCGCCCGCCCCTGTGATCGCCGCCCCGCCAGACGTGCGTGCTGCGCCGCTGGCCCTCTACGTGCACGTCCCCTTCTGCCAGACGCGCTGCACCTACTGCGCCTTCAACACCTACGCGGGCATGGCCGCCCGCATCCCGCCCTATGTGAGCGCCGTACTGCACGAGATTCACCTGGTGGGCAGCGCGGGCGAGCACCCACCTGCCAGCACGCTCTATTTCGGCGGCGGGACGCCGAGCCAGCTTCCCGCAGAGTCCGTCCGGCAGATCATCCAGGCGTGCGCCCAGTCCTTTGCCCTCGACCCGTCGGCGGAGATCTCCTTCGAGATGAATCCGGGCGACGCGGACGGAGCGTATTTCCGCGCGCTGCGCGGGGCGGGCGTCAACCGGCTGAGCGTTGGGATGCAGTCCGCCCAGCCCGGCGAGTTGCGCCTGTTCGCCCGCCGCCATACTTATGACGACGTGCGGGCCACCGTGCAGCTTGCCCGGCAGGCGGGTTTCCGCAGCGTCAACCTGGACCTGATCTACGGCGTCCCCGGCCAGCGCATGAGCAGTTGGCAGCGCAGCCTGGAAGCAGCCCTAGCCCTGGAACCGGATCACCTATCGCTGTACAGCCTGAGCATCGAAGAGGGGACCGCACTGCACGCCCGGCTGCTGGGCGGGCGCATGACCGCGCCCGATCCCGACTTGGCAGCGGATATGGTCGAGTGGGCAGCGCAACGCCTGTCCGCTGCCGGGCTGCGCCAGTACGAAATCAGCAATTGGGCCGCGCCGGGGCACGCCTGCCGGCACAATGTGCACGTCTGGCGCAACGCGCCGTACCTGGGCTTCGGGGCCGGCGCTCACGGCTGCGCGGCGCGCGTGCGCTACGAGAACGTCGCCAGGCCGGACGCCTACATTGTGCGCATCAGCGCCCAGCAGGAGACGCGCCCGTTCCCGCTATCGGCGGCAGCAGCGACGGCGGCTGCCTTGGATGGTGCCGAGGAGATGTCCGACACCATGATCTTGGGGCTGCGCCTGACGGAGGAGGGTGTAGACCCGGCGGCCTTTCGCGCTCGCTTTGGCCGCGAGTTATGGGATGTCTACGGGGCGGCGCTCGACCGCCTGCTGGCGCACGGCCTGATCGAGCGCAGCCCCAGCGGAGCCATCCGGCTGACGAGGCGGGGTTGGCTGCTGGGCAACCATGTGTTCAGCGAATTTGTGTAGGAGCCGTCGGTGAGCATCTCACGCTTGAAGTTATGGCTGGGCGGCTGCGTGCTAGCTCTGGCCGTCGCTGCCTGCGGTGGGGAAAGTGATGCCCCCGCCCACCCGCCGGCGATCACTCCACCAGGGGCCGCAGCGTCCCCTTATACCGCTCCCTTTGCCACGTTGTCGCCTGTCCTGGTCAGTCTTCAGCGCGACTATGAAGCTCTGTCCGCCGCGCACGACTCCTTGTCCCGCATCTGGGAAGGGCTGGCCAGGGGTGAGCAGGTGCGCTGCGGCGAGTTGCCATTCGTGCCCGACCCGGCGGGCATCAGCGATGAGGGGGATACTGACTACACGAACCTTGCTGCGCTGCTGCGCCGCGCCGCCATTGACCTCACCCGCAGCCGCCAGTTGTGGCAGGCGGAGTGCGCGACGGCGCGCCAGGTGCCCCCGTCCAGCGTGATCAGCGAGGGGTTGCTGGCCGTGCGGGGCGCAGGCGACGCCCTGCGCGAGGCTGGCCCGCTGCTCGCCGCCGTCCAGTGACGGGATGCGCCTCCAAATACGATGCGGTCGGCATGCCAGTATCGTAGGGGCGCTGCTCTGCTGCGCCCTTGTAGGGGCGGGTTCTGAAACCCGCCCCTACGAAGTCAATCCACCAAGCACTCGGTGCGCGCTCGCCGAAGAACGAACCCTTACGGCACGGGATACAGCGGCGTCTGTTTGAGCGCAGCGATGTTGGCAGCCCCGGCAGCGAACATGGCCACGCGGAGTTGCGTGGAGAGTTCCCAGATCAGCTTGTTTACCGCGTCCACCGACTGCGCGGCGGCCTGCAGAAACGGCCCGGCCATGCCGCCTAGCTCCGCGCCCAGGGCAATGCACTTGGCGATGTCCACGCCGTCGCGCAGGCCACCGCTGGCGAAGACCAGCAGCCCAGGGGCCGCCTCGCGCACGTAGCGCAGGCTGTCCGCTGTAGGGATGCCCCAGTCGGCGAAGGCGCGCGCGACGTTGGCGTGCTGCGACGTCGGCGCGCGGTGATATTCCACCTCTGACCACGACGTGCCCCCAGAGCCGGCCACGTCAATGGCAGCCACGCCCGCGTCGGCCAGTTGGCGGGCCGCTTGCGGCGAGAATCCCCAGCCCACCTCCTTGGCGATGACCGGCACCTCCAGCCCCCGGCAAATAGCCTCCACCCGCGCCAGCAGCCCGCTGAAGCGGCTGTCGCCCTCCGGCTGCACGGCTTCCTGCAGCGCGTTGAAGTGCAGGATCAGCGCATCTGCCCCCACCATGTCCACCGCGCGCTGACATTGCTCAAGGCCGTAGCCATAATTAAGCTGCACCGCCCCCAGGTTGGCGAAGAGCAGGATGTTCGGCGCCACCCGCCGCACGTCGTAGGTGGGCGCCAGCGCCGGGTCTTCGAGCGCCGCGCGCAGCGACCCCAGCCCCAGGGCAATGCCGGCGCTCCGGGCTGCTTCGGCCAGCGTCAGGTTGATCTGCCGGGCACGCTCGGTGCCGCCGGTCATTGAGGAGATGAGCAGAGGGCTGCTCAGCGACTTGCCGAAGACGGTCGTGCGCGTATCAACTGCTTCCAGGTCTAGCTCCGGCAGTGCCTGGTGCATGAAGCGCAGCCGTTCCAGCCCGGTTGTCACGCGGGGGAACTGCACGTCTTCGTCGAGATTGATGCGAATGTGATCGTCCTTGCGCCGCTCGGTGAGCGCAGCCCGCGTAACTTTGGTCATGGGGTAGTGTTCCTTAGTCTTGTACACAGTCTGGACAGCCGTCGCGGGACCGTGTAGACTTTACGCTCCAGGACAGAGTATACCAATGCACTGTTCGGCACGGCACACATGGTGTAGAATACGTGCGAGCACTGCTGAGCACCTGACCCGTCAGGACAAGCCACATAGCTAGGAGGCAAACCAACATGGCTACGACTCAGGAGCGCGTGACCGATATCATCGTCGAACTGCTAGGGGTGGATCGCGAAAAGGTCACGCTTGACGCAAGTTTCCGTGAGGACCTGGAAGCCGACTCGCTCGACCTCGTTGAACTGATCATGGCCTTTGAAGACGAGTTCGGCGGCGAGATTTCCGACGAAGAAGCGCAGAGCATCGCCACCGTCGGCGACGCCGTGAAGTACATCACCGAGAAAATGGGCGGCTGATTCCCCAGTCCGCCCGTCCAACCAGGCAAGACCCTCAGGCGATTGACATCCGTCAACCGCCCTTTTTGTTTACCGGGCCAGGTGTCTCCGCCCGGCGCAGCAGGCTCAGCCCCAGCAGCGCGACCAGGGCGCTGAACGCCGTATAGCCCACCGCCCCCACACCGACGCTCACCGCGATCTCGAAGTTGTCCAGGAGGGTGTGCGCTCGCGCCAGGCCCCACCAGCCCGCGCCGATCCCCAGGGCGAGGAGGGCCGCAGCGAGCAGCCCTTGCCAGCGGCGTGCCAGCTTCTCGGCCAGGATAGCCGCCACGACCCCGCCAACGCCCAGCCCTGTGAGCAACATCATCTGCCGGAAATTGGGATCGCTGGCGGCGCTGCCGAAGAACTCGCGCGGTGGCAGGAAGCGCAGCGCCACCAGCAGCGCGGCGGCCCGCAGGAGCCAGCGCACGCGCGCATCGCCGAGGTAATTGGCGTGGAGGGTCAGCGCCAGGATCAGCGCAAGCTGCGGGACACGCAGCAGGAAGCTAGTCAGCAGCGCCGGGGAACTCGCCCGCACCGCCGGGTGCAGGCTCGTCCACTCGGCCAGATCGAAGGCGTTCAGGGTAAAGGCCGCGGTGCTGTGCGTGTGCCAGGGCGCGTAGGTGCAGGCCAGCGCCAGCGCCAGCCCGATCACCCCGGTCAGCCCGATCCACGCGCGTCGCACGGCCCCTTGTCTCCTCTGCCCCAGGCTCAGCGCCCGCTGCCAACCAGCGCGTCGAGCCGCTCGCGGATGGCCGCGTCTTCCTCGCTCTGCTGGGCGAAGAATTCGGCCATGAACTGGCTGCGCCGCTGGCGCAGCGCCAGCGCAGCGACGGCGCGCAGATCGCCCACGTCCGCCACGTCGCGGCCATCGGCGGCGGCGTGCGCCCGCGCCGCCTCGAACATGGCGTACTCGGCGCGGTGCGAGTCGATGCCGAGCGCCTGCACCAGCGCCAGCCCCACCTCGACCACCTCACCGCTCAGTTCGGTCTGTTTGAGCAGTTCGCGCACCAGGCCGATCTCCTCGCGGGCCTGCGCCGTGACCTCGGCCCACTCCGCCAGGAAGCGACGGCGGTTGCTCTGGTAGCGGCGCACCCGCCGGTAAACCTCGTAACGCTCCGCCTGGTCGGTCAGGCCGTGCACGGGCACGCGCAGCCCAAAGCGATCCATGATTTGCGGGCGCAGCCGGCCTTCTTCCGGGTTCATAGACCCCACCAGCACAAAGCGTGCCCGGTAGGTGCCGACCATCGGCCCGCGCCGCACGGTGTAGCTGCCCTGGGCCGCCGCGTCGAGGATGGCGTCCACGATCAGGTCATCGAGCAGGTTCACCTCGTCAATGTAGAGCAGGTTCTGGTCGGCGCGCGCCAGGATGCCCAGTTCCAGCCGCACACGGCCCTGCTGCACGGCGATGCGCTCGTTGATCCCGCCCACCACGTCTTCCAGCCGCGCGTTGAGCGGCAGCTCCACCAGCTTGACCGCCTCGTAGTGGCTGATCGGCTCCCCCGCTTCCAGCTTGCGCTGGCAGTCCGGGCAGACATCCGACGCGCCGTCTCCCTCTGCGCCAGGAGGCAGGCACCCCTCCGGGCACAGGCTGACCTCGACATAGGGCAGCAGGTCGGTCAGGCTGCGCACGCAGGTCGTCTTGCCGGTGCCGCGCGGCCCGATCAACAGCACGCCGCCGATTGCCGGGTTGACCACCGCCAGCAGCAGCGCCATGCGCATTTCATACTGCCCCACCATTGCCAGGAAGGGGAAGGGCAGGTGCTCGGCCAGGCCCAGGTCGGGCGCTGGCTCGCGCAGCAGGCGGCGCGCGCCCGCCTGGTCGAGCAGATCCAGCAGGCGCGACCGTTGCTCGCCTGCGCTCACTTCGGGGAAGTCGTCTGGCACGGCGCGCTCACTCCTCGCTGGGCTGGGGGGCTATTCGCTGGCGCAGGGCTTGCTCGCGCTGGTGACGCTCCTTGCGCGCGCGCTGGCGCGCCGCCGCCTCCTGGAAGAGAAGCTGCTCCTCCGGCGTCTCGACGGAGAGCGGCGGGACGGGGTGCGGACGGCCCTGGCGATCAATGGCGACATAGACGAGGTAGGCCGTGTTCGTGTGGACGCGCGAGCCGGTCAGCGGGTCTTCCGCGACGACGGTCACCCGCACTTCCATCGAGGTGCGGCCCGTATAGGTTAGCTCTGCGGTGAGCGTCACCACGTTGCCCACGTAGATCGGCTCGTCAAAGGTCATGGAGTCAATGGCGACCGTGACCACCGGCGAGCGCGAATGACGCATGGCTGCCAGCCCGCCCGCCTCGTCAACCAGCTTCATGATCACGCCGCCGTGCACGTTGCCCAGCCGGTTGGCGTGCTCTGGGTTCAGCATCATGTTGAGCACCACGCGCGACTCGGCGACTCGTTTTCCTGGCATCTCGTCCGTCATGACCATACCTCAGTCTCATCGTGCAGGCGGTTTTTGGTGATTGGTTCTTGGTGATTGGTTAGGGCGTTTTATGCACCCTCCGCGCTCAGCGCAGCGGGAAGCGCGCAACGCCAGGTGCGGCGCATTGACCCCGCCCTGTGACCCCTCCCCGCCAGCGGAGAGGCAAACGCTCCCCTTTCCCTGCTTGCGGGGAAAGGGGCCGGGGGATAGGGGTCGAAAGCGCATAACGCGCTCAGCGCGGCGGAGCAGCGCCCCTACCGATCACCGGCAACTGACAACTGATCACTGACTACCGATCACCAACCACCAATAACCAACCACCAACCACCAATTACCATTGCCTCAATCCATGTCCGGGCGCAGGTCGGAGATGCGCTTGAAGATGTCCGGCTCCTCGTCGAGCACATCTACCGTGCTGAAGTCTAGCTCGGCCATCATCGGCGGCAACGGCGCGCGTGGTGGAAGCCGCTCTGGGCGGGGCGGTTCGGGGGGCGGGTGAGGGTGAAAGGGCCGGCGGCGCTCGCTGCGCTTGCGCAGGATGCGCCCGTCGCGGCTCAGCCGCCCGATCCATTCGCCGTCGCGCTTGTAGACCTCGCCCGCCTCGACAAAGCCGATGTACTCACCGCGCGTGTTGAAGAGATGCTCGCCAATCTTCGTCGCCTGCCAGTCGCCGCGTGTGTCGAATATGAACACGGGTCGGGTAGGGTTCTGCGCTGGTGTGCTCATCCTGACCTCGCCACTGAACGCCGCCAAGACAATGCTATTGTACCATCTGCCAGTAGACCGCCAGAAGTTGGGTCGCCGCCCGTTCCCAGGTGAAGAACGCCGCCTGGCGCACCCCACGCGCGATCAGCGTCTCGCGCAGGGCGGAGTCGTCCAGCAGGTGGCGCAACGCTCCGGCCAGGGCTTGCACATCGTAAGGGTCAACGAGCAAGGCTGCGTCCCCGGCCACTTCGGGCAGGGAAGAGACCGTCGAGGTTACGACGGGTGTGCCGCAGGCCATCGCCTCCAACACCGGCAGCCCGATGCCCTCATACAGCGAGGGGTACGCCAGACAGACGGCTTCGGAGTACAGCGCCGGAAGGTCTTCATCGCGGGCGAAGCCGGTGAAATGCACGCGCTCGCTCATCCCTAGGTCGCGCACGGTCTGGTAGATCGGCGCGTCCAGCCAGCCGCGCCCCCCGGCGATGACCAGATGAACGTCCGCATACTGCGGCCCCAATGTAGCAAGGGCTTCGATCAGACGGGCGTAGTTCTTGCGCGGTTGCACCGTCCCCACCGAGAAGATGTACGGGTTCGGCGGCAGGCTGTAACGGGCGCGCACCGCCTGGCGCGCGTCCGCGTCCGTGACTGGTTTGAATTCGGGATTCACGCCGCCGAGCAGCACCGTAATCTTGTCCGGCGGCGTCCCATATAGCTCAACGAGATCGTCTTTCGTCGCCTGCGAGTCGGCCAGGACGTGCGTTGCCCGGCGCACCGAGCGCGGCACTACCGCGTCCAGGTACGCTTTCAAGACAGGCGTTGTCGTCTCCGGCGCGCGCACGAACGATAGATCGTGGACAGTGAGCAGCGTCCGCGTGCCCGGCAGGGTGGGCGGCAGCGTGAAATCGGTGGCGTGGAAGAGTTGCACCCGGCCCGTGAACGCTTCTACTGGCAGCGGAAGTTGCAGGCGGTGCCACAGCCGGGCGAACCACAAGGGAGTGATGCGCGTCGGACGCCAGGCGAAGTTTGCGCCCGGCGAAGGCGGCAAGGCGCAGCGCTGTGCTCCAGCGACAAAGAGGCGATAGGGAGTGGCGTCGTCCAGGGCGGCCAGCGCGCGCACCAGCTCGCGCACGTAGCGGCCAATGCCCGCGCCTTGCTCGTGGGCGGCGGTATAGTCAATGCCGATTGCTGCCATCGCCGGGCCAGCCACCCCTCCGCCGCAGCGCACGGCTGCCTACCATCAGAATGTCCTCGCCTGGCGGACGCGACTCCACGTCATTCCACGTCGTTGTACGTCCAGTAGCGGTTGGCGAAGAAGTTCCAGACCATGACGATCCAGATGGCAAAGAACTGGGCGATGTTCGTGCCCAGCCGCCGCGTTGCGGTCGCCGCGAGCGGCCCGCTCAGGCCCAACCCGTTCAGCACATCCGCGCCAAGCTCACCCAGGGGGCCGTAGAGCGTGCGCACCCACACCAGCCGGAAGGCCAGCCCCAGGACGCTGACGATGAAGAACTGCAACCATTGCCGCCGGACGGAGCGAGTCCGCGAATCCGGGTACGTCCAGTAGCGGTTCCAGATGAAGTTGCTCGACACCGCCGTGACAAAGGCCGTGCCTGTCGCCAGGGCCACCTTCAATGTCACGTTCGGCTCGGTGGGGCGCAGGATCGTCGCCTGGAGCAGGTTAAGCATCCCGAAGTCAATGATCGCCCCCAAAACTCCGACGGTGGCGAACTTCAAGAAGCGTTCGACCTCGCGGGCGCGCGCCGTGCCCGCACGCCGGCTAATGCGCACGATCACCTGGTTCCACCAGGCAAACCCCCGCGCCAGCCAGTCCTTGTTCCGCTTGGCCATCTCTCTTGCCGTTTCAGTGCTCAGCATACTCATAATCCGTGATCTGATACGGTGAGGCGCTGCTCACCCAGGCCAGCAGCCCCAACATAACTCCCAGGTGGAGAAACAGGTTATTGACAGTGAGCTTGTCCACCATGCTGTGGACGGCGAAGTGCGTCCAGGTGCCCAGCAGTCCCAGCGCAAGCCCGCGCCAGAGCGGGTCGCCGTGCCACAGGCTGCGTACCGTCCCCCAGACGATCCACGCCCAGCCCAGCAGATAGCCCGCCAGTCCCACCAGCCCGGCCTCGGCTAGGAGATTCAGATAATCGTTGTGCGCGTGACCGAGCGCGTTCGGCCAGCGCGGTAGGGCGTACTCAGGGTAGACGACTTCGTAATTGCCCAGCCCGACACCCGTCCACAGGTGCGCGCTGGCCATCGCTGCCGCCGCCTGCCAGTGCGCCAGCCGCTCGACTGTGGCGTAGTTCACATCGTTGATGGGCGCGCCGCGCACGTCCTGCAGGCCCACGAAGTCGTCAAATACACTGTCAATGCGCGCCTGCACAGCGCCGGGCAGCGCCCCGGCCAGCCACAGCCCTAACGCCAAAAACGCCCCCGCGCTCACCAGAACAGCCCCCTGCCAGCGGCGGCGTGGCGCAAAGAATACCATCGCGGCGCCGGCCCCGCCAAATCCCAGCCACGCCCCGCGCCCCCAGGAGGCGATCAGCCCGGCCAGCAACGCCGCCGCGCACAGCGCGTAGAGGGCAGCCAGCGCCCCGTCTTGCGCCGACCCTCTGTTCTTCCACCAGGGCGACCTGTCCCGGCGCGCGCGTTGCCAGGCGCGCCCGGCATGGCCCCAGGCCAGGCCCAGCGCCAGCGGTAGAGCCAGTCCCATGAAAGCGCTGAAGGGGTTGGGCTGGCCGAAGGTGCCGAAGGCGCGGAAGTGGCGGTAGTCGTCAATCCACAGGTGGGCCGCGCCCGACCCGCCATAATACTGGTACAGCCCGATGGCGGCCTGCAGCACCGCCGCCCAGACGACACCGAAGGCGATCCAGGCCCAGCGGCCCGCCCGCCCATAGTCCAGCACGATGAGCACGAGCGCGGCCATCGCCGCCCACTTCGACCACTCGGCCAGCCATGCGCTCGCCGACTTCGCCCCCCACAGCGACGGCGCGAACCCGGCCATGATCACCGCCAGGGCCAGCAGCACCCACGAACGCGGCAGCGGAACCCCGCGCCGCGCCGTGACGCGCCACAGCCCCCACACGAGCACGACCGCCGCGAAAGCGATCTGCCCCACGTCGAGCGGGAGTGGCAGCGGCGCTTCAGTGGCAATCAGCGTCTTGAGCGGCGCGACAGCCAGCATCAACACGACGCTTAGCGATGGCTCGACCAGCAGTGTCGCGCCAACGGCCACCCCGCCGAGCAGAGCAAGCGCCATCGCCAGCGGAAGCTGTGCCACAAGCACTCCCGCAGCAATGGCCGCGCCACCCCACAGGGCCGCACCCTGCCCGGCGAAGAGCCGCCGGCTTGAAGACCAGCCTGCCGCGCTCACACCCGTTCCCGGAAGTACTCAATCGTCTGGCGCAGACCATCCTCCAGACCGACGCGCGGCTCCCAGCCGAGCACCGCCCGCGCCCGCGCAATGTCCGGCTGGCGCGTCTGCGGATCGCCCTTGATGCGCTGGTCGGGCCGGACGGTGATCCCGGCGGGATTCCCCGTCATCTCATTGATCAGGTCGGCAAGCTGGCGAATGGTCATCTCGCCGGGATTGCCGACGTTGACCGGCTCGTTGAAGTCAGCGAGCAGCAGCCGGTAAATGCCCTCGATCAGGTCGGAGACGTAGCAGAAGCTGCGTGTCTGCGACCCGTCGCCGTAGACGGTCAGCGGCTCGCCGCGCAGCGCCTGCCCGATGAAGTTGGGCACCACACGCCCGTCGTCCAGGCGCATACGCGGGCCGTAGGTGTTGAAGATGCGCGCGATGCGCGTGTCCACATGATGCGTGCGGTGGTAGGCCATCGTCATCGCCTCGGCGAAACGCTTGGCCTCGTCGTAGACGCCGCGCGGCCCGATGGCGTCCACATTGCCCACATAGCTCTCGGTCTGCGGGTGCACCAGCGGATCGCCATAGACTTCGGAGGTCGAGGCCAGCAAGAAGCGCGCCCTCTTGTCTTTGGCCACGCCAAGCGCGTTGTGCGTGCCCAGCGCCCCCACTTTGAGCGTCTGGATCGGGTACATTAAGTAGTCAATGGGGCTGGCTGGCGAGGCGAAGTGCAGCACGGCGTCAATCGGGCCGGGCAGGTAGATGTAGTTCGTCACGTCATGCTTGATGAACGAGAAACGCTCGTTCCCGGCCAGGTGCGCAATGTTGTCAATCGAGCCGGTGAGCAGATTGTCCATGCCGATCACCTGGTGACCCTCCGCCAGGAAGCGATCACACAGATGAGACCCCAGGAACCCGGCAGCGCCGGTGATCAGGATGCGCATACCTCTCTTGTGCCCCTCAACGCACAGTGCCAGCAGACAAACGGGCGAAGTGTACCACAAACCGGCGACAAGCCAAGCCTCAGAACGCGGCGTGGAGTCTACGGACAGGTCGTCAGGCAGTTGCCAGAACGCCCCCATCTCCCGGCCCCTTCCCCCAGCAAAGCCAGGGGAAGGGGTGAGCGGCTTGCCAGACCGTCCCCTCTCTAGCTTCGCTGGAGGGGGGATTGAGGGGGAGTCGTTCAGCGAGCATTCCCGAACTTCCTCTGGCGACAGGTTGTTCGGCACCCGCCCCGAACACGGTAATCGGGTCTAGCGTCCGCGCCGTTTTACCTCACCCCCTGGCCCGATCTGCCTTCTGCTCCGCCACTGCGCCGGGCGCTATGTCCTCCAGGCGGTGCAGCAGCCCCAGCGATAGAAAGAACACGAACGCCAGGTTGATGGCGAAGTAGCCCACGTCCACCAGCCCGTGCGCCAGGAAGTCGGCCATGCTGCCGGCCAGCCCCAGCACCAGCATGAACGCGACAGGATCAGCGCCCGCCACCCGCCCGCGCAGCCGCCACAGCCTGCGCCAGAACACGACCTGGAAGGCCAGCATGAGGATCACGCCGAGGATGCCCAGGCTCACCCAGTGGTTGAGCACCAGGTTGTGCGGGATGGAGAGGTTTGGCTCCTCCCACGCTTCGGGCAACAGGTAGCGGCTGCGGTACCAGTACAGAAACTGGTCGAGGCCCACGCCGGTCAGCGGGCGCTCGCGGATGAGCTGCCACGCGCTGTACCACAGGTGCCGCCGGAAGGTCGCCGTGCTGCCCAGCAGATCGCCCAGGCGCGGCAGCAGCAGCGTCAGCGGCACCAGCGCGACCAGCACAGCCAGCGCCGCGCCGATCACCGGGGCCAGCGAGCGTCGCCCGCGCCAGAAGACCAGCGTGACGATCAGCGCCGCCGGCAGGCCGAGCAGAATCGCGCCCCGGCTCTGGCTGAGCAGCACGGCCAACAGCATCACCGCGCCGCCCAGCGCCCCATAGAGCCAGCGCCACGAGCCGCGCGGCGCGACCAGGGCGTAGGCCAGCGCGAAGGGCAGGCAGCGCCCCAGGTACATGCCCACGCCGTTGGGCGAGCCGTAGACGCTGATCAGCCGCCGCGCGCCGTCCTCGGCCTCCACCACCGACTCGCCCATCGCGTACAGGTACAGCCCCACCAGGGCTATAGCCCCGCCCGTGAAGAGCAGTGCATCGCCCAGCCAGAGCAGGTCGCGCCTAGAGGGGTGCAGCCAACGGATCAGGAAGTAGAACAGGGCCGGCTCCAGCACCACCACGCGCAGTTGGCGCAGCGCGGGAGTCCGGAACTCCGACCAGCTTAGCGAGACGACGCCCAGCGCGGCGAAGGCCAGAACCAGCCAGTCCAGTCGCGTGGGCCGCAGCGCCACGCGCAACGGCTCCCCCTGCTGGCGATGCCGCGCCCAGTCCACCACCGCCCGCGCCAGCAGCGCCGCGACGGTCAGCGCCAGGTAGACCTCGACCGTCGTGAAGGCGCTGAAGAGCAGATCGAGCGTAGAGAGGAAGAACGCCGACCAGAAAATGATCAGCATCAGGCCGAGCAAAGGCCGGTTGTAGACCAGCACGAACAGCACAGCCAGCGAGGCCAGTGTGATCACGAACGCCGGTGAGAGCGTGGCGATCCCCGCCGTGAGAATAGTCACGGCCAGCGCCGGCTGGTCGCGGCGCAGCAGCGCGGGCAGCGCCTCCCCCCAGGTGACCAGCGTGCCCAGCAGCAGCACGAATGACACGAACAGGCTCAGCAGCCATTCCAGGAAGCGCCGGAAGGTCTGCGGCGCGGGCACGGCGAGTTGGCTCCAGGGCAAGCGCGATGCAGTGAGCACCAGCCCCAGCAGCGCCAGCCCGCCGACGATCCCACACGCCCACAGCGCCCGCTCAGTGGCCGCTGTGTCCGGCGCGACGGCCACCGCGAACCCGGCGATGGGCCAGCGGTCGTCGCCCTGGGCGGGCCGGTGCACGATCTCGACCGTATGCGGCCCCTCGGTCAGCCCCTCCGCCACGCGGATCAGGCTTAGCTCCGGCGTCCGTTCTGGCGAGGTGAGCACGATGAACGCCTCGCCTTGCCGGTTGCGCGGCAAGGCGTTGGCCGGATGCCCGTCCACTGTCACAGTCAGGTAGGCCAGGTAATCGTCGCGGCGCAGGGCAATGGCGAAATCCGTCCCCTCGAACCGGACGGTGATCCGGTTCTCCACGCCGACGGACTCGGCCCCGGCGGGAAGCTCGGCATCGGCACCCAGGTCGCTGAAGCGCCAGTTCTCCGAATAGACCGCGTGCGCGTTGTGCGCCGGGTGCTGGCCGGGGATCAGCGCGTCGTCGCGCAGACGCAGCCCATCCGCCAGCCACACGGCGACGCGCGGCGCGACGGCAAACCCCTGGATTGGGTCGTCCGCGGGGGCGTCCGGCTCCCAGTGTTGCAGGATCAGCCCGCCGACCCAGGGCCATTCGCGCCGGGCGCGCTCGTAGGCGGCTTGCGTGTAGCGCCCCTGCTCCTCTGCGGAGGCGCTGCCCCAGATGGACGGCGGGCCGCGCCAGTCGTCGGGCAGCGCGTTCCAGCCGAAGTTGCTGCCCCAGAGCGGCTTGTCGCCGTCGCCGCGCCGCACCATCTCCTCGCGCAGCAAGATCAGGCGCGAGAAGTTGAGCACGCCTTCGTCCACGCGCCGGTCGTCCGGCCCGGTGTCGAACCCATACGGCTTCCCGGCAGCCGCGTCGAAGAAATCGCGCCCGCCCAGATCATAGATCGCGCGCAGGTAGAGCACATCGCTCAGGTTATCCGGCCCCCGCTCCACCGTGGGGGCCAGCGCCGCCGCGATGACGCTCGCCGTCGCGTCCGCCGCGTGAATAGCCGTGTACGCTTCGCGCAGCATGGCGACGTAATGCGCCGGGCGCGGGTCCAGCCCGCCCCAATGCGAGGTGATGTTCGGCTCGTCCCAAATCTGGTAGTAGGCGATCTGGTCGGCATAGCGCGCGGCGACCGCCCCGGCGAACTCCCCGTAGGCGGTCACGCTGGCGGGTGGCGCGTAGGGGTGATCGGGGGCCAGTTCGTGGCGCGCCCAGGGCGGCGTGCCGTCCAGCACAGCGACCAGCGCCAGCCCCTCGCGCGCGGCGACGGCCTGCACAATCGCGTCGTAGGTGTCCCAGGCGTAGACGCCCGGCTCCGGCTCGACGCTCGCCCACAGGAACGGCTGGCGCACCCAGGTGAAGCCGGCGGCGGCAATGCGATCTAGCTCGCGGGCGAGGTCGCCGGGCGCGTATTGCGTCAGTTCGACGTTGACCCCGGCCAGCGGCAGGCGGTACGGCAGGTCGAAGGTTTCGGTCGCCTGCTCCCAGCCGCGCACGTCTTCCGCGCGCGCCTGCAGCACGGCCCACGCGCCGACGGCACTCCCCGCGATCAGGATCAGGCACGCCCAGAAGACGAGCCAGCCCGCCCTCATCGCACCCCGGCCCATCGCGGGCGCGACGCCTGCCCGTCGCTCGTGATCTGGTACGCCTGCCCTGTCTTCACGTCAATCACCCACAGGTTGCCCTGGTAGATCAGCGCGATCTGCCGTGCGGAGGGACTCCAGGCGATGCCATCCTCCGGGTCAGGGCGCAGGCCGGGCCGTTCAGGGCCAGGGAAGACAACACGCGCGTTGCTCCCGTCGCGGTCGGCCACCACCAGATCGTACTGCGCGCCGGGGCTGTTGAGCGGCTCGCGTGCCTTGAAGTAAGCCAGGGAGTATTCCGGCGCGCCACCCGCCCCTTGTGACACCGGCGAATAGGTCGGGCTGGCCCAGATGCCGCCCCGTGCCAGGAAGGGGTTGATCTCCAGACCCATCGCCGGGTTGATCACGGCCACATCGAAGATGATGCTGTCCTGCGGCGCTTCGTCGGCGTAGGGCGGCCCGTGCACCGTCGTCACCAGGTAGCCATCCTCCGACCACGAGAGCGTGGGAATCCACACCGACGCGCCGCTGAACCGCTCCAGCAGCGGCCTGTACTCTGGGAAAGTCAGCAGCGTCTCGAACTCGCCGGTCTCGAGGTTGACCACGCCCACGCTGTCCGCGTTGGCCCAGGCGACCTGTTCGCCGTCCGGCGACCAGGCGAAGCGCCGCCCCCAATAGGCATAGATACCCAGGGCATTGGCCGACACGATCTCCTTGAAGCCTTCGGCCAGCGCCTCGCCGGTTGCCGGGTCAATCTGCATCAGGTAGAGATCATTATAGGCGCGCCAGCCCGCGCCGTCCGTAGACGGGCTGGCCGTCGAGTAGCTGAAGGCTGCGCCCGCTCCGCCGGGCACCCACTGGGCATAGCGCACGTCGGAGGGGGCAAGCTGCACCGCACGAGGGAACGGCGCGGTCGTGTCCAGAATCGCCCATAGCTCGTTAGCGAATTCGGGGTCGGTCGCGTCTGCTGTGCGCCGCGTGTAGAGCAGCCGCCGCCCGTCCGCCGACAGGTCGAACACCCGCCCGTCCAGGGTACCCTCTTGCGTAAGCGGGTTGAGGTTGGCGGTGTTGCCCTCGATGATCCAGGCCTGTCCGCCGGAGATGAAGGTGAGCACGCCGTCAATGGGCACCAGCGTCTCCGGCGGCTGGCTGCCCACATAGACGATCTCGTTGCGCGGCTCTTTGATCACGATGCGGCTCACCTCAACGCGGCTGGTCTGCACGCCGTCCTTCTCGGTAATGCGGTAGCACACCTGCACAACGCCATTCTCGCCGGTCTGGGCAATGCGCTCCTCGCCGGGCGGCAGGCTCTGGGTGAACTGGCGCTCGGTGCCCGGCGGGATGTCGCTGTTCTCGCACTCCTGGCGCTGTACCACGCGCGTCACGGTGATGGTCATGCCGTCGCGCACCTGCGTTTGCAGCAGCGGGTTGACCTCATCGAATTCGCCCAGCGTCACGCCGATCTCGCTGAGGAACTGCCCCACCGAAACCGCCCGGTCAAAGCGGTAGACCAGACGCTCTCCGTCCACATCCACCGTGATCGTCAGGTCGCCCTGGCCAATGGAGCCAGAGTCCTCGCACGCTGCCAGCGCGCCGAGAAGGGCCAGCCAGAACACTATCCAGAGGAGTCTACGCATTCGCCCCACCCCAATCATGACGACATAGCTCGCTGCCCGCTTAGCGGGTGCGTGCAAAACCTCTCAGGTAGGGGCGCGGCTCTGCTGCGCCCCGGTTTACCTCACCCCTGCTCGGCGCTGACGCGCCTCACCGCCCCCTCTCCGCCAGCGGAGAAGGGGGCAGGCCGAGCGCAGCGAGACCGGGGGTGAGGTCAATACCTTCGCGTCCAGCGAATCCCTGACAACCCTTGCACCCACCCGCTTAGCTACTGGAATTGCCGTGCGCAACGAAAACGGTTAAAACAGGTTGTAACCATTATGGTATACGTCACGCGCGGCTTTGATCAAGTTTAGGGGTGGGCGACGTGGCTGATCCAGCGATCCTGCGGTTTCTGGAGAGTCTCCCAGAGGTAGACACGGCGCGCCTGCCAATGGGGGCATTGTTCTGGGCGGAAGGGCGCATCTACCAGGTCATCGAAGCCAGCACCGGCGGCTATCACAAGGCCCGCGAATGGCGCAAGTCAGAGAGCACCGATGTTGCCCTCGTCCCTGGGTCGTTCCCCAGCCGCTACCTCCCCCTCGTGCGGCGCGGGCGCGTGCTGCCGGTCTACCGCTCGCGGCTTGACCTGACGCGCGACGACCGCGCCACCTGCTTCATCTTCCCGACCGAGGCTCTCGCCCTCGATGCCGCTTACCTGGACGTAGCTCTGATCATCAGCCCCGGCGCTTACGTGCGCAACCAGGGCCAGGAACCCGCTTTCGCCGCCACCGATGGCGCGCACGTCTTCCGCCTGTACTACTACCGCCAGTCCGTCAACGGACGCCAGACGGACCTCTCTGCTCTGCAGGCGCGCCCGCTGCCTTTCCGGCCACAGCCGCACACCGAAGGCCCCGGCTACTGGTGCCTGCTGCCCGGTTGGATGGAGTCCCTTGCCAGCCAGCGGACGACACAGACGATGCGCGCGGTGGGCGCAGCAGCCAATGAGGACACCCTGCCGCACATTGTACCGCCTCCGCGCGAACGCTGAGCGGCACGCCACCCGTTTTGCCCCGTGCAGGAGTCCACGAGCGACCTGTCACCAGGGGAAGGTCGAGAATGCTCTCTGGACGCCTCCCCCCTCAAATCCCCCCTCCAACCAAGCTAGAGGGGGGACGATCTGGCAGGCTACTCTCCCCTTCCCCTAGCTTGGCTGGGGGAAGGGGCCAGGGGATAGGGGCATTCCGCCAACCGCCTGACAGCTTGTTCGTATGTCTTCCTACAGGAAACGCCCCCCGGCACGCAATGGCCGGGGGGTCGTCTGTTGGCATTCCGCCGCTACCGTCAGTTGATGCCGACCGCCTGGCGCACCGCCTGCAACGTCTGGAGCGCCGTCAGGTTGCGCATGTTATAGCCGTAGCTCAGCGCCGCGTCGGTCAGGTTGCCCGCGCCCTGCGGAGCCACACTGAACGGATCGCTGATACCCCGCTCTTGCATCGCCCGCCACAGGTTCCACAGCGGGACATCCGACTCCGATGCCACTTCGACAATGGCCCGGTTGTACTCGGCGAGCGCCTCGGTGGAGTGGTTCCCATCCGCCGGGATGGTGGCCAGCACCGGGATCACGCCGTAGCCGCTCATACTCTCGAAGACCAGCGTCTGTAGCTCGCTGCGGAATTGCTCCGCCGGCAGGTAGGTCACATTCTCCGCGCTGAAGCTGATCAGGGCGATGCTGGGGCGCGAGATCATGTACTCGCATTCCAGCCGCGTCCCAGCGCCGACCGCATCGCACGGCGCGCCACCCGGCGCGGGGCCGGACAGGTCTTCGATCCCCCAGCCATCGTTAGCGGCCACGCTATCCACGTTGAAGCTGTTGATCGCTGGATCGAGCGCCGGGCGCACCGGTGTTGCCGCGTAGAAGTCAATCGTCGCCTGCAGGTTGCCGAAGCCGCCCAGGTCGTACCCGCTGACCGCGAAGGGAGCCATGAAGTTCGGGCTGTCCATCGCGTCGTCGCCCACTTTGGTAAACACGCCCGCCTGCGTCCCGAAGTTGGTCACCGCGCTGCCGTAAAGCTGGCGCAGCATGGCAGCCATGCTGTCGGGAATCTGCGGCACGACCGGGTAGGCCATCAGGTCGAACGACGGGGGCGCGCTGGAGACAGTGACGGTGAAGGTCGCGGTCGTCAAGCCGCCCTTGTTGTCGTCGGCGTACACGTCAATCGCCGTGACGCCTTCCGCCAGCCCTTGCAGGGTGATCGTGTCGGTGCCCGGCATCTCACTGAAGACAACGCCGGTATTCTGAGCCACCGCCGAAACCACCAGCGGGTCGCCGTCCGGGTCGGAGATGGACACGGCGACGGCAATGGTCTCGCCCACCGAAAGCGATTGGTCGGGGATCGGCTGGATGACCGGCGCGTTGTTCACGCCCTGCACCGTCACCAGGAAACTGAGCGAGGCAGAGCCACCGCGCCCGTCGCTGGCGTCCACCAGGATCGTCGCTGTGCCCGGTGCCACTCCGCCCAGGATCACTTCGCCCGGCCCGCCAGCGAAGGCGGTCGCCACACCGGGGTTGTCCGAGACAGCGGTCAGCGTCACCACGTCGCCATCCGGGTCGGAGGCGCTGACCGGCACGCTGAGGCTGGCCCCAACATTCACCGTCTGGTCGGACACCGGCTGGATGACCGGGTTGGTGTTCGGCGCGCTGACCATCACGGAGAAGGAAGTCGTCACCGCCGGGTTCACGCCGTCGCTCACCGAAAGCGTGACCGTGGCCGCGCCCGCGCCCACCGCGTTCAGCGTGATCGCGCCCGGCACGTTTACCGCCGCCGCGACCACGCCGGGATTATCGGAGCTTGCCGTCGCCGTCAGCGGGTCGCCTTCGGGGTCGCTGGCCGTGTAGGGCACGTCGCGCGCTTCGTTCGGCCCCAGCGCCTGCGGCCCGATCGGAGCCACATTGGGCGGCATGTTCGGCGCGCTGACCGTCACGGAGAAGGAAGTCGTCACCGCCGGGTTCACGCCGTCGCTCACCGACAGCGTGACCGTGGCCGCGCC
>Ga0334890_1001733_pt1 | contig 27618 bp, 17 predicted proteins | sample GraSluR1_MG_3_FD_207220 | JGI IMG/M metagenome (GOLD analysis project Ga0334890, IMG submission 207220) | Sludge microbial communities from methane-producing bioreactor in Wageningen University, Netherlands - Granular Sludge_31_08-R1 | ecosystem: Engineered > Bioreactor > Anaerobic >... | reverse complement strand
TTATGAATTATGACTTAAAAGGGCTCCCTCTTCGGGGTCTTCGAAATTCGTGCTCGCGCTCGTATTCGAGCTTTTTTTTAACCGCAGGGATCGCAAAGAAGACGCAGTGGGCGCAAAGGGGTTTCTCCCTTGCCCCACCTTATGACTTCTTACTTATGACTTCTGCCTTAAATGGAATTTTCCCCCACACTCATCTTTTACCCTGAGCGCTTGCCCCGAGCGAAGCCGAGGGGCAGCCGAAGGGTCACACTCCACACTGTTTTCTCGCCCTGACGGGCAAAAAAAAGCCCACCATAAATAGCAGACTTTCTCCTGTTGCCCGACCAGGGCTCGAACCTGGACTCTTCTGATCCAGAGTCAGACGTGTTGCCAATTACACCATCGGGCAATGAGGGGGCAAATTTAATAACATTTCCATTAAACAGAAAAAGCCACAGGGCTTTTCTGCGGATTATCTAAATTCGTCCCGTGCTTGACAATAATATCACCGGAATTTTTAAGCTGAGTCTTGCCTTTGGCAAACAGCAGCTCTTTCATAATGCAGACCTTAGCATCCGGCAGGGAGAAAAGGTTTGTATCACCGGCCCTTCCGGCAGTGGGAAAACCACTTTCCTCAACCTTTTGATGGGATTTCAGCAAGCTTCAGAAGGAGAGGTCAGAATCCTTGGAACCCTCCTGAGAGAAGACAATGTCAAGGAAGTCCGGGCAAAAATGGCCTGGCTTCCTCAGGAAATATCTGTCGATGCGGAAACAGGCCGGGAATTACTGATGCTTCCTTTTTCCTTCCGACAGAACAGGAAGCACAAACCTGAGGAAGATCGTATTGCCTCTCTCTTAACCTCCCTGAACCTGGAAACCGACCTGCTGGAGCAGAAGACCGATACATTGTCAGGAGGGCAGAAGCAAAGACTCGCATTGGCATCCTGCCTCCTGCTACAGAAACCCCTTCTGCTGCTGGATGAACCCAGTTCAGCCCTCGACGATGCCTCGGTAGATGCCGTGGCAGATGCCCTGGAGGCCCTTCCCGATACTACCCTCATCACCGTATCGCACGACGAACGCTGGTTCCGTCGGATGGAGAGGATCATTAAAATCGAACAAATACAGGGAACAGATGGACACAACCTTTGATATTTCGTGGTTCAATCTGGCCCTGGGCTACCTCTTGCTGGCCATCCCCCTGGCGATCTTCCGGCATTATAAAACAGGCCTGGTATGGGATACCTTGTGGGCTGCCATTAGGATGACCATTCAGCTTCTGATGGTCGGGGTGTATCTTGAATATCTCTTCCGTTGGAACAATGCCTGGGTGAATATGGGTTGGGCGATGGCAATGATCATCGTAGCGGCTTTTACCAATATCCGGCGCAGCAAGCTGAACCTGCGCCTCTTCCTGCTCCCCTTGTCCGTGGCCTTGCTGGCCGGCCTCTTCCTGGTGGACCTTTGGTTTCTGGGCGTGGTCATCCGCCTGGATTATTTCTTCGAGTCGCGCTACTTTATTCCAATTACCGGAATGTTGTTGGGCAATTGTTTGAAAACCAATGTAATCGGATTGAATGCCTATTTTCGGGGGCTTAGAAAGCAGCAAATAACCTACCGCTATTTTCTTGCCAATGGTGCCAGCCGCAACGAAGCCCTGGCCCCTTTCATCCGCACTGCCCTTCAGGAAGCTTTCAACCCCAGTATCGCGACGATGGCCGTAATGGGACTGATCGCCCTGCCCGGCACAATGACCGGCCAGATCCTCGGCGGATCCAGCCCGGTAGTCGCCATCAAGTATCAGATAATGCTGATGATCACTGTTTTCGTTTCCTCGATGGTTTCGATGATGCTCACCATAATGCTTGCCAATCGCTTCGCTTTCGATCGTTTCGATGTTTTCCGGGTGCAGACCGTCCTGACGCAAAAATCCCCCAAAGGATCACACTGAACAAAGTGGTGTTCCGGGAGTTTTAGTCTCTAAAATACCCAATGAAATACCGATGGCCCCTGTTTTGGGGACTGATGCTGTTGATAAGCGTCACAGCGAGTTGCCAGACAGAGAAAAGCAGAAAGGATAATCAAGCAATGGAACAGGAAATGGGTAAGGGAGAATTCCTCACCTGGGGAGAGGTGATGCGTTATGCCCGCAAAGGCAGTCCCCCTCCGGATCGAAGGGTGGAGAAGAGCGATGCGGAATGGCGCAGCCTGCTTACGGAAGAAGAATACCGGATCACCCGGCAGAAAGGAACGGAAAGGGCTTTTACCGGAGCCTATTGTGAAAGTTTTGTTCCCGGGCGTTATGCCTGTCGGTGTTGCGGAACGGAATTATTTGATGCGGAAGAAAAGTTTGAGTCGGGTACAGGCTGGCCCAGTTTTACACAGCCGCTTACAAACAATGTGGTCAAATATGAAATGGATAAAAGTTTTGGGATGGTCAGGGTGGAGATCCTTTGCAATGTTTGCGATGCCCATCTGGGCCACGTTTTTCCTGATGGCCCCGGGCTTGGTGGCCTGCGGTTCTGCACCAACTCCGCCAGTCTCCGCCGAATTGAGACAGGAACAAATGAATCAAACTGAGGGTGAGGATATGAGATTAGCGACCCTGGGAGGTGGATGTTTCTGGTGTACGGAAGCAGTATTTCTCCAGTTGAAAGGCGTGCATAAGGTGGTGTCAGGATATAGTGGTGGAATGATCCCCAGCCCTACCTACCGTGAAGTGGTGAGCGGCCGTACAGGCCACGCCGAGGTGATCCAGGTCACCTTCGACCCCAAAGTCCTGGCTTACACCGACCTGCTGCGGGTGTTCTTTGGTACCCACGATCCCACCACCCTCAACCGGCAGGGGGCTGACGTAGGAACCCAGTATCGATCAGTAATCTTCTTTCACGATGAGGTTCAGCAGCAAGAAGCCCTGGAAGTAATCGCTGAAGCACAGCAGTTTCTGGATGATCCCATCGTCACGGAGCTTAGTCCATATAAAGTCTTCTACCCCGCAGAGGATTACCATCAGAACTATTTTGAGCAGAACCCAAACCAGGCCTACTGTCAGTTTGTGATTGCCCCAAAGCTGGAGAAGCTGCGCAAACATTATTCGAAATATCTGGAGTAAAGGCGGCTGGCTGAAAAGAGCCTGTCTATCTGAGCATAAAGCAAAGCGGCCTCCCCATCGATCTGGAGAGGCCGCTTGCGTTTACAAATACCAGGCAGTCTATTCCTTAATAATCCTAAGGCTCTGCTGCACCATTCCCTTCTCTGTTTCCTGTGTCAGGCGCAACATATAGACCCCGGGCGCCAGGTTTCGGGAGTCCAGGCTGAACTGGTGGCTTCCGGCCACTTTGAACGCATCGACCAGGGTTTGGCTTTTCTGTCCCAGTGCATTGAACAACTCTAAGCTGACCCTCCCGTCCAGGGGTAAGGTAAATTTCACTGCCGTAGCCGTAGTGAAAGGATTAGGCACGACCCTCAGGGAGGGTTCAGCAGAGAGGAGTGTGAGTTTAGGGATGCTGTACTCCATCGCAATGGGCTCAGCATTGATATCGGCCAGCTGACTTTCCGAAGAAACCCTGAGGGTCAGGCTATGGTCCTGGTTCCAAGCCTCTTTCAATGGAGCAGCCAGCAGGTAGAGAATGGGTTTCTGTTGCTCGATTTGTATGGGTTCCAGATCGAACCAGGATACGCGGATACTCCCATTCTGGATGTTCACCAGAAGGTCTTTGTCAGATTCCCCAGCCAGGATGACGTCTTTTACCGCCAGCAATTCTACCGGATAGTCCATTCGAATAGACAACGCTGCCACCCGGGCACTGCGTTCGGCAAATACCGGGATTTTGATCGCCTCCTCCGAGGTGGCGATGATTTCTCCCTCCTGCTTCAGATCCTGGACAAAGAATGTTTTCAATGGATCGAAGGAAGCATTCACATCCCCGTAGCAGAGTGCCTGAATATGGGCGATCTGAGAGCTTCCATCGACCGGGATAATAACATCCGGGGCGATAAATGCCCACCGTCCGGAGGGGAAGGTGTATGCGGGATTGACAAAATGCAATGCAATGCCATAGGCATCGGTGGCATTGACCATTCCCGAAGCATTCACATCGGCAGCCTTCAGGGCGATTGGCCCCAGAGAAGTGAGCCCGGTGAAATGCTGCATCGATAAAAGGGCATCGGTAGCATTGATGCCACCGGGGATGTCATTGAATGCAGGCAGCAGGGTATAATTTCCTGGAGGAATACTACTGAAGAGATAGCCTCCATCGGCACCGCTGGTGGTTTGCGCCAGGGTGTTTCCCTGATCATCTTTCAAAGACAGATCCACCCCGGCCAGGGGGAAGGGCTGGCTGCTTTGGTACTGAACCGTTCCGCCAATGCTTCCAAACTTCAGGGGGATGACATTAACCAGAGCCAGGCCATATCCGATATCGCCGCATCCGGCCGAGTCGGTCACCCAGGTGATGGTATAGGTGGTGGTGTCTGTGGGCGAGACCGGAATATGCATACTGTAGCCCATCACATTGTCAAAGAGGGTTTCGCTGGTACCATCGGAGAGCCCAAAGCGGAAGGGAGGGGTTCCGGTCAGGGAAACCTCCAGCATAGCCTGCTGTCCTTCGATAATGGTGGTGCTTCCCGAAAGAATGGCCACCGGAATAAGGAAGAATTCCACTGTGGCGAAGCCATCCATCAGCACATTGGCCCCTGTGGAGGGATTGGTGGCTTTAACGGTGTAGGTTCCTTCCATATTCAGGTCTTCCCATACCAGGGTATCCCCGTTTCCGTATTTGACTCTTCCGGTGGCCTGCCCATCACGATAAAGCTCGTAGCGGATTCCGCTTTCAGAGCAATCCAGCTCGATGTCCAGGTCGTAGCACCCCATACAACAGATTCCGCCACCGCTCACCGTACAGGTGGCCGGGGCCGGATTCATTGATATCTGTGCGCTTCCCAGCATATATTCTGAGCAGAAAGCGGTCACATCCGTTGCCCTCACGGTATAGAAACCCGGGGTGGTCTGATATCCGAATGAGATGGGCGCACCTGTTCCCATTAGCGGGGCTCCGACGGGCGCCGTATTCACAAACAACTGATATTCCACCCCTGTTTGCGAACCGTTCAACCCGATGATTTTTCCTGGATCTCCCTGGTTGTATGTTCCTCCCCCGGTAATGGTAAACTGGGCCGGACTGGCGATGGTGACCGTGGCCGACCCTGTTCCGGGCACTTTCAGGCTGGTGGCATCCTGCACCCAGAGGATGGTGTAATCGCGGCTGCTGACCGGACTGACGTTCTTTGTCCAGATGGACTGGGTAAGTCCGGCATAGACGGTGGTGGTGTAGCCATCGTATAGGGCGAAGCTCCAGGGGGACTGCCCGGTAAGATGTACCACCAGATAAGAAGAATTGTATTTGCAGATCACCCCGCCGCCCATCAGTGTGGCCTTAGGGGGCTTCATATAGGTGATGGTCACGGTAGCGGTATCCTGCAATCCGAAATCATTGCACATAATGTACTGGTAGGTATCCGTATAGTTCAGGGTGGGCACATTGGGTGTGTAGGTGATGATGCCACTCAGGGGATCAATACTGAGGGTTCCGTTCAGTGGCTGGGTGAGGATGGAAACACATTCCGGGTCGATGCGGCCCAGGCAGTCGAAGTCATTTTGCAACACATCGAAAGCCACGATGGCTCCGGTGGGGACGATGGTGTCATCGTCGTGTGCCAGGGGGAAGTTCTTCACCAGAATGGTTTGGATGCAGGAGGATGCATTGCCGCAGTCGTCGGTCAGGGTCCAGGTCACTAGCGTTGTCCCCGCAGGGTAAATAGCAGAGGCATCCACCGTACCCGTAAAGTCGTTCACATAGCTCCAGTCGCTGCACTCGTCCCAGGCCTGTGGCTGGTTCGGGGCCACGAAGTCATCACAGCTGCCGAAGTCGGCTATGGTAGTGAGGTCTGGCGGGCAGGTGATCAGCGGAGGGGTCGTATCCTGAACGGTAAGTGTTTGTGCGCACTCTGTAAAGTTGCCGCAATCGTCCGTGGCGCGCCAGGTGCGTGCCACCCCAAAGCTGTTCCCACATCCGTAGGTCACCACATCCGAATAGCTGATGCTGTAGCCTGCGCATTCATCGGAGGCTGTGGCAAGACCGTTGGCCATTACCGAAGTGTCCGCCGGGCAGTTGAGAACCACATCGGGTGGGCAGAAGATCAGCGGGGCGGTGGTGTCCTGTACCAGTATTTGCTGGATGCACAGGGCTGTGTTACCACAGCCGTCGGTGGCTATCCAGCTGCGTTCTATGGTAAAGGAGTTTCCGCATCCGGGGATGAGGGCATCGGTGTGTGCGATAAGGATGAGGCTGCCAGGGGCATCCACGGCAGTGGCCACTCCCAGGTTTGCGACGGAAGTATCAGCCGGACAGTCGATTATGGTGTCTGGCGGACAGCTTATCACCGGGGGAAGGGTATCGAGTACGCCCAGGGTTTGCAGGCAGGTGCTCACATTGCCACATTCGTCCTCGGCTTTCCAGGTGCGGTAAACATTGAAGGTGTAATTGGTGATGGGAATGACGGAATCGGAGTAGGTGATTATGACATTCCCGCATTCTTCAATGGCCGTAGCATAGCCGTTGGTTGCCACGGAGGTATCTGCAGGGAATTGCAGTTCAACACAGGCCGGACAGGTGATCACAGGGGGAGTAGTATCTTGTATGGTGATGGTTTGTACGCAGGATGCACTCAACCCACATTCGTCCGTGACGGTCCAGGTACGGTGCAGGGTGTAGGTATTTCCGCATCCGGGAGTAAGATCATCAGCATAATAAATACTCACATTAGCGCAGGCATCTCCACCGGTGGCATAGCCGGTATTGGCCGGGGTGGTGTCGGCAGTACAGTCTATGAGCGTATCAGGCGGACAGATGATCGTAGGTGGGTTTGTGTCCTGTACAATGATGGTCTGTGTGCAGGAAGCGCTCAGTCCGCACTGATCGGTGGCGGTCCATATACGCAGCAGGGTGAAGGTGTTTCCGCATCCCGGTGTGACGTCATCGGAATAAGAAATGTCAAGGCTGCCACAGGCATCCCCGCCGGAGGCAAAACCTGTATTGGAAGGTGCGGTATCTGCCGGGCAATCCAGTATCACATCCGGAGGACAACTGATGCTCGGAGGGCTGGTATCCTGAACCGTGATGATTTGTGTGCAGGAAGAAGTCAGTCCACATTCATCGGTGGCCGTCCAGGTGCGCTGAAGGGTAAATGTGTTTCCGCATCCGGGTGTGACGGCGTCGGAATAGGAGATGGTCACATTGCCGCAGATATCATTGGCAAGGGCAAATCCGGTATTTGAGGGGGTGGTGTCTGCCGGGCAGTCAAGGACCACATCCTTGGGACACAGGATGGCTGGGGGTGTAGTGTCCTGCAATGTGATGGTTTGGGTACAGTAGCTTGTATTTCCACATTCATCTGTGGCGGTGAAGGTACGTTCTACTGTATAAGTGAGGCCACATCCCGGAATAACAAGATCGGTGTAAGATATGTGAACAGCAGGGCTGCACAGATCAGTGGCCTGTGGCATTCCGGTCGCCCCTACCGAGGTATCCGCAAGGCAATCCAGAATAAGATCCTGAGGGCAGACCAGGTCAGGGCCAAGGGTGTCGATCACAGTAATAAGCTGCAGACAGGAATCCATATTCCCGGTAGTATCAACTGCTACCCAGGTTCTGAAAATGTGATATAGCTCAGGGCAGATGGTAATATGTGATATGCTATCTGAGTAGTACAGACTCGGATTGTCATCGCAATTATCTATCACCAAAGGATATCCGGTATTGGCCGGGGAGCTGTCTTCCGTACAGGCAATGATAGTATCCTGGCAGAAGAGGATAGGGGGGATGGAATCCCCGACCTTAATGGGCACTGCAATCGTTGTATCGCAAACATCCACTTCTATATAGCCTTCCATTATATCATACAATTCATCCACGGGGACGGTATAATCAAAGAAGGCCAATTCGTCGATGACCCCGTCGAGTTGTGATCCGACCAGAAAGGCGCCCGGACTGAAATTGACCGAACCGGTAAACTGGGTGTAATAATTACCGTCGATATACACCCTGTTCGAAGATCCGTAGGGCTGGATCACGATATGGTGGGGCTGGCCGTCCCTCAGGCGATTACTGGAATATCCTGAGTAACTGTTGTTACTCCAGTTGTAAATTCTAATAGAACCCCTGTAGTGAAACACTGTTATTCCATAGGCTCCCCCAGCGGGTCTAAGAATGGAAAGGTAGGAATTGCTGTAAGAAGGAGCCCTCACGACAAAAGAGATGGTATAGTCTCCTGATATCGTATTGGTGGCATTTGCAGGAAGTTCCAGGTAGGATGAAGAACTGCTGGTGAAGCTGCGAGCCAGGTCGGGATCCCCCGGAACCAGCCCACTGGCAGGGTTCGTACTTCCATAGTAAGTTCCGGTGAAACCTCCCACTTCACTATGGGCGATACTTCCTGCATTTTCACCCAGCCGGAAGTAGGATACGGGATTGCGCTTAAGCATATTGCAGCGGGTTTCATCTGGAAGGCAGGCAGAAGCGGGGGATACATTCAGGTAGAGTGTGGCAGATGAATCACCCACAAAGTAGGGATTGGCAACATCAGGATTACTCACAAGATAGGCAGGCTCCCAGCGGTATCTGTTGCTGGAAAAGGCCGGGAAGTTCAGCTTACGCAATTGCATATCCTTTGTATTGCAGCCCAGATCCTTGGGCGGGATGAATGCCACCGGGTTCGGGGTTACATTTACCTGCACACTCCCACTGGTGGCGCATCCTAAGACGCGATCTCCGGTGAAGTATGGTTTCAAACTCACATTCAACTGATAGGTGGTGGAAGTCCCCGGGGATGCTGTCGGGTTCAGTGTATTCGGATCGGATAATCCGTAAACAGGGCTCCAGCTGAAGTTCATCGGATAATCAGATATTCCATCCGGTTCGAGTGTGACCGGTTCTCCACTGCATATTTCATAATCATCTTCAAAGGAGACCTCAAGATTCATCACTTTAATATAGATGGTATCCCTGGCAATGCCACACCCTGAAGGCTTTGAGGTATCCGTGATGCTCAGGATATACATATTCCCCCGGCTGCTTGGATGGGTGCTGCCAAAAGTAGAATGGGTGGAAATGTAAGGATCAGACGAATAGGGGTCACTAAGGTAGGCAGTGGGATTCCATTGATACAACATTCCCTGTTGTGCCGGAACGCCGATATTCACGCTTCCGCCATTGGCCCCGCTGCATAGAACCAGGTTTTGGCCGAGCTGAACATTGGGTGGGACTACAGGATTCACCGAAATACTCACCTGGTCTGCGGCCGTGCAGCCAGAAACTAGATCTGTTATCGTAAGGGTATATGCAATAGACGCAGGCGGGCTTGCGATGGGTTGGGCTATCCCCGGGTTATCCAACCCGGTGGCAGGGCTCCACTGATAGCTATAGTTGGTTCCTCCTGATACACTGGGTTGCAGCTGGACAGTAGAAGTAAGACAGATATCGTGGTTATTGCCCAGATCCACATTCAGGTCCACCACTTGCACGTTTACTGCATCTGTGCCGAAACACCCACTCACAGGATCCATTACCGTAAGTGTATAAGTTGTAGTCTGGGAAGGGGATACGAGGGGTTGTTTTGCGGTGTATCCAGGATTAAGCCCACCCTGTGGCGACCACGCGTACAACAGACTGTCCGGACCTCCGCCGCCAAGGATGAGGCTCTGGCCCAGGCAGAGGATGGTATCCGGGCCGGCATCGGCCTCCGGGGTGTGAAATGGATTTACCAGGATAGTGATCGTGTCCTGCACAGGGCACCCGCTTTGGATGTCAGTGGCTCCGACATAATAGGTCTGATTGCTGTCAGCACAAATCGTCGGCTCAAGGATGCCTGGATTACTGATGCCGGTGATTGGAGACCAGCTGATGTTAAAGAAGTTCTGAGGATTGACCTCCGCAAAGCTGATATCATTACAGCCTCCCTCACACACCACATTCGGGAGTTCAAAGGAGAAGGGACTGAGGGTTTTAATGCTTACGGAGAAATCAGCTTCCGTATAGCACATACTTACTGTGTCGATAATATGCAGAGTGCTGGAGAAGGAGGAAGTGGGATTGAGGGTAATGGTATTGCCGGCATAGGCAGGGATCCCCGGAAGGCTGTCCCAGAGGTAGCTCAAGCCTGCCTGGAGAGGAACGCCTAACGTAACGGATTCCCCCGGGCAGATTTCAAAGCTTCCCCCGGAAGCCTGGTTAATCACCGGTTCTACCAGCACCGTGTCGCGCGCCAATCCACAACTATTGAAAACCGTCAGCACATATTCTGTAGCCACGCTCGGGTTGGCTGTCGGATTGGGAATATCATTCTCGGAAAGCCCGGTGGAAGGAGTCCAGAGAAAACCCAGTCCGTCTGTATCTCTATCCTCACCGATCTCCACACCGCTACCAAAGAAGTCAAAGCAAAAACTGGTATCCGGCCCGGCATTGGCCACAGGTAAGGAATCAACACGGATAAAGACATCATATTCATAGTTATCCCCGCAGGCGAGCATATACAGGGTATATGAGGTATCTGAGCTCACACTCACCTTTGGCTGGGCAATCGTAGAATCACTCAGGCCAATGCCTGGTTGCCATAAATAGACTGCACCTGAAAAATGGGGGCATCCTATTTGGATACTATCTCCTTCACAGATGACATATTCCAACGGCCTGAATTCCCAATCATCATAACACTCCGGAATATCTTGGACAAAAACAGTGAGTTGGTCGGTGCCGATCAGGCAATTTATGGTATCGAAAACAGTAAGGGAAAATATTTTTGTCTGGTAGAGGTCTTGTACCCAGGCTGTAGGTTGATCAGCCTCATCCAGGTATTGTTCCGGTTCCCAGGAATAGACATATCCGGGTTGAGGTGTCACCGACAAAGGAATGTCCTGACCTGCGCAAATGCTTTGATCCGGGCCCGCATCCACCGTCATTGATCCACCGAATACATCAATGTGCACAGAGTCGATGGCATCGCAACCCTGGTAGCTGTTGCCGGATACCATCAAGAAATAGGTGATGCTTTGCATTGGCCTTGCCTCTGGGTTGCTTGCTGTAGGATCATCCAGCCAGATTTGTGGGTACCAGGCATAAACCAGCCCGTCGATGGTGTCGGGCATCCCAATCTTTACGGTGCTGCCCCGGCAGATACTGGTGTCCTGCCCGGCATCGGCAATCAGGCCGTCGTAGGAGAAGAAGTGCACCGTATCCTTGTCCGTGCATCCGGTTATAGTATCCGTGACAGTGAGATACAGGGAGACATTGGCGGAATAAACGGTGAAATATTGTTGAGATGCGGTTGAATCACTCACCCAGGTTGTGGGGGACCACAGATAGGTCATATGTGCGGAGGGATTGCTGCCGATGAGGAAGGTGCTGGATCCACAGAAATATCCGTCCGGACCAGCATTGGCAATCGGACGCCTGACATTCACGGTCATCTGGTTCGAATCGGCACAACCGGTGACCGTATCGGTGACAACCAATTTATATTGCTGGGAAAGCGGGGGGGAGGCCAGCGGGTCAGAAACCAAAGGGCTATTCAAAGAAGCATCGGGAGTCCAATCATATATCAGCCCGGCTATGGGTGGTGCTCCTATATGAACGGAGGACGTAACTTCGGGGCAGATCACTTGGTTCTCTCTCACCAAAGCTTGCGGAGGAGTACCAAAGCTGGTCATCAGCATCACTGTGCCTGAACACATCACATTGGTATCTTGCTTATGCCTGGCAATCACTGTAAAGCTGGTTGGCCCGCTGATGGGATGAATGACGGTAGGAAAAGCAGTATAGGGATTATCCAGGATGTGGGTGTGGGGCCCTGTCCACTCATACTCGTAATTGTATCCGTCTGCATTAATGTTGGCAAGATGGAAGGGCAGATCCTGGCTATAGTCGCTGCATCGTACCGGGATCTTAATGGTGCCATAGGGTACCGGACAATAGCAGGTATCCACTACCACAGTATCATAGCAGGAGACTCCGTTAAGGCTTACCTCGAGCGCATAGGTCGTGGGGATGGATGAATTTACAAATGGGTTGGCGTAGTTTTCTTTTCCGAGAATAGAAGAAGTATCGCCTGAAATCACCTCCCAGTGGTACGCTGCCAGTCCCTCGCTCAGGTCGGCACCTCCAAGCCATCTCGGACTGCAGGCGTCCACCCCGGCATCAGCAAAGCTCATCCTGATTTCTACAGTGTCGTAGGCTGTGAAACAGCGGGCACTCTCGTGAATCACCGAAAGCACATATTTCCTGATTCCGCCATCAGGGAAAGTTCCATTAAAGTGTGGGGTGGGGGATAGCATATCATCCAGATCCCTGCCCGGGGTCCAATAGTAGTTATACCCGCTTACCCCCGGGGAACCCAGATCTGCATCTTCCCCGTAGCATAACTCGTGATCACTGCCGGCGTCGGCAATAGGGGCCGGTGTTACTTCAATCAAAACAGTATCAGAGGGACATTGGCCTCCGCTACCCAGGCCACCGTCACTGATGTGCACCACATACTCGGTGGTCTGGTCCGGGCTCACGAGTACGTATTGTGCAGTCGTATCAGAGATGGACGAAGATCCGCTGCCTGAGATGCTTTCCCATAAGTAAGTAACATTGGTGGCACCAGGATAACCCGGTGCAGTCAGCAGGCTTTGTATGCCTTCACAAATGAACTGGTCTTCTCCCAAATGAGCTCTCAGAACAGTAATCTGAAGTTCAGAGATCATTGTGCATCCGGCAGCATCCGTAACCCGGAGCCTGTATTGGGCAGCCTGCTGGGCATTTTGGATTTCAGGATTTGCAGCGGCCGGGTCATCCAGGCCTAATCCCGGCGTCCAGGCATAAGTGTAAGGCGGCGTTCCCCCGCTGGCAGAAGGCGTGCCACCTAATGTGTAGGATGATCCCGGACATAAGTAGGCATTGAATCCGGCCGTGGCTGAGGGGGCGAAATGAGGACGTACATTCAGGCGTACTGTATTACTGATACTCATTATACTGCTGTCCGTATCCATAGCCTTCCTTCTGTACCAGGTAGTCTGGAGCACAGGCTGAGGATGATAGACTGAATCCTGATACCCGTGAATAACCGTCCATAGAATGGAGTCTGTACTATATTCCCAGACAAATTTTGGTGTTTGGATTGTCTGCTTGGGCATCCCATTCTCCAGGTATTTTGTAATGATACGGGACGCTCCGCCAATCGGCCGGATGTCGTTGCTGAGTATACACACTTCTTGTGTCTGCGGACCAATGCTGTCGAGAAAGGGGAGATGTTTGTGCCGCAAAGCAGTGAGGAAAAGCCCTGAGTAATTTGCCAGATTTGCAGTTTGTATAGCACCCGGACTGATCGGGGGTACATATACATCATCAGTTGTGCCTCCGATGATAAGCAGACTGTCTGTTTCCACGACTTCTCTGAAAATGTAAAACCGATAATAATTACCCTTTGCCAGATAACTATTGTACTTCAGATTGCAATCCTGGTCCGTAATCTGAATAATGCTCGCATTGCGCTGCTGGCTATTTCCCGGAAACTTCCACATTAAGGCATCCCAGCTGGCATTGGTCAAAGGGGGTGGTATTGCGGTGTTTGCCAGTCTGAGCTGGGTACGGATCAGCAAATCCCCCGAAGCCAGTGGCAGAATGGAAGAGGCCCTTTCTTCCCAGGAATAGTTCCCCGGAAAGTAGGATAAAGGCTTATTCTCGAAAATGTGACCGTGAACATCCATTTTTATAAGCGACAACACACTATGATCTGAAGGAATGTTTGTAAACAAGTGGTTTTGTGCAGTATAATGATTAAGTGCATAGTACACGGAGTCCCTGAAGCCGGAACCGATAATATTTCCACGAATATTATTATAGGTGCCTTTGATCTGTCCATCTGTGTCGATGGTGCCATAATACCACGAGGAATTATTGTTAAGTGCAATGCCTCCGGGTATAAGTGGTAAGTTCTGGGAAGAGTTAATGCCAACGGAAATGAAAAACGGAACTTTGTCGCCAACCTTTTGGAATTCTGTATAGTAATTGAATGCCTCAGATTGAGGACCACCGAAATAAGTAGACCAGATCATTCTTCCATTTGTGTGGATACGACTGAATACTAAATCGTTACTGCCGGCACGATGTGATTGAAATGCATTGGGCGTAACCGGATAGTCATCTGCCATTGTGTGTCCTGCAAAAAGAAAGGAGGTGTCATCCAAGGCTGTCATTCGCGCATTACGGATTTGAGATGACCCCCCTATCCAGGAACCCCAGTTTGCCGATCCTTTCAAGTCAACACACATCAGGTATTGCATACTTGAGCTTCCTCCGCTTGGTGTCCACCCATTTGGGTTGGAGAGTAAATAGGGTGTCCATCCGCTCGACACCCAGCCAAATCTGATCAGTGCGATGCTGTCCGCAAATGCAATGAAAGCTGTAGGCCTTGCCGGAATATAGCTGGAGTAAAGACAGTCGCCATCTTTGGAAAAGCGGAAAATCATCCCGTCTGCGGAAACTTGGGCGGGCAATGCCGGGATAACCGCATTCGGAGTGGTATGGATATCTGTGCTCTGCGTTTCCCCCATAAACAAGATGGACTGGTCTGACAGCACCATCGAATTAAAAATATCTGCCGTTGTTTCCCCTTTAGTAGGACCCAGAGCCTCGTATGAACTGCCTCCCCAATAGGTTGACCAGAGCAATTGCCCTTGGTAACCAAAGCGGGTGACGAAGAAGTCGTAATTCCCTGCAAGGCTATCTTGTGCTGCGTTCAGAACCGGGAAATTGTCATCGGCGGTCGTTCCTCCGATTACCGTAGTCCCATCGCTCAGAATATTAAAGGTCAGCAATCGGCAGGTGCTTCCCAAATGAGTGGACCATAAGAGCGTTCCACGGGTGTGAAAGCAGGCCAGGATAACGCCGGATTGATTAAAAAGGGGTTGGTAGGCCCCCGGGCTTACAGGCCAGTTAAAATGGTGAATATTGGTTGAACCTGCCACCACAAAACTGCTGTCATCGCGTTGTCTGAGGCCGCTTAGCATATTCCACCAATATGATTCATAAGCCTGGAAATAAGTTGTGTTGCCAAAATAGGTGGACCATTCCAGCAGGAGGGGATCGATGATGAGGATACGGGTAGGGTCGTGCCTGATATCCCCTGAAAGTGCAAAACCCACCTGGTTCTCTTCAGTGGAAAAGTGATAAGGCAAAGCCTCTTCCTCCTCATCATTGATCTGATAGGCATAAGGAGCAGGGATCCGGACGGGCTGTTCTCCAATCAGGATGTTCAGCTTCCCCTCTTCATCAACCCCTTGAACATCAGCTCCTTCAATATTGAAGGCTATGGCCGAAGGATCCCCCCCGGGATACACGATATAATCATAGCGAATCCTCCCGGAATCATCACTGTAAAGCCTGAGGTCGATGTTTTCATAGATTCCCTGATAACGGATTTCTTCATAGGCCATCGCATTGGTCACTGACTGCTCCCCTGAATAGAAATGCGAGACGCCCTGATCCGGTTTGGGTTGATGGGCTTTGATCCTGCAGTCAGGGTGCATTTGGTCAAAATGATAATACCAAACAATCCCCTTTCGGGCCTCATTATGGAAACCTGTGGGTTCCGCTTCTGTGGAGCTGTATGTGTCCTCACTCAAATCATAAGTAACGATGCTGATTCCATCTTTGAGCACCCTGAATAGTCCAGCCGGTCCGCTTGCCTGGAATAGGATGCTTTGATCCCATTGTCCTTTATTTTCTCTGAAAGAAAGGCTGTTCCCTTGTTCCTTCAATATTTGTTCAGCGGCCTGTCTTAGCCTTGCTTCATCATTCTGTCCAAAACAAGCAGGTGCAATGAATGCTGCGCCAATGGCATATAATAAAATAGCCACAGTCAACTGAAATAGTTTCATAAGGTGGGATTTAAGTGAAGATGAAGAATACGGTTCGTTGCCTAAACGCAAACAATGTAGGGAATTTTTATATGTAAAATGATTAACTTCTTAATTTAGAATAGGTTTAAAGAAGGTGTATCGGCAATGTCAATATATTGTATGCCAGTTAGGTATGAAGGAATTACCTTGGTGTCAGAATGACTGTGGAGGGAAAGAAGTGATTCAGAATGATCCTGGAAACCTTACTGATGTGCTAAAAAAACCATTGAACCCCCGCCGTAGGCATAAACTCCCAGCGGTCGGAGGAGATGAAATTTCGACTGATTTCCAGCTCGCTGCCCAGGAAAAGTTTGTCCCAGGCATTCCACCATAGCTGGGGTTCGGCCATCCAGACCACATTGTTTCCCTCCCCCCGGTCTTCGGTCCAGATATCCAGAAAGCCTGAAAAGAGAAAGCGCTCCTCGCAGAAAGGATGGAACCAGGCGGCGGTGTATTGGAAGCCTGCTCCGGAGGAATAATCTGCGTGACGGTAGAGAATGTCCATTTTGACCTCGAAATTCCTGAGTTTAACAGGATAGCTCAGCCCGGCAAGCCAGATTTGTCCCAGGGGAACAGCTGCCCCGTCAAAAACCGCGTGCCCGTCGTTGAACTGCAGGGTGGCATCCAGTTTATGGTCCAGCAGTGGGAGGGTAAAATACCGGGCGATTTCGAAATAGGAGAGGGACATTGTATTGCCTTTTCCTCCGTCGTAATCGAAATCCACAAAGAAAAAGGTGGATCCCAGACTGTCGGGGCGAAACATTTCGATGGTCGAGGTGAGATATTGCCGGTCTTTTCCCAGGTCGTAGTGTAATTGCAGACTCTGTGAGAAGGCGGAAGCGCTCAGAAGGCATCCGCAAAGCCAAAAGCAAAGCTTTGTTTTCATTCCGTTGAGATATTGCCGTGACGAAGGTAGAGAAAACATCGGCCTGTGCTACTCCCATAAGAGTAACAACCTTGGATCAGGGTATTCATTGATCAACCCGGGAAAGGTGGGTCGGAATGCCTGGGGGGGGGAGGGATACAGGGCTTGCAGGCTGAGAATGGGTTTCAGGCAGAAGCCTTTTTCACCAGGTCATCCATTACCTGATGCAGCTCTTTCTGCACTTTTTGATTAATTCCGTGTTTACGGGAATCGTGTACCTGAACGATGCCTGCATTCTTCAGGGCAGCAATCTGGCGTTTTCCGTGCCGCTGACCGATATGTAAGTTCATAAAAATATCTCCGAGATACATATCGCCTTCCTCTTTGAGAAGGTTAACAATACGCAGGCGGTCGGGATGCTTGAGTGTCCGGCGAATTTGAATGAGCCGGAGCCGTCTCCCTAATTGATTGTCCAGTTTTGTGAGGTTAAACATTGATGTTTTCAATTATTCGTATATACTATGATTATGAAACGGATATGCTCTTTTCTTGTTCAGTGGTTTCCTTATTCATTGTCTCTGCCCAGGTCACTTTGTGCTGCCAGCATAGGCGCTGCTTCAACATTTTCTATGCCAAGGATTGCGATAATCTGATCCAGGGCAAAAATTTGTGCCAGAATTTCAGATTCCGGTGCAGATAGCAGGTGTTGGTTTAAGCGATCCTGTAAAAGGGCAGGCGTGTTTTTCAACACCTTTTCTCCCTTCGATGTCAAGGCAATCAATGTGGTTCGGCGGTCACCCTGCTTGGGCAGCCTTACCGCCAAAGCCCTATCCTGAAGACGGTCAATGATACCACTCACTGTACTGCTGTTCAGGTGCAAAAATGAGGCGATTTCTTTCAGGTTGGCCTGCTTGTCATTTTTTGAATCAAGATATTGCAGGCAAAGCAGTTGAGGTATACTGACCCCATAGTCTTTCTGAATCTTTTTGGACTCAAGATGGATGGCACGCACGATCTTCCTGATCCGTATCATCAATTCGGCCGAAGATGTTGATCCTGATGGCATAAAATAGATTTAACACGAACAAAAATACGCATTTATATTTATAAGACAATGATAAACAGTCAATAATAAAAAAAATATTCGTATATTTGTCGTGTACAAATCAAAAAAGCAAGATGAAAATTGATGTATTTACGCCTGCCAACGCAATGGATGCAGGTCAAAGAGAAGAAGTTAGTGCGTTTTTATATGAATACCTTGACCAGTTTGGCGACAAGAAGGAAGACATTCGCAAAGCAGTCGATTATTGCTTTCGCGATGGAACAAATCTGAAGGTAGATCATCCATATGGAGGCTATGTGGTCACAGGCAGGCTTGACGGACAGATGGTTGGGGCTGTGGTGGTGAATAAGACCGGAATGGATGGCTATATCCCCGAGAATATCCTTGTGTATATTGCCACCCATCGCGAGCAACGTGGTAAAGGCCTTGGACGAAAACTGATGAATGCCGCAATAGATGCCGCTGAAGGAAACATCGCCCTCCACGTTGAGCCGGAGAATCCTGCAGGCTTTTTATACGAGAAGCTGGGCTTTACCAGTAAGTATAAAGAGATGCGCCTGGTGAAATCCTGAGTGGCAAATACTCAAACAGACGTCAGAATAATGAAAGACCCTGAAGCGCTGATCCGGCTCCGCCAAAGGATACACCGTCATCCTGAGCTGAGTGGACAGGAGCAGGATACGGCAGCCTTTGTGGCAGGGTATCTGCAGAAATGCAATGCCCGGCAGGTGCTGACTGCTCTGGGCGGCTATAGCGTGGCCGGGGTTTTTGGGAAAGAGAAGCAAGGACCCCGTATACTGCTGAGGGCCGAACTGGATGCCCTGCCAATCCCGGAAACCGGGACGCTTTCCTATCGCTCGGAGAATGCAGGCATCGCACACCTGTGCGGGCACGATGGACATATAGCTATTCTGCTGGGGGTGGCGCGTCATCTGCAGCAACATCCCCCGGAGAAAGGCGAGGTGGTTTTGCTCTTCCAGGCAGCCGAAGAAACCGGGGAAGGTGCCCAACGCCTGCTCGAAGATCCAGGCTTTTCACGCATCCGCCCAGATGCTGCCTTTGCACTGCATAATCTACCCTCCTTTCCTGAGAATCAGGTGCTGCTAAGGCAAGAAACCTTTGCTTGTGCCTCTAAAGGACTTATTATTCGTCTTTCAGGGAAAACATCACACGCAGCCCATCCTGAAAGTGGGAATAGTCCTGATAAGGCAGTAGCCCGCATCATCGACCTTATATCAAATTTATCTGAAGAGGAAACATTTGAAGATTTTGTGCTGTGCACAATCATACACGCGCGCATTGGTGAGGTTGCTTTCGGAACTACACCTGGAGAAGCGAGTGTGATGATTACCCTCAGGGCAGCGCTTGAAAATGATATGCAAAGCCTCACGCGTATGCTGGAAAGCAAGGTAAAGCAAATAGCAAGCACGCATTCGCTTGCCTTTGATATTAGTTATACCGAAGTTTTTCCTGCCACGATCAATCATCCGGTTCTTACGGATTGGGTGGCAGAAGTTGCGCAAAAAATGAACAGAGAACTGAGCTGGATGCCAAAGCCTTTCCGCTGGTCTGAGGATTTCGGGCATTTCACGGCTTCATTCCCCTCTGTCCTATTCGGCATAGGATCAGGGGAAAACCATCCGGCCCTGCATAATCCGGATTATGATTTCAATGATGCCCTGATTACCCCGTCCGTAGCCTTATTTACTCAAATTCTTGACTTTAGCTTTGACAAACTGAAGCAACAAAGGCTTTAAACGCAGAATGGAATCCACTTCCCTGATAGAACTCAGCCAGTCGGCCCTGGATAATAACCTTGATTTTATCCGGATGAAAGTTAATCCCGCCAGCCGCATATCTGCTGTGGTTAAAGCCAATGCTTACGGTCACGGGATTGCCCAGATGGTACCAATGCTGGAGAAGAGCGGAGTGCATCACTTTTCTGTTTTCAGCCTTCAGGAAGCCAAAAGCGTAAAGGGTGTGGCCACCGACCCGGTTACCATTATGATTATGGGATGGTTGCACGATGAAGACATCCGCTATGCCATCACCCAGGGCTTTGAGTTCTTTATTTCCGATCTCGACCGGGCCCGCCAGGCCCTTTTGATCTCCAAAGAAACCGGTATTCCCGCCCGCGTCCATATCGAAGCAGAAACAGGGATGAACCGCACCGGTCTGCGCGCACGCGATCAGGCACGTTTGGTATCCTGGTTGCAACGGGAAGGGAATTACCTCCGGATATGCGGCTTCTGTACCCACCTGGCCGGAGCAGAAAATGTAGCCAACTTTGTCAGGATCAGAAAACAACGCCTGCATTTTCTTCGCTCATACCGCAGCCTTATTAAGAAGGGCATTCATCCGGCTTCACGCCATATGGCCTGTTCGGCAGCCCTCCTGAATTATCCGGATACACAGCTTGACCTGGTCAGGGTGGGCATTCTATTATATGGATATTGGCCCAGCCCTGAAACCTTTATCAGAAATGTCATTCAGAGCAAAGACCGCCGTGATCCGCTTCGCAGGGTGATACGGTGGCGCTCCAGGGTGATGACGGTCAAGAGGGTCAATACCGGCGAATACATCGGTTACGGCACCAATTATCTTGCCCGCGACGACCGCGACATCGCCATCATCCCTGTGGGTTATTCCGATGGGTTCAACCGCACCCTGAGCAATCACGGGCGGGTGCTGATCCACGGACAGGAAGCGCCCGTCATCGGACTGGTCAATATGAATATGCTGATTGCGGATGTTACCGCCATACCCGAAACCCGCCGGAACGATGAAGTGGTGCTGATCGGGAAGCAGAATGGTGCAGAGATCAGCGTGTCTTCCTTCAGCGAAATGAGTGACCGCCTCAATTATGAAGCCCTGGTCAGGCTCCCTGAACGCATTCAAAGGATCATCGTAAAATGAGATATTATGGCCTATCTTGAACTCAACCGAAAAAAGCTGCAGCACAATTATCGTTTTCTGGATAAGCTGTTTAAAAAACACAACATCCAGTGGGCCATCGTAGCCAAATTGCTATGCGGCGACAAGACATTTCTTAAAGAGGTGATCGCCCTGGATGCTGAGCAGATATGCGATTCGAGGGTTTCCAACCTGAAAGCCATCAAAAGCATCAAACCGGATGTGGAGACGATCTATATTAAACCGCCTGCCAGAAGGGCCATCCCCGCAGTGGTGAAGTATGCCGATATCAGTTTCAATACGGAAATTGAGACCATCCGGCATCTTTCCCTGGAAGCGAAGAAGCAGGGAAAAAACCACAAAATCATCATTATGATTGAGATGGGCGACCTGCGGGAAGGGGTAATGTGGGATCAGCTGCTGGATTTTTACGAAGAAGTATTTGAGATGCCCAATATTGAAGTGGTAGGCATAGGCACCAATCTGAACTGCCTGAACGGGGTGCTGCCCAACCAGGACAAGCTGATACAGCTCAGCTTGTACGAGCAACTCATCGAAGCCAAATTCAATAAGAATATTCCTTATGTATCAGGCGGATCATCGGTAACCATTCCTTTGATTTTCAAAAAGCTGATGCCCGTCGGAATTTCACATTTCAGAGTTGGGGAGACTTTGTTTTTCGGGAATGATATTTATGACAACAAACCTATTCCGCAGATGAAGTCGGATATCTTTCGGCTTTTTACAGAGATTATTGAGCTGCAGGATAAACCCCTCATACCAAGCGGGGAGCTGGGAACCAATCTGGAGGGGGAGACTTTCGAGATCAATGAGGATGATTACGGAAAGAGTACCTGCCGGGCGATCCTGGATTTGGGATTGCTCGACATCAAGCACGAGCATATGTTCCCGGTGGATGCAGCGATAGAATTTGCCGGGGCCAGTTCAGATATGATTGTGGTGGATCTGGGCACCAATCCCAGGGGCTATAAGGTGGGTGACCTGATCGAGTTCCGCTTGGATTATCTTGGCGTACTCACGATTATGAACTCGTTCTATATCGACAAGAAAGTAGTCTAAGGTGCTTCCCAGAAGCCATTTTCCGTTTGCGCGCCTTGTGTTTTTTTCCAGAGGATGTCTATGTGTGTGCGGTCTTCCCCCTGTATGGAAAAGCCTGCTGCTTTCAACACCTTCTGCCGGATAAGCCGGATATCTGCTTCTGTTGCCAGGATGCGTACTTTGTGGGTTTCCTGTCCCCTGTGAAACCAGATTTGGTATGCTTCAACCCCTTCCAGAATATTCTCCAGTGATGTAAAGGCATTGGATAATCCAAGCGACCCTTGCAGGTATTGATAATCCAGGCTGTCGGCCGGCATTCCGGGGGGCGGCCGGTGGAGCTGCGCTCCAAAGAGCCCCTGTATTCCTCCGGCCGCCTTCACACAGGCCTTTCTCCCGCTCTCATCACCACGGTAATTGATCAAAGAAATATAGTATTCATCCAGCACCATCTTAACCTGATAGGGATGGATCCACAAAGGGGCAGCCCAGCTCTCTCTGGAGATCCCCCCGCTTTTTAAAGAATAAATGCCCCGGGCCTTTGCCGCATCTTCCATTCGAAATATTTCCACTTTGACCTCTGTGCTGTCCATCTCTCCCTCCCAAACCCATAAAGCCTCAAACCCATATTCCAGCCATAGGTCGGCACCGCCGTTCATATATCCCCACAAAGCACTCTTTTCGAAATGCCGGGCCGGGCCGGAAACGAAGCCGCTGTTTTTCAGGCCTTCAGCAAAGGCGGGTGTTTGTGCAAACACAGTGGGGATACCCCCAAAGCAGCTCAGTAGAAAGAGAAAGCTTGCCAATCTCATTTTATCCCAGGCTAAGATTGATGCGCTCCAAACGATCCGGATCGGCGATGCCCAGCTTCAATTCTTCCGCCATCGTAAGGAACTTGCGATAACGCAAATCCGGGGCTTCCTGAAGGCCTTTCTCCACCCTGACATCCATCACGATCTCAAAACCCACCTGATCTACGGCCACCGGGTCAGTACCTACCAGGAGGGTGTTATAATCAATGATATACTGCGGGTTGGCAGAGGGGCCTCCCTCATAACACCCGCGGAGCCCATCCACGATATTCAGTACCACCTTATCGCGCAGGGGTGGAAAAGCACAAACTTCGGCGCAGGTGTCTGACCATAATTGCTTATGCAGTCGTCCGGTATTGGTAACACTGCCATAGGCCAGGTTTTTCAGGCAGAGGGTCACCGATTTTCCGGCATTCTTCAGGATAGGCAGATTGATGATCTTGTCCACCTCCTGTGTGACGATTTTGCTGAAATAGCTGTACTTCCCGCTGTTAACCATATAGGGCAGGGTGTAGGCATCATACTCTTCTTCCGCATCCGCCCAATAATACCAGTCTTTGTCGATGCGCGACTCACCATAAAGTTTTCCTTCCGAATCATACAGCGAGCCTGCTTCGTCCTGGGCCTCTGTGCCTGTTATCCGGATGTCGGGATAGGCATCCTGGGTATATCCCACCTCGTGCAATTGCATTTCGCGCCGGTCCCAGATGACCAGGTTTTTGCGCGGGATACCCGCTTCTTCCAGTTGCCGGATCACGGCCCGGGTAATTTCGTGGCTGGTGTACAGCATTTTGCCTGCCACCGGGTTCAGTTTCAGGCCAATAATTTCATCAGGCCCTACAAATTGCCGCCAGGCTTCCGGCAGGCTGGCAGCTCCGGTCAGGGATAGCATCGCTTTTGCCAGCATCTCATCTGCCAGGGTGGCATTTATTTTCCCTTCCTGTACTGCTTCAGGATGGGTCACTTTGACCACTTTTCCCGGGTATTTCCCCGGCATAGAAGCCGCATTGCGCGGATACTTTTCCGTATCGCGGATGTTGGTGGCTGGTTTTTCATTTTCTTCCGGAGTACGGATGTGTCCCATCCAGGGGGGAAGCACGGCTGCGCTTATCCCGCCCAGGGCGGCCATTCGGAAGAACCTGCGCCGGCTCTGGCGCAAGTTTTCTTGGTTCGATTCTTTTTTCATCGCGGTGAGCTTTGGGGTAAAGATAAAAAAATGCCTAAGGAGAAATGCAAGGCCGGATTTAAGCCGGAGGGAAACATTTCGGGACGGATCGCTTCCTTTGTCTAACTTTGTTTTATGCCTGAAAGGATGTTTCTGGAGATTGCTTTTGATGGGACAGCCTACCGCGGGTGGCAGGTGCAGAAAGACAAGCCCAGCGTAATGGGAGTGATGCAGAACTGCCTGTCCAGGATGGCCGGCAAACCGATACGGGTGCACGGCTGTTGCCGCACGGATGCCGGCGTCCACGCCCATCGTTACATTTTGCATCTTGAGGATGAAGGCAGCTTCAGCGACGACCTTGCCTTTCGGCTGAATGCAATGGTGCCGAAAGATATAAGGGTGCTTCAGCTTCACCACGGGCTGCCGTTCGGGGCGCACGCCAGAATGGACGCCCTCAGCCGTACCTATCGTTATTACATTCATTCTGATCCCAATCCCTTTCTTGATCCGTATTCTTTTTTTTTGCCTGGCCTGACATTGGATCGTGACCTGATGGATATCCTTGCATCACAGTTGATGCAGCTCAGCGATTTCTCCGGGCTCAGCCGCCGCAAAGGAGGCAGTGGGTCGGGGCATTGTCGATTAATGCGCTCAGCACTGCATTGGCGCATCGATGGACTGGGCTTTTTTTATGAGGTGCAGGCGGACCGCTTTTTGACAGGTATGGTGCGGAGGATAGTTGGGACGCTTTTGTTGGCCGGGAGCGGGAAGGTGGCGCTTGATGGTATTTTGGATGCTTTTCGGGAAGGGCGATCGCTTCCCCGGTCTGTTTCCGTTCCTGCCTGCGGCTTACATTTATGGGAAGTGGCCTATCCTTATCTGCAGCTTTCTTCGCCATCATCTCCCGACTGGGCTTTCTGGGAATAAGGAATAAGTCAGATCTCAGAATTCATAAGTCATAAGGAGGAGGGAGATAAGCGCGAGTGCGAGTTCGAGTGCGAGCTCGAGTGCGAATTCGGAAAAGACTGGAGCGCTTGTTTTGCCCCATCGGGGCGAAACCTGATTAGCAGTAGATGTTTGTTTCCATTAATGCGCTCCATCGGAGCGCGATCCGATTGATTATTGATTCAGCAGGTCAGAAGATCAGAAGGTCAGAAAACCAAAAGGTCAGCAGGTCAGAAAACCAAAAGGTCAGCAGGTCAGGAGATCAGAAGATCGGCAGATCAACAGATCAGAAGGTCAGAAGGCAAAAAGGTCAACCTTATTCAGGCATTGACAAACTGATCACTGAACACTGAACACTGATCACTGAACACTGATCACTGATCACTGATCACTGATCACTGATCACTGAACACCGATCACTGCCCCCTCAGCACCATCACCGTGCCTTGAAGGCGGGTGGTGCGGTAAGGCGGGAGGGTTGCGGTGAGGGAATAGAAGTATGTCCCGGAGGCAACCGGCTTTCCATCCACCGTTCCGTCCCAGAGCTTGTCGTGATTTGTTTCCAGAATCAATGCTCCCCAGCGATTGAAGATAAATAATTCGTATGCTGCGTTTTCCGGATTCTCGATCTGAAAGAAATCATTGATCCCATCTCCATTGGGGGTAAACACATTGGGAACAGTGAAAGGGATATCACATTCAATGACGGAAACATTGCACCAGCCTTCATACAGCGTCTTACGTGGATCAAGAATCTCAAGCTTGTATTGCACACTTTCAACAGGTTGTACCCAGATTTGAGAAGCACTGTCCAAGGGGGTGTGCTGAACAAGCCACAAATACGTTACGCCTTCCACGGGTAATCCACCCAGTTTCAATGAGTCACCCAGACAAATGGTGGTATCATTTCCCGCATCAGCAATGATATGATTGCAGTCTACCGGGATTACCTCTATGGTATCGCTTTGGCTGCGCCGGGTGTAGTCGGTCATATGGAGCACATAGCTGGTAGCTTGATCCCCAACTGTCAGAAAGCCCTGGGTAGAGATAATGGTGGTATCGGGTAATTGCTGCCAGCGGTAGGTGTAATTGCTTTTGTTATGGCAGCCAAGCTGTCCCGAATCCCCCTGACAAACAAATACCTCTTTCCGATCACATCCCAGGGGAATGGTATCGCAGTTCACCCAATGCGCGGTAACGGTATCCCGGCTTTCGTCAAACTTGAATTCCTTCACCAAAAGGGTATAGGTGGTGGTTTGGGTGGGGGCGAAGACCGGGCGGGCCTCCCGGGAGACCAGCACAGTATCGATATACCAATAGTAGCGATACTCCGGCAGGGCGTGTGTGCCCAATTGCACACTGTCGCCGGTACAGAAAAAGACATCCGGGCCGGCATTGGCGCTGTCCACCGGGGCATCACAAGGGTAGAGGGCGACGTCGTCGATGAAATAGTATGCATCGGTCAGCCCAGTGCTGTTTACAATGGCCTTAATACTGTCCAGGGGATCAAAGACGCCGAAGGTCATAAAGGCTTCGCTGCCATCGGCCACAAAGGAACCGGAAATCTGGGTCCATACATCGGTCTCGGTAATATATCCATAATGGGTAAACTGTGCTGAATCAAGGATGTAAGAAGGCAGGGGAGGGTAGTTCTGAACCGGTTTATCAGTGGTAAAAAGTACCTGGTATCGATCAACTGTTCTATGTGAATAAGGCGAAATGGCAATCCAGAAAGAAAGGCAATAGGTTTTGCCGGCAAGCAATGGTCCTGGTAGCCAACACCCAAAGTATTCACGGTAGGCCCCTGCTCCAAAAACGGAAGCCACGATGGCTGAATCAGTGCGGGGCGGGCGTATTTCTAATCTTTCAATCAATGTAGGATTAGTAGTGCAATAATGAACATACTCAACGGAAGAGTTAACCATTTCCCAATCCCGGCAACAATGCATTGCACTGTTAGCTTGGGGACAGCAATCACGTATTCCAAATGACGGATTCGGGAGGATATTCTGAGAAAAGACAGGCACGCCCAATGCAAGGAATAGTAGCATAAGGAGTGCCTGCCTGGCTGTGTTCATTTTGATAATGCCTTGAAATTACTGTATGATTATTTTCCCACTTGTCTGGTCGCCGGATCGCTCACTCACCCTCACCACATAAAGGCCCGGGCTTAAATGCGCAGGCAAGGGAACGCAGATCTCTCCCGCTTGTGTGGGGATGCTTCTATTTAGCAATTGCTTGCCAAAGCTGTCATACAAGGCAAACTCCAGTTGGCTATCCGTATCGTCTGAACCCCATTCAAAACAAATCTTTTCCCGTCCGGGGTTCGGGTAAAACTGCACTACAGCTGTGCGACCTTGTCTCTGGTCTGCCTCTGCACTTTGCGGCAATGGCACTTTATCCGGATCCAGACCCAACAGCACTCTGGCTGAGAAAACACCATCGCCCAGGGCATAAGGATTGCCATAAGCATAAACATTCAGGCTGTCGTTTTCAACTGAGCTGAAGGTGAACTGTTGCTTACACCAGGAATCAAGATAAATCCGGTTCACATTTTTACGCAAGGCATCGCGGCGGCTGGAGTCAGGCAGGGTCTCGTTCAGGTATGGGGTAGGTGCTTTTATCATTTTTCCGGGCGTGGGGTTAAGATGACCAAATATACGTATTTACTGGATATTGTAAAGACACCGAAAGGACGGTGTTGGTTTGCTGGGTATAGGAGAAGGTTCGTGAGACTGCACATCCGGGAGCCCAAGGGCGAACCGGATGGGCTCAGTCGAACAATCCCGATGAGCGAAGCGATATCGGGAAGAAGGAGAAGGA
>Ga0334890_1001730_pt1 | contig 27647 bp, 24 predicted proteins | sample GraSluR1_MG_3_FD_207220 | JGI IMG/M metagenome (GOLD analysis project Ga0334890, IMG submission 207220) | Sludge microbial communities from methane-producing bioreactor in Wageningen University, Netherlands - Granular Sludge_31_08-R1 | ecosystem: Engineered > Bioreactor > Anaerobic >... | reverse complement strand
TCGAACGGGGATTCGCCGGACACGCCGGCGGTCTGCTGGAGAATGCCGCTGGAGAGCAGGGAGTTCGCCACCACGCTGCCGAACGCTTCATCCGGGACGAAGAACGTCTGCCGCACCCGGTCAAAGACCGACTTGGCGCCCAGACCGGTGATGGGCGGCCAGTTGACGTGGACGGTCTCGATCCACGCGCCGGTTTCGTCCACTCGTCCGGCATACACCACGTCGGTCACGAAGCTGATGGAGGAGAAGAACGTGGCCCCGCTGTCCCGCTCCGTCTGCGCGAGGTTCATCCGGCAGACCAGCAGAGGTGTGCCGTCTTCGTGGGTTGCTGCGGTGCCGATGAAGGCCGGGTCGGGGAATTCCACGTCGTCGAAGGTCGTCAGCAGGGAGGTGGATTCTCCGGCGGGCAGCATGTAGGCCAGCGTGGAGTCCGGAAGCGCGATGGTGTACCCCTCCCCCGGGCCGCTGGTGATCGTGACGTCCTTGAGGAGGATCTGTGCGGACTCGGACTCCAGCACGGCCGCCACTCGATCTCGCAAGTCCTTCGCGGGCCATTGGATGCGGGCGGCCCAGCGTGGACGGCCGTCGCGACTCGGGGCGTACAGTGCCACGTCAATGGCCGTATCGGGCCAGCCCTCCGCGTGGCGGAACATCTGGATGGCCTCATCCACGTCAACATCCTTCGATGCGCGCCGACCGGCCTCCAGGAGGACGTTGCTGACGGTTTGCAGCAGAAACCCGGCGTTGGACCGGCGAGTCTCGTGGATCAGGTGTTGGAAGGACGGCAGGTGCAGCTCGAAACGGGGTTGCAGCTCGGGCGCGGGCGCTGGGGCCGGTGCGGAGGTGGCCGGGGCAGGCGCGACCGGCTCAGGCTCGGCCGGCTGTGTGGCGGGCGGCAGAGTGCTCTCGTCCGGCTCGGCTGGCTTATCGGTCGTTGGATGAAATGGCACCCACGCAGGACGGGGTTGCCCTGTGGCCAAGCTTTGGGCCAGACAGAAGCTGACGAGAGCGACGCATGGAACCAGCCGGTGAGCGAGCGAGGGTTGCCCGAGGGGCCTGGTCCGGGCCGATCGTGTGTTCGTCATCATGAACTAAAACCGCCTTCCGGGGTCCCGGGTTGCACGGTTCATCGCGAGCATCTGCATCCTTCCACCCAACCAGATACACCATGGGTTTCGGTCGGCCCAGGAGAATCCCGAGTGCGATTTGGAACGGGTCGACCAAATCCGACACGTGCGGGTGCCGGCATCCTGTGCCGGGTGCTGCATTCGCAGGTTTTCGTCCCCAGGGTGCGCCGCGCGGAAGCCGAGCTTCGCGACGGGCCCTGACCACCGCAACCTCATCATACGTGTTTTCGGTCAACAAGGGGTGTTTTTTCTTGTCAAAGAGGGTGCGGGTGTCTGGATGGGGAGGCGATGGCGGATGGTCAGCCGTGTCGGGCGATGTCGAATTCAATCCCTCTGCCAGTGCTGCAAAGCGGCAAGCGATTGTTCCAGCGCGGGCCGTCCGCCCGCGGGGAGGAACCGTTTGGGGGTGACTTCGAGGATGACGGTGCCGTCGAACCCCGTGTCGGCCAGGTCTGCCAGTTGGCGTTGCCAGGGGACGTTGCCGTGGATGAGCGGCTCATGGTCCTCTTCGTTCACGTCGTGGCAGTGGACGTGTGCGACCCGCGGGAGGAAGGCGGGCGGCGGGTCGAGCGGCCAGCCGAATCGCCGCGCATTCATGAAGGCGTGTCCCAGGTCCCAGCAGATACCGACGCCGGCGCTGCAGGCCACGTGGAGCAACTCGTCGTACTGTGCCCCGATCCTCTGCATGACGCCGCTTGCGTCGTGGATTTGCAGTTCCGCGACCACGCGGACGGCCGGTGCGTTACGGACGCACCAATCGGCGGCCCAGCGGAAGAACTCGATGGAACGATCCACGAGGTCGGCGCGACGGGCGTCGGCGCTGCCGCCGGCGGAATGGATGTTGATGATCGTGCGGCCCGCCTGCTGTGCGGCCGCGTCGGCGGCCCACTGGAGGAACCGTTCGTGCATCCGGCGGCAGGGATTCTCCGGGTCGTCGTGAAAGAGGCCGGGGTTGAATGGCGTGCCTTCCGTGTACGGATGCAGGGACAGCCGCAGTCCGGCCTCCACGCAGCGCCGGATGTGGGCGGCGAGGCGTGCGGCTTCCGTGTCCGGCTCCACCGGTGATTCCACCGCCCGGACGCCCCGGTCGCGCAGGAAGGCGCAGATCTCGGCTCCGCCAAACAGCCGGCGATAATCCGGGTGCTCGTCAAAGCCGATGTCCAGTTTGATTCCGACACGCATGTGGGTCCCTCCGGTCGCCGCCCCGCGGGCGCGGGGCCGTCCGTCCATCCGTGCCATTTCTCACGTGGCGGGGGCACGATCCGGCATTTTCGCTAGTATACGGGGACGGCCGGCCTGAGACGACCGTGCGGGTCACGGCGGGCGTCGGGCTTGTTCGGCCGGGGGACCGCCGCCCTCTGATGAGGTAGAATGACTGCGTGAGCGACGATCTTTCACGCATCCTGCGGGAGTGGCCCTGGGATCCGGAAAACAACGTCCGGCTCGTGACGTGCGAGGACGGACGCAAGCGGGTCCAGATCCGCGTCTGCGTCCACGGATATCACGGGATTCTCCAGTTCGACTGCGACGGCCGGCCGGACGGCATGCGACCGTACGGCCGCCCGTTTGCCCTCGACCACTTCGAATCGCTGGCGTCGGCAGACCCGGCGTTTCGGCTGGACCCGGCGCAGGCCCAGGAGTTGTTTGACGAGGGCACCATGGTGTACCAGCGGTACGTGGTGCTGTACCAGCTCGGTGATTATGGACGCGTGGTGGCGGACACGGAGCGGAACATGCGGCTGTTTCGGTTCGTGCATCGCGTGGCAGCGCGGGAGGAGGACCGCAACCATCTGGAGCGCTGGTGGCCGTACATTCTGCGGATGCACGGGGCGGCCCAGGCGATGTCGAAGCTGGCGGCGAGTGACTCGGAGGGCGCGTTGGCCTGCCTGGATCGTGCGATCGCGGCGGTGGAGTCGCTGGAGCACATGGACGACGAGACGTTTCAATACGAGCGCGGTCGGTCGATCACGGTGTTGACGGATTTGCGGCGGCAGATCGAGTCCCGCCGCCCGATGGGAGAGCTGGAGGTCCTGGAAGGCATGCTGCAGCGAGCCGTCCGGACGGAGAAGTACGAGCTGGCGGCCCGCCTGCGGGATCAGATTGATGAGCTGAAGCAAGGCGGCGGCCGGGGCCCTTCGGCCGGCGCCTGACACCCGCGGCGGGCCGTTCGGCCCCGGGCCGGATTGACCCTGTGCGCGGGGGGGGCTACTCTAGCCTGTTGTTGGCCTGGTACGCGGCGATCAGAGAGGCGATCCATGCATACACGCTGGAGTCGGGTCGGTTGGTGCGGGTTCCTGCTGGCGACGGTGGTCATGGCGGCGGGTTGCCGGGAGCGCACGCCAGCGGACCGATACCCGTCGAACCTCGGCACGGATGAGCGGCCGCTGCTGCCTACGCCCTTCGGGGCGTACCGAGGCCGGACGCCGGACGGCTCGGCGAAAATCGTGGCCTACGAGCCGGGGGCGCCCGCGGATGCCTGGGAAGAGGATTCGGCGGCGGAAGCGCCGGTCGATCCGCCGCCTTCGTCGGAGGAGGCGGAACCGGGCGAAATGGAGCCGCCGCAGGTTACGGATGTGGCAGGCGCAGCGCCGTCGGCAGAGGACGAAGCGGCCATCCGAGAGCTTTGTCAGGCGGTTACGGACGGGGGACCGGGGCAGTTGGATCGTTTCGTGGTGTCCGACCAGCAAGCACGGGTGCGAACCATTATCGGACCGATGCAGGATCTGGTGGACGCGTTGGAGGAGATCAGCAACCTCGCGGATTCCGCTCCCCAATCGGCGGCGGTGGCGAAGGCGGTGCAGGAGCGCATTGTGGGCGGTTTCGTCGGATCGGCGGAATCGGTGACCGACATTCGCATGTTGGACGCGGACCGGGCGACGGCCAAGCGCGGCGGGCAAGACGTCTTCTTCGAGCGGGCGGGGGATCGGTGGCTGGTGCGGGTCCCGGATCTGCCGGAAGAGGACAAGACGACGGAGTTCGCCAACGCCCTGCGGGACCTGGTTGATGCATTCGAAGGTGTGGCCGACGGCCTCGACAGTGGTGATCTGGCGGACGCGGCGGCGGTGGAGCGGATGACCGCTGCGGCACAGCAATTCGCCATGCAAATGATGGGCGCGAACCCGTAGGGCCGTTCTTCCGGGCCGCGGACCCGTGTCCGGATGCGGCGGGACATTTCGGATCGTGCGTGGAATGACTTCTGACCCGTTGCCGGCGCACAGTCTGGCGGAAGCGTACATGTACCTGATGGCCACGCCCTGCCCGAATTGCGGGAAGGGCCCGCTGCACGGGGACGACGCGCGGCCTACGCCGGAGACGAACCGGGTCCTCCTGACCGTTCCCACCCAGTGCGGCGCGTGCAGCCACTGGCAGGATTTCGTCTTCTCCGTGGAAGGGGACCTGCTGAGCGTGCAGGCCCAGCAGGCGGCCGGCATCGGGGTGCGCGTGAACGCTTCGCATCATGCCTCGCGGATCATTGACGTGGCCCAGTGGATCCTGCTGTTCCGGATGATCAGCGAGGCGGCCGCACGCGTGGAGGACAAGCAGGACACGCGGCTTCTAGGCTATGAGGCGGCGCAATGCCTGGAAGAAGCGCTCAAGTTTTACGGGGCGGACAACGATCTTCCCCCGGACAGGGCGTTGTTTCACGAATCGTCCCGACAGCGCCGACGCGATTATCCCCAGGAGTTCTCGCGCGAGCGGCTGATCGAATTGAGGGCCAAGCTGCCCACCCTGGAAGTCATGGAAGCCAGTCGGTTCGTCTCCCGCAAAGAGAAGAAACGATGGTGGGCGCCATGGCGATGATCTCCCGGCGTGGAATCGCACGCGGCGCCGGGACGGCACTGGTCTTCGCGGTGTTCGCCTCCGGCCCGGCCCGTGCCGAGGAGCTTGACCCGGCACTGCTCCGCCTGATGCGCGAAGTCACCGCGGTCGGGCAGCACCTGGAGCGCCTTGCCGACCCCGACGACGTTCTCGACTCTCTGCACTTCGGCTGGTCGGACGAGCCGTACGGCCGGGCCACGTTGGCCTGTGCAGCCAAGACCGTGCGGGTCCTGGAGCGAGAGATATCGCTTCGCCGCGCGGGGGGCGCCGCCCTGCGTGATGCGCAGGTCCGTGAAGTGCTGGACTGGCTGCGGGCGGCGCCGGCCCGGGCGCAGAACGGCCCGCGTCGCAGCGGGTTCCTCCCGCATCGGCAGGAAGTACGCCTGGACGCGACCTCGTCCGGCCCGGCGCCGGCGTTGTTCGGGTTCGTGGATCGGTCCACGATGACCCGGCTGGATGACTGGTACGCGGATGCCGATCTGCTGGCCGCCTGTGGGTTCAAAGTGATTGCGCGGGCGGATCGGCCGTATCTGTCGGCGGAGGCGTGGCGGTCGCTGGCTGACCGTGCAAAGGCGTTGCGGCTGGTTGTGGTTCGCGTCGGCGACGCGGACGAGCCCGAGAACCAGAGTTCCGCCTCGGCGGATGTTCGCTGCCTGCGGCCGTGCACGCTGCGCGAGTGGTTGAGTGGGGAGGGCCGGACCGCAGAGAGCGTGCTGATCGACCCGCCGCACGGCGAAACATGGGGGGAGTCGCTCGCCCGGCGCGGCCTGTATCGCGGTGCAACCGGTGGGCGCGGTCCGTGGGTCAGCGGATGGGCCGTGCCGGAGGCGCGGTCCAACGCGTCGGCTGCAGCCGAGCAGGTTCGGGCGGCGATGTGGGTACACGCCCTGGACGGGCAGCGGTTGGGTTTGCTGGAAGGCTGGCGCGATCTGCGCGACGGGTCGGTCAGCCCGTACGCAAGCCTGGCGGCGGCGCCGGCCGTGGTGGAGGCCGTCGCCCATACGGCGCTGGACCTGCTGTACTTTGATCCGATCGTCCGTGCGTTCTCCGCAGAGTGCCCGCTTGCGCTGGTCGTCGATGAGGACGTGCCGGACTCGGCCGATCCGAACCGCTGGTCGCCGACATTCGGGCGATTGGCGCAAGAGCTCTTTGACGCGAACGTGCGGTTTGACGTGCTGCCGCGCACGGCGCCCCCGGAGCGAACGGCGCGGTACGCGCTGGCCTGCGAAGTGGCGCTGCCGGCGGATGGGGCGCCTCGCCTGGAAAGGGTCCTTCGTTTCGGCCGGGCGCAGGCCGAGCCGCTGCTCGAGCAGGAGTCGGTGGCCGAGTGTCTGGGACGGCTTACGGCCGGCCTGCCGGATCCGCCGCCGGTGCGCCTGACGGGTCCCAGCGAGGGCGTCTTCTGCCGATCCGGGCGATCGGCGGACGGCCCGGTCTGGGTGGCCCTGGTGAACGCGAAGCCCCAGGCTCGCCGGGTCAGCCTTGTGGCATCGGGCGGTGTGCGGATGCAGGAGGCCGTGGACTACATTGACGGGTCGACGGTGAAAGACCTCGCGAACGGCGTAGACGTGGCCGCGTGGCAGGTGCGGCTGCTGGCGTTGAGGCCGTAGTACGGGCCTGCGGCGCTGGGGCGGGGCTCTGCGGTCGTTCCATTCCGCGCTGGGGCGTTCGGGGGAGCATTACCGTCCTCTGTGATGGGGCGCGGATTGACCGGTTGGGCGGGGTAACCTACACTGCTTCCTGGAACAGACAACCTCCTGGCTTGTGAGTTTTGATTTGCCCGCAGTGACGCTAGCGGAACTTTCCGGTTTTCTTCGTGACAAGGGCCTTTCGAACCGTGTCGAAGGCGACCACGCGACGAGCGTCCGCGCCGTCAACACGCTGGATGACGCCGGTCCCGGCGAGCTGACGTTTCTGACCAACCCGAAATACCGGGACATGGCGTCCAAGACCCGGGCGTCGGCCATGATTGTCGGCCCGGAAATGGCGGGCCCCGGCGCGGTGCCGACGCTGGTGTGCGACGACGCCTATGCCGCCCTGACGCTGTCGATCGTGCGCATCCACGGCTATCGCGTGCATCCGCAGTGGGGGACCAGTCCGAAGGCGGTGGTGGCGGACGGCGCCCACATCGGCGAAAACGCCAACATCGGGCCGGGCGCGATGATCGGCGCGGACGCGGTGATCGGCGACAACGCGACGATCTATCCGGGCTGCTACGTGGCGGACCGCGCGGTCCTCGGCCGCGACGTGGTGCTTTATCCGAACGTGGTCATCTACGATGGGTGCCGGCTGGGCGATCGTGTGACCATTCACGCCGGCTCGGTCATCGGCGAAGACGGCCTGGGATACGCCCCCCTGAACGGCAAGTGGGCGAAGATTCCCCAGGTGGGCATCGTCGAGATCGACAACGACGTCGAAATCGGCGCCGCCTGCACCATCGACCGCGCCACGGTGGGGGTGACCCGCATCGGGTCCGGCACGAAGTTCAGCAACCTGATTGCCATCGGGCACGGCAGCAAGATCGGCGAAGACTGCATGTTTGTGGCGCAGGTGGGGCTGGCGGGCTCGGTGACGGTGGGACGGCACGTGACCATCGCCGGGCAGGCGGGCGTGGTGGGGCATATCCACATTGGTGACAACGCGCGGATCGGGGCCAAGGCCGGGGTGACGGTCTCCGTGCCGCCCGGGCAGGAAGTGCTTGGTGCGCCCGCCCGGCCTATCCAGGAAACGCGGCGGGTGCTGGCGCTGATGGGTCGCCTGCCGGAAATGCGCGAGCGGCTTCGCGAGCTGGAGGCCGAGGTGCAGCGGCTGCGCGAGCGGTTGGACAGCGGCGAGTAGCCGCCGCCGTGACACGCTCCGGCGGCAGGTCAGGGCCCGGATGATTTCAGAACCATGTCGGCAGATCGTCCCACGATCGCAGTGATAGCCGGGGCCACGCGGTTTCCCGTGATGGTGGCCGAGCGGGCGCGCGAGGCGGGCTGTCGCGTGGTGGTGGCCGGCCTGCGGGGCCTGGCCGATCCGGCCCTGCGGGACCGGGCGGACGTGTTCCGCTGGGTGGGCGTGGTACGGATCGGCGGGTGGGTCCGGTTTCTGCGGCGGCAGGGCGTGCAGCGGGCGATCCTGGCGGGCTCGGTGCGTAAGTCGGACATGTACGGACGGTTCCGGCTGATCCGGTATTGGCCGGACTGGACGGCCATTCGCCTCTGGTTCTTCCGGGCGGCCGACAAGCGGAACGACACGTTGCTGTGTGCGCTGGCGGATCATCTTCAGTCGAAAGGCATCACCTTGGAAAACAGCGTGCAGTTCAACGCGGCGGACATGATGCCCGAGGGCGTGCTGACCTCCGCTCGGCCCACCGCGGCGCAAGAGAGCGACATCGAGTTCGGCTGGGGGATCGCCAAGGAGATGGGGCGGCTGGACGTGGGGCAGTCCATTGCGGTGAAGGAGCGGGAGGTCATCGCGGTGGAGGCGATCGAGGGGACGGACCGCATGATCGAGCGGGCGGGGGAGCTTTGCAGGCACGGCGGCTGGACGCTGATCAAGGTGGCCAAGCCGAACCAGGACATGCGGTTTGACGTGCCGACCGTCGGCCCGGACACCGTGGAGAACCTGAAGCGCAACGGCGGGCGGGTGCTCGTGGTGGAGGCCGGCCGGACGTTTGTCGTGGACCGCGACAAGATGGTCGCGGCCGCGGAGCGCCTGGGCGTGGTGATCGTGGGACGGCAGGAAACGCAGGGGCAGGCACGCAGGCATCCCGGCGCGCCGGGACACGCAGGCACGAAGGTTTGAGCCGCGGGGAGGGCGGCACGTCGTCCTGGGCTGTTGTTCACCTGGGATCGGCCGTGGGCCGGAGTGAGGACGGTGCGGCCTCTGGTGTGGGACCGGCTTTCTCTTTGTGGGACCGGCTTTCCAGCCGGTCTGGTCTTCCTTTCCTTCCAGTTTCCAGTCTCGCGTTTCCAGTTCTCCAGTGTTTGTGGGACCGGCTTTCTCGCCATCCCGGCGCGCCGGGACCTGAGGAGACCAGCCGGTCCGGTCAATTGCGCTTCAGAGTTTCCTGCGCGCGGCGTCTGCTCCGGTGACATCCTCCGCCCCCGTTCGGGGCGGGAGTTGGGAAAGCTGGTCTCGTCCCACGGGTTCCGCTGCGATCTGCATCGTAGCTCCACCCGTGGCGATCTGCCTCGACCCCGCCGGGGTCGGATGCTCCACGCCGAGGAGTGTCTGGCCCGTCCACGGGCCTTGGCCGCCGCAATTGCGTAGGGTCCGCCTCGCGGACCACCGGTTCCAGTATCAAGTCTCCAGCGTCTTGCCCCCAGTCGGCGGCTCCTTTCGCCTCCACCCGCCCCGGGAAGCAAACCCCACCTGCTGCGCCACACACCAGACTTGGGGCCTCCTCTCCTCGAACTCCATTCGCCCGCTCACAACAATCGCAATACCAGAGATGTTCCGTTTTGCACCCTCCCGTTCAGTCCCCTCTCATCACCGCCTGCTTCCAACGACGCCCCACGCGTTCGCTCTTGCCCGTCAGGGTGTGAATGGTTACGGTTCAACCATGCGCCCTCTTGTTTCCGTGCTGTGGCTCATCGTCGGCATCGGTATCGCGTTGGGTGCCTTGATAGCGGGGTTTGTGATTGTGATAGTCGCGATGGTCCCGTTCCGGACTGCCTTTGGAGTCCCGCTGCCTGGTATTGATTTCCAGATTCTCCTTGCCTTGATGTTCGGCGGCTCGCCAACTGCTCTGCTGGCGATGTGGCTTCTGGTGAGATACCGCTTTCCATGTTTCCCCGATCACTCGCAATGAGGCGTTCTTGCCACGCCGTTTGACCGATTGGCCGCCGAGCCCGGCAATGCTTCTCTGGATGCATGGATGATCGGACATACCACTGATGACATTTCTGACGTACAATCGATTACAAGGCTTGCCGAGTCTCTCGCTACACTCTTCCCCAAGGCGGAAGCCGTCGCTGTGTGGGATGAACCGGGGGTCATGAAGACGAAGAGACTCGCTCTTCGTGATTTCAGCGAATGTGAGCTGGCGCGTGTCTATTCACTCGGAAGCTTCAACCTGCGCGATGAGGCATCTCAGCAGTATGAGGCAGGTCTCATCTGGAACAGGGTCCGCAAGACGGAACGGATCCGCTTTCTGGAAAAAGAAGGGTTCCAGCAGAATCGCGTCTGGCTTAGGATCAGGCGCGATGCACTAAATGACTGCGCTTTCCGTGAATCCTATGTTCAGTTCTGCCGCGACCAGGCGAACTTGTTCAACGTCACATATCTGTACAGTTTTGATTCGGTGAAAGCAGATGCATGGTTCTCCTCGCTGCGGGGCTTAGGCGCGGGCCTCCGGGACGTCTACTGGATCAATGTATTCGGCAGTCCTTACATCAATATGATGGGACGAGATCGCCTGCTTGACTGCCCGGCCTTCGAAGTGGCAGCTCTGCCCAACGGACACGTTGTCATTCGGGCGACAGAGATATTCTGTGACCCTGATTCACCTCCGCTCCGCGATGTTCGGGTACAGATTCGCGACCACCTGGGTCAGCGGTTTTTCGTGAAGCGCCCAACCAAACCCCAATGGCGCATTGGAGGCACCAACCGCTTGCCTTTTACAGCATTCCTTCAGTCATGGGTGAGTTGGTGGTGCAACATAGATGCGGAGGTCCGTCCCAAGTTTGACTGGTCAGCCATTCTCCTGGAAGAGATAGATGGCAAGAGCTAAGTCAGACATCACAAGCATTGGCGAAGAGGGGAATTGAACTCTGCTCAAGCGAATTCTCCGTCGAGCAGATTCGACAAGATTTAACGAGCTGCCACACCACAGGGCAATGGGCAAGAACTGCGAGAGAGGCCCATTCGCCTATGACGCACGTCAACAAACTCGGCCCAGCTGGAATCCAGGCCCTCGAGGCGGCCCCTGCACCACGGGACGGGCAAAACGGGACATCTGATATTGCGATTATGCGTGCCAAACGGGACATCCGTGTGCCGGCCAAGGCCGGTGAGGGGTTGTGGATGCAAGAGGCCGCCGCGAGGCGGGTTGGGGCGCGCTACGCGGGGCATGGGAGGAGGATTGGAAAGCCGGCTGATGGGGGATTGTTGAGAGAAGAAAAGGAGGGAGCGCCCACCCCCAACCTGAAGGCGGCGGCACTGGCCGGCCGGCTGGAAGCCGGCCACGGAGGACGGATGGGATCCAGAGCGATGAGAAAGGATGTTGAGGCGGGACTGGCGTTGGCGGCAGGACGGCAGCGGCGTTCGGATGTGCCGCGAAACGGCAAGCCACTGACACGTGTGTGGAAGGGGGGAGGGGCACTGCTCAAGAGCAGTGGCACAGATTCATCCGGTCCTTTCAGGACCGGGAGGTTGGGGTGGGGCGGCGCGGACCCGCGGTTGAAACGGCGGGCTGGTCTCGGGCGGGCCTACGGCCCTGAAGGGAGGATGGGGCGGAGGGCGGAGATTCATCCGATCCGTGCAGGACGAACGGGGGGATATTGGGAAGCCGGCGTCGAGGCGGGGAGGCGGTCGGCGAAAGAACGGCAGTCGGGTTCGGATGTGCCGCGAAGCGGCAAGCCACGGACACGCGGGTGGAAGGGAGGATGGGCACTGGTCAAGAAGCAGCGGCACCGGGGGGACGGGCACTGCTGAAGAGCAGTGGCACAGGGGGACGGCCACTGCTGGCGAGGCACAGGAGAGACCGGCTGGAAAGCCGGTCCCACACAAGAAGCCAGTCCCTTCCGGATCGGTGGCACGGGGTTCCGTTCTCAGGGGGCGGGTTGGGTGGTTGGGGGCTGGACTTTCGGGGGCGCTTCGGGGATGGCGGTTTGGAGGGCGAGGATGGCGTAGGCGGTGACGAGGTTGGGGTTGCCTTCGTACCAGCGGTCGGCCGGGTTGACCCAGCTTCCGTCGTCGCGCTGGCGGGCGATCAACGCGCGGCAGAGGTCCTCACGCCAGCGATGCGGCCGGCCGCCGGCGTCAACGATGGTCTCTTCGCCCCAGGCCAGCAGGGCGCGGGCGAAGACGTGGTAGTAGTAATACAAGCCCTCCGTCGAGCCGGTGTCGGATAGATTCGGATTGCACTCCAGCGTGTAGTTGCGGCGAATCCAGTCAAACGCGGCCTGGACGCGAGGGTCCTTCCGGTCGACCGCGGCATACAGCATGCTCTTGAAGCCGGCGTACGTCATGGAGCCGTACGAGCGCAGTTGCGGCTTGCCGTCGACGACAATCGTGCCGGCTTTGCTTTCGCCGTCGTTGGCGCACGTGTAGATGAACCCGCCGTCGCGGGCCTGGGCGGCAAAGGGCTGGTCGTTGCTGCCGCTGTGCATCTGGCAGCGCTGCACGAAGACCAGGGCCTTCTGGTACGCGGGATGGCTCGCGGGCAGGCCGCTTTGGTGCAGGGCCTCCAGCATCAACTGCGTGTTGGACAGGTCCGGCCGCTTGCTCTGGCCGTAGCCGGCGCCGCCGTACCAGGTGTGGGAGCGGTCGTACGATTCCTCTTCATCCCATTGCAGGCGTGTGAGGAACTCCTGGGCCTTCCGGATGAGCGGTTCCAGGGCCGGGTCCCGGGCGGCGGACAGGGCCATGAGGGCGACGGAGGTGTAGTAGTTCCGCAGGTCGATGCCGTCGACGTAGATGCCGCCGTCGTCGCGGGCGGATCGCGTGATAAAGGTGAGGGCCCGCTTGCAGATCGGGTGCTGGGGGCCGTAGTCCGGATGCTGCAGGAAGCCCTGGACGGCCAGGGCGGTGATGGCCGGATCGGTCTGGCCGAAGCTCTCCCATCCGCCGTCGGGCTGCTGGGTGGCGGCGAGGAATTTCAGTCCGCGGTCGACGGCCTTCCGGGCGTCGGCCAGCACGTCTTGATTTGCGTCGGGTTTCGGTTCAGCGGCCAGTGTCTGCGAGGCTGCGGCGGCCAGAATGGTCGCCAGTACGAAAACGGAACGGCGTAACGCGAGAATCGTGTGGGATTGCATGACAGCTTCGTCTCCCGTTCATGTCCGCGGCCGGATGCCGGCTCGTTGCGTGCCTTCCTACCGTTCTGCGATGCGCAGGTCAACCGGGCTCTGCGGGCACGGGGATGATCCGCAGTCGGACGGGGGTTTCGGGCGGCGGCAGCATCGGCGTGTTGACTTCCAGGCCGACGGGGCCCCGATAGGGGTTGCCCACGTCGCGGGTGATGTTGAGCAGAGCCGTTGCGTCGTACCAGAGTGCGATGAGGGAGCGCTCCACGTCGGCGATGAAATATTCGGGGCTGTCGGGCTGGTCGCGGTGGAAGAACGACCCGGTGAACACCCAGCGGAGCGGGTCGGGCGATTGGCCGGTGCGGCGGTCGATGAGGAACCGCTCGATGGGGGCGGCTTCGGCGGGTGAGCCGATGGATACTTCGAGTCGGACGAGGGTGCCGGGCTCGGCGGGCGCGGTGGCGGGAGGGGCGTCACCTCGCGCGTGCGGGCCGACGTCGCCCGGCCGGCAACCGGCCAGCAGCAGGGCGGTGTGGAGGTGGGACGGCCGGCAGGGCAGGACGAGCAGGCTCTCGTAGGTTTTGCCGCCCTCTGCGACGGCGGCATATTCGAGGATTCCGCGGCGGAGGCAGACGTGGGCGTCCACTTCGAGGGTCCCGGCGGCCGGATCGAACACGACATGTGGAAAGAGCGTGATGCGGGTGTCCGCCGGCGCGGCGTGGCTTTCGTCAATGGTTGGCGCCGGCGGGGCGATGGTCGGCGCACAGGCCGGCGTGGCGCCGGCGACGATCGCGCAGAGCAGGCCGATGGCTTTCCGGCGGCGGGTCGACAAATTCCAACAATCGCGAGCCTCGCCGGGGTATTCTCGCGGCCGTGAGGGGATACAATGAGCGGCGTTGGTCCGTCGTTGGAGCCAGCTAATCACCCGTCGCCCGGCACAACCTGCCGGCGCAGAGAAAAGGGGGGCTGTCATGGGCCTGTGGGATAAGATCAAGGGCGAACTGATAGACATCATCCAGTGGCTCGACCCCACGCATGACACGATGGTGTACCGATTCGAGCGGTACAACAACGAGATCAAGTATGGGGCGAAACTGGTCGTGCGGGAAGGGCAGGCGGCGGCGTTTGTCGAGGAAGGCAAGCTGGCCGACGTGTTCAGCCCCGGCACGTACACGCTGGAAACGGCCAACATGCCGATCCTGGCCACGCTGAAGGGGTGGAAGTACGGCTTCGAGAGCCCGTTCAAGGCGGAGGTCTACTTCGTCAGCACCCGGCAGTTCACGGACCTGAAGTGGGGCACGAAGAACCCGATCATGCGGCGGGATGCGGAGTTCGGGCCGTTGCGGCTGCGGGCGTTCGGGACGTATTCGATCCGCGTGGTCGATCCCGGCGCGTTTCTGAAGGAGATCGTGGGCACGGGCGGTCACTTCACCACGGACGACATCACCGGGCAGTTGCGGAACCTGATTGTCGCCCGTTTCGCGGACATTCTGGGTGAGAGCAATATTCCCGTGCTGGACCTGGCCGCCAACTACGACGAGCTGGGCCGGTTCATCATCAACCGGATCGGTGCGGAGTTCCGGTCGTACGGGCTCGAGATCACCACGATGCTGGTGGAGAACATCTCGCTGCCGCCGGCGGTTGAGGAGGCGTTGGACAAGCGGACCAGCATGGGCGTGGTGGGCGACCTGGGCAAGTACATGCAGTACCAGGCCGCCGAGGCGATGCGCGACGCCGCGAACGCGCCCGGCGGCACGGCCGGTGCGGGCATGGGCATGGGCATGGGCTTTGCCATGGCGCAGCAGATGGGCCAGGCGATGGCGCCGGGCGGCTCGGCCACGTCGGGTCCGCCGCCGCTGCCGACGCAGGGCATCGCGTACTTCGCGGCCATCCAGAACCAGCAGGCCGGTCCGTTTGATCGTGCCGTTCTGCAGCAGAAGGTGCAGGCCGGTGAGATCACGAAGGACACGCTGGTCTGGACGCAGGGCATGGCAAGCTGGACGCCGGCCGGTCAGGTGGCGGCGTTGCAGGATATCTTTGGCGCGGTGCCGCCTCCGTTGCCGCCGCAATGATTCGACGGCGCAGAGGATGGAGTGCTTGTGGTTCGTGGGCGTGCCGCGGGTGTATTGTGCATCGCCCTTGTTTTCGGCGGCGTTTCTTCGTGAGGGGTGATCGGCGTTGACGGATTCGTGGGACAGCCGGCCGGAGCCGGACGACGAAGGAGCGGAGGAGACGCCGGGTGAGGGGCGGCGGTTTCCCTGCGGCCAGTGCGGGGCGAAGCTGGTCTTTGAGCCGGGCACGACGGCCCTGGTCTGCAAGTACTGCGGGTTCGAGAATCCCATCAGCGAGTCCGGCATCGTCATTCGAGAGCTGGACTACCACGAGCATCTGGCCCGGCTGGCGGACGGCGAGGTTTTGCAGGAGACGCCGACCGTCAAGTGTACGGCCTGTGCGGCGGAAGTGGACCGGCCGGAGCACGTCACGGCGTTTGCGTGTCCGTTTTGCGGTTCGGACATCGTGGGGGCGGCGTTTTCGCGCAAGCGGATCCGGCCGAAATCGCTGCTGCCGTTCCGGGTGACGCGGAGCGAGGCGCGGTCGGGCGTGCTGGGGTGGATCCGGAGCCGGTGGTTTGCGCCGAATGCGCTCAAGAAGTTTGCGCGGATGGACAGCCGGCTGAACGGCATGTACCTGCCGTACTGGACGTATGACTGCAACACCACGAGCCACTACGTCGGGCAGCGAGGGGACTATTACTGGGTGACGGAGACATATACCACGCGTTCCGGAGGGCGAACCGTCACCAAGACGCGGCGGGTGCGCAAGATTCGCTGGCGCCACGCATCGGGGACGGTGTGGAACACGTTTGATGACGTGCTGGTGGTGGCCAGCCACTCGCTTCCTACGAAACACGTGGTGGAGCTGGAGCCGTGGGACCTGGAGGACCTCGCGCCGTACGGTGACGAGTATCTCAGCGGCTTTCTGGCGGAGAGCTACCAGGTGGACCTGGAGCAGGGATTTGAGGTGGCCAAGGGCATCATGCAGTCCGGGATCGAGCGCAGCATTCGCCGCGACATCGGCGGGGACGAGCAGCGGATCTTCTCGATCGAGACCGCGTATGACGATATCACATTCAAGCACCTGCTGCTGCCGGTGTGGATCACGGCGTACCGGTTTCGGGAGCGGGCATATCAGGTGCTCGTGAACGGCCGAACGGGGGAGGTGCAGGGCGATCGGCCGTGGAGCTGGATCAAGATCACGCTGTTCGTGCTGTTCCTGCTGGGCGTGGTCGGCGCTACCCTGCTGCTGCTCGACAAGGGCGGCGTGTTCGAGCAGATCGGCCAGGTGGGTCGGATGGGGATGAGCCTTGCCGGCGTCGGCGGTCATGCGTGGGACGGCGTCCTGGCGTCGGTGTAGCTCGATCTGGAGACGGGGTTGGGTGAGCGCCGTCGGTTTCCGTGGAGGAGGCCTGTCGTGAACTGTCGATCCTGTGGAGCGGCCATGAAGTTCCTCGACGGGCGCGGCTACTTCGTCTGCGAGTACTGCACTGCGTTCCATTTTCCGGACGAAAGCGAGGCGTCTTTCGAGGGAGTGAAGCGGCTGGAGGAGGAGAGCGACCTGGCGTGTCCGGTTTGCCACGTGCCGCTGGTCCAGGCGGCGCTGGAGGGCAACCGGGTGCTTCACTGCGAGAAATGCCGCGGAATTCTGGTGAGCAATCCGTCTTTCGCGGACATTGTGCGCATTCGTCGCGCCCGGCACGAGGGCCCGGTGGATCGGCCGCTCCCGCTGGATCGGGACGCGCTGAAGCGTCGGATCGGCTGCCCCGTCTGCGACGGCCTGATGGACGTGCATCCGTACTACGGCCCGGGAAACGCGGTGATTGACACCTGTGCCCGGTGCGGCCTGATCTGGCTGGATCACGGCGAACTGGGGGTCATCGAGCGGGCCCCGGGGACTCGTCCCCGGCCGGTGTAGTGGATGAAATGACGGACGTCCGGCCGGGAAAAATGCCTTGGGTCGGGAGGCCGTCGGCGATATAATGGCGTGGCAGAGGGGTGCCGGCCACCGGCCGGTAGTCCTCGAGTCCACCGGCCCGAAGGCGGCAGCCCTGTCCTTCCTGCCTGCGACTGGGATGGTTCATGGCGAGGTTTTTTTTGCGTTGATGCGGACAAGAGCCGGAATCGTGGGCGAGTGTGCCTGCGCGGGCCGGCGACGCGGTCCGATAACGACATTGGTCGTGGAGCGGGAACATGAGTAACGGCGGTGTGCGAGCGGGTCTGGCGGGTCTGATCCTGCTGACTTTGGCGATGCCTGTGGCGGCGGATACGTGGCCGACGTATTCCAGTCTGGGGCCGGACCTGCTGGCTTATGAGACGGCGTACCCGACGCTGGCCAAGCGGTACGACCTGGGGTTGAGCGTCCAGGGCCGGCACATATGGGCCCTTCGCATTTCGGACAACGTGGGTGTGGAAGAGGACGAGCCGGAGGTGCGGTACATCTCCACCATGCACGGCAACGAGATCACGGGCGTGAAGATGTGCATGAACTTCATCGACTACCTGCTGACGAACTACGGCACGGACCCGCGGGTGACGAACATCGTCGACGAGCTGGACCTGTGGATCGTGCCGCTGATGAACCCGGACGGGTATGACCGGACATACCGAACGCGGGAAAACGCGAATGGGATCGACCTGAACCGGAACTTCCCGGAGGGTACGTACGGCGATCCCAACACGCCGACGGGTCGGGCCATCGAAGTCCAGAACATCATGAACTGGTGCTTTGGCCGGTCGTTCGTGTTGGCAGCGAATTTTCACGGTGGCGCCCTGGTGGTGAACTACCCGTTTGACAACGATAGCCTGGGGTCGGTCTTTTCCCCGACGCCGGACGAGGACCTGTTCGTGTACATCAGCGAGCAGTACTCGTATTACAACCCGCCGATGTGGGGCAGCAGCACCTTCTACCACGGCATTACGAACGGGGCGGACTGGTATTCGATCGACGGCGGGATGCAGGACTGGAGCTACCGCTACATGGGCTGCAACGAGGTGACGCTCGAGATCGGCACGAAGGAGCCTTCCGCGTCCACCATCCCGACGTACTGGGCGGAGAATCGCGATTCAATGCTGGCCTACGTCGAGACGGCGCTGCTCGGCGTGCGGGGCATCGTGACGGATTCGATGACGGGATTGCCCCTGAGCGCTACCGTCCGGGTGGTCGGGCGCGACCATCCCATCTATACGGACCCGGTGGTGGGGAACTATCATCGGATGCTGCTGCCGGGCACGTACGACCTGATGTTTGAGGCGGACGGATACGATCCGATCACCGTGACCGGCGTGGGCGTCAACGCGGGGGCCGCGACTCGCCTGGACGTGCAGTTCGGGCCGCCGCCCGTCGTGACCTATCCGAACGGAGCGGAGGAGCTTCGGACGGGCGTCCCCGTGCAGGTGACGTGGACGGGAACCCCGACGGCGCGCTATCAGGTGCAATACAGCGCGAACTGGGGTGATTTCTCGGCTGTGGCGGACGGATTTGAGCGGCCCAGCCTGGGGTCGAATTACACGACGGGCGGGGATGCCGCGTGGTACACGTCCACCGGGACCGTGCATGGCGGGGTGCGGGCGGCGCGGGCAGGCGGCATCACCCACAGCCAGACCACATGGATGACGCGAACGGTACAGGGCGGAGCGCTGTCGTTCTGGCACCGGGTGAGCTCCGAGAGCGGCTACGACTTCTTCAACTTCTACGTGGACGGCGTGCGGAAGCTGCACGTGTCCGGATACCCGTCGTGGGCGAAATACACCGAGACGCTGCCGCCGGGCTCGCATCTATTGAAGTGGGAGTACACGAAGGACGGCAGTGTCAACGGCGGAAGTGACACGGTCTGGATCGATGATCTGGAGGCAACGGTCGATAATACCAGTTGGACGGACATCGTGGCCCAGACGGAGGTGGGTGCGAGTTCCGTGTGGTGGACCCCGACGAACGTGGGCGATCTGTACAAGGTCCGCGTGCGGGCGGACTACGACACATTCTACGGCGTCTGGGACGAGAGCGACGCCGTCTTCCGCGTGGTGGCCGGGGCCTCGGGCGACGTGGAACCCGACGGCGACGTGGACCTGGCGGACTTCGCGGCCTTCCAGGAGTGCATGGGGTCGGTGGCCGTTGGGGTGTGCGGAGAGACGTTCGAGTTTGTCGAGGACGGGGTGATCGACCTGAACGATTACGTGGAGTTTGCGTCCCGGCTGACCGGGCCCCAGTGATGGCGGCCGGGCGGTCCGCGGGTTCTTTTTGAGGGCGATGCGACACAAGTGAGGCGAAAGTCATGCGTAGGGCAATGATGATAGCAGCATTCGCGGTTCTGTTTGCCGGCTGGACGGTGCCGTGTCTGGCGGATGACAAGCCGGCGGACGTGTTTCAGGCGGCCCAGAAGGGGGACATGGCGGTGCTGACGGTGCTGCTGGACGGATCCCCTGATCTGGTGCGGTCACGCAACAAGCTGGAGCAGACGCCGTTGCACGCGGCGGTCCTGGGTCGTGAGCCGGCGCCGGCGGTCGAGATGTTGCTGAATCGGGGTGCGGAGGTCAATGCGACGGATCGGCGTCTGGATACGCCGCTGCACGCGGCGGCCAAGGCGCTGAGCGTTTCGGCGGTGGAGGTCCTGCTGGCGCACAAGGCGGACGTGAAGGTTCGGAACGAGCGCGGCGAATCGCCGTTGCACGGAGTGGCGTACGGCGGCCGGGATCGGGCGGCGGATGAGGAACAGCGTGAGGCTCTGGCGAAGCTGCTGCTGCGCGCCAAGGTGACGGTCGACGCGGCCGACAACGACGGGATAACGCCGTTGCACGTTGCGGCCGTCCGCGGTCGGGAGCGGTTGCTGGCGGTGCTTCTCGACGCGAACGCCGGCGTGGGCATTGTGGATGCAAAAGGTCGCACGCCGCTGCACATGGCGGCACTGGGCAATCACAAGAAGGTCATCGAGACATTGATGGAGAAGAAGGCGGACGTGAAGGCGGCGGACAAAGAGGGCAACACGCCGCTGCATACGGCCGCGTCGCGGTTCCGCGAGGAGGCGGTGGAAGCGCTGCTCGCGAACGGCGCGGACGTCAACGCCCGCAACGCGGCGGGGGCCACTCCGCTGATTGTCCTGGCGAACGCGGCCCACGGAGACCGGGCGGTGGATGCGGCGCTGGTGAAAGTGGCCGGCCTGCTGCTGGCCCAGGGCGCGGACGCCGCGGTCAAGGATCAGCAGGGCCGCACAGCGCTGGACTACGCCCGCCAGAATGAGCATGAGCAGTTGGCGGCGCTGTTGGGCGGCGCGTAACGCCGCGAGCGAAGAGTCAAGGCGGCGCGGGTGGTTCTGGGGGGTCATGCGCACGGCGTGTTTGGTGCTCACCCCGAAGGGGCGAAGGTGTGTAGTCCCGGCGCGCCGGGACGCGAGCCCCTGGAAGACGTGGCGCGTCATTCGTCAAGCCCCGGAGGGGCGGCAGATTCCTGCGGACGGCGCAATGTCTCATTCCCAGATGTACCGTTCGTCAAACGGTATCTCATGGCGGCGAAGGAATTCGAGAAACTCCTCCTGGAACGTGATTCGATGGTGATGCTCGGCCTGCGCCTCGATGTACCGCCGAACGGAATCATCGTTCGACCGGCTCACGGAAAATGCGCCGTACCCGCTCTGCCACGCGAAAGCGCGGTGATGGGCAAACGTTTCATGAACCCATTTCGAGGAGTTCGTCTTGACCAGCCGAAGGAAGTCGGCCACGGAAGGCTGGGCGGGGAGCGACAGCAGAAGGTGGACATGGTCCTGGGTTCCGCCCGCTTCGAGGAGCAGTCCGCGCTCGCCTTTGACGATACCTCCCATGTAGTCGTACAGACGCTGGCGCAGGTCGTCGGTGATCTGGGGCAGCCGGTTCTTTGTGCTGAAGACAGTGTGGTAATGCAGGCAGGTGAGGGTTTGGCCCACGGTCGCGGCTCCTTTCTATCGCCCCTTCGGGGCTGATTGATCTTGGCCGCATGTGTACCAGGGGCTTGCGCCCCTGGCTACACACCTATGCCCCTTCGGGGCTGAGGGGTATCCTTGCGACTCGCACCAGGAGTCGGCGCCGCCGGCTCTCCCGGGGCGCCGGGTTGCCCCCGCGGGGCAAGCGCGGGGCGGGTCGTTCAACATCAACGACGAGAATCTGCGATACACGGGTCGCCCGGGCGGGCCGTCCTATCGGCTCGTTCTCCGGGCGTGGTGGCTTTCCTGTGCGGGGTGAATTGCCTGGCCGGTGGAGCCGGCCGCCAGCTTGGCGTGGAGGACGCCTTTTTCTCTCTGCATGTGGTCCGTCAGGGCGCGGATATCCTTGCCTTTGCCGCGCACCATGATCATCTCTGCGCACAGATGATGGGACAGGTGAACGTGCGTCGTGGCCAGTACGGTGCCGGGGAAGTCATGCTGCCGGGCGGTCAGCCGCTCGGTCAGGCCGCGGGTGTGGTGGTCATAGAGCAAGGAGATCGTCCCCAGCAGCGGGTCGTCGGTCTGCCACTCGCGGTCGACCAGGTAGTTTCGGAGCAAATCGCGGACGAACTCGGACCGGTTGCGATAGTCGTGATCCGCAACCTGCGTTTCCAGCTCATCGAAGAGGAACTTCTCGATCGACACGGTGAATCGCACAAGATCGGACATGACTGCCTGGTTCCTTGTCATTCCGGTGGCCTGCGGCTGCCGTGGTCAGCCGGCGCGGCCGGCTTCGTGAACGGCGTCCAGGAAGAACAGGTCTTCGCGGTCCATGAGCGTCACCCGCTTCAGTCCCGCCGCGGCCAGCAGGGGCCTCCATTCCGCGCCAACCGGCAGCACGTCGTGGTTGACGGGGCCATCGACGCCGGCATGGAAGCGGTTGATGTGCGCGCTGCCGGCCAGATGCATCACGATCAGCCGCCCGCCGGGCGTGAGGGCCTCGGCGATGTTCTGTAAGGCGGCGGATTGATCCCGGAAGTGGGGAAAGCTGTGGAAGCACAGGACCACGTCGTAGAGGCCGCAGCCGAGGCGGTCGCTGCACACGTCCAGGCAGGCGAAATCCGCGTCGATGCCCTTGCGTTCGGCCCGGGCCACCATCTCCGGCGCGAAGTCGATGGCGGTGACGCGGCCGGGGGCAACCTGGGCCGTCAGCCAGGCGGTGGTCTTGCCCGTGCCGCAGCCGACCTCCAGGAGGGCCTGACCCGGTCGGAGGCCCAGCAGGTGCGCCTGTTGACTCAGTCGATCGGTCATGGTCCGGCTGGAGGGCTCTTCGTCGTCCCACTGGGCGGCCAGGGCGTCGAAGAAGGCGATTCGCCGGTCGGACGTGTTCACACGGAATCCCCCTTGCGTGGTACCGGTTGTCATCATACGATTTGCGGAAGCGTAATACCACGCAGCCATCTCGTCAAGCGGGCCGTGCGGTTCGTTTTCCGGCGGGCCGGTGCCACGGCGATGCCGGGACCGCCCTGGAAGGGTGGGTGGTGTGACGGGGCGGAGTCGCGAGGTTCGACGCGCAGGACGGTCCCCGACGCGAAAGCCCATGAGCAAGCGAACATTCATCCTGCTGCTGATGGCGCTGGTAGTGCCGGCGATCGGCTGCCGGAAACGGTCGGACCCGCCTGTTGCGGCCGTGGCCGCCACGAACTCGTTCCTGGAATGCGCGGTCAGGGATTTGTTGGGCGCATCCGCGCCGGTGCTTCGTCTGGCCGAGCCCGGCCTGTGCCCGGGGCATTTTGACGTCCGCCCGAGTCAGGTGGCGGAGCTTCGCCGTTGTCGGGTGCTGCTGCGGCTGGAGTTCCAGAAGTCGCTCGACGGCAAGCTGCTCGGGGCGAAGGAGGAGGGCCTGCGTTTCGTCGAGATCACGATCGCGGGCGGGCTCTGTGAGCCGGAAAGCTACCTGTCGGCGTGCCGGCAGACGGCCGACGCCCTGGTTGCGGTCGGACTGCTCAAGCGTGACGCGGCGGAGAGGCGGCTGGGCGAGATCGACCGGCGAATCCAGGATGCCGCCGAGCGATGTCGTCGTCGCGCAGGCGCATTGACGGGCACGCCTGTTCTGGCCAGTGTCCATCAGGCCACGTTTTGCAGGTGGCTGGGGCTGAACGTCGTCGGAATGTTCAGCGGGGCAGACACCGCCGGCACGGGCGATGTGAACCGGGCCATCCAGCAGGGTGAGCAGGCCGGTGCGAAGCTGGTGATTGCGAACCTGCCGGAAGGCCGTCGGGTGGCCGACGCGCTTGCCGAGCGTCTTGGCGCGAAAGTGGTCGTGTTCGGCAACTTTCCGACCCTGGCGGACGGGCAGTCCTCGTTCGACGAGTTGCTGGAGGGCAATGTCGCCGCTCTTGTGGAGGCGGTGGGCCGGTGAGTGATGCGGCGGTGCAACTGGATGACCTGATCGTCCGGGCAGGGCGTCGGACGATCCTGTCTGTGGATTCGCTTCGCCTGGAGCGTGGCGAGTTGGTGGGCCTGCTCGGGCCGAACGGGGCTGGAAAGACCACTTTGCTGCGATGCCTGCTGGGGTTGCAGTGGCGTGTGCAAGGACGCGTTGAGGTCCTGGGCCGGCCGGTGGGCGACCTCGGATCGGGCGGGCTTGCCGGGCTGCGGCGACGGATCGGGTACGTGCCGCAGATCCTGCCGGCACGGAGCGAGATGCCCCTGACGGTGCGGGAGGTTGTCGCGATTGGCCGGACGGGTATTGCCGGCCTGCTTCGTCCCCTGAAGGGTTCGGACTGGCGATTCGTGGACGAATGGATCGAGCGGTTGGGTCTGACGAGTTTGGCCGGCCAGGGTTTTGGGGAGATTTCCGGGGGCGAGCAGCGCAAGACCCTGATCGCGCGGGCCATGGTTCAGCACCCGGAGTTGCTGCTTCTCGACGAACCGACGGCCAATCTCGACCTGGGCTGGCGTGAGCGGATCGTCCGGGTGATCGCCGAACTGCATCGGTCCCTGCGTTTGACGGTGGTGCTGGTCTGTCACGAGCTGGAGGTCCTGCCGACCTGCTGCGGGCGCGTCGTGGTGCTTGATGCGGGTCGCGTGGTCGCCGATGGCCGTCCGGACGAGGTGCTGTCGACGGAACGAATCGGTTCGCTGTACGGCCCCGGGTTGGCCGTCGTTGCCGCGTCGGGTCGATGGGCGGTGGTGCCCGGGGAGTCGGCTCATGCTTGACCTGACCTTCTGGGCGCCGGTCATGGCGGGCGGCGTGCTGGCCGGCGGTTCCAGCGGGCTGTTGAGCGTCTACATCGTCGGGATGCGGATTCCGTTCCTGGGCGTCTGTGTTGCGCACGCCGCTCTTGCCGGCGCGGTTTTTGGCAGCCTGGCGGGGTTGGAGGGATCGATGCTCCTGATCCCCGCGCTGGGCGGCGCTGCGGTCACCGCCCTGTCGCTGGGTCTGGCCGACCCGCGGAAGCTCAACATGGACGCCAACGTGATTATGGGATTGCTGTTCTCGATCACGATGGGGTTGGCCTTCGTCGGCATCGGGCTGTTTCCGGTGCTCGGTCGCAGCGACAATGACGTTCGCAGCCTGCTGTGGGGCAGCCTGCTCTACTGCCGGTGGTCGGATGTCTGGCTGATGCTGGGCGCGAGCCTGGCGCTGGGCCTCTTTGTGCTGGCTTTCGGCAAGGAGATGCGGGCGATTCTGTTCTCTCGCGCGGATGCCCAGGCGGCGGGCATCCGGGCCACGGGCGTCTGGACCGGGTTTTTGATCCTGACGGCCGTGCTGATGACCGTCAACTTCCAGACCGTCGGCGGACTGATGATCTACAGCTTGATCACCAACCCGGCCGCCGCCGCGTTTCAACTGGTCAAGGGGAACGGCCGGGCCATCGTTCTGGCGATCTTCTTCGGCGCCGTCAGCGGCCTGGGCGGCTTCCTGCTGTCCGCCGTCACGGACCTGCCGTCGGGAGCGGTGATTGTTCTGCTCTCCGCACTGCTGGTCGGCGTTTCTGCGATGTTTCGTGTGCTGCTGCGTCGGCCGTAGGCCACCGGAAGAGGGCACGCCGGCCGACGGCGGCGAACCGCGTTGCGGTCAGTTTGCCGCGCTGAGCAGGGGCGGCCGGCGTCGACGGCGGCGTTTCTTCGGGGCGCCGGGGATGCGTACGTCCGGCGTGCGGGGCTCCGCGCGGTTGGCCATTTCCAGGGCCTGTCCGATGGTCCGGGCATAGAGATCGGCGTTGACCTCTTTCCACAGTCCGGGGGCCCGGTTGAACACGCCGCCGGAGATCAGGATATTCATGGTGGGGTTGGCGCCGATTTCACGGATGGTGTCGATGAGCTTGCGCACGCCGGGCACGCCCTGGGGCTGTGTGCCGTACAGCAGCAGCACCGTGGGACGCCGCGCGCCGACGAGCATGAGGATTTCGTCGTGGGGCACACCGCCCCCGACGAAGTGGACCGCCCAGCCGTCGGATTCAAACAGGTCGGCGCACATCTGCGCGCCCAGTTCCTCCGGCTCGTTGTCCGCGCAGCAGATGATCACGGACCTGCCGTTCGGCTGGATGCGCGGCAGGCTGGCCTGGAGCTGGTCGGCGAGGCAGCGGTTGATGCGTGTGGCCATGTGCTCGGTGACCACGTTGATGCGGTCGGCGCGGTAGAGCTTTTCCACGCGTTCCATGGCCGGCCAGAGGAGGGCCTCATACAGTTCGGTCGCGTTTTGCGTTCGTTCCAGGCATTGACAGAAGATGCGGCGGCAGGTCTGGCGGTCGCCGGCGAGCAGGGGTTCCATGAATCGATCGAGCAGGTTCAGCAGAGACATTGCGGACTCCTGGCACCGCGACCGGACGGAGAGCGTATCGACCTTCGGGCCTCCTGCCCGGTCGGTTTCGGTCCGCGGTGAAGCGGGTCTTCCGTTCGGGGTTCCACCCCGCGTGAAACGACGATTCGTTCGAGGAGCGTGTCTCGCGGTGGCCCGCGGCGTTGTCCCCTCGGACGGCGTTGTATCGGAGGTGGAGGAAACGAATCTTGAGGGCGCTTAAGGCTTGGGGCCAGTGCCAAAGTTCTGTCGCTGCGCGCCGCGCAAGGTTCGCGGGCTATCGGACGAACGCCGTGCGGCGGGCTGCGAGAGGCATCCGATAACCCGGCGGTTTGGGGTGCTTGAGGCGGCACGGCGTACGTCGGGTGTTCCGAGACGGGAGGTCGGCGGTCTGTGGGGCGCGGCTCTTGCGCCCGGTTCGGCGTTTCCTGCGCGTGCCGAGGGGATCGGCGGTTGCCGTGTCGGTGTGCATGGGGTACCATCCCAGCCGGCGCAAGGTCGCGGTTCGGCCGGGGGGTGCCGGGACGTCGACGGAAAGGGTCACATCATTCATGCCCACTGAAGACTTTACGGAACGGATTCTGCGGATCTTGTCGCGGGAGGACTATCGACCGCAGCGGCTTCGGGCCCTGGCCCGGGCCATGGGCATCGCGGAAGACCAGTACGGCAGCTTCCGCGATACGGTCAAGGCGCTGGCCAAGGCGGGCCGCGTGGTGCTGGGCAGCCGCACTATGCTCATGCCGCCGGAGCCGTCCGGCACCATCGTCGGCCGATACCGGGCGAATGCGAGAGGGTTCGGGTTCGTGGTGCCGGAGCTCCCCACCGCCCACGGTGATCTGTATGTGCCCCCCGGCGAGAGTCGCGAGGCCATGACCGGTGACACGGTGCGGGCCCGCGTGCTCCGCAAGGGCAAGCGGGGCGGCCGGATGCTGCACGAAGGGCGCATCCTGGAGATCATCCAGCGCGGGCAGAGCCGGTTCGTCGGGGAGTTGCTCAACGAGTTCGGGCGGTGGTTCGTCCGGCCGGACGGCGCCACGTTTCACGGGTTGATCTTCGTGGACGATCCCGGCGCCAAGAACGCCCGGGCGGGTGACCAGGTTGTGGTGGAAATCGTGCAGTTTCCTCGACGGGGCACCGACGCCCGCGGCGTGCTGGTGCAGGTGCTGGGTGTGCGCGGCGACGCCGAGGTTGATCTCAAGAGCATTCTCTGGCAGTACGGCTACCCGGACGACTTTCCGGAAGACGTGTTGAGCGAGGCACGCCGCGTGGTGGCCGCGTACGACCCGCAGGCCGGCCCGGCCCGGCGAGAGGACCTGCGCGGCCAGACGGTCGTCACGATTGATCCGGACGACGCCCGGGATTTTGACGATGCGATTTCGCTGAAGCGTCGCAAGGGCGGTCTGGTGGAGCTGGGCGTCCACATCGCCGACGTTTCCCATTTTGTGGTCGAGGGCGGGCCGCTGGATCGCGAAGCGCTGGAGCGGTCGAACAGCGTGTACTTTCCCGGCTTCGTGATTCCCATGCTGCCGGAGGTGCTGTCCAACGGCGTGTGCAGCCTGCAGGAAGCCCAGCCGCGGCTGACCAAGAGCGCGTTCATCACGTACGACCGTGACGGCAACGTCCGCGGGGCCCGGTTCGCCAACACGCTGATCGAGTCGGCAAAACGGCTGACGTACGGCCAGGCAACGGCCATTCTGGACGGGCAGACGGATGGATTCGCGCCGGCGGTCGTGGAGTTGCTGCGCGATATGGACCGGCTGGCTCGTGCGATCCGCGAGCGGCGCCTTCGCGAAGGGATGCTTGTGCTCGAACTGCCGGAGGTGGACCTGGTCTATGACGATGACGGCCACGTGACGGGGGCGAAGCCGGCCGACACCTCGTTTTCCCACACCATCATCGAGATGTTCATGGTGGAGGCGAACGAGGCGGTGGCCCGGCTGCTGGTGGACCAGCAGGTGCCGCACCTGCGGCGCGTGCATCCGGAGCCCGACCCGGCC
>Ga0334890_1001717_pt1 | contig 27769 bp, 24 predicted proteins | sample GraSluR1_MG_3_FD_207220 | JGI IMG/M metagenome (GOLD analysis project Ga0334890, IMG submission 207220) | Sludge microbial communities from methane-producing bioreactor in Wageningen University, Netherlands - Granular Sludge_31_08-R1 | ecosystem: Engineered > Bioreactor > Anaerobic >... | reverse complement strand
AAACTGACCCCGCGCAGTGCTTTGATCCCGCCATAACTGGACTGCAAGTCTTTAATTTGCAACATACTCATTTCATCTCCTCACCCAGATACGCTTCAATGACTCTGGGGTCACAGGTAACCTGATCGGATGTTCCCCTGCAAATCGTCTGACCAAAATTCAACACCGTCACAACATCACACAACTTGATGACCACATCCATATGATGTTCGATCATGAAAATGGTCAGGTCAAACTTCTCGTGCAAGTCAAAAACAAATTTACACAGATCATTGGACTCTTCCGAGTTCATCCCCGCAGCGGGTTCATCCAGCAAAAGCAGCCTGGGATGAATAGCCAGCGCGCGGGCAATTTCCAGACGACGCTGATAGCCATAAGGCAAATCGCCGGCAATGCGGTACGCATCATCATGCAATCCAACGATTTCCAGTAATTCATGGGCGCGATCCCTGACCGCTTTCTCAATGCTTTTGAATTTTCCCAAACGGGTAACAGCGCTGAACACATTGTAAGTGCAATCCTGGTGACAGGCGATAATCACATTTTCCAGCGCGCTCAGCTGCTTGAACAGACGAATAGTCTGAAAGGTGCGGGCAATCCCGCTTTGAGCGATTTGGAAAGGCTTCAAGCCGATCATATCCTCGCCCATGAATTTCACCGAGCCAGAGGTTGGCTGGTAAATCCCCGTCAGAATGTTAAAAATGGTGGTTTTGCCAGCCCCGTTTGGGCCAATCAAACCAACAATCTGGTTTTTATAAATATCCAGGGAGAAATCCTTGGTGGCAACCACCCCACCGAAATTCTTGTTCAATTCCTGGATACTGAGAATAGGTTCAGTCATCAGGCGTTCTCCTCTTCTTCAGGTGAGGATGTCTTTTTTCTATTGAATACGTTCTTAATCCAGGCAACTGTCTTTTTGAAAGAAAATTCCCTGTAACCCATCAAACCGGACGGCCGCAGGGTGACGATGAGCACCACCGCCACACCGTAGGCCAGCATGCGATACTCGGCCGCAGCACGGGCCAGCTCGGGCAGCAGGGTCAGGATTGTGGTAGCAATGATCGAACCGGTCAAAGAACCAAGACCGCCAATCACAACCGTGATGGTCATTTCGCTGGACTTGACCAGATTGAACATGATCGGCACAATGAACGAGAAGTAGTGAGCGAACAACACCCCCGCCCACGCCGCGAACATGGCGCTGATCACAAACGCATAATTTTTGTATTTGGCCGAGTCAATCCCAATCGCATCCGCGGCCATTTCCTGTTCACGGATCGCCTGAAAATTGCGACCAATCTTTGAATGCAGCAAATTCCATGCAATCCACACCGCAATCACCACGGAGATGATCACCACCCAAATATTGGTCTTCATCGGGATCCCGGAGTATCCTCTTGCGCCGCCGGTAACGCTTTGCATGTTTTCAATGATCACGCGGATGCTCTCACCAAAACCGAGGGTAGCGATCAGGAAATAATCACCTTTCAAACCGAGGGTAATTTTCCCCAACAGAAAAGCGATGAACCCGGCCATAATCATCCCCCCAATAATGGAAATGACCAGCGGGGTATTCAGCTCTTTGGAAAGGATCGCGCCGGTATAGGCACCAATTGCCATAAACCCGGCGTTGCCAAAAGAGAACAAACGGGTGAATCCGGTCAGGATCGACACGCCAAGCACGGCGATAATATTGATCCCTACCAGGATAAATAAACCTTCGTAATATCCAGCCATCTCAGAACTCCATTCTTCCTTAGAGTCTCAGGCCTGTCAGGCCTTGTCTTGAATGTCTTTGCCAAACAGACCAGTCGGCCGGATGACAAGCACAGCGATCAGCAGGGTAAAGGTGAAAAGATCACGCAATCCAGCGCTGACATACCCAGCCACGAACACTTCCATAATACCGATAAATAATGCCCCCACAATTGCGCCGGGCACACTGCCCAAACCGCCGAACACCGAGGCAATAAATGCCTTCAAGGCAAAATTGCCCAGTTGGGGATAGACAGTATATTTCATACCCAGCAAAACACCTGAAACACCCGCCAATGAACCGGCCAACAGAAAAACCAGGCCGATGTATTTATCCACATTAATCCCAAGCAATGAAGCCACCTGCATATCTGAGGCAGCCGCCTTCACCGCCAGACCGAATTTGGTACGCTCGATCAAAAAATAGAGGAATAAAATAACAAGCAATGAAACCGAAAAGGAAATCAGGTCCAACATCCCAATATAAATGCCGCCGACCGAAATTGCTTTCACCGGCAAGATTTGCGGGTAGGTCTTGAATTTTGAGCCAACCGTTACCAGAACAAAATTCTGTAACGTGATCGAAACGCCCATTGCCGCGATCATCAAAAACATGGTGGGAGAATTGTTATTGCGGATGCGGCGGTATGCCAGGCGTTCGCTGATCACTGAAACCAGCCCGGCACCGGCAACAGCCACAATCAATGCCAACCACACCGGCAAATTGAAAGTTGCCAGACTGAAAAAGCCAATGTATGCCCCAATCATCCCGATATCGCCATGTGCCCAGTTCGAAAATCCCAGCAGCGAGTAGATGAGCGCATAACCGGTCGCCATGAGCGCATAAATACTGCCTACAGAAATGCCATTAACCAGTTGTTGCCATATCATAACCAGGTACTCCGTGATAAAAATTTGTCGGAGGGACAGGATTGTCCCCCCGACAGAGATTGAACAAAAGATTTACTTGTAATCGCCGAACCAGAGGCGTTCGCCATCAACGAAGGTGTAAACACTGGCGGGTTTGGCAGGATTGTGGGTTTTGGGATCGACAGACATGGAGCCCATCAGACCATCAAACTGGGTCGTGTTTTCCAGTGCTTCACGCAGAGCAGGCTTGGTTGCTTCGCCGGCACGTTCCAGAGCATCCTTGATCCAGTACAGACCATCATGGCCGAAGAGGGCTTCTGTCTCGGGAACGAGATTGTTGTATTCCGCCATGTAAGCATCCGCATAGGGCTTGGTAACAGGATTGGCGAAGGAGGGCTGGGAGGTGTAGAAAGAGCCTTCAATCGCTTCTCCAGCCATGGAAAGCAGTTCAGGAGAATCCCAGCCGTCGCCGCCCAGCAGCGGAGCGGTGATACCGAGCTCGCGAGCCTGGTTAGCAATCAATGCAACGTCTTTGTAAATCCACGGAACCAGAATCACGTCTGGGTTGGCTTCTGCAATCACGGATAATTGTGAGCGGAAGTCATTGTCGCCGGAGTGACCTTCGACCTTGGCAACCACTTCGCCGCCATTGGCAACAAACTGTTCTTCAAAGTACTGGGACAAACCGGTCGAGTAGTCGGAGCCGATGTCATAAATGATCCCGGCAGTTTTGGCATCCAGTTCTGCGGAAGCCAGATTGGCCAGAACCTGACCCTGGAAAGGATCAATGAAGCCAATGCGGAAACTGTAGGGGTGCAGGTTGCCGTCTTCATCAACGGTAACTTTGGGGTTGGAGGCAGCGGTTGCAATCAGGGGAACTTCCAACTGGTCAGCAATCGGCGCCATGGCAATGTTACAGCTCGAGAAGTTGGTGCCGATCACGGCGATCACATTCTCTTCCGTTGCCAGACGGCGGAAAGCATTCACCGAGTCAGTCGGGTCGCCGCGGCCATCAAGACCGACGACCTCAACCTGCTTGCCCAGGATACCGCCAGCTTCGTTAATTTCCTTGGCAGTCAAGAGCATCCCGTTCAGGCCAGCCTGGCCCCAAACAGCGGTTTCGCCGGAAAGAGCGCCGACATAACCAATCTTAATCACATCATCAGAAGCCTTCTTGCCGCAAGCAGTGAGGCTCATCGCCAGGATGATGATCACAAGCATCAAAGAAACCAATTTAGATTTACGCATTTTTTCTCCTCAATCAAATTAATATAATGTGTTTTGGTCAAACGGTTGAACCACTCATTCAGTTTTTGTTCCTTAAGCATCCTCCTTTCCCGAAATACACCAATATGATATGGAAACCAATAATCTTTCTAACTATCTTGCAAAAGGCGGCGCGCGGTCATTTCATCTGTGATCAAAACATTGGCATAGTTTCCACGAATCGCACCCAGGATCGCATCATACTTTTGACTGCCGCCAGCCACCGCAACCACACGGTCCAGGCTGCGATAAGCCGCAAGGTCAATCCCAATCACCCGCTGGTCAATCTCCGAATTGATCGGCTTGCCCGTAATATCGAAGAAATGCAGTCCCAAATCGCCTACAGCGCCCCGCTCAATCAAAGGTTCTACTTCACTCCAGGTGATGATCTCTTCACTATTCATCAACAAGGCGTCCTTACGGAAGGAGCCAATCCCCACAAAGGCAATATCTACTTTCGCACTCAATTCAAGCGAATAATTGATTTGCCGGTTGTTGCGTAATGCCGTGCACATTTCCATCGTATCGACAATCCCCGGAGCAGGCATAACAGATAGCAGGCTGGCATTGACCTTCTGCGCCACCCGCCGGACAATATCGGCAGCATGCGCATCGGACTGGGGATCTCCGAGACCGCCCACCATCTGCACCACATGCATCTTGCGCAGCTTGACCGGCTGAATACTGTCAGCCATGGCAGACAACGTTCTCCCCCACGAAAAACCAACCAGGTCGCCTTCCTGGACAACGCGGTCAAAATATTGGGCAGCAATTTCTCCCAGCTGCTGGCTCACTTCTTCGGGGTCATCAACATGATTCACCCGGACAACCAGGCTGTCTTTTAACCCAAAGCAGTTTTCCAGTTCGCGTTCCAGATCATCAAAACTCTCTGGCATCGAATTGACCGTGATCTGTACCACGCCTTCATTACGGGCTTCGGTCAACAAACGGGAAACTTTGGGGCGGGAAAGACGCATTTTCTGCGCGATCCCGATTTGGGTCAGTCCTTCTTCGTAATACAGTTTTGCAACTTTGACTAGAAGATTGGCATCCACAGATTATCCTTGTTGAGGGAGTGAACAAATGTTCAGAGGTGAACACGATTAAGATTATAGCAAGGAATTTCAGCACAGTCAATAGTATCCCTTGCCAATTCGGCGCCAATTCCGCCGCTTTGCTGGATTTTTACCCATTTTTATCCCCATTTTTCACACCTGCCATGGCGATGGGTGTGAAAACACAGCAAACCACGCCGCGCAAATCATTATCGTCCTGCTGCCCATATAGGGGCGCGTCAGCCTCCAGCAAAGCACAAGCCCCCCTGCCCACTGCGTAAAACCATGCTGTCAAATTCAGAAGATCTGCCAATTCCATTCGAATCTTTAAGGTTGTACAATTGACACAATCATTTTATGGATATATAATCTTCTTAACCTTAAGAACGATTGTTCACAGCAGTGAACAATTGAACAAAATACTTCATTCAGGATAAACCCTTATGACAAATATGATGAAAGCAGCAGTGTATTATGACAACAGCGACATCCGCATCGAAGAAATTGCCAGCGGCCTGTGCGGCGGCGAGACGATGGAGTGGTACCACAAACCCCGCGCTCCCAAGGTGATGGGCCATGAACCTGCCGGCATCATCGTCGAAAAAGGAGCCAATGTAAACAACTTCAATATTGGTGACAAAATCTTTGTCAATCATTATGTCTCCTGCGGCACGTGTCATTACTGCCGCCGCGGACGCTACACCCTGTGCGAATCCTTTAAGGATAGCAAGCTCTTCCCCGGCACCATGTGCGAATATTTCCGCGTGCCCGGCCGTAACCTGAACCGCGACGCCATCCTCATCCCCGAAAACGTCAGCTACGCTGAAGCCACCCTGTGTGAACCCTGGGGCTGCGTGATCGGCGGCCTGAAAGTGACCGAAATCCTGCCTGGTGACACCGTGGCCGTGATTGGCGCGGGCTTCATGGGGATGGGTTTCATTCACATGGCCCCCCTCTTCGGTGCTGGCAAAGTCATCGCAATGGATTTCTCGGAATGGCGATTAAACAAAGCGCTGGAAATGGGCGCCACCCACACCATCAACCCTAAAACAGAAAACGTGGAAGAAAAACTGCGCGACCTGAATGACGGCCGCCTGGCCGATGTGGTCATCGTCACCGTACCGCTGGTCAGCGTGTATGCCCAGGGACATGCCCTCGTGGAAAAAGGCGGCTTCCTGCACATCGGCGCCCCCACCATGCCGGAACCCCTGTGGCAGATCAACCCCGCCCACCAGTATTTCACCGAGATGAAAATTTCGGCCAAATATTCGGCCGACCACACCGATACCAGCCAGATCATGCAGTGGATTGCCTCCGGCCGGATCGACGGCAAGGCTGCCATCACCCACCGTTTCGAACTCAAAGACACCCTGCCAGCCTTCAAAATGATGCTGGAAGCTGATGCCTCACTGAAACCGATCATCTACCCGCATGGCATAGACCAGGAAATCAATTATTAATCCGTTTAAAAAATGGATTTGAAATGAACAGTAAAAACGCAAACATGAACGCAATCCCCCCGGAAGAGCTGCGCATGATCACCAGAGCAGCCTGGCTTTACTATATGCAGGGACTGACCCAAAGCGAGATTGCGGATGAACTCAAACTTTCCCGGGTGAAAGTTACCCGGCTTGTCTCGCGTGCCAAAGCGTTGGGCATGGTGGAGATTCGCGTCATCCAGCCGCCGGGATTCTTCGTCGGACTGGAACAGGAACTGATCAAACGCTATCAGCTCAAGGATGCAGTCATCACCCTGGACGTGTCCTCAGCCAGTGCCCTGCGCCGTGTGCTGGCACGGGCCGCAGCCGAGTGGCTGACCCCCCGCCTGGACAACGACACAGTAGTTGGCTTCTCGATGGGGCGCACCCTGGCCCTGCTGCCCGAAGTGACCCAGCCGATGGAACCGACCGGCGCCACCTTCATCGAAGTCATGGGCGCTTCCGACTCACTCAACAGCGGCTTCAGTTCCTACACCGTGATTGGCCGCATGGCCGAGATCTGCGGCGGACAGGCACGCTTGCTGGATGTGCCCACTTTCGTTTCCAGCCCGCCCATTCGGGATTTGATCCTGGAAGAAGAACTGATTGCCAAACGATTTGAAATGGCCCGCAACTGCCAAATACTGGTCACCAGCGTCGGCACAGTAGACAAGGATGCCCTCATGCACAAGATTGGCTATCTGACCGATGATGTCCTCGATCAATTGAAACGGGAAGGTGCAGTCGGTGACCTGCTGGGCCAATTTTTTGATGCCAAAGGTCAGCATATTTCCACCCCGCTGGACGGCCGCGTGATGGCCCTGCAGCTTGATGATTTAAAAAATATCCCTTTCAGCGTACTGGTTTCGGGTGGCAAAGAAAAAGAAGCTGCCATCCGTGCCGCGCTGGAAGGTGAATATGTCAACGTTTTGATCACAGATGTTAAAACTGCAAACAATTTGTTGCAATAATTTAGGCTCAGGAGGCTCTTATGAAATCCGCTGTACATCATTTCACCGGTGAAGATTATAACTACGATTGGGAAGATTCCATTTCCAAGCAAATTCCCCCCACAGATACCGCCAAACTTGCCGACGGCCGTGTGGTGATCGGTCCCCAGGACGGCGCCCCCAACTTCGTCTTCCGTTATTTTGTCGTCCAGCCGGGCGGCAATTCCACCATGCCCGACCAGCACGTTCACGACCACGGCATTTACATCCTGCATGGCGAAGGCGAAGTCACCCTGAACGGCGAAGTCATCCCGGTCAAGGAACGCGACATGGTCTACATCGCTCCGAATGACGTGCATGGCCTGGTCAACACCGGCGATGTGCCGTTCGGTTTCATTTGCGTCATCCCCAACAAGGAGCGCCTGACCAGGTTTTTTGAATTAAGCGGTGAAGAGAAATAATTCGGCAAGAAACCAAACGCTTTATAGCTATACGCAATACTTTAGTGTTAGGAGAAAAAACTCAATGTCCAAGACGATAAAAGTATTTGATGCCAATGAAGCCACCGCCCATACGGCTTACCGCATCAACGAAGTCATCGCCATCTACCCGATCACGCCATCCTCCGGCATGGGCGAGATGTCCGACGCCTGGTCAGCTGAAGGCCGCAAGAATATCTACGGCACCGTGCCGCTGGTGGCCGAAATGCAGGCCGAAGGCGGCGCAGCCGGCGCCATCCACGGCGCGGTACAGACCGGCGCGCTGACCACCACCTTCACCGCCTCCCAGGGCTTGCTGCTGATGATCCCCAACATGTACAAGATCGCCGCCGAACTTTCGCCAATGGTGATCCATGTATCCTCACGCGCGCTGTCCTACCAGGCCATTTCCATTTATGGTGACCACTCGGACGTGATGGCAACCCGCGCCACCGGCTTTGGTCTGATCGCTTCCAGCTCGGTGCAGGAAGCCCACGACATGGCCCTGATCGCCACTGCAGCCAGCCTGCGCAGCCGCATCCCTTTTGTGCATTTCTTCGACGGCTTCCGCACCTCTCACGAGGTGAACAAGGTTGAATACCTGGAAGATGAAACCCTGAAGGCGATGATCGATGAAGAAGACGTGATTGCCCACCGCGAACGCGGCCTGAAGCCCGAAAACCCCTTCATCCGCGGTACCCTGCAGAACTATGATGTTTACTTCCAGGGGCGCGAAACGGTTAACCCCTACTACAACAACTGCCCGGCCATCGTCGAAGAAGCCATGGAATCCTTCGCCAAACTGACCGGCCGCAAATATGCGTTATTCAAATACACTGGCGCCCCGGATGCGGAACGCGTCGTCATCCTGATGGGCAGCGGCGCAGAAACTGCCGCCGAAACCGTGGCCTATCTGGCCGCGCGCGGCGAAAAAGTCGGCGCCATCCAGGTGACCCTTTTCCGGCCCTTCTCCACTGAACACTTGCTCAAGGCACTGCCCGAAACCGTAAAGCGCATCGCCGTGCTGGACCGTACCAAAGAATCCGGCTCGATGGGCGAACCGCTCTATCAGGACATCGTCACCAGCCTCAACCAGGCCCATTCTGCAGGCGATATCGCCGCTATGCCGCGCATCATCGGCGGCCGTTACGGCCTGTCCGGCAAGGAATTCACGCCCGCCATGGTCAAAGGCATCCTCGACGAATTGAAAAGCGACAAACCGAAGAACTCCTTCACCATCGGTATCGATGATGACGTCACCTTCACCAGCCTGTCGTATGACCCCCGCTTCACGCTTGAAGACAAAGGGGTTTCACGCTGTATCTTCTTTGGTCTGGGTGCAGACGGCACCGTCGGCGCCAACAAGAACTCAATCAAGATCATTGGCGAAGGCACCGATAACTATGCCCAGGGTTACTTTGAATACGATTCAAAAAAATCCGGCTCGATCACCGTCTCGCATCTGCGCTTTGGCCCCAACCCCATCCGCGCCCCCTACCTGATTGAACCCAATACGGCCAGCTTTGTCGCCTGCCACATGTTCTCCTTCCTGGAGAAGTACGACGTACTCAAATATGCCGCAGATGGCGCTGTCTTCCTGCTGAACAGTTACTACGGCCCCGAAGAAGTCTGGGAAAACCTGCCCTGCGAAGTGCAGCAGACGATCATCGACAAGAAACTCCAGTTCTATGTGATTGACGGCTACAAGGTAGCCGAAGAAACCGGCATGGGACAGCGCATCAATACCATCATGCAGACCTGCTTCTTCGGGATCAGCGGTGTGCTGCCCAAAGACGAGGCCATTGCCCGCATCAAGGCCAGCATCGACAAGACCTATGGCAAACGCGGGCAAACGATTGTGGAGAAGAACTTCCAGGCGGTTGACCGCGCCCTGGAGAACCTGAACCAGGTGACCGTGCCAGACAAAGCGGAAAGCTGCGTACAGCGCCTCCCGGCGATGAGCAGCAAAGCGCCCGAATACGTGCGCGACGTGCTCGGCATGATTGCCGTCCGCCGCGGGGATGAGCTGCCCGTCTCAAAGATGAGCGTCGACGGCACCTATCCTTCCGGCACCAGCCAGTATGAAAAACGCAATATCGCCCTGACCATTCCCGAATGGGACAGCGAATTATGTATCCAGTGCGGCAAATGCGTCATGGTCTGCCCGCATGCCTCCATCCGCCAGAAAGTTTATGCCTCATCCGAACTGGAAAATGCCCCTGAGAGCTTCAGGAGCGCCACGGCCCGCTTCAAAGGGATTGAAGACGGCCGCTTCACCGTTCAGATCGCACCCGAAGATTGCACCGGCTGCGGCATCTGTGTGGAAGCCTGCCCTGCCAAAGACAAAACGAACCCCAAACGCCGCGCGCTGACCATGATTTCACAGCCCGAGGTGCGCGAACAGGAAGCCGCCAATTGGGACTTCTTCCTGTCCATCCCCGATATCGACCGCAGCATGCTCGATCTGAAAAAGGTGCGCGACTCACAGTTCCTGCGCCCGCTGTTCGAGTTCTCCGGCGCCTGCGCCGGCTGCGGCGAAACCCCTTACGTCAAGCTGCTCTCGCAACTGTATGGTGACCGCGCTATCATCGCCAACGCTACCGGCTGCTCCTCCGTATACGGCGGTTCCCTGCCGACAGCCCCCTGGGCGGTCAACGCAGAAGGACGCGGCCCGGCATGGTCCAACTCCCTGTTTGAAGACAACGCTGAATTTGGATTCGGTTTTTACCTGACCGTGGAAAAGCAGACCGGGCAGGCTAACGAACTGGTCGCAGCCTTGAAAGACACGATCGGCGCCGGGCTGGCAGATGCCATCCTCAACGCCGATCAGTCTGATGACGCCGGCATCCAGGCCCAGCGCGAACGCGTTGAGCAGCTCAAAGCCATCTGCGCAAAAGAATCTTCCAGCCAGTTTGCCCAACTGAACTCGCTGGCTGACTTCCTGGTAAAGAAATCGGTATGGATCGTCGGCGGCGACGGCTGGGCGTATGACATCGGCTACGGCGGTCTCGACCACGTGCTCGCTTCCGGCCGCAATGTGAACGTCCTCGTGCTGGACACCGAAGTGTATTCCAACACCGGCGGTCAGGCCTCAAAAGCCACCCCCACCGCCGCCGTGGCGAAGTTCGCTGCCAACGGCAAGCCCATCTCCAAAAAAGACCTGGGGATGATCGTCATGTCGTACGGCTATGTGTACGTCGCCCGCGTGGCCCTGGGCGCCAACGATGCCCACACCCTGAAGGTCTTCCGCGAAGCGGAAGCCTATCCAGGACCTTCCCTGATCATCGCCTACAGCCACTGCATCGCCCACGGCATTGATATGAAAACAGGGCTCAACCAGCAGAAACTGGCCGTGCAGGCCGGCGTGTGGCCGTTATACCGCTACAATCCGCAGCTGGCCGCAGCAGGCAAAAACCCCCTGCAGCTCGACTCCAAATCCCCGTCGATCCCCGTCTCCGAGTATGCTTACAACGAAGCCCGCTTCCGCATGCTGCTCAACCGCGACGAAGAACGTGCGCAGCGCCTGATGGAAAGCAGCCAGAAACGGGTTGACGAGCAGTGGAAACAACTTCAATATTTGGCTGAAAGGGACTAATCGTCCAGCTCAGCTTCTTGTCTTTCTCTCCTTAAGACAGCCCCGAGAATCTCGGGGCTGTCGCATGGATAAGGCATTGGGATCAACGAACCATCGTATGGAGTCATCCCACAAATGTTTCGGCACGGGAGTCCGATTTCTAAACAGCGTATCGGAGAATAGCAGCCTGTTCAGCACCTCCCGGTAAATCAGCCATCGGAAGCGCATAGACTGTTCCCGAATGCATAACGGTCCGCATGGCGGCAAAATCCAGCAAATCCTCATTGTCGACACCAGACTCGGCTTCCAGGATCACCTCGTTCTTTTGACGATCGTACCGGCCCCACCGCTGAACATCCAGCGGCACAAACAAGGTCTCCACACGCCCCTGAACCGCAGCTTTGACAATCGTGGCTAAATCTGTGGATGCCAATTCGCTTCCCTGTCCGAAAAATTTCAGAAACTTTTCAGTAGACTGTTCCTGTTGTTCCTTGAACAACGGCTCCACTATTTCCCAGGCGAGGGCATGCAATTCTTTTGTTTCAACTTCTTCAGGATTGCCCAGCAGCCCTTCGTCCAAAATCCTGTCATAACTGCTGGCTTCCTGGAAAATGGGAAGCAGATACTCGACACCAGCCAGCATCATGGGGATGGATTGATCTTCGAGCAGTTTGTTCAGCCCTTCATCTACCCTGTGAAAATACCGGAGAATGTTTTTTTTCTGGGAAGGTGCCTCCCCTCCGTGCCCATGAAATAAAGAGCGCTGCATCCTTACTCTGCCATGACTGCGGAAGGTGGTGCGATTACCCAAATGTTTTTCAACATCATCATCCATCCCCAGAGCTTCCTGAATATTGGTGGGGATATCTTGAAGCTCAATTTCGTCAATACTGTTCCGTGTGCCGAGGAACAGGCGAATTTCATTCATGCTGAGCGCCAAAATATAGAATTGAGCATTCCGGCAAATCACCGGCAACAATGGCGTGGTGTGAAATCTGTCCTGCACCACCAGCAATTCTGCAAAATTTTCAGGCAGGCGATATGTTTTTACCAAATCGGGCGAAAGGAAAAAAGCCAGCCCATCGCTCTGATGCATCCAAAAGCCGTCGTCCTGCAGCAAACGCTCTGCCGGACGCAGCAATTCCTGGAACTCCGGGGTATTCAAACCTGCACTTTTAAGCTTTTCCCTGGCCTGCACAATGAGATTTTTGAACCGGATCGGATCCTGCTTTTGTTCACGCCCAAACCGGTGGGTGGGCATATACAGGGAAACACACCATTTTGCTGATTCTTCAATTAATTGTTCCAAATCTGACTGTCTGAGGATATCCATTCGTTAAACTCCTTTCTTCGGTGAGAACCCTCACCGTTCTGCTTATCAAACCATCTTCTGCACAGCGAACCGCACTGGCGGATGAATCTCTGGACGACTGTGATTAATAATCTCGCCTCCAGCACTTTCATGATCGTTTGTTTGATTAACTCAGAATCCCCCCTTCTATTAGTATAGCAAACAAGCATCCTTATTACCATCTGCATAAGCAGACAAGGGAGACACAAATTTGAATACACCTGACCTCGAGATTGAAAAATCTCCGATGATTCCTTCCTTTTATATAAGAACTCCCGTTTCAGCTATAATACCCTCATTGCTTTCCTATTATAAAGGTAGATCCCCATGCCCCCAGACCGCACCCCGCTTATCCAACCCTCCACCAAAGCATACTGGCAGCAAGCCAAAGACAAAGAAGGCTTCTCCTTCTTTGACCGACTGCACGGCTATATCTATGCCCGCTGGATCTATCTCTATATCGGCCTTGCCAGCGGACGCCACCCGCTGACCAAAAAACTTGGCCCGCCTATCGCAAAATTCGGCACAAAACTGATCCTGCTCTTCGGCAAGAAGCAAAATACGCCGGAAGAAGCCGCCAGCAAGAAAGCACGCATCACCTTTGCCGACACCTATCACGGCAAAGTGCTGCCCCTGGAATCCGCCAAAGAGATGGTCATGGTCAAGGAAGACATCAACATGCCCGATCTGGAAAAAGTGATCCCCTACAACAGCGCGCGCGAGATCGTCCTGCAAAACCCCGACCACATCGTCGTGATGGACTGCCCCTGCCGCGTGGCGCAGGAGAATCCCTGTGCACCCATTGACGTGTGTCTGGTGATTGGCGAACCCTTTGCCAGCTTCGTCACCGAACACCACCCCGAGCGTTCCCGCTGGATCACCCCCGACGAAGCCGTGGATATTATCCAGGCCGAGGAAGACCGCGGTCACGTACATCACGCTTTTTTCAAGGACGCCATGCTGGGGCGCTTCTACGCCATCTGTAACTGCTGCTCCTGCTGCTGCGCGGCAATCAATGCCCACCATAACGGCACCCCCATGCTGGCCTCCTCCGGTTATGTCGCCCAGGTGGATGAGGACGAATGTGTGGCCTGCGGCGTCTGTGCAGATGTCTGCCAGTTTGATGCCCTTGCCCTGGGTGATGACGCTATCACCGTGGACCGTGCCGCCTGCATGGGCTGCGGGGTATGCGTCAGCCACTGCCCGCAGGACGCACTCTCTCTGTTGCGTGACCTCACCAAAGGCGAGCCGTTGGAAATACACGCCTTGATGGAAGATGCGCTGCGGGCGTCCTGAAGAACAAACAACTCGTCGATTCATCGAGCTGTCTTTTTCAAAACGGCTCATTAGGAATCGCCGTGATTTTCCGCGCCGCCGAGCAGAATCGCACCAGACACGGTTTGAAGACAGCGTTTATCCCCATATCTGGCGTAGAATAACAACTTTTCACGGCGATTCCCAGAGAACCTTCAAAACCTGTGCTACATCCCTGTAAGGGGTATGGTAAAATTTTTGTTTACCATCCGCTCCGCTTCTGAAGCAGTGAATGGCATTTCAATAATGGAAGCAATCAAAAACTCATGACAACTATTTTTTTCGCCACCGACATTCATGGTTCCCACGTTTGCTGGAAAAAATTCATCCACTCCGGCAAATTCTATAACGCCGATGTGATCGTCCTGGGGGGCGACATCACCGGCAAAGCGATTGTGCCGATCATTCACCTGGGCGGTGATTCGTACCGCGCCGTGCTGCTGGAACAGGAAACCCTGCTGGATGGTGAGGATGCCGTGCAGGACATGGAAAAACGCATCCAGAGCCGCGGCTATTATCCCTACCGTACCACCCCCGATGAAATTAACGAACTGAAAGCCCAACCCGAAAAACTGGACGCCCTGTTTAGCGCCGAGGTCAGAAAGACCCTCGAGCAGTGGCTGGCGTATGCCGACGAAAAGCTGGCGGACAGCGGCATCCGCTGTCTGGTGACCCTCGGCAATGACGATGCTTTTGACCTGGACGATCTCGTGCGCACTTCCAAACACGTCCATCTTGCCGACGGCGAGTGCATCCCCCTGGATGACCACCATGAAATGATCTCCTCCGGCTGGAGCAACCAGACCCCCTGGCACACCTACCGCGAGGCCACGGAAGAGCAGCTTCAGCAGCGTTATGCCAGTCTGGTTGCCCAAATCAAAAACCCCCGTCAGAGCATCTTCAATTTTCACGTACCGCCATTCAATTCCTCGCTGGATCAAGCCCCTGAAATGACAGCCGACCTGCGCCCGCGCTTTGCCGGCAACTCACTGGTACCGGTGGGCAGCACTGCCGTGCGGGCAGCCATCGAAGAAGCCCAGCCCCTGCTTGGCCTGTTTGGGCACATCCACGAAAGCAAAGGCACCGCCCGCATCGGACGTACCCTGTGCATCAACCCTGGCAGCATGTACGAACAGGGCGCCCTGTGCGGCGCAGTCATCAACCTGGGCCGTAACAAAATCAAAACCCACATGCTTACCACCGGCTAGTCCGGTATTTTTGATTCTGCATTCATTCATTATTAGGAGAGAGTAATCATGGCTTCCTCATCACGCGACACAACCGGAGACTTGTTTGTTCGCAAGGCAACCGGCCTGGTACGTTCCTGGTCCGTATTTGACGCCTTCGTCTACGCTGCCTTTTCGATCAATCTGGTCACCCTCGGCCTGTATATCTTCAGCCAGATGTATTTTCTGGAAGGCGGGTTATTACCCACCCTCTTGATCAGCTCGGCGTTCATTCTGTTTGAAGTGCTGGTCTACGCCGCCCTGATCGCCGTCATGCCGCGCTCCGGCGGCGATTATGTCTGGCAAAGCCGCATCCTCGGCGGCGGCATCGGCTTTGTACTGGCGATCACCGGCTGGTGGTTCATCCTCTGGCTGTGGGTGCCGCTGTACAGCGACATGTTCCGCCATCTCTTCCTGACCCCCATCTTTGGCTTGCTGGGCGCAAAAGACCTGGCTCTGTGGTTTGGTCAGAACCCGCTGGGCCTGTTCCTTACCTCACTGGTGGTGTGCGGGTTTGTGGCTTTCTATATCGCCATCGGGATGAAATGGTATGCCCGCATCCAGAAGTACTGCTTCTGGCTTGGCCTGGCCGGTCTGGCAATCTTCTTTGGCCTGCTGCTTTTTGGCAGCCCGGAAGCCTTCCAGATGAGCCTGAATCAGGAGATGCCCGGCCTGTTTGGCACCGCAGAAAATGTATACACCGCCACGATGGCCGCCGGACAGGAAGCCGGCGCCGCTGCCCCGATGGTGGGCGGCGGGCTGGGCGCTATCCTGATGGCGATGCCTTTCATGGTCTTCTTCAACCTGTGGCCCAACTGGGGTACCGCCCTGTATGGTGAGATCCGTGGCGCCACCGATTTCAAACGTAATTTCTCCGGCATGGCCTGGGCCTTGATCATCACCACCGCACTGGGGGTGGTCTTCTTCTTCCTCGTGCAGAAAACCTTCACCTGGGATTTTTACATGAATGCCAATGCCGCCTGGTGGAACTATGCCTGGGGCTACACCGATCAGGTGCCGCCTCTGCCCATCTGGCCCAACCCGATCCTGCTGGCCTCAATGATGCTGCCCGGACGTTTTCTCAAGATCCTCGTGGTGCTGCTGATCAGCTTCTGGTGGTTCGGCTGGTCGGGGACCGTCTTCCTCAGCTCGACCCGCATCATCTTCGCCGCCGCCTTTGACCGGCTGCTGCCCGAAAAGGTGGCTGAAGTGGATGAAAAAACCCATACCCCAGTGGTTGCCCTGCTGCTGATGGTCGTCCCGTCGATCATCGTCTCGGCCCTGTTCGCCTGGAACGTATTCAGCTTCCAATCATTGACCCTCAACTCAACCCTCGTGATCGCCGTGACCTATCTCGGCACCACCATTGCCGCCATCATCCTGCCCTACCGCAAACCTGAACTGTACAATGCCTCCCCCATCGCCAAATACAAGGTCTTTGGCATTCCCCTGATCACTGTGGGCGGTGTCATTTTCGCCGCCTTCCTCATCTTCCTGCTGTATGCCTGGCTGATTGACCCGCTGCAGCTCTACGGCATCGGCCTCGCCAACACCAGCTCAATCATCTTCCTGCTGGTCATGTATGGTCTGGCAGCGGCCATTTATTTCGGCTTCAAGTTCTACCGCAAACGCAGCGGGATCAACATCGACCAGGTTTACCAGGAGATTCCGATCGAATGAGCAGCCTGCCGCTGGACTCCCTGCAAGATGAACTGACCCGCATCGTCGACCAGGCCGAGAGCGAGGGTATCCTGCTGCGTCTGCTCGGCGGGCTGGCAGTGCAACTGCACAGCCCCAGCGCCAATCACCGTGAATTGCAGCGCAGCTATCCCGATCTGGACTTTATCACCGACGCAAAGGGGGGGCAAAAACTGCCCTCCTTCCTGACCGGCATGGGCTATAGCCCGGACAAACGCTTCAACACCCTCAATGGCGCCCGGCGGCAGTTATATTTTGATGATCAGCATGGCCGCCAGATTGACATCTTTGTCGGTGCGTTTGAAATGTGCCACAAGCTGCCCCTGGCTCCCCGTCTTCCCATTGAATCGCCGACCATCCCTCTGGCCGAATTGATGCTGACCAAAGCCCAGATCGTTGAGCTGAACCGCAAGGACGTGCTTGACCTGCTGGCCCTGTTCCTGGACCACCCGGTAGGCATCAGTGATGACGAAACCATCAATCAGGAAGTGATCGCCGCCCTGTGCGCCAAAGACTGGGGGCTGTATACCACCCTGCAGTTGACTCTCGAAAAGCTGCGCACCTTCCTGACCAAAGGCGAGGTCAACCTGAGCGATGCACAATTGCAAACCCTGACCGGACGTTTCCAACAACTGGAAACCTTCATAGACGCCGCCCCCAAAACCACCGCCTGGAAACTGCGCGCCAAAATCGGAAAACGCAAACGCTGGTATGAGGAAGTTGAAGAAGTACAACGCTAAAGAAAAACAACAACAGGATGGCTATCTACCCATCCTGTTTGCTTTTGCCAAACAAGCCCTATTCAATCCCCCAATGCATCCACCAGAAGCAAATACATGGCATGAGACCAAAGCAATGGTTGGGCGATCTTTCCCCAGCGATCCACCCAGGGCTGATAAGAAACAGGATCATTCAGTACTTGTGGAACCTGTTCGGGAAGTTCACCGTTTGCGTTGGCAGCCCCTTCAATCCATGCCCGAATCTCCTGCGCCTGCTGGCGGCGGCCGGTCAAGGCATCATACCAGCCCAGCCAGGCGCCCAACAGTACCCATTCTCCGCCGCCAAAATAGGTATCCTTTGCATAGCGTTGCACCCCGCCGGCATGATACAGGTCTGACTCGATGCGCGCCACCGTGGCAAACATGCGCGGGTCATCCAGCGCCACCAGACCATAAGGTAACGCCAGACCAAGCAAGCTGGCGTCGACCATCTGCGACCCGATAAACTTGACGAAATACCCATCTGGTGCAGCATGTTGATCCACAAACTGACGGATTTTCGTCAACACATCCGAGTGATCCGCACCCGTCAAATGTTGTGCTGCGTTCAAGCCACCATACACGGCAGACAGAGTATAGGGATGGATTTCTTCAGGGAATTCCTCCCAGCAATCGTAGCAAGGCTGATCCCAAAGCGCAGTCAAATACGCTGCCAGGAGGTTGATTGTCGTTCGCCAATCGTCGAGCAATACGCTGCCGGCTAATTGTTGATGCTCTGCCAACGCCCACAACCAGGTGCCAAAACCATCCAGTTGATGGTTAGGCCAATCCTCGCCACCCGCCTGCCCTTCCACTGTATACCGGGTATGTAGAATATCGGCAGGAGAAAGCGCCTTACCGCTGGAAATTTTTTCCACCGCAGAGCGCATCACGTCCTGCTTTTTTCCGAGCGTCTCGGCAACCCAGGTATGAAACCGTCCTGCGCTCCTGGACTCCCCCGCCTTATCCATTGCATACGCAATGAAAGCGCCATCCCGGAACCAGCTATAATGGTAAGTTTCAAAATTTGGGCTGGCGAGATATGCGCCAGTATCGCTTTGCCCATCATAGATGATCTCAATGCTGCGATCTACCAAATTCATGATCCGTTCACCTCATTTTTAAATTGAATAACCAGCAGCGACCAGAAATCAAGCATCGGCAGGGTCAACTTCACCTTCTCATCCTGCCAGGTAAAGGGCAATGCATTCAACTCTGGACTGACCGCATCGGGGCTGGCAACCCATATTTTCTCCGGCTGCTCAGGTAGAGACATGGAGATAAACACATCCCGCAAAGGGGTGGGCGCAACCTGGGGCTCATCCCAACGTGGCGTTTCCAAACCAGAGAAATTAATTAAACTTAGCCCCCAGGTGGCGCCATTACGCCGCGACACCGCAATCACATCCTGCGGAAGTAACAGACCCTCCATTTCCGTCATATTCTCAGCAGCAGGACCGAGCAGCTCACCGTAACGCACCAGGAAATCTTGATAAGACCGCATGACCTCAACCAATATAGGAGACCGTTCTTCATGTTTGGGGAAATACGGGTCCGACAGCAGGCGGCCATTTTCGCCCAGCTCAATGCGCGATCCGCCGCAAGCCATAATAACTGCATTCGCCAGGCGGATATTGACCGTCCGCTCGGCTGGCAGGTACAGCGCAATCACCACCGGTTTGCCGCCGGATTTGGCGCGGGCTTCGCTGACGATCTGTAAAACATCCTTGAAAGTCACCTTCGGCGGCCAAATTTCAATGTACACAAAATCTTGCGGCGAGGCCGCCAGCTCATCGATCGGCCAGTTACCCACTGCGTTAAAAACCACCGCCTGGTCAGGGAAAGCTGTCTTAAGCTGTGAAACAAAATCCTTGAAAGCCTGCGACAGATCAACTGCCGCTCCCCGGCTGTTATAAGCAATTTTCGGCTCGCCATACTGGTCAACGTGCAGCCCATCAAACGGCATCTCGGCCAGCACGCGCTCGCACTCCGCAGTCAAATGCGCAATCCACGGGCTGCCAGAGGTCGGGTCCATCAAACCCAGAAAGCCTTCAAAATCAAGCGCCTTGCCTTGCTCATCAAACAATCCCCAGTCAGGATGGGCTGACCAGAAGTCCAGCGAAGCGGCATACACGGCCAGATACGGCATGGCAGCCATGCCCCGGCGGTGTGCACCGTCAATCAGGCTGCGCACGGTTTTCATCGAAAGCGAGCGCCCCAACGGATCCACAAATTCTTCCACCGCAGAAATCAGGGTGTCATGGCGGTACTGCCAGTCATAGAACTGGATGCCATTGAGATGGTATGCAGCCATTGTGTCAAGCGCAGCATCCAGGTCGGTGCGCTGCGCGGTAAAATCCGTCAGAAATCCGTAACGGGGAAAGTCTGTCCAATCATAAAGCGTATCCACAGCCGAATATCTGCAATCCAGCACATCGCCCGCCAGATCAAAGAGTTCAACTTTGAGGCCGTAACCCTGCGGCTGGCTGCTGATCGGTGGCACGATAAATTCAAACCAGCTCTCTCCCAAAAAAGCGGGTACATCTTGTTCCTGCTGAGCTACCGTGGTTTGCATGTGCGAAACCGTGAGCCGCAGTTTTGCGGCGACGGGATGATCCGCTTTTAGGCGAACCTTGATTTCAATCGTTTCATGCGGCTTGAAGAAACCGCGGGTTGGTGCACATTCTAAAATCTGCATCGTACTTATCCCTTAAGTCCGGTAGTAGAAATACCCTTAATAAAATGTTTCTGAAACATGGTGAAGACCAACACCACCGGGATGAAACTGATGATCGAAGCCGCAAAGACCAGTCCCCAGCGCGTCAGGTGTTGGGACTGAAACAATGCAATCCCGATCGGCAGTGTGCGTTTCGCCGTATCTGTCATCATCACCTGCGCCCAGGCAAATTCATCCCAGCAGTACAGGAAGGTGAAAATGGATACAGCCGCAAGCCCTGGTTTGGAAAGCGGCAGGATGATCTGGCTGAAAATCCTCCAGCGTCCCGCCCCATCCATCAGGGCGGCTTCTTCAATTTCACGCGGAATACCTTCAAAAAAACCACGTAACAGAAAAGTCTGTTGGGAAATATTCATGGTGATATACACCAGGATCAGCCCTGAAAACTTGTTAATCAACATCAGATTTTTGGCAATGATGAACTGCGGCACAAGCAGCGTCACCGGCGGGATCATCATGCCCAGCAAAATCACATAGAAAAGCGCTTTCTTGCCAGGGAAGTTCATCCGCGCAAACGCATACGCCATCATGGATGAGATCATTACCGTCGACACGGTACTGATCACGGCCACAAACAGGCTGTTTAAAAAATACAGGTCAAATTTATCGCGGGTGATGGCCTCTATATAATTGGTGAGGGTGAATTCTTCCGGCCAGAGACGTGGCGGCATTTCAAAGATATAGGACTGCGGCTTCATCGAGGTGACAAACATGTACCAGAATGGCACTGCCACAACTGCAAGCCCCAGGATCAACAGCAGATAGGTAAGGAAATGGGAAAGCCATTTCTGACGCTTGATGCTCATCCTAGACCTCCGCCGGTTTTTGCAGCAGTTTGATCTGCAATGTGCTGTAGATGAAGATGAACACGGTCAACATGGAGCTGATCGCAGCGCCAAAACCAAATTCCAGATTCTTGAAGGTTCGTTCATACATATACGTCAGAATGAAATGCGTCTTGTCAAGCGGGTTACCGCCGTCCGTCAGCAAAAGATTGGAGACATAAGAATTCATCCCACCGATGGTCAAGACCACCAGCAAGAAAACCAGGGTCGGGCGCAGCAGAGGCAGGGTGATCTTAAAGAAGCGCGCCATATTGCCCGCCCCGTCCACCTCTGCGGCTTCGTACAACTGTTCGGGAATGGCTTGCAGTCCGGCCAGCACGATGATCGCTGTCCAGCCAACGCCTTTCCAGATTCCAAGCAAATCAATCGGCACAAACGCCAGGATCGGATCTGCCAGCCAGCGGATATTTTCCGAAGTAATATGCAGAATGTCTCTCAACAGGTAATTGACCAGACCACCCTGACCGCTGAACATGTATTCGAACAACAAGCTGACGATCACCCAGGAAGTGATCACAGGCAGGTAATAGGCCACACGGAAGAAGGTGCGGCCGCGAATGTCTTGATTGAGGAGCACCGCAATCAGCGTCCCAAATGTCATCTGCCCAGTAACCGTAATCACCGTATAGGCAATCGTGTTCACAATTGCAGACCGAAAAATCGGGTCTGTAAAAGCGCGCACATAATTTTCCCAGCCGATCCACTCCGAACGCTCCGGGCGGATCACGTTCCAATCAAAAAAGCTGATCCGTAATGAATACAGTAACGGGCCAAAAATGAAAAGTGCAAATAGAATAAATCCAGGCAGAAGAAACAGATAAGCGGTTGCGCTTTCTTTAAATGATTTGGTGTGCAGCTTGCTCACAACAAAAACCTCCGAAACTGAATTAATCTATCACCATTATCATGCAATCTGCACAAAACGAGGAGGGAAAACCCGGCCCCGCCCGAATGCTTGCAGCAGGGCCGGTTCCGATATCAAGATAAGGTTATTTCAACAGAGCATTGATCTCATCCGCCGCCTGGTCCAGCGCTTCCTGCGGGCTTTGATCGCCGCGCAGCATGCGCTGGAAGGCATTACTGATCGCACTGTCCATGTCCGACCATGCGGGATGGGGCACGCGGGCCTGAGCAGTCTGCAATTGATCGAGAAAAACGCCGAAGTATTCCGGCAGTTCTGCATTCCCGATCAACGAAGAAAGGGTAGGGATGACCCCAACCTGCGCCATTTTAAGCTGGGATTCCGGGCTCATCAAATAAGCTGTCCATTTCATGGCAGCATCGGCAACATCGGTGTCATAGAAAATGACCACATCTTCGCCGCCGACCACTGAACTGGTAACGCCATCGGCAGTCGGGATCGGGGCAAAATTGACCTCAAAGTCAGGATACTGGCCTTTGTAAATATCCACCATCCACGGGCCGTCGATGATCATGGCATACATACCGGTTGCCAGGCCGTCAGAAGTACCCACGCCGCCGCCCAACAGGTTCGGAGAAATGCAGCCATCGTTGTACATATCGGTCAGCATGGTGAAGGCAGCCACACTCTCGGCGCTGTTCACATAACCGGTCGCGGTGGTAATGCCTTCATCCACCACTTTACCGCCCATCGCATAGAAAATGGGAGCGGGTGCCCAGAAATAGGTGCCGCCCAAAGCATAGCCGTATTTCTCATTGGCAGCATCGGAAATTGCACAGGCAACTTCCTGGAACTCTCCCATCGTCTGGGGAGCTTCGGTGTATTCCGCAGCAGCAAGGACTTCGCGGTTCCAGAGCAGTACCTGGGTATTAGTATTCTGGGGCAGGCCGTAATAATGACCCTGCCAATAGTTAGTGGACAACGGGCCGGGGAAAGCATCAGCAGCAATCTCCTCAAAACCAGGCATAACGCCATCCAATTGCATCAAAGCGCCCTGGTCGGCAAATTCAGACACCCAGGCAATATCCATCCGGGCAGCATCGGGAGCCGCGCCGCCAGCCAGAGCAGTCAGCACGGCCGGTTTGAAATCGTCCCAAGAATAACGGGTGGCCTCAATCGTGATGCCGGGATTGGCAGCTTCGAAATCTGCAATCACCAGATCAAGCTGGGCGGTCTCGGGATCGCTCATCGTGTGCCAGTAAGCAACCACCGCAGGTTCCACTTCAGGTGCTTCTTCAACAACAGGAGCTTCCTCTGCAACCGGCTCTTCCACCACTTCCGGTTCGGCAGCGGGTTCTTCGGCCACAGGGGCGGCAGCAGGGGTGCAGGCTGCCAGCATCATCGACACAACAATGACCAGGCCCAAAACCAACCAAAGCATACTTTTCTTTTTCATCAGAACATCTCCTCCATACGAACAAAATATTTGGGTTCAACCACAAAAATCTTTAGCCTCTTCGCTACGATTCATTTTTATATCGTTTTCTGGCACACCTCCTGGTTCAACTTAACTTATTTCATTCAGCGAATTATCTTGGTCAAAAAAATTTCCGTCTATCGCAGTGGGAACTGGAACAGTTTTTCAAGCACAACCCCGGCTGCGCCGCGCGCCCAGGCATCATCATCCCAGGCATCAATCTTGATCTGTGTGTCATCGATCAACCCTGGCATAGCCAGTTGCTGCAATGCAGCACGCATCGGTCCAAAAAGGTGATCTCCATACCGCACCCCTTCCCCGCTGAAAATGATCAACTCAGGATTGAAGATATTGATCAAATTGGCAATGCCCTGTCCCAGGACAGAACCGGCAGTGTGGAAAATTTTCTGAACAACAGGGTTGCCCTGTTCAGCAAGGTGGAGTAAATCTTCAACTGTTTTCACGGGACGAGAAAGCTCACCGCGCTGATAAGCCGCAGCCGCCATATTGAGCATGGCAGGGTCAGAAGCGTACGCTTCCAGACAACCCTGTTTGCCGCACACACACACCGGCCCGGAAGGATCAATCACCGTATGACCTAATTCCCCCGCCCCACCCCGGCTGCCTTGATACAGGCTGCCGTTCATCACCATTCCCATCCCCACACCCCGACCAACGGTCACGATCAGGAAATTATCAATACCGCTTCCCAATCCAAACCATTTTTCAGTTAGCGTAAAAGTATTTACATCATTGTCAAGAAAAATGGGAACATCAATGCGTTTTTGCAGCAAGCTCACCAGGGGAACATCACGCCAGCCATAAATCGGAGAATGGCGTAAGACCCCGTTCTCGGCATCCACAATACCAGCCAAACCAATGCCCACACCCAGGATCTTCTCCCTGGACACAGCCTGGTCGGCGATCAAATCTGCAACGACCTGTCCGAGTGCCTCCACCGTAAACTGCAAATCATGAGACGGCAATTGCACTGTACGTTTATTCAATACCGTCGCCTCAAGATCCGTTAAAGCCGCCGTGATATGGTCCACCGAAAGCTTGACACCGATCATATACCGACTTTGCTTATTCAACGCCAAAAGGATCGGGCGGCGGCCGCCGCTCGAATCACCGGTCTCTTTTTCAAAAACCAGATCATCGTCAATCAACTCAGCGGTAATCCCGGTAATGGTCGCCGCACTGAGGCTGGTATGCTTGGTGATTTCCTTGCGGGAGATAGGACCGAGTGTGCGGATCGTATTCAAAACCGAAGAGCGGTTGATGGCGCGGATTAGTTCACGATTCCCATGAATAAGGTCAGGCATAAACTTACTTCTTTCATTGAATTAAGTATCTTTTTTTATATTACACATTTTACCCCCCGCTGTCAATCCCCAATCTTCAAATTCATCGAGTTTCACCCTGTTTCCCAACCTGATCGGTTGCCTAATCCCCCACTGCCTCCTCCTTCCACTTCTTCGCCAGCAGCACATAAAACGCCCAAACCAGCGCAAGAATACCTGCACGAATAATACTTCACCCCCCACCATCCCTCATTTTCCCTTATAATGAATACAGACAAGATTAAGGAGAATCATCGGCCGCGCGTGCGGCTAGAAAACACTATGGAAACCCAAACTACTGAAACCCAAGACAAACCACAAGATACCCTGCCCGCTATCACCCTGGACGAACTGCCCCCCGTAATGCGTGCTGCCATGCAGCGCGCTGGCTGGGCTGACCTGGCCCCCGTGCAGGCACAGTCCATCCCTTACTTCCGTGCCAAGCGCGACCTGATGGTGCAGGCCCAAACCGGCAGCGGCAAAACCGGGGCATACATCCTGCCGATCCTCGAGCAGCTTGACCTCAAGAAAAAAACCTGCCAGGCCCTGGTGCTCGTCCCCACCCGCGAACTGGCCCAGCAAGTCACCGCTGACGCGACCCTCCTGGCCGGAGACAGCGGCCTGCGCACGATCGCCGTGTATGGCGGCACCAGCTACAAACCGCAGATCGACGCCTTCAACGAAGGCGTGCAACTGGTCGTGGCAACCCCCGGCCGTGTGCTCGATCACCTGCTAAAACGCAACCTGAGCCTCAAGAATCTCGACATCCTTATCTTTGACGAAGCCGACCGCATGCTTTCCATGGGCTTCTTCCCGGACATGGTGCGCGTGCAGGATTTCCTGCCCAACCACCGCGTGCATACCTACATGTTCTCGGCCACTTTTCCCGCCCAGGTGATGAGCCTGACCCGCCAGTTCCTCACCGATCCGGCCTTCCTCAGCCTGAGCCGCGAGCATGTCTATGTGGAAGACACGCAGCACGTCTTCTACATCACCCCCGGTATGGACAAAGACCGCGCCCTGATCCGCATCATCGAAATGGAAAACCCCCAGCAGTCGATCATCTTTTGCAACACCAAAGACAAGGTGTTTTACGTTGCCCGCGTGTTGCAGCGCTTTGGCTACAATGCCGACCAGATCAGTTCCGACCTGTCGCAAAAAGACCGCGACCGCGTGCTGAACAATGTGCGCTCCGGCAAGCTGCGCTTCCTGGTCGCCACCGACGTGGCCGCCCGCGGCATTGACATCCCCGACCTGACCCATGTCATTCAGTACGAACCCTCTGAAGACCTGGAAGCCTACATCCACCGTGCCGGACGCACCGGCCGGGCCGGCGCCAGCGGCACCGCCATTATGCTGGTCACCTATAACGAAAAAAAATACATTACCCGTATCGGCGCCCATTACAAAATCGAATTTGAAGAGCGTCCCCTGCCGCAAGACGAAGACGTCGAAACCCTCGTCGCCCAGCGGCTGATCGGCCAGCTCGAAGGCCGTCTGCGAGAACGCGACAAGCTGAAAATCGAACGTATGCGCCGCTTTGAACCCCTGGTCAAGGAACTGGTGGAAGAGGAAGACGGGCTGGCCCTGCTGACCATGCTGCTGGATGACACCTACCACGCCTGGATGCACAAAGCGCCCGAAATCCCGGTGGCCAGCGCCAAACCGCCCAAGAAACAAAGCGGCAAAAGCTACAAAAGCAGCAGTGAACGGCGCGGTTCCCGCTCGCGGGGACGCAGACAACGATAATCTACATGCCCATCAAAGCCATCTGCTTCGACGCCGACGGCGTCATCGTCAACCCCCAACTGCTGTACGCCAAACGCCTGGATGAGGAATACGGCCTCACCCGCGAGATCACCGCGGATTTTTTCGGCGGGCCGTTCAATGACTGCCTGACCGGCACTGCCCGTCTCATGGACGAACTGCTGCCCTACCTGGAGGCATGGGGCTGGCCGCATACGCCCGAGAAATTCCTCCATGACTGGATGACCACCGACCACGTGGTCGATGAGCGCGTGGTGGACGCCGTCCAGGGCCTGCGCGCGCAGGGTATCACCTGCTGCCTGGCTACCAACCAGGAAGCCAACCGCGCCGCCTATATGCGCACCCACATGGGCTTTGTGGACATCTTTGACCACCTCTTCATCTCCTGCGAGATCGGCGCGCAGAAACCACAGCCAGCTTACTACGCACATATCGAGAAATTCCTCGACCTGAAAAATGAAGAGCTGTTGTTCTTTAATGACGGCCTCAATAACGTCAAAGCCGCCTACGAACGCGGCTGGCACGCGGAAGTGTATACGACTTTTGAAGCATTTAAGCGCAGTCTGGAGAAGTACTTCTAAAGGGACTTAATGATGAAAAAAGCTGAAATGCTGCAAGACATTCAGGACTATGACAGCGCAAAAGCCGCCATCGAAAGCGGCGCTGATGAACTGATCCCCGGCGAAATTGTGCACGCCATTCTCGATGGTGAAAACGCCATCCGTGTCTGGCGGGAATACCGCGGCCTGTCACAGCAGGCAGCCGCACAGATCGCTGAAGTCAGCGCACCCTATCTTTCACAGCTTGAAACCGGCAAGCGCAAAGGCTCGCTGGAAGTGTTGTCCGCTATCGCCAGGACGTTGAACGTCTCACTGGAACAGATCGTGAGCGAATAAGGAATCTTCGCCCATGCCAGGCTGGATGTGGTGCCAGACAGTAAACGATCAAAAAAAACATTACGAAC
>Ga0334890_1001716_pt1 | contig 27783 bp, 32 predicted proteins | sample GraSluR1_MG_3_FD_207220 | JGI IMG/M metagenome (GOLD analysis project Ga0334890, IMG submission 207220) | Sludge microbial communities from methane-producing bioreactor in Wageningen University, Netherlands - Granular Sludge_31_08-R1 | ecosystem: Engineered > Bioreactor > Anaerobic >... | reverse complement strand
CCTCATCGTGAATCTGGAAGACCGATCCGCTACCCTTGTGGTTGCACGTAGCGCGCCTATAGCTCAGTTGGCAGAGCAGGAGACTTTTAATCTTCGGGTCCAGGGTTCGAGCCCCTGTGGGCGCACCACTGCTCGGGCGACATCGGCTTGCGCGGACGAGGCTCGGTCTCGAAACCCATGAGCACTTGCGCGGTCGTGCCGAAGTACTCGGCGAGCATCTCGATCTCGTGCAGCTGGAACGGCTGTACGCCGCGGAAGCGCAGCGACACGGATCCTTGGGAGATGTTGAGCAATCGGGCGAGATCTGACTGCTTGAGGTGGAACCTCGCGCAGAGTCCGCGCACTTCGCCGCCCACTCGCTCGGCGAGCGTTTCTTCCTGAACCAGGTTCACGATGCTCATGCCGATAGCGTACTAAAAGCAGGCCGAGAGCACCAGTAGAACTGAGTTCGTATTTGTGACATTAGTTCAAGAGCTTGACGCGTAGCAATGTAGTTAATACGCTGCCAGTATGGAAGATGCTGTAGAAGTGAGGCGACGGATCGGTGCGAGCGTCCGAGCTGAGGCCGCCCGCCGAGGCTTGCGACAGCTGGACATAGGCCTGCGGTTGGGTGTCAGCCAAAGCGCGGTGTCAGGGCGGTTCGTGGGGCGCCTTCCGTTCTCCGCGGAGGAGCTGGTCGAGCTCGCCGATTGGTTCGACGTGCCGGTCGCGCGCTTCTTCGAGCCCGTGCCCGGTGCACGGCCGGTCGGGGAGGTGGGGTGACGTGGCTGGTGCTAGCTATTACTTGGCGCCCGCTGGGTCGGTGACGGTCTCGAATCAGGTGTCTTTGGATATGTCGATCTCGGCGCTGGCGCTTGGGCTGCTGGTGTGGATCAGGGCGCGGCCGGCTGGTGCGTCGCAGAGCTATCGGGAGTTCTTGTCTCGGGGTTTTGGGGAGGTCGCGACACGGCGAGCGCTGGTGGAGTTGGAGGCTGCCGGCTACAGGTGGCGTTTCGTGGAACGGCGCGATCATGGCCGGATCGTTACGGCGACCTTGTTGTTTGACCGGCCAGCTACCGAGCACGAGGCACGCGAGGTACTCGAGGGATTGTCTGAGTGGCCTATCGGCAAGTGTTTGAGCAGTCGTCGCAGTGACCGTGAAGGCGAGGGCAGGCTGGACTCGGCGCAGCAAAGTGGCTTGTCGGACCGTGCAGAGGATGTGTCTGCACGGTCCGACAAGGGAAAACACAAACCGCAGCGGGCAGCTGAGCGTCGGCGTGAAACCCCTAGTGGCACCGTGCAGCGGTTTACCGAGGCGCGGTCAGCCGTAGCACGGTCCACCGTGCCACGGTGCGCCGAGGCGCAACCATCTAACGATGGTTCCAATGGTTGGGAGACTGACGTCTCCCAACCAAACCAGACCACACCCGTGCGCGGACAGCGATCGTCCGAGTCGCCGCTGGACCGTGCTTTGCCAGCCGGGCCGGTCGGCTCGGGTCTGGAGGGTTTGCTTGAGGTTTCGGCCGAGGACATCGCCTCCGATGACTGGACGGTATTGGTGGAGTGTCTTCCTGTCGGCATGCGACACGTTGAGCCATCAGCTGTTTCGAAGATCGCCGCCGCGTTGCGTGCTCGGCTTGAGGCTGGGTGGTCGTCGGAGGCGCTTCGGGCGACACTGGCCGGCAATGCGCTGCCGCCGGCTGATGAGATCCGGAATCTCGCGGGGATCGTGAGCTATCGCATCGGCCAGACTCCGATTCGTCCGCCGAAGCGCCGACGTCACGCGCCCGCTTCGAAGGCCGCCGAGCCGGTGAAGCCGACGGTGATGCCGTTGGCGTTGCAGAAACGGGCAGAGGCCCGCTCTGCCGGTTCTCCGGACGCGAGTCAGCCGTTGTCGTGGTGGTTCAGCCGCTACCCGCCTCAAAGTGCTGAGGGGAGCGAGCCGGCATGAGCGAGCATCTGGTGGGGCGGGCCTGGCTGGCCGATGTCGAGTCCACGGCGCAGCGCGCGTTGCTGGGTAGCATCGCCTGGCTGTCAGACTCCGATGGCCGGACCCACACGACCACGGCTGCGGTGGCCCGCGCGACCGGCATGTCGACCCGCTCGGCTCACGATCACCTGGCTGAGCTCGTCGCGGCGGGCTGGATTCAAATCGAGCATGTCAGGTCTGCTGATGGGCGCCGCCACGGAGGGTCACTGATCCAGCTGTCACCGCGGTTCCTGCCCAAAGATCCCCACCCGGCAATCGTGGCCGCGTCACAATTGCCGGGTGACAACAGGCCGAGCGTGGTGCCGTTCACAGCGGAGCGGATCGGTCCAGCGTGGGCGTGGCGAGCCCCCGTCGACTGCGCCGCACATCGAGTCGTGCTCGGCACGATGGCGTTGCTCGCCGATCACCGAGGCGTCTGTCTGGCACCCAGAACCACGATCGCTGCCCGGTCGCTGCTCTCCCGCCGTTCGACCGACCGCATCCTTCGCGACCTCGAGGAACAAGGCTGGATCGAACGGGAGTCCCGGCGTCGGGGGCAGCGCGCGGCCGAGGCACGACTGGGTCTATCCCGCCAGTTCCTCAGCATCGCAGGCGCACCACCACCTGGCAGCCCGCGCCTTGAGGCCGGACCGCCGCCCAGCGCGGCTCGTCAACCCATGGCCAGGCAGGCGACCGTGCGGGAGGATGATGATCTTGCTGGGCTGATCAGAGACGCCGTCGATGCTGGATGGTCGGGTGCCGCTGCTGAACGGCTTGCGGATGCCGTGATGACCTGGTTGACGACCCGCGCGTCCAGGCTCATCCGACGCAGGGTCGCGTTCACCGCCCGGGACTCGGTCGCTGACACCGCAACAATCGCCTGGAGAGTGCTGCGTGAATGCGCTGGACAGCTGATGGCAGCTGACCGACCGTGGGGGCTGCTCGCCACGATCGTGGCGGCCCGGTCAGCACGCGAAGACGAGACTGCCCGCGGCGTCGTCGACCTGGGAAAGACCGGCAAGATCCAGGGCTTTGGCCTTGCAGACGATTGGGAACTCGACCGCATCCCCGCGGCGCGCGACGAGCAGCTGAGAGGCAGATCCCTCGGGCTTGACGATATCGCTGATGCTCCCGTCATGGACGACCTCGTCGTCCAGCTCGCCGCCCACGGCGTTGATCCTGGCCTGGCATGGCCGGTGCTGTGCCGATGCGTCGAGATCGCCCTGCACACGTCGCAGAGCCGCAGGCACACCGCTGCGCGCAACGACTACCAACTCGAGCTTCTCGGCCTGACCCCGGGCGAGGCATCGGCCTGGATGAACCTGGTGACTGGCACCCGTCGCGGAGGACAACATGTCTCGGCGCTCCTGCAGGCAGGCATCCCGTTGGCTGAGGCGGTTTCGTCCGACTGGATCGCGGCAATCAAGGCCGCATGAAACCTGCCAGCACTCATTCGACCAGTTCGTAGTCGCTCATAGTCCGGATCACCGTGATCGTTTCTTGGACCCTCCACAGGTGGAACTCGGGCGGGCAGTTGTCCAAGACCGTACGAGCCGCAGCCTCGGTCTCGAAGAGCCGGGCCGTCGAGCGCAGGTCTGAACCCCATTCAGGGTCCGGCAACGGCGCAACCAGCCACAACCATCGCTTCGTCGACTCCGTCATGGTCGCTCCTCACCGCCGGTCCGTTTCCGGTGTGCTCTATCTCCGGCACATCCCGGTATGACTGCTCCACCACCGAGCCAGGACAACGGAGCTCACATCGTCACAGGCGACGGCGTCCCCGTGGTCACAGTGCGGGCAGTCATCGCCCGGTTCCGCGCTGCGACAACCCGTGGCGACATCGAGCAGGCCTGCCAGGTTCTTGCCCTGATCAGCGGCGAACCCGCATCAGGTGACCAGAATTCCGACCTAGCGGTCTGGCAGGCAGTCGTAGTCGCCCGCGTACTGGCCGCTCCAGATGGGCAGCCGACCGTCATCGACGCCGAGGCCGCCCATCTCGAGGCATTCCACGATTCCCAAGCGCCCTACCGAGCAGCGTTCACCGAGCAGGCAATCGCAACGGATCAGCCGGCACGATCAGCCGCCCGAACCGCCGTCACCTGGAGCCGTTTTCACCCAAACATCGAACGATAGGAGCACCCCAATGTCCCAACCCGCACATGGCCTGGCCATCGTCATCGAGCAGATCCCAGAGCCCGTCATTGGATCGCTTCCCCGACGCCGAGATACCCACCGGGAAGGGGACAACTTGGGCTCGGACAACACCATCGGCGAAACGGACAACACCGGCCCCCAAACGGACAACACTCAAAGTCTTGCCTTGTCAGCGAAAGAAGTTAGGTTGAAGGTGCCGGCCACTTCAGCCATCCAAGAGGTACTCCTGGCGGCCTTCCCGAGGCTGGCTGGGACCACAGAAAACAGCACCGAACGGCGAGCTCTCAACTCGTCCGCCAACCGCTCAGCACGATTGCTGCTGGGCTATAGAGACCCCAAGGAGATCCAGTGAAACAGACAATCGAGCAACTGCAACACCCCGGTGAATGCCAACGCGAGGCCGCGATCCAAGCCAGCGATGCCGCACAGGAACTCGCGCGAAGAGCCAACTCCTCAAACGCGAGCGTGATTCCCGGGCCCGCAGCCTATGACATTCTGGGCGACATCAAGATGCTCCTCTACTACGTGAGCGAAGTGACCGACAACCTGCCTCAGGCCTTGGCCGGCTCTCTCAACGACGCTCGCCTCGACGTCTATGACCGCGACTACGACGGCAACGAGCGCGAGCCGAGAATCCAGGTCCAACATGCCAGCGAGCAACTACACGAACTCACTGAGTTGCTGTCGCAGGCATACGACCGAGCAGAAGCCGCACAGCAGGCCATCAGCGGCCAGGGCTACAAAGCGCGACCACAGATCGGTGCCGGCTCGCGGGCACTTCAGGAGCCGCTGCAGGCGGCATTCCCGGACACAGCCAACAGCCGGCCGACGATTCCCACCTCGAGCACCCGCATCGCACCACGTCCGCAGCCGGGCAGCCACTGCCGCACGGAACTACAGCGCTAGCGCCGAAGCACTCACCAACGACCCCAGGAGACCAAGATGAACAAGACGACAAAGACCCTCGACCAACTCGAGGCTGAAGGACAACAACAAGAGCAAGCCGCCCAACAGGCTCGCGACGCCGTCAACCACCTCGGTCTAACGGTGAACGGGGCCAGCGCGCCCGTTGTGCCCGCTCCCGTCGCCAGCGTGTTGTTGGAGGAAACCCGGATCCTACTCGGCTACCTCCGTCAAATGATCGACTATCTACCCACGGCACTCGCGAGATCTCTTAGTGACCCGCGAATCAGCGTCCATGACCGCACGCGCACTCAACAGTCCCGTGAGCCCCGCCCTCAGATCGAAGAAGCCAGCGAGCAGATGCTGGCGCTCAGTGCGGCTCTGGCCCGAACAGTGAGCTACGCAGAAGCCGCTCGGCGGGCGATTGAGTACCAGACATACGAGGAGAAGCCGGACGCGGCCACTTACACGGCCGAGCTCAAGGCCGCACGCAAAGCACTCGCGGACTTCCCCGATAGCCCCTCACCCGACGACGCCCTCTCAGAAATGGTCCGCGACCTGCGGCTCAAGCATGGAATCAAGCCATCCCGTCAGCCCTGACGGCCAGACTCCTCCTGCCGTTACTCGCGGTGTGGAACGCATCAGTGCCGGACTGGCCAGCCTGTCCGGCCAGTACGGCACCGCCGTCACCGCTTGCTGCAGATCGCCGCGTAACTCGTAGCAATTCCTCGTAGCAATTCCATTCGTCCAACGATCTGACTGACTGCCTATGCCTCGCGGCCGCCGGCCTACCGCTGATTCGCCACTGCCGAGCTACGGCACTTCGCACGCGCGGTAGGCCACCCAGAAGGTGGTGGGCCGGCATCCGGGAGTACGCCAGCCGGCGCTGTCATCCGCCGCGGAAAGCTCGCCGCCCGCAACGCGTCGAGATCCGCAGCGGCAGGCGTTGGCGCAAGATGCTCGATAAGCGCGGTCTGGACGCTGCTGATCGGGACGTCCGCCAGTTGGGCAACGGTTCTGATCCACTCGATGGAGTCATCGGGGCGGATGCGGCCAGCGTCGCGCTTGGCCAGGGCATCGACCATGAGTTCGGCCTTGACCGGGTTGTCTGGTCGGCCCCACCGCTCCAGCTGGGCCTGTGCGACCGCGACGCTCATCGGTGTCGCGTGCCGGATGGCGTGAGCGAAGGTGTCGGTCTGGACGCTGGCCGGGTCGTGACCGGCTGGCAGCTGGACGGCACGCTGGGCCGCTCGTCCCTGGTCGGCGGTAATCTCCCAGGCATGCAGCAGGGCCCGCTGGCCGGCCGCGTCCGCATCGAAGCAGAACCACGCCGGCTTGTCGGTGATGGCACGGATGCGGGCCAGGTGGTCAGTGGTCAGGGATGTGCCGCACGATGCGAGGGCAACGATGTTGCCCCTGAATTGAGATGCCATCTTGTCGACGGCGAGCTTGTCCATTGGGCCCTCGACAATCAACGGTGTCGCGCCGCCGCGCAGGGCTACGCGGCTCTCGCCGAGCCCATACAGTGTCGACCGCTTCTTGTACGACTCGGTTGACGGGGTGTTCAGGTACTTGGGCGAGTGGGAGTCGTCCGGGTTCGCGCGGCCCAAGAACCCGACGAGTCGGCCGGTGTGATCATGAACCGGCAGGATCAGACGATCGCGCATCACATCGCGCAGCCCGCGATCTCCCTTGATCGAAACGCCCGCCCGGACCAAGTCGCCGGGGGAGTGCCCGAGCGACAGCAGATGGTCGGTAGTGGCAGTCCAACCCAACGGCGCGTATCCGATTCCGGCTTCGGAAATCGCAGCCGAAAGATGGCGGCTGTGGAGGTAGTCATGCGCCCACGACTTGTAGACACGCTGCCGGTAGAACCGCTGGGTGTGGGCCAACACCTCGTCGGGGCTACCCATCGGAATCGTCTTCCCGGTCTGGAGGGTCGGAGACTGGGGACGTGGTTTCAGCATGGTCGTGGCCGGTCGATGCCGATGATGTTGATCGTGGCTTCTTCGGGGCCTTCAGACCGAAACTGGTCAGATCGGTCGTGGTCCAACCGGCGCGGATCACCTTCATCCAGGCGCGCGTGGATGCGAGATCCAGCTCGTGGCGCCTCCGGTCGATATCTTCAAGGTCGGCGACGTACCTGCGCAGCGCCTCCATGCGTTTGTGCTGGAGTGATTGTGCCTTGAGCAGCAAACTCATCAGCGGCTCCCTTCGGTTCACAAGGGATGTAGCCGTCCAGGCGCACGTCCCGGGGAGAGATCTCAAGGGATGCGATTGTCTGCGATCGATTCTGATCGACAGCTGGAACTGCGACTCTGGCCTCCGTTTCCGAGATCGTCAGCCGGGTCTGTCCGAGATCCCTGGGTGCTTGTATGTTCGGCAGTCCGGCTAAGCGGGGCCTATTTCATGGTTCGATATTTGACTATCCGCTTGTACCACGCCTCCATCTGGTTCAGTTCTGTCTCGAGATCGTGCAGCGAGGGCGCGGCGTAGTTGAGCGTGACGTCCTGGTCATGCCGAGTCCAACCGGAACACCGGCTGAAGGACTGCTGTAGCTCCTGGTTGTCTTGATGGGTGATCCGCTCCGCGATCTTGACCATGCTCACACTGACGTGGAGCGTCGAGCGGTCAAACAGGTGGTCGGCTATCTCTTGGCTCACGATGCGTTCCCAGGTCTGTGAGAGACGGCCAGCCCAGTGGCTTACCGCGTCGTCGTACGCGTCGCCCGACAGCTCGCCGTTCTTGGCCGTCTTGCCGATGCGTGCGAGGTCTGTCCGCAACTGGTGGATGCGCTGTTTCGTGTCCTTAATCGCCCACGGATGCTGCTGCTGGACGATGCCTGGCTGACCGTCTGGAACCCTGCGCTCCACTGTCCGCTCGTTGAACGCTACCCCGTTCGCATCGGCCCGCTTCTTGAGGCTCGCGGCGAAGGCCATGTCATGAGTGAAGACGATCACCTGACGGTCTCTCGCAAAGCGGGAGAGCCTGTCTGCCACCGCGTCGCGCCGTAGGTGGTCGAGGCTGGTAACCGGATCGTCCAAGACGAGAGCTGACTTAGTTCTGTCGAGGTAGGCCTCTACAAAGAACCCCGCCAGACCGAGTGCGGTCTGCTCACCCTCGGACAGCACCCGGGGTAGTTCAGCCTTGATCGCAGCTCCGACGAACTCGGGCTTGTGGAGAACCGCGCCGTGCTTGACCCCTTGTCCCAGCAATGTCACAGAATCGACCTGGAGATCCTGGGACTCGCGCGAGAACCGGTCCTGGACGACGACGGTCACATGTGTTGAGGTGAGGTCTCCCAGCGCCCGCGAAATGCCTCGGGTGTCGGTCTGTTTGCGAGCCGCGGTGAGCAACTCCTCCTCTCGACGTCGGTTGCGTTCAGCCCACACATCCTCGGCCACCTCAGCGAGACTCATGCTCGCGGTGAGTTCCTTCTGTCGCATGACAAGATCATTGATCTTGTCATCGAACGCGTCGGCGTCAACTAGTCGCGCATCAAGCGCATGTAGGTCACCCGCGGTTGCCAGTTGTGACGCCAGACCCGCGTCAGGGGCGGCGGGTGCATCAGCGCCGGCAAGCAGGGCGTCTTTGCGTTTGCGCCACGTCTCTAGTGCCGCGAGAACGGTAGCGTGTGTTCCCTCATCCTCGGCCTCGATATCCTTCAGCGCGACAGCGACGCTCGCCCTCTCGGTTTGGACGGCCTTGAGGTCACGCATCTTCGCGCGGAGACGGTCGGCTGCTGCCTTGGCCTCGGCCTCGGTCGTGTCCACCATCATCGCCTGGAAGCGCTCTAACCTCGTCCTGGCCTCCTCTGCCAGGGGTTGCTGACAGAGCACGCAGTGACTCTCTTCCGCAATGTGCGGGAAGTTTTTGCCGGGGTATGCGGCAGCTTCTGAGTACTGCTCGGCCGCTGTCCAAAGCGCCCTCCAAGATGGAGTCCCCACACCATTGAGAGGCTCATCAATGAACGTGGAGGAGGCCGCGGCGTCCGCCAGAGCACGCGTCTCAGCAGCGATCCTCCTACGGTCCTTGAGGTCTGCTTCGAACTCCGGACCGAGATGGGACGCTAGTTCAACGAGGTGGGCGGACACCGATGTGAATGCCTTGGCGACCTGGTCCAGCCGGGCGGCCTCCTTGGCCGGGTTCGTTGCCCGCAGTCGACTCTCTTCGGCATGCGCCGCTTCGATCCTCTCCGTAACGTCGTCGGTGATTGTGCAGTGCTCGGAGAGCGCGCGGTCGTCCGTACCGCCGCGTAGCCCGGCCATGAACTTCCCCGCCCTTGTATCCGGGTCGAGTGCTGGGAGTGAGACAGTCCGCTGGGCGTTCGCCGATATGCGCCCATCGAGGACCTTCCGAACTCCGTCGCACACCTCGATTAAGCCGTCGAGCAACCCCAGCGCGGAAGGGCGATATAGTGCGCCCCCTTCCTTGGTGACATAGAGTTCCCCGCATCGCTCATCATAGAAGGCCACCTGCTGGAGTTCGGATGGCGCGCCATCCGAGAGCAACACGGAATGGGCCTGTCCATTCCACTCATAGTCCAAGCACGCGGATTGGGCACCACCCCCGGTCGAGAAGATGTCCGGCAAGACAATCTCCTTGTGACGGGTGCGCACAAGGGCCTTCACTAGTCGCGCGTATCCGGACTTGCCCGAGCCGTTGTGGCCGTAGACGACCGTTATTCCATGCGGTGAGAAGGTCAGCGTCTCGCCGAATGCAAGGCGGTTCACGTTGCTGACATCTCGAATGGCAGTGAGAGTCACTGAGGGGGAGGAGGTGTCGGCTGGCTGCTGGATGCCAGCGAGCCAGCCGCTGCTCGGCGCTGCCGGCTCCGGTCGCACCAGAGCATCGGCCAGGGCTTCATACTCAGCAGCGCCTGGCACTTCCCCGGATGCCAATCGGACGAGGGCCTGCTGCTGCCACCAAGGGCGTCCCGCTGCCCACTCGATGATATCGCTGTACGCAGTCACTGCGGCCTCCTGGAGTGTGGTTCTTGCCCCTGGGAGTAGAGCTGCGGCAGGGCTGCTGCACACGTACGGTTCGAGTCTCCCGAGCCGAGAGCAACCCGGTAGATCAGGTCCGTGATCTTCGAGGAAGGGATCCCGAACACGCCCGCGGCGGTGTACTCGAGGATCATCTGTCGGGCGGGGTCGGTGGGCATGAAGTAGTTGCTCGTTCGTCTGGTGCGAATGTTTCGAGCTTCGCCCGGTGGTATTCGAACTTGTCGGAGACATGCTTGAGGAACAGCAGCCCTAGTGCCACGTGTTTGTACTCGGCGGCGTCGATGTTTGAGCGGAGTTGGCTGGCGGCGGCCCAAGGCATCCTCCATGCCGAGGTGAGCCGTCCTGGTGCCGCGTGGTGGCATTTTGTGAGTTCACTTCCTTGTCAGGGGTTGATGCGGTCATCCTAGAACGTCGCGCCGGCGTGCTCTGACTTGGGGAGAGCGAGCTGACTTGGGGAGAGCGAGCTGACTTGGGGAGAGCGAGCTGACTTGGGGAGAGCGAGCTGACTTGGGGAGAGCAAGCTAGGACTTGGGTGCCCCAAGTCGGGGTGCTGTGCACCCGCGTTTCTACACCTTTGGTGTGCCCACCCGGTCGGGTGGGGCGCTGCGCTGGGCTTTCGGGTCTGGAAGGGGGTGCGGAGACGGTGGAACAGGGCGGTCTGCGACGGTTGTCGCGTCAGCGGGCACGGAACGTTCCGGGCGGCCGGCCGTTCCGGCATGTCGTCAAGGCGAGCGAGTCGGAGGAGGCGCGGTTGGTCGTCCTCGCCGCGCGACATCAGATGACGATCCCGCGATTGCTGGTGATGTCGGCGTTGGAACGCTCGGATGAGATCACGGTCGCAGATAAGCGGGAGTTGCTGACGGAGTTGTTCGTGATTCACCGCCTGCTGGGGAACATGGCGAACAACGTGAACCAGATCGCGAAGGTGGCGAACTCGACACGGGAGTTACCGCCGCAAACCGACGCGGTGCTGTCCGCGGCCTGGTCGACGCTGCGCCGCGTGGACCGTGAGATCGAACGGTTTGGTCTGTCGTGATCCCGAATGTGCGGCGTGGCCAGGATATGGTCCGGCTCGTCAAGTATCTGGTGGGGCCGGGGAAACGTAATGAGCATGCGGATCCGCATTTGGTGGCGGGCAGTTCGTGGCAGATGGCCTGGCACAGCGACGCGGAGCTTTCGTATGCGGACGCGACCGCGATGGGCAAGGATCTGGAGGCTCCCACGAGGGCGTTCGATGTCGAGGTGCCGCGTGGGCATGTGTGGCATTGCTCGTTGTCGCTGGACGCTGCCGAAGGACGGCTGGCCGATGATGAATGGGCCGAGATCGCCGAGCAGTTCATGACCCGCATGGGGTTTGTCATCGATGACCCGGAGCAGCCGTCGTTGCGGTGGGTGGCGATCCGTCATGGGGTGTCGAGTAACGGCAACGACCATATTCATCTGGCGGCGAATTTGGTGCATGAGGACGGTTCGGTGGCTGATGTGTTTCGGGATTGGAAGCGCGCTCAGTCGGCATGCCGCGAGCTTGAGGCGCAGCACGGTCTGCGGCAGGTGGGCATGAATGGACGCTCGTGTGTCGGGTACAAGCCGGGTGAGATCGAGGCCGAGGCCCGCCGCAGGGCCCGTGCCGCCCATGCGCGGGTACACGCGGCTGGACGCGAGCAGCGCACCTGGGACGAGATCCCGAAAGCCGAACGCCACGCGATCATCGCGCGCTACACGCCGGCGGAAACGGTGCGGTGGACGCTGGCCCGCCAGGTCCGGGCGGCGGCGACGGCGTCGGCCGATGAGGGGGAGTTCGTCCGCCGGGTTCGCCGGCAGGGGTTGTTGATCAGGCCGCGGTTCGCTCGGGGCACCCAGGATGTGGTGGTCGGCTACCGGGTGGCGGCGCGTCCCCGGTACGGCGAGCGGCCGATCTGGTTCGGCGGTGGCCACCTCGCCCATGATCTGACGCTGCCCCGGTTGCGTGAGGCGTGGCCGGACACACCCCAAACCAGCTTGGCGGCGTCAGCGGAATGGCGCGCCGCCTGGCGTGGCATCAGGGTCGCAGCGCCGGGACGCGAAACCCGCGAATCCACACCGGGCCTGCCCCAGAGGCTGACCGCCGACCTGGACGCCATGCGTGCGCAGCTGCATGCGATTCCATTCAATGACCTGGCCGGGTGGGCGCGGGCAGCGGGGCAGGTGTCGGGCGCGTTGTCGGCCTGGTCGGTGGCCACCGAACCTGCCCCCGGTCCGTTGGCGCAGGCCGCGGACGTGATCGCCCGCTCGGCCCAACTGCGTCGCCCGCCGCTGCCACGACCCGACCGGGTGCCCGGGATGTCGTCGATCGCTGGGCTGATCTTGGCCGGGGTCGGGAAGGGACGCAAGACCCAGGAGCTGATCGGCCGGACGCTCCTGTTGCGGCAGTTGCTCGCACTCGGTCAGGCGGTCGCGGAGGCGCACCAGGCGGTGGGGGAGCTTCGCCGGGCTGAGCAGATCAACCACGTCTTGAACGCGCGGCTGATGCCGATGCTGCAGCAGTTGGAGGCATCCATGCCACCAGCTCACGGCACCGATCGGGTGCCGGCGCGAAGTGATCAGCAGCAGGTGGTGGCTGCGGCGTTCGCTCAGCCGGCTGGATCAGTGATCCCGCCCGCCCTGCCCACGCCACCGCCGGCGCGGCCTCGCGAGCGTACGACCCACGCGGGTTCCGGGATCGAGCGATAGCGACATGGTGCACACCGATTGGCACATCGTCGCTGAGGAAAGGAATCCGCCATGTCTGACAACGACGGAATCGACGATGCCCTACGTAACGCAGCCCAACTCGCCGCAGGGATGCTGGCCCGCCTCGGCGAGGCACAATCCCGCGCCACCCAACAACACGCCATCGACCAGGAACACGCCGTCACGGCCGCGTCCACACGGGCCGAGCATCAGATCTCGCAGGCCGCAGCCCAAGAACAGGCCGCGATGGCACGGTTGCGGCTGGTTCACGACCCCAACTGGTGGGCTGCCGCGACAATCCGGCAGGTCAGCGACACTTGGCAGATCGCCGACGCCTACCGAGACCGTCAGGACGCGGACGCTGCCCGCGAGGTCATGACCCGCGAGATCACCTCTCACTGGCGCGTCACGCTTGAAACAGACGCCGACAGCGCCGCTGTTCGTCGCCTCCTTGAACAAGCCGAACACGATCGGCAACAAGAGCGCGGCGAAGACCAGCGTGCCGAACACGACCGCGAACGCGCCCGGACCATTGAGGACGAAACAAACCGCGAGGGCCAGCATGCTCAGCACGTCAACGACGCGGCTCAGCCGCCATCCGACATGGTGGCCGGCACCGACGAGGCCTTCGCGATCGACCAAGCGCGAGCACGCGCCGACAGCCCCGACCAGCAAATTGACAATCAGTACGACTCGGCTGGACAGCGCCAGGCACGGGCCGAGGGCTACGCGAAGTCTGGGGACCAACGCGCCACCCAGGCGCGTCTCTTGGCCGACAAAGGTAATGCACTGCCGCCCGTGTATGCGACCCGCGTCGAACCCGGTCGCAGGCATCGACCCCTCCGAGGACCACACCAGCCACACTCTTACTACCGCATCCTCAGCGACCGCAGTCGATAGAATCCGTGACCGAGCTTTCATCCAGGTCAACCGGGATGGGTGAACCAGCACTGGAGCTTGCGCGGATCCCCAGCGCACGACCCGGTCCGAATGGGTTTCTTGGAGCCGATGTGGTGGCATCCGGGCCGCGTGGTAGCAGCGCCCAGCCGCATCTGGTCGCTGGCGAGCGTTTGGCGACCTGCGGATCGGTCTGTGAACCTGGTTTCTGTATGCGTAGGGAGGGCGATGTTTCACCGAGCGATACAGAACGGGTTTGGGCTTGCCTCTTTCCAGCACTTGGACAGCATCCAGTTTCGGCAACGGTTCGATGATCCCTGGAGGTAACTGCTCGAAAACGGCATCCCCACCCGCAGCAGTAGCCGCCGCCTCATCCAGCGATAAACACGGGCGATGACGATTCATCATCCAGCAAGGGGGCCCATCTGCATCCCCCGCCCGGTCTTGTCCAGTAGCGACCCGCTGAACTGTGGCAGCATTCAACACCTCGACCTCGGCCAGGCCTGAGCCTACATCCTCAGTGTCTCGTGACCCGCGCACCGACTTTCACAGCATCTGAACAGCCATCACCCCGACGCCGTGACGACAGTCATGGCTCAAGTCAGGTCCCATGACCTACATGTAACAGCAAGACTTACGTGGCGAACTTGCAGTCAGCCGTGTCTTGGTGGGCGTTTCATAACGAGTCTACCGATCTTGAACCAGCAGCATCTAAAATAGGTGTCTGTGTGACCACAGGGAGTAGCTCTCTCCCTTGGTTTTGGCAAAGAACCACTGGGCTAGCACTTCCTCCAACGGGATAAATAACTCTGGGTAATCGTAGCGACCGGGTCGCCTCACGTGGAGTTTGTGCTCGCTATCGCAATAAATGCCGCAATGACCGCTGTGGTCATCAACGCCGCGGTCAACGATTGAGTTCCGTCCGTTCCGTTGGTCCAGATAACCGTTCACGCCCGCAGGCTGTGGCTCTAAGCGAACACTGTAATGTCGTTGCCTCCGTTCTTCTTTGTATATGCTAGGAATAAGGGCCTTCGTGCATGAGGATCGTGGCGACTCGTCCCAACCACGCCAGTCAGATGTGCCGAGGTGCGATGACCTCTCGATCTCGCCGGATACCGGCACTACGTTGTAAGACGCTACCCACAGTCTGCCTGCCTCATCCAGCAGGTGGCCATTGTTTACACTGACGGAGGGTGTACCGTGCCCGAAGGGGGGGTGCTCACCATACTCGAAGCCGCTTGTAGGTAACTGCCAGTAGTAGCCGATTGGTCTGGTCCACTTAGTTACGTCGCCGAACAGGTTAGTTTTCACTCGCAACTCCACACCGACTGCTTCACTCTCGATCCCAGCATCGCGGAGTTTAAGAGCCAAGGCACGCATGAGTTCCGTGAGTTGAGGATCCGCCTCTGCAGCGAGTGCCTTCTTTCGTTGCTTATCCTCTTCGACTGCAGCGGCGCGCGTCTGCTCTTCGCGTCTGCCGTCCGCTACACGGCGCAACGCAGCATCGAAGTCGCTGGTCACATCAACCTCCCGAACGACGGGGAAGAATACTGCATACAGATATGTAACCAGTCTTCTTCGCGGTTAGCGCACATCAGGTCCAAGTTGGGCAAGCGAGTCCCGGTCGCGATCATCTTTGATCAGTCGATGCCGCCAACAGTGATGGTGCCCCTTTCGATCTCGGCCCGCTCCTATTCAAGCAGCCCCGGCGGCCAGTGGTCGCGAGAACCTCCCGCTCTGGCAGGCCCGTCCGGGACCAGGTGGGTCAGCCACCTCCGGGACCTGACAAACATCATCGGTGATCAGCAGAGTCATGCGGCAACGAGTGAAGTGCGGTAGATCGTTGGTCAGATCCGTCGGCGTCACTCGTCAAATGAAGGCCAGCGGCCAGCCATCACTTGTGAATGAACTGAGACTGCTGCGCAGCTTACTGTTGTACGCAGATTGCGTTGATCTTGTCGCGCCGAGCGCGGCGTGGACGCGTGAATTCCGGCCACTGCGGGACCTTGACCCGGACGATCCGTGGACGACCATCACTACGTGCCGGCCGAAATGCTGCGACGTATCGGGGTGGAGAAAGTGAGTCCCAGAGGCTTTCGCAGGCGATGCGGAAGTTGGAGGCTCGGCCAGCCGGACGATCTAGAGCGTACTGAGGGCGAGCGTCTCTGGAGAGACGCGATACCCAAGATGATGAAGCAGGCCGAGGAGGTCTTCGACAGCGCTGAAGCCGTGCAGCTCGACATGGCGGTGGACACCGGTGCAGTGATAGTGATCAGCGATGGCACACGCTTCGAGGACCCTACCGATCCCTAAGTTGGCTGGTTCCGCGACCGCCTTTCCAGAGCATTGACCGACCCCGGCTCGCACGTCCTGCTGGATGAAGTCACCACCGACTTCCTGCGGGCATCAGAAGACTTCGCCGATGCGGTGCCCGACATGGCCGGCACACGATGGCGACGGGCCGCCGTGGGGATAGGTCTGGTGGAGCGACTGCCGACCTTCCCGGACGCCCCGATGAGTGAGGTCATCGAGGCGCGAAAGGAACTCGCCGAAGGACGAGCCCGGTACAGGACATCGGCAAAGAGCCTGGCCGACAGGCTCGAGTCGTCGGCCCTGGACGCGACGCTTCCGAGTGAGATCGACGAACTGCGGTACGACGAGGTTCGCCCCAGCCTCGAGGACCTGCGAAGAACGGCATCGGAGACCCGCGTCGCGGGCGAAACAATCAAGCGCCTTGCGACGGAAGGGTATGGCCTGCCGACCATCCTGGTGACCATCGCCAACCTCCCCGATCTGGCGGCCATGCTTCCTTCCGCGACCGCGCTAGCAACCGCTGCCGGTCGGGTGGCCGCAGCAGGCGCAGGTGAGGCGTTCAAGGCCCGCTCCGCTGTTCGGCATAGGGTATGGCCTGCCGACCATCCTGGTGACCATCGCCAACCTCCCCGATCTGGCGGCCATGCTTCCTTCCGCGACCGCGCTAGCAACCGCTGCCGGTCGGGTGGCCGCAGCAGGCGCAGGTGAGGCGTTCAAGGCCCGCTCCGCTGTTCGGCATCATGACCTTGTGTATCTCCTGGACGTCGACAAGGAGCTTGGCCGCGCGAGGTGATGAGCGGGCGTCGGGCTGCGATGCATACTGCTTGGTCGATCTGGACGGCATCGACATCCATGATCACATCAATGGTCATCGGGACATTCTTCGTCGCTCACGACTCCGAGCCCCCAGCGCGCTCAACGGCCCGGTAGACGGTGGATCGCGCCACTCCGAACAACTCGGCCAGCTCCGCTGTGGTGTGCTCGCCCGAGCGGTACAGCTCGACCAGGTGCTTCTCCTGCACGCCGGACAGTTTCGGTTTCTTGCCCCGCAGCTTGCCCTTCGCCTTGGCAACCTGCATCCCCTCGCGCGTGCGCATACGGATGAGGTCGGCCTCGAACTCCGCGAACGTCGCGAGCATGTTGAACATCATCTTGCCCATGGGGTCCATGGGGTCGTAGGCGCTGCTGCCGAGGCGCAGCGTCACGCCTTGGTCTGCCAGCTCGTCAGCGATGTCCTTGGCGTCCCTGATCGACCGGGCCAGCCGATCCAGCTTTGTCACAACCAACTCGTCGCCCGGACGCACTGCCGCGAGAGCCTTCTCCAGACCGGGCCGTGACCTGTTCGACCCGGTCAAGCCGTGGTCGACATGGATGTGCCTCTCATTGACGCCGAGGCCCACCAGTGCATCCCGCTGGGCCGTGAGGTCCTGTTGCGCCGTGCTCACCCGCGCGTACCCGATCTTCATAGCCCGAGGGTACCGAACAGGATCCCTTCACCGGGCAGTTTTGCGGGCGTGTCATACGGGACGCGCAGATCCGTGTGGCTTGCGGCGATAAATGGCGGGGTTCTGTAGGTGCTGTGTGGCGGCCTGTCAGCTGGCGCCGATGACCAGGGTGCTGGCGGCGGCTTCGATGACGTCGTTGGTGATGGTGTGGAGTTCGTTGATCTTCAGGACACGTTCGATCTGGGGGAAGAGTCGTTCCAGGAGCCGGAAGTTCCCGCGGGTGATGCGGGCGATGGCGGCGATGGCCTGGGCGTCGGTGAAGTCCTCGGGATCGAGGGTCTTGCCGAGGGCGCGCCAATGGCGTTGCAGGACGAAGAGCAGTTCGTCCTTGCCCAGGGGTCGGTACTGGTGGGCGAAGCCGACGCGGCTGTAGAACTGGGGGTAGTGGCTGAACTGCTTCTCCAGACCGGGCATGCCGATCAGGATGAGGGCGATGTTGTCGCGGTCGTAGCGGTCGCGCAGCAGTTCCAGTGCGGTGGGCCGTAGGCGTTCGGACTCATCGACGATGACCAGCTCCACGTAGTTCCTGCTGTGGCGCCACCCGCGCGTCTCTGGCGTGACCTGTCCGGCCGGCGCGAGGTGCTGCTCGATGCACATGTTGGTGCGGGTGATGACTTGGTCCAGCTCGTCCTTCAAGGCCCGTGGGGTGGTCAGCACGCTGGGGGTGTAGAGCACGGTGCGGCTCTTGGCCAGCGCGGCGTAGACCCTCGCGTCACTGTCGGAGCGCGGTCCCCAGTAGGTCAGCAGGTCTTGGGCCTTGTCCCAGCGTGCGTAGCGGCGCGCGGAGAGCGTCTTGCCCACGCCGGCTGGCCCGAAGCACAGGCCGATGGTGTGCCCGCGGCGCACGGCGTCGGCGAACTCGGTGAAGCGGCGGTGTTCTTTGGTCACGATGAAGCGCTGACTCACCTCAGGTCCTCTCTGTAGACCTTCAACTTCCGCCGCGGCGCCGGCGACGACGCCTCGGTCACTGGTTCGGTGGTGTGCGTGGCCACGACGGCGATCCGCTCGTTGATGCCCTGCCGCAGAGCCCGGCGGCGGGCGTTGCGGGCGGCCTGGACCTCCTTGAGGCTGACCTTCTGGTCGTGGTGGTCCTGGTTGATGGCCTTACAGACGAACGCCTCGTGATCGAACACGCGAATCTCCGTGATGTCCCTGGGGTCGTAGCGGATCACCACCGACCGGCCGACATAGCCGGCCAGGGTTGGGGAGATGTAGCGCAGGCCCTGGAAGTGGATGCCATCGCGGCGCACCACCCTGGTCCGGGCGACGGTGAGCAGCAGCCCGTCGAGGTCCTCCAAGCTCTCGGGCATCCGCGGCAACCAGCCCTCCGCGATCCAGGCAGCGCGCGGGGAGATGCCGAGCTCGCTGTGAGTGCGGTCGTTGTAGGTGACGACGAATCCCTCCAGCTCAGCGTCTAGCTCAGCCAGGGACAGCTTCGGCGTTGGCCAGGGGTGGCCCTCGGCGATGTATCCCGGCAGACGAGCCAGAAGTTCGGTGTTCACGGTGCGGAAGAATCTCTCCACCTTGCCGCGTCCCTGAGGACGAGCGACGGCAGAGTGGATGAGCCGGATATGCAGGTCCACGGCTGTGCCGGTGAGCTGGTTGCTGATGAAGTCGGTCCCGTGATCGACGTAGAGCACGTCGGGCAGGCCGCACATCGGCCAGGAGAGGTCGGTCTTGTGCCAGATCGCCTGGCGCAGCGCCAGCGCGGTGTTCATGGCCGAGGGCGCACCGAGGAACACGGTGTACCCGCAGATAGCGCGTGAGCAGTCATCGATGATCGTCGTCAGCCAGGGCCGGGCAGGCTTGCCGTCGGTGCCCACCACGAGGACGTCGAGCAGGGTGTGGTCGGCCTGCCACATCGCGTTGGGCCGCTCGGCCTGTCGGCGCAGCGCGAGTTCGTACTTGTCCCGGTAGGACGTCGGCCCTTCCAGGGCGAGAGTGACCATTCCCGGGTCCAGCGCGCCGACGATCGCCCGTACCACTGCATACGACGGGACCGGCCATCCCTCCTTGTTGCAGATGCCGCTCACTTTGCGGTGGATCGTGACGACGGTTGGCCGAGGCTTGGTCAATGCAAGACCTTCGATCAGCGCCACCAGCTCGGCAGGTAATCGGTGAGTGCCGGCATCAGAGCGTCGCCCTGCGTCCAGGCCGGCGTATCCCGAGGCGCGGTAACGGGCGTGCCAGCGCTCCAGGGTGCGCAGCCCGATTCCGGAGTCCCGGGCGAGAGCGGCGAGCGGGACGTGGTCCTCGACATGGAGTCTGAGGATCTGCCAGCGCCCGGCCGCGTCCATGATCTACACGGCGCTTCTCGACCGTCGTGGCACCGCTTGGGTGCTCTGGCGGTTCAGCGCGCGGTAGATGGTGGTGCGACTGACTCCGAGCACGTCACCGATCTGAGCCACCGTCATCTCGTTCTGCTCATACATCCGCCGAGCCGCCTTAATCTGAGCGGGTGACAGCGACGAGGGCCGCCCGCCGGTGCGGCCCCGCGCCCGGGCGGCCGCAAGCCCGGCGTTGGTGCGCTCACGGATGAGGTCGCGCTCGAACTCCGCCAGCGCCGCGAAGACATGGAACACCAGCCGGCCACCGGAGGAGGTGGTGTCGATCGTCTCCTGCAAGGACCGGAACCCCACGCCGCGCTCGTCGAGGGCACGTAGCTGATCGATGAGATGTCGGATCGAGCGACCCAGGCGGTCCAGCCGCCACACCACCAGCGTGTCGCCCGGTCGCAGCTGATCGAGGACTTTGTCGAACTCGGGCCGATGCTCCAGCGCCCCGGAGACGGTGTCGACGAACACCCGATAGCACCCGGCCGCCTTCAGCGCATCGACCTGGAGCGACGCATCCTGATCGCTGGTCGACACGCGCGCATACCCCAGAAGATGACTCACACTGGCGACCGTACCGAAAGTCGTCGAGCCCCGGAAGTATCGAACCGTAGATTCTGATACTGAGTTCCGCTACAAACGCCGATGGCGAGAAACCACAGAACACCGACCGCCCCGAACTTCAGATCTCGACGCCCGAACCTTGTAGCGGAATCCTTCATTTTCGGCACAAGAATAGCGGTTCAGTCGATGCTGTATAGTTCAGCATATGCTGACCATTGCTTCTCGCCTGGACGTGATGAACCGGTTGGGCCGCGCGCTGGCCGACCCGACCAGGTCCCGGATCATCCTGACGCTGCTCGACCGGCCGGCCTACCCGGCAGAGCTGGCCCGCGATCTGGACCTCACACGCTCCAACGTGTCCAATCATCTGGCGTGCCTGCGCGACTGCGGCATCGTTGCTGCCGAACCCGAGGGCCGCAAGACGCGCTACGAGATCGCCGATCCCCACCTGGCTCTGTTGCAAAGATTGGCGGCAGTCAGAGGTAGGCTGTCGCTCTGCGCCGATCAGGCGGCTGCTGCGAAATGGTGGTTGAGCATGCCCATGGCCTCCGTCAGCGCCGAGGGCCCAATGCCAAAAGCTCTCTCCACAAGGCGCACCTCGCCCCTGATGCCGGGCTGCAGGCACCAGGGGCGAGCCTGTCCTTTGCGCAGGGCTCGCATGACTTCGAATCCCTTGATCGTGGCATAGGCCGTGGGGATCGATTTGAAACCGCGCACCGGCTTGATCAGTATCTTGAGCTTTCCGTGATCGGCCTCGATCACGTTATTGAGATACTTCACCTGCCGGTGGGCCGTCTCCCGGTCCAGCTTTCCTTCGCGCTTCAATTCGGTGATCGCTGCACCATAGCTCGGCGCTTTGTCGGTATTGAGCGTGGCAGGCTTTTCCCAGTGCTTCAGGCCTCGCAGGGCCTTGCCCAGGAACCGCTTCGCTGCCTTGGCGCTGCGGGTCGGCGACAGGTAGAAATCGATCGTGTCGCCCCGCTTGTCGACTGCCCGGTACAGGTAGGTCCACTTGCCCCGCACCTTGACGTAGGTTTCATCCAGGCGCCAGCTCGGATCAAAGCCACGCCGCCAGAACCAGCGCAGCCGCTTCTCCATCTCCGGGGCGTAGCACTGGACCCAGCGATAGATCGTCGTATGGTCGACCGAAATGCCGCGTTCCGCCAGCATTTCCTCAAGGTCGCGATAGCTGATCGGATAGCGACAATACCAGCGCACCGCCCACAGGATCACATCACCCTGGAAATGGCGCCACTTGAAATCCGTCATCGTTCCGTCCGTCCAATCTCCGCCAAGCATGCTCAAGCTTCACGATTTTTGCAACAGAGCCTCACATCACCCTGGAAATGGCGCCACTTGAAATCCGTCATCGTTCCGTCCGTCCAATCTCCGCCAAGCATGCTCAAGCTTCACGATTTTTGCAACAGAGCCATATCGACAACCTCTCGCGCAACCAAGACATCGCGGTCGGACTGCAAGTGATCTTGAAGCCACGGGCCCGTCCCACCCCGACATGGACCTCGATGCCCGAACGGACGTTAGATTTCGAGTTCTAGGTGTACTGACCGGAGACGTTGGTCAATCGTGAGAAGGGCGGCTGGTTCCCGCAGGCTGTGTGAGGACGGTGGTGGTTGTAGTAGTGGAGCCAGCCATCGAGTTCGCCTCGGCGTTCGGCCTCTGAGGTGTAGCAGCGGGCGTAGGCCCAGCCGTCGGCCAGGGTGCGGTGGAAGCGTTCAATCTTGCCGTTGGTCTGCGGGCGATATGGCCGGGTGCGCTTGTGCGTGATGCCGAGTTCTGTGCAGGTGTCGCGCCATAGGTGTGAGCGATAGGCGCCACCGTTGTCGGACAGGACCCGCTCAACGGTCACCCCGCGGGCGTTGAACCACTTGACGGCCCTGGCCAGGACCGCTGTGGCGGTGTGGGCTGTTTCGTCGTCGTGGATCTCGGCGTAGGCGACGCGGGAGTGGTCGTCGATGACGGTGTGGACGTAGGCCTTGCCCATCAACGGGTCGTAGTGCTTGTTCTTGGGCTTGGCGGGTGTGGCTGCGCGGTTGCGGTCGCCTTGTTGGCGGCCGACGTAGCGCCAGCCTCCGCCGTCTGGGATGTTGCCGAGCTTCTTCACGTCGACGTGGAGCATCGCGCCGGGGTGGTCGTGTTCGTAGCGGCGGACGGGCTCCCCAGTGGCGCGGTCGACGTGGGAGAGCCGGTTCAGGCGCGCGTCGACCAGGATGCGGTGGACCGTCGAGGGCGCGATTCCGAGCCGGCATGCGAGCTGCACCGGCCCCTCGCGCAGGCGGAGGCGGAGCTGGATGCAGTGCTTCGTTGTTGCCTGGTCGGTCTTGCTCGGCGAGTGGTGGGGTCGTGAGGAGCGGTCTTGCATGGACTGGCCGGTTCGGTAGCGGTCGGCCCAGCGCTTCACGGTGGGCCAGGACACCTGGAACCGGGCAGCCACTTCGCTGATCGGCCAGCCCTGGTCGACGACGAGCTGGGCGACTTTGAGTCGATGGCGAGGGGTGAGGGCGGCGTTCGCGTGGGTCATGACTGTCCTGCCTCGTGGGGCGTCGTCCGCGGCATCCTGAGTTGACCCAGGGCTGCGAGCAGAGCTGCCATGGCCAGCGGAACGAGGCCAGCCGTGACGAACAAGGTGTGGGTGTGGATGTGGCGGCTGAGGACTCCGGTGAGGGCGATGGACAGGGGCATGAAGGCGATGGAGATGAAGAAGTCGAGGCTGGCGACCCGGCCGAGCATCTCCAGGGGGACGTGTTCTTGGAGGACGGTGCCCCAGATGACCATCCCGATCCCGATCAGCGCCCCGTAGAACGCCAGGCCCGCGCCGATGGCCCACGGGTTGCTCGTCAGGGCAGGGATGGACAGCGGCAGGCAGCCAAGCGCCCAAGCACCGACCATCGCGGGCAGGAAGCGCTCCGGAGTGCGCCACGACCCCGCCAGCAGCGATCCCATCAGTCCACCCGCACCCAGTGCCGCGAGGACGGCCCCGTAGAGAGCTGGGCCGTTCTCGTGCGAGGAGCGCATGAGGGCAGGGAGGAGAACTTCGAGTGGACCGGTCACGACCAGTCCCATGACGGCGGCGAACAGGACGCTGGAGCGGACCCAGCGTGTGCGGGCTACATAACCGAAACCCGCAATCAGGTCGCTGATGGGTGAGGCGGCCGACGCGTCGGCCTCGGTCTCAGCCGGGCTGGGTGCGGGAAGCCGCAGGGCGGCGACCAGGCCCAGCGCGAGTGCTGCGGCGATGAGGTAGCCGCCCACGGCGGGCATGCTCGCGCCGATGATCGCTCCGACGGTGGCTGGCGCGAGTGCTTGCCCGACCAGCGGACGGGTGGCTCCTTCCAACCCGTTGACGGCCATCAGGTCGTCGCTGGCCACCAACACCGGGACGAGGGCGGTGTAGGCGGGGAAGAAGAAGGCGGTCGAGACACCGATGACGAACGCGGAGGCCGCGAGCATCCAGAAGGTGACTAGGTCGAGGATGGCGGCGGTGGAGGTTGCCGTCGCCACGATGCAGTTCAGGGTGAGCACGCCCACGATGACGGACTTGTTGGGGATCCGGTCAGCGAGCACCCCGGCCGGGAGGGATCCGGCGAGCAGGCCGATGCCACTCCATGCGACGACACCCGACAGCGTGGCGGGCGTCGCACCCAGGTCGAGGGTCTGCATGGCCAGGTAGAGGGCCCAGGCTCCCTGGGCGAAGATGGTCAGCACCATGGCTGCGAACAGTGTCCGGTAGGTGGGGATGGTCAAGGGGCGAAGCGGGTTCATGAGGGGTCCTTCGGGTCAAGGTGCAGGTGGGGCCAGTCGGCCAGGTCTTTGAGCATCTGCCGGTCGTGCGTGGCGACGATCACCGCGCAGGAGGTCTGCAGCAGCTCGGTGGTGATGTCATCGACCAAACTCGACGACAGGTGGTTGGTGGGTTCGTCCAGGAGCAACAGGTCCGGATCCAAGGCCAGACACATCGCCAGGTGGAGACGGCGTTGCTGCCCCTGCGACAGGCGCCCCACCGGGGCGCGGGTCGCGGAGGGCTCGAGCAGTCCGAGGGAACCGAGTGACGGTGCGTGGGATCGGCACCCGTGGTTGGCCAGGAACGTCTCGTAGGCCACATGGGCGGGACTGACGTGATCCCAGTCAGGAACCTCCTGGGACAACAGGGCGATGCGTGCGCTGGGGTTCACCCGCACGTACCCCGAGGTGGGGACCAGCCGCTGACCGAGAACCGCCAACAGAGTGGACTTTCCCGCCCCGTTTGGCCCGGTGACAACTAACCGGTCTCCACCGCTCACGTCCACTGAGACCGGCGTAACCAACCGACCATCCACGGCGGCTTTGGAGGCGTTCACAACACTCTGCCCGGGGCGCGCGGACGAGACCGGCCACGCCAGTCGCAGTGGTGGTTGCGGCACGTCGATCTCGTGGCGTTCCAGGTCTTCGACACGTCGATTGAACGCTTGGACGACCCCTGCGGCACGGGTGGCCCGTTGGTGCTTGCCCGTTCCCTTGTCGGGTCGCCATCCGCCCTGAGACAGGCGAGAGCGTGCTTCGGCCGCGGCGCGTTTCAGTTCCGCGTGCTGGGCGACCTGGGCGGCATGGTCCTGCTCCCACGCGACCCGTTCCCGTCGGCGGCCCTCGATCCAGCCCTGGTAACCGCCGGAATAGGTGCGGGGCAGGCCATCGCGGGTCGGGTCGAGGTCCAGGAAGCTGGTCGCCACGTCATGCAGCAGGGCGCGGTCGTGGCTGACCAGGGCCAAGCCACCGGGATGGTCGCGCAGACGCTCGGTCAGGAAGGACAGTCCTGCAGCGTCCAGGTGGTTGGTGGGCTCGTCCAACAGCAAGAGGTCAGGTGTCGACCCGAGTGCGACCGCCAGCCGTACCCGGTACCGCTGGCCCACCGATAAGGTCGACAGGACCCGAGCGCGGTCACTGCAAGCGTTCAGACCCGCCAAAGCGATGTCCACGCGGCGTTCGGCATCCCACGCGTCCAGCAGCCTGGCCGCCTCGAGCGCAGCGGAATAGGCATCGGCCGCGTCCTCACCCGTGGCTAGCGCAGCGCTGGCCACGTCCAGCGCCTGCAGCGCGGCCCTGGAGGGAGCAGTCGCCTCGGCGATCAGGTCACCGACCGTGCGATCGTCCTCGGTAGCCATGTCCTGCTTCACCAGGACGAGGGAACCCACCTGGGTCACCACCCCTGAGTCAGGCTTCAGGATCCCAGCCAGCACGTGGAGCAAAGTGGTCTTGCCCCGGCCGTTGTCGCCGACGATCGCCAGCCTTGACCCGGCAGAAACGGTGACGTCGGCCCCACTCAGCACAGGCCGGTCCCCGAGTGTGACGTGAAGTGATTCAGCGCGGATGTGTGCGGCGGATCCCTGGGGTGTCCCGATCCACACACACGATCGAACAGGTTGTGTGATTGGCATTGCGTACTCTCAGCTCGTCATGGAGCCGGGCACCACAAAGCGGCCGCCCGGCAGATGGCCAGGACGGCAGACGAGAGATCAGAAGGGGTCCCGCCGCCGTCAGCGGGCGGAACGCAGCTTCATCGAAGCGATGCCTAAGTACATGCGGCCGAGGATACAGAGCGGGGCTGTACCTCGCGAGTCAATTAACGTCTCCGGTCAGTACATCTAGGCGTTCTGCGATGAAGGTTGGATCCCAGCCGGGATTGAAAGTGTCGACGTGGGTGAATCCGAGCCGCTCGTATAGGCCACGCAGGTTCGGGTGGCAGTCGAGCCGCAGCTTGGCGCACCCCTGCGTTCGCGCGGCATGGCGGCAAGCCTCGATCAGCGCGGAGCTGACACCCCGGCCCGCATGTGTCCGTCGCACCGCGAGCTTGTGCAGATATGCGGCCTCCCCCTTGAGGGCGTCGGGCCAGAACTCGGGATCCTCGGCCGACAAGGTGCAACAGCCGTCGATGCCGTCGCTGCAACTCGCGACTAGGAGCTCGGATCTCAGGACGAAGGTCTCCGCGAATGTCCGGTCGATCCGCGCGACGTCCCAGGCGGGCGTTCCCTTGGCGGACATCCACGCCGCAGCGTCGTGCATCAGCCGCACAACCTCGTCGATATCACCCGAGCAGGCGACCCGAACGTTCGGAGGCTCCTCGCTGTCCATTCGCTCCCCTGGCGCGGTATGAACCGCCGCCTCATAGTGCAGTTTGATCCTGACGAGCCCAGCATGTCTGCGCCCACCTTCGCGGAACCTGACCAGGGTCCGCTAGCGGGCGGCCGGAAGGTGAATGCTAGGCATGATCTAACCCTCGGTCTCTGGCGTCGCGACTGCGAAATTTCGCGAGGGTTTCCGAGAAGGTGATTGCGCTTCGCAGATCTCCAGGCGCGTGGGTGCGGACGTAGTCAGCGCCATTGCCGATCGCGTGAAGTTCCGCCGCAAGGCTCGCTGGACCCAGATCCTTTACAGGAAGGCCAACGGTGGCGCCCAAGAAGGATTTCCGCGACACCGAGACCAATAGCGGAAGCCCCAACGCCGACTTCAGCTTTTGAAGGTTCGACAGCACGTGCAGCGATGTTTCCGGTGCGGGGCTCAAGAAAAATCCCATCCCCGGATCGAGGATGAGCCGGTCGGCAGCGACCCCGCTCCGTCGCAAGGCGGAAACCCGCGCCTCGAAGAACCGCACAATCTCGTCGAGCGCGTCTTCGGGTCGAAGGTGACCGGTGCGGGTGGCGATGCCATCCCGCTGCGCTGAGTGCATAACCACCAGCCTGCAGTCCGCCTCAGCAATATCGGGATAGAGCGCAGGGTCAGGAAATCCTTGGATATCGTTCAGGTAGCCCACGCCGCGCTTGAGCGCATAGCGCTGGGTTTCCGGTTGGAAGCTGTCGATTGAAACACGGTGCATCTGATCGGACAGGGCGTCTAAGAGCGGCGCAATACGTCTGATCTCATCGGCCGGCGATACAGGCCTCGCGTCCGGATGGCTGGCGGCCGGTCCGACATCCACGACGTCTGATCCGACTCGCAGCATTTCGATCGCCGCGGTGACAGCGCCGGCGGGGTCTAGCCGCCGGCTCTCATCGAAGAAGGAGTCCTCGGTGAGATTCAGAATGCCGAACACCGTCACCCTGCTGCGTAACATCGTTGCTGCTCCATAACATCAAACATCGACCCACGGCGTAACGCGCTTGCTGCTTGGATGCCCGAGGCATAGACTGTACAAAAAAACAGTCATAACAAGCCATGAAAACCGCCACTGCGCCGTTACCACCGCTGCGTTCGGTCAAGGTTCTGGACCAGTTGCGTGAGCGCATACGCTACTTGCATTATAGCTTACGAACCGAACAGGCTTATGTCCACTGGGTGGCTCTGTTGCAAAGATTGGCGGCAGTCAGAGGTAGGCTGTCGCTCTGCGCCGATCAGGCGGCTGCTGCGAAATGGTGGTTGAGCATGCCCATGGCCTCCGTCAGCGCCGAGGGCCCAATGCCAAA
>Ga0334890_1001713_pt1 | contig 27822 bp, 23 predicted proteins | sample GraSluR1_MG_3_FD_207220 | JGI IMG/M metagenome (GOLD analysis project Ga0334890, IMG submission 207220) | Sludge microbial communities from methane-producing bioreactor in Wageningen University, Netherlands - Granular Sludge_31_08-R1 | ecosystem: Engineered > Bioreactor > Anaerobic >... | reverse complement strand
ACAGGCAGACGCACGCGACTCAAAATCGCGCGGGGTAAAACCCGTGTGGGTTCGACTCCCACCTTCGGCACTCGGGTTGCGGGCCGGGCACAACAAATGTCCCGGCTCGCGTTGTTTCGCCTCTGCCTCTCTTGTGCAAACTGGCGGACGCGGATTATAACAGGGGACAGAATGGCGGGCCAGGACGCAGGGTGGTCGCTGATGAGCAGACGGACGCTTGGATCGCTGCTGGTAGGTATTCTCCTCGGCCTCAGCACAGGGGTATTCCTGGGGTGGGGGCCGTTCCCTGTGGAGTATAAGAACAGCGCCCTGTCGGCGCTGGCTCCACACTACCAGGAAGAGTACACGGTCATGGTTGCCGAGGGCTACAGAGTCGATCCAGAGGTCAACGCCGCGCTGGAACGGCTGCGTCCGCTGGGCAAAGAGAACACGATTGCCTACGTGATTGACCTGACCGAACGCTACATCAGCCAGAGCAACATCCGGGCGATTCCGATCATGGTGGCCCTGGTTGAGGCGATCATCGGGCCGGACAACCTGCCGCCGGTCATGCAGTTGTACCGGCCCACGCCGACTGCTACTTCTCCCGCGCCGCCCGCCCCGTGAGGACTGCGCATGGCTACGAGTAAGCACGTTCGCATTGGCAAGGGCATCTCGTGGGTAGCCCTGATCGTCGGCGTAGCCCTGGGGTTGGCGGCGGGCCTGGTCTACACCTGGGAGATTGACCCGGTGATCGAGCGCAACACCGCGCCCTGGCAACTGAGCGACGCCGCGCGCGAAGACTATGTGGTGGCGGTCGCGCTCAGCTACGCCGCCAACCAGGACTTGCTGCTGGCCGTTGACCGGCTGCGCGCCGCAGGCCCCAACCGCAACGTGTGGGAGATGGTGGCCGAGATCGCCTGCGACCGGGTTAAGACGGGCAAGACGATCAGCAATAGCGACATTCGCGTGATTCGCGCGCTGGAGCAGTTGTACGCGCCACAGGGGGCCAGCGGGTGCGCCGACGGCCTGTACCCCACGCCAGCGCCAATGGTTTTTTCCACCCCAGAGCCGGTGATGTCGCCAACACCCACGCTTGTGCCGCCGCCGTCCAAGACGCCCACGCTGCCGCCGCCCACACCTGTCACAGCGGGGGATGTGCGCCTAACAAACACGCCCGCAGCAGGAGTGTACGTCCTGGGGCGGCTGCAGTCGTTCTGCGACCCCGACCAGAGCGGCGTCATTGAAGTGCGCGTCTATGACCGGCGCGGTGAGGGGGTCCCTGGCGTGCCAGTGACGGTGACCTGGAGTGGCAGCGAACGGGACTCATTCTTCACCGGTCTCAAGGCTGAGCGCGAAGCAGGCTATGCCGATTTCGTCATGGAGGCGGGACGCACCTACACCGTCAGCCTGCCCGGACTCGCCTCGTCGTCCCCCGTGGTCGAGGCAGTTCCCTGCACGGCGCAGGATGGCCGGCGGGCGACTACCTCGTACTGGGTGAACTTCCAGGAGCGCGCCAACTAACGGAGATGTGTGACGGGGAGGGTCTGCAGGGGAGGGTTCGGAAACCCTCCCCTACAAAGTTCAGGGGCGGACAGGCAGGTGAGAATCCTTGAGATGAATAAGGTGATGGCGTATGGGATATTAGCCCCACCCCTAAATCCCCTCTCCACTACGTGGGGAGGGGACTTAATAGCGGCCTGACACCCTCTCTCCACCACGTGGAGGGGAGACCGGGGGTGAGGCTAGATGTGAGATGTTCGCCTGTCTTCACGTTCGCTCAACACCTGTCCGCCCCTGAACCTACACAGGGGCGCAGAGGAGCAGCGCCTCTACGTGCCATGCGTGGTGTCCGCGTGATCCGCGTCGAATCCTCCACTACCCGCTGGCGCTCAGCGACCACCTATCAAAGCGGGCTGCGCCCACCTGGTTAACCCCGGAGAGGCCGGGGCTTTGCAGCCAGGCATTCACCGAGAACAGCAAGGGGATGACGGGATACGTCCCTTCTGCACCGAAGAATAGGCGCTCGACCTGCTCGTAGGTCTGGGTGCGCGCGGCAGAGTCGAGCGAATTCGCTGCGCTGTCCAGGGCGGCGTCGGCCTGGTCGCACTCGCGCCCGGTGCGGAAGTAGCCGTAGCGACAGTGCAGCGCGTCGTTGAGCCAGGCGTGCGCGTCCGGGTAATCGGCGCTCCAGGTGATCAGCCAGGCGTGCGGGCGGGTGACCAGTTCTGAGTCGTAGGTGGAGTGCGCCAGCTCGATCAGCAGCGTGCGCGACAGCCCTTCGACCGAGAACAGCGCCGGTGTGCAGCCCAGGGCGGCGCTCCACTGCCCGGCAAGCGCCTGGCCGATTGCCAGCCACACAGGATCGTCGTCCGGCACGCGCAGCCGCAGCGGTTCCGGCACCCCCGCGCAGCCGGGGTAACCTGCCGCGCTGTAGCTGTCCTGGGCCAGCGTCTGGTTGGCATCGGGCATGGCGGGGCTGGATGGAGCGGCGACGATCCCCACCGGTGTGAACTGGTCAGCGGGCAGGAATTGCCCGTCCGACACTTGCTGAGCGAGCGCGCGGCGGTCCAGCGCAGCAGACAGGGCGCGGCGCACCTCTGCCTGATCCACCAGGGCGCGCTCGTAGGAGAAGCCCACCAGGATGAGGGTGGACCCCTGGCCGGTGTGCAGGCGGTCGGGCAGGCGGCTCTGCGCGTCTGCGATCTGGCTGGCGGGCAGGCGGGCGAAGTCCGCGCGACCGCTCTCGGCGAGAGTCAGCGCGGTCAGGGTCTCGCTGGTGAAGGTGACCGCGACCTCCGCGACGGTGCCCTCCACCGGATCGGGCCAGTGCGGGTTGCGGATGAGTGTCATGCCGGCGGCAGACCACTCTTGCAGGGTGTAGGGACCGCTGGTCAGCAGGGCGGGGGTCTTCGTCCACTCGGCGCTGCCTGCTGTCGCTTCGCGTGGGATGGGGAAGAACTCCGGCGTGCTAAGCAGGCTGGGCAGGTAGCTGGTGGGGAAGAGAAGCTGGATTTCCAGAGTATGGGGGCCAGTCGCGCGCACGCCGATCTCGCGGGCGATGAACAGGTCGTTCACGACTTCTGGAAAGGCGTTGGCGACCGTCAGGCACCCCCGCACCACCATCAGGTTCGTGGTTACTGGCCCTGGACGTGTCGGGTCGCAGCCGCGCTGCACCGCGTAGACGACGTCGCCTGCCGTGACTGGGCGGACGGCTTCGACGGTTGCGCTCTGCGCGTCGTAGCGCACCCACTGGATATCCTCGCGCAGCTCGAAAGTCCAGGTCAGCCCGTCGGCGCTGACCTCCCAGCTTCTCGCCAGCATTGGCTCGACCTGGCCGCTATAGGGGTTGAAGCGGGTGAGGCCGATGAAGAGATTCTCCGCCAGGTCGCGGGTGTACGGGTCGAAACGCGATTGAAGCAGCGGATCGAGCGTTTCGGGCTGAGGCATAGCCAGGCGCAGGGTGCCTGCGCCGCCCCGCTGCGCGGGCGACGCGGCGTCTGCTAGCGGAGCCGGCCACAGCCCCAGCAGAGTCAGGGCAACGACTATCCGCGTGAGTACCTGATTGACCCTTGCCGAAGATTGCATAGTCCTCACTCACGTGTTGATGGTGTGGGATGAAAGCGGGTGCAATTGTAGCGCAAGCGCGAAGGGCGAAACCAACGCTTGGGCAATGATTGGCTGTCTGGCGGCGCATGGCGAACAGGCCCAGGACGGCGCGGCTAGGGCGTGCCAGCGTCCAGAGGCAGCCGCATCTCGTGCTGGCGCAAGGATACCTCATAGCCGCTGCCCAAATAGCCCGCGAGAGCCGGGTCATCTTCGGCGACGTTGTAGCTGTGCCCGAACGCCTCCGGCTGCAACCGGTGCAGGTGGGCGAGGAGGGCTGCGGCGACTGCCGCGCGATCCTCTCCTGGGTGCGTGGCCAGATCCGCCAGGCGAATCTCGTGGCGGTAGCTCCAGCCCAGCGCGTAGCCGACAACCGCCTCCTCACCCAGGGCCGCCCAGCCGCGCACCATCTCCGCCCGGTGCTGTAGCGAGCGGAGGTCACGCTGCCAACAGTTGGCTGTGTCGTGGAAGGTGTGGAAATAGCGCAGCAGATCGGCGGCAGGCCAGGTGCGGATCGTGTAGCCAGCCGGGGCGGGTAAGGCGTTCCCTGGCGGACGCTCAAGGACGAGCAGCCGACGGATGGGGACGAAGCCGAGCCGGTCGTAAAGGCGGCGAGCTGCTTCGTTGGCTTCGATCACCTCAAGGCGGATTTCACGCGCTCCCCGTATCTGAGCCTGCTCCAAGAGGTGCTCCATCATGCGCAGGCCGATGCCGCGCCGCCGCCATTCAGGAACCACGCCCATGCCACCGATCCACGCTTCGGCCTGGCGCAGGCCGAGCATCCCCGTGCCGACAATCTCGTGATCGGCCAGGGCCGCGACGGAAGCCTCCAGGTCTAGATCATCCTGGCGGATCAGGGCGCGGAATGAGCCGGGCGTCATGACGATGGGGGTGAAGTAGTCGCTGTAGGCACGGTTGAAGGCGTTGGTGAACTGGTCGAAATCTACCTGGGAAACAGGATAGTAGCTGATCTGAGGCATGAGCGATTTCCTGAGCGAACGAGCCAGACATACGCGGCAGCCAAACACCGCCGCCGCTATTCTAGCGCAGAAATCGCCTGGTTCGTATGGGGTCCACGAACAAGTTGTTAGGCGATTGCCAGAACGTCCCTATCCCCCGGCCCCTTCCCCCAGCCGAGCTAGGGGAAGGGGAGAGCCGCCCGCCAGTTCGCCCCCCCTCTAGCTCCGCTGGAGGGGGGGATTGAGGGGGGAGGCGTTCACCGAGTAGTCAGACCTCCCCTGGCAACAGGTTGTTCGTAGACCCGTTCGTATGGTTTCACTTGCGCAACACGGCGGACGGGGTATAGTGTCAGTGTGCAGCGCAGACGCGACGGGGTGAGGGCGAGAGCGATGAGAACCCAACGGCTGACCCGCAGTCTGACCGATCGGACGCTGGGGGGTGTGTGTGGTGGCCTGGGAGCCTACGTAGGCGTCAACCCCTGGTGGGTGCGGGCGCTGTTCGTGATTCTCGGCGTGTTCACGGCAGGCACTGGCCTGCTGCTCTATGTGGCGCTGTGGCTCATCCTGCCGCCGCAATCGCTGGCCGACATTCCAGCCGGGCCGCAGGACGCGGCGCGGGTGAGCCGCCCGGAGATCGTGGTGCTCATTGGTGCGGTGATCATCGGCATGGGGCTGATCGTGCTGGCGCGTAACCTGGGCGTGCTCTCCGCCGAGAATGGCGACGCGTTTCTGCCGCTGGCGGTGATTCTCTTTGGGCTGGTGCTCCTGGCCAAGCAGCTTTGGAGGGCAGCATGACGACCGCGCGCCGCCGTGTCATGTGGCCGTTGCTGATTGTAGCCATCGGTGCGGTCTGGCTGCTGGCTGTTGCCGGGGCGATTCCCGATGCTGTCAGCGACCTGCTGCAACGCGCCTGGCCCGCGCTGCTCGTTCTCTTTGGCTTCGACGTGTTGCTGGGCCGTCGGCGGCTGCACCTGGGGCGATTAGGCGTTGAGATGGGCTGGGTCGGGCTGGCGCTGACCGTCGCATTGGTGGCGGTTGTGGTGGGGCTGGCCTACCGCAAGCAGGCCGATGCCGTGCGCACGGAGAATGTCCAGACGCTCACGCAGGCGCTCGGCGCGGATGTTGAGCGCATTCGTGTGGAGGCCCAGGTGACGCGCACAGCGGTGACGGTCGGCGCGGCGGAGGACGGGGCGGACGAGGTGCGCGCCGTCTACGCGGGCAGCCGCGAGAGCCGCGTGACGATGGCCTGGTCTGTGGAGGGCGACACCGGCGTGCTGGCGATCAGCGAGGAAGCGCGCAACGCCATTCCCAGGCTGGAAGACTATGGGCGCGGCACGCTGGAACTGCTGTTTCCGGCGGGTGCTGCGGTGGAGGTCTTGCAGATGGCGGGGGACAGCGGCGATGTGACGGCGGACTTGACGCGGCTTCGCGTGGCGCAGTTCGCGCTTGACCTCGATGCAGGGGACGTGACACTGCGCCTGCCCACGCTCGATGTCATGCAGGGCCAGGTGGCGACGCGCGACGGCGATATTGAGCTTGTTGTCCCGGAGGAAATGGCCCTGGATGTCAAACTCGACGCGGGCAGCGGCGAGCCAGAGTATGTCTATGACAGCTTCCGCTATGATCTGCTGCGTGATGGCGAGTTGCGGCGCAGGAACGTGCCCGCTTTCCAATACGTGCTGGACGTGTGGCTGAAAGACGGCGCGCAGCTCACGATTACGGACGCTCCGTGAAGGGAGGCGCGTGTGGGCTGGCTGCTGGAGCTTGACACATGGGGAGTGCGCGACCTCTCCCTGATCGGCGGCGATCCGCCTCTGATTGCCCTGCACACGGCGGAAGAGACGTTCCTGTACTACGCCATAGACTCAGGCGCGCTCTATGGCCGCGAAGTGCTGCCGCGACTTGACCCCCGCGATCTGCTCGATGGTCTACGTCCCGCGCTCCTCGATGCGCTGCGCGCGCCCAATGGTGCCTGGTTGCCGCGCGCCCGGCTGGGGGCGGTGACGGTGCTGAGCAGCAACGATGGCCGGCTGCACGTCATCGAGATCGGTGGACACACCATAACGCTGATGATGGACGGGGAGCGAGTTGATCTGCTACGCGATCACGCTGCCGGCGTGCTGGCGACCGGTCTTGACCGCGAACTGGGGACGGTTGGCGTGCTGACCGGCGATGGCGCGCTGCACGTCTTCCAGCAGCATGTGCGCGTGGGAGCGTACCCGCTCGATCTGGCGCTGGACGGCTGCCGCCCGACCATCTTCCTGCCGGACGGATCGGGGACGCTCGTTGTGAGCGATGAGGGCCGCACGCGCATCTTCGACACGGGGGGCAGGGTGCTCGCTCAGGCAACCTGTCCAGCGGAGTTGTGCTCAGCGGCGGTGGCTCCGGGGGGCGAATGGATCGTTCGTTATGGAGGGGCGCGCGGCGCGATTCGCGTGGACGATGCGCGCCTGACGGCGGTGCGCCAGGGCACGGTGGATGACCTGCGGGCAGCGTCGCGGTCTGTGCAGTTGTTCCGGTCAGAGGGTGATTTCGGCGAGGGAATTGGTTCGCTGGTGGTGGCGGACGATGGCACGCTGGCCTATGTGCAGGGGAGATTGCTGTGTTGCGCGCCTCTCTCGGCGCTAGCCCCGCTCCCTCTGGAGCAGCCCCTGTTCTGACGCTTCTCACCAGCGGGGGCTATCTCATTTCTGGGGCAAAAGATCACCGCTGAGGCGCAGAGAGCACAGAGAAAAGATAGCTTGGAGAGGTGTTAAGCTCTTCTCCGCGTCCTCTGTGGTTCAAGCATTTCGCCCCCATCGTGAGATGCACCTGATGCAGCGGTGCAATTGACTCAACCGCTGAAGTCTCATATACTGGCTTTAATGAGCAAGGTGATGGTGGGACGTAAAGCTGTGTTGGGCCAGCCGGCTGGTGCTGGGAGATGATCGTGCGTCCCCACCTTGACGACATAGTGCCTGGGTAACAAAGCACGCTGGATGGGACCAGTGTGCTTTTTGCTTTTCGGGAGGCCCGTCAACAGAGTGAAGGAGGGTACGACATGGACTACGGGATGATCAGCAAGATCGAGAAAGCCAAGCGTTATGCAGAGCAGCGTGATCGCATCCAGTTTCTCTCGTTTGAAGTGACGTTTGATGGCGACAACAGCCCGCATACAGTGCACTATGCGGAGCGCCGATGGCAGTGCGATTGCAGCTTCTTCCGGTCGCGCGGCGTATGCAGCCACACGATGGCTTTAGAGCGAATCCTTGCTGGGATGCTTCCAGAGTCCGTGAACGTGGATTCCTAAGACTTATTGTGACAACCTGATACCTTCCGCAAAGAGCGGCTGATCGCTGGCCGCTCTTTTGTTTGGACGATTCATTGGGGAATCTGGCGGCTGCTGGTGTAAGATCGCTAGGTAGTACGGGGCGAATCCCCGGTTGTCTTTCGCCTGGCCCTTCAGGTAAAATACACTTTTTGGTCAGGTGCGCGCGAAAGGAATCAACCCGCGTGACGAGGCATTCAGCGCTCCGCACTGCGCGCCAGTGGGGGGCCGTCCTTTTCGGCCTGGTGGTGAGCCTCGTTTTCCTCTACGTGGGGCTGCGCGGGCTGAAGCTGGAAGACGTGTGGGAAGATATGCGCGGCATCCGTGTGGGGTGGGTAGCCGCCGGCGCTGCCATTTATTTCCTGGCTGTGTGGGGACGCACCTGGCGGTGGCATTACCTGCTGCGCTCGATCAAGCCGGTGCCGCTGGGTCGCCTCTTCCCGATTGTGGTCATTGGCTACATGGGCAACAACGTCTACCCGTTTCGGGCGGGCGAGGTGATTCGCGCCTACGTGCTCAGGCGCGACGAGCAGGTGAGCATGTCGGCCAGCCTGGCGACCATTCTGGTCGAGCGCATCTTCGACGGGCTGGTGATGCTCATCTTCGTCTTTGTCGCGCTGCCCTTCGCAGACTTCAAAGAGCGTTGGCTGCGTGATGTGGTGTTCTTCTCGACGCTGCTGTTCTGGGGCGCTTTCCTGGCCTTCCTGATTATGGCGCTGCGTCCGAACCAGATGCGACGGCTGTATACCGCCGTGTTCGACCGGCTGCTGCCAGCGCGCTTCAGTGAGAAGGCGAAGGGCCTGGCGGAGCACTTCATGCAAGGGCTGGACAACCTGCGCCGGCCCCGCGACCTGTTCATGACGCTTGTCTCGTCGGTCTTCATCTGGCTGACGGAGACGACGAAATACTGGTTTGTCATGCACGCCTTCAACTTTGAGGTCAGCTTCTTTGTGCTGATGGTGATGACGGCGGTAGTCAACCTGGCGACGACGCTGCCCTCGTCACCTGGCTACGTGGGCACGTTCGACACGCCGGGCATCAAGGTGCTGACTGCCTATGGAGTCCGGGAGACGGTGGCCGCGTCCTACACGCTGGTGCTGCACGCTGCCCTGTGGCTGCCGATTACGCTCCTGGGCTTCTTCTTCCTCTATCGCAAGGGGTTGGGGTGGCGGGATTTCGCGCGCGCACGGCAGGCGGTTGACGGAGAGGCGCTGCGGCAGGCTCCGCCGGTGGAACGGGAGGGTATGGCCTGATGCAGCGCGTGGCGGTGATTGGTGCCGGGGCGACGGGCCTGGCCGCGGCCTACGATCTGACGCGGCAGGGCGTCGAGGTGCACGTTTACGAGGCCGGGGCCGAAGTAGGGGGCCTGGCGGCAGGGTTCCGCGACGATGCCTGGGCGTGGTCGCTGGAGAAGTTCTACCATCACTGGTTCGCCAACGATGACGCGATCCTGGGCCTGATTGACGAGCTTGGGGCGAAGGACAGGGTGCTGTTCCCTCGACCGACCACCTCGTTGTGGCTGAACGGTCGAATCTACCCGATGGACAGGCCCAATATCATCGCGGCCAATCTGCGCCTGCCGCTGTCGTGGCCGGCCAAGATGCGCTATGGGTTCACCGGCCTGTATCTGCGCTTCACTCGTAACTGGCGGCCTTTGGAGCGCACAACCGCCGACCGTTGGCTGAGGCGCACGATGGGCCGTGAAGCATATGAAACTCTCTGGCGCTCGCTGCTCATCGGTAAGTTCGGCGATTATTACGATCAGGTCAACATGGCCTGGATGTGGGCGCGCATCTACAAGCGCACGCCCCGGCTGGGCACGTTTGTGGGCGGTTTCCAGGCCTTCCTCGATCTGCTGGCTGGCGTAGTACGGCGGCAGGGGGTACACATTCACCTGAATACGTCGGTGCAGCGCATTGAGCGCACGGGGGCGGGATCGCTCGCTGTAGTGGTCGGCGGGCAGGCCGAGATGTTCGACGCCGTGATCAGCACATCGTCACCCCAGGTCATGCTGCGCCTCGCCCCGCAGTTGGAAGGCCCCTACGCGGACAAGCTGCGCGCGCTGAAGAGCATGGGGGCGGTCGTGGTGATTCTGGCGCTCAGCCAGCAGCTTCTGCGTGACGGGACGTACTGGCTGAGCCTACCCGCGTCCCGACCAGACAAGCAGAACGCCGAATTCCCGTTCCTGGCGCTGGTCGAGCACACGAATTACATGGACCCGGCGCACTACGGGGGCGACCGGCTCGTGTACTGCGGCGATTACGTCAGCCCCGACCATGAGTATCTGCGTATTCCCGAAGAGGAGCTGGTCGCTCGCTTTCAGAGCGTGCTGCCGCGTTTCAACGCTGAATTCACGCCGGGGTGGGTCAGAAAGTGGTGGGTGTTTCGGACGCCTTATGCGCAGCCCGTCCCGCTGGTGAATCACGAGCGCGCGCTGCCCGACCTGCGCACACCGCTGCCCGGCGTGTACCTGGCCAGTATGAGCCAGGTGTATCCCTGGGATCGGGGGACGAACTACGCGGTGGAGATGGGGCGGCGTGTGGCCGGGCTGGTGCTGGACGATCTGCGCAAGGGGCAGGGGAGTTCAGGACAGCGTGGGGAAACCATAGAGGAGATCGAACTGGCGAAGTCCAGCAACGTGGTATGATCTATTCGTGAAATCTATCACAAACAGATCGAGCACTGCATGGCGCACATGAGGGATAACCTATGAAGAACATCACCGTTGTCGGGGTAGGGTATGTCGGTCTGGTCACGGGCGCGTGCTTCGCCGACCTGGGCAATCGTGTGGTAGCCCTGGACATCAGCGAAACCAAGATCGAGAACCTGCAGAAGGGCATCATGCCCATCTACGAGCCGGGGCTGGCCGAACTGGTGGCGCGCAACGTCAAGGCGAACCGCCTGTCGTTCACCACGTCGTACCCGGAGGCGCTCAAGGACGCCGAGTTCGTCTTCATCGCAGTGGGCACGCCGGAGGGCGTGGACGGCGAGGCAGACCTCAAATACGTCCGCATGGCCGCCGAGAGCATCGCCAAGACGATGGATCACCCGCTGATCATCGTCAACAAGTCCACCGTGCCGGTGGGCACGGGCGACTGGGTGGCGGACATTGTGCGCGAGAATCAGCCCTCACCCATCGAGTTCAGCGTGGTGAGCTGCCCAGAGTTCCTGCGCGAAGGATCGGCGCTGGCCGACTTCCTGACTCCCGACCGGACGGTGCTCGGCTCGGAGGATCAGGAGGCCGCCGAGCGCGTGGCACAGCTTCACCTGCCGCTGCGCGCGCCCATCGTCGTGACTGACCTGCGCACGGCGGAGATGATCAAGTATGCGTCCAACGCCTTCCTGGCAACGCGCATCAGCTTCATCAACGAGATCGCCAACATCTGCGAGGCGCTTGGGGCCGATGTCAAGGAAGTGGCGCGGGGCATGGGCTTCGACAAGCGTATCGGCCACCACTTCCTGGAGGCGGGGATCGGCTATGGCGGCTCATGCTTCCCCAAAGACGTGAAGGCGCTGGCCTATATGGCCCAGGTACATGGCAAGCACCCGCAGCTTCTGCAGGCAGTGATGGACATCAACGCCTACCAGCGCAAGCACGTGCTGCTGAAGGTGCACGAGCTTCTGGGCAAGTTTGAAGGGCGCACGGTGGCGTTGCTGGGGCTGGCCTTCAAGCAGAACACCGACGACATGCGCGAAGCGCCGTCCATCACCATCGCCGAGTACCTGCACGATCATGGGGCGCAGGTGCGCGGCTACGACCCGGTGGCGATGGACGTTGCCCAGGGAATCATGCCGTTCATGGCGATGGCGAAGAACCCCTACGAGCTGGCTCAGGGTGCGGATGCGCTGATCGTGGTGACTCCCTGGAACGAGTTCATGCAGCTTGACATGCAGCGCATCAAGGAGGCGATGCGCACGCCGGTGCTCATTGACGGTCGCAACCTCTACGATCCGGCGACGATGCGCCGGCTGGGCTTTGAGTATCGTGGCGTCGGGCGCGGCTACAACGGGGTGGCGCTGGATTAGCGGCTGCCCTGTCGCCCTTGTGGTCTGATAGCTGAACCGGCAGGGATGCTCCGCCAGAGCATCCCTGCTAAACTATAGGCCAGAATACCGGCATCCAGCGAGGGAAGATTCATGGCCGACTCAGCGACGCCTGTGCTGCGCTACGTGCTCGACAACGGGCTGACCGTGCTCCTGAAGGAAATACACACCGCGCCTGTTGTAAGCTGGTGGGTGCTCTACCGCGTGGGCAGCCGCAACGAGCCGACCGGCAAGACCGGCGTCTCGCACTGGGTCGAGCATATGATGTTCAAAGGTACTGAGCGCTTTCCGGCGGGTACGCTCGACAAACGGATCGAGCGCGAAGGCGGCATCTGGAACGCGCAGACTTCCTTCGACTACACGGCCTACTTCGAGACGATGCCGGCGCACTGCATTGACCTGGCGCTGGAGATCGAGGCCGACCGCATGGCCAATGCCCTCTTCGACCCGCGCGAGGTTGAGGCGGAGCGCACGGTGATCATTTCCGAGCGCGAGGGATCGGAGAACTCGCCCACCTTCTGGCTGCACGAAGAGACGCGCGCCGCCGCCTTCCGCGTGCACCCATATCATCACCAGGTCATCGGCGACATGGATGATCTGCGCTCGATGACGCGCGACGACCTCTACCGGCACTACCGCACGTACTACAACCCGAATAATGCTATTGCGGTCGCTGTGGGAGACTTCGACGCCGGGCAGATGCTGGAGCGTATCGAGGCGCATTTCGGCGAGATTCCGCGCGGGCCAGAACCGCCGCCGGTCACGCGCCGCGAGCCGCCCCAGCGCGGAGAGCGCACCGTGCGCATCGAGCGCGAGGGGAACGCGGCGTATGTCTACGTCGGGTACCGCGCGCCGGCAGCGACCGACCCGGACTGGTTCCGGCTGGCGCTGGTAGATAGCATCCTGGCCGGGGCGAGCGCGCCGGGCGGCAACGGTATTGGCAATCGCACGTCGCGCCTGTACCGGGCGCTGGTCGAGACGGAACTGGCGACCAGCGTGGGCGGCGGGCTGTACCCGTCGGTGGACCCCTATCTGTTCAGCGTGCTGGCGACTGTGCGCGACGGGCGCACGCCAGAGGAAGTGCAGGCGACGCTGGACGCTGAAATCGAGCGCCTTGCGGCGGGCGATGTGTCCCAGGAAGAACTGGACAAAGCGCGCAAGCAGGCTAAGGCCCTCTTCGCCTATGGCACCGAGCGTGTCACGGGTCAGGCGTTCTGGCTGGCTTTCTCAGAGAACTTCTCCGACCACACCTGGTACGAGCACTACCTCGACCATCTGGCGGCGGTGACGCTGGAGGACGTGCGCGAGGCAGCCGGACGCTACCTGCGCCGCTCGCAGCGCACAGTGGGCTGGTTCATTCCCGTGAACGGTTCCGTGCAGGAGCGCACCCCGGCATGATAGCGCTTCCCGGCCCTCACGACATTGTGCGGCATGTGCTGCCCAACGGCCTCGTGATTCTGGTGCGCGAGAACCCGGAGGTGGCCTCTGCCGTCGTCCAGGGAGTGCTTGCCACCGGCAGCCTGGACGATGGGCCGGGGCAAGAGGGGCTGGCGTCATTTGTGGCGACGATGCTCCTGCGCGGCACCGAGACGCGCGACTTCCAGACCATTCACGAATTGCTGGAGGGCAGCGGCGCGGCCCTGGGACTCAGCGCCGGGCTGCACCACACGGGCTTCAGCGGCAGGAGCCTGGCCGAAGACCTGCCGCTGCTGGTCGAATTGCTGGCGGACGCGCTGCGCCGGCCTTCGTTCCCGGACGAGCAGATCGAGCGGCTGCGCGGGCAGTTCGTGACCGCGCTCAAGATTCACGAGCAGGACACGCGCTATGTGGCAGGGCGCATGTTCCGCGAACTGGTGTATGGCGACGCGCATCCGTACCACCGCTCCCCGGACGGGACGCTGGAGAGCGTGACAGGCATCACCCGCGACCATCTGGTGGACTTCCACCGGCAGTGCTTCGGCCCGCGCGGCATGGTCGTGACGGTGGTAGGCGCGGTTCGGGCGGAGGCGGTCTGCCGGCTTGTCGAGCAGCACTTCGGTGACTGGGCCAACCCCGGCCGGCGACTTCCGCCAGAACTGCCGCCGGTTCCGCCGTTGGGAGGCATTGTGCGGCGCGAGGCGGTTCTGCTTGGCAAGAGCCAGGCGGATATTGTGCTCGGCGCGAGCGGGCCGTCGCGCTTTGCCGAAGACTGGCAGGCGGCGAACATGGCCAACCACATCCTCGGCGTCTTCGGCATGTACGGGCGCATTGGCGCGCACGTGCGCGAGAGGCTCGGCCTGGCCTACTACAGCTTCAGCCGTCTGGATGGCGGGCCGGGGCCAGGACCCTGGCGGGTCATTGCCGGGGTCAATCCGGCCCATGTCGAAGAGGCTGTGCAGGCCGTCGTGGCGGAGCTACGCCGCATCACCCAGGAACCGGTCACTGAGGGCGAGCTAGCCGACAGCAAGGCGAACTTCATCGGGCGGCTGCCCCTCCAGCTTGAGTCGAGCGAGGGCGTGGCCGGTTCCATCCTGAGCATGGAGCTTTACGGACTCGGCCTGGACTATCTGCAACGCTACGCGCAGGAGATCGAGGCAATCACGGCAGGCCAGGTGCGGGAGGCTGCGCGGCGCTACCTCGATCCAGAGGCCTTCGCCCTGGCGATGGCCGGGCCGGATCGGGGCGCGGCGCAGTAGCCGCGCGGTACGGCAAGACAGGGGGCGGCGCATCATGCTCCGCATCGGCGTAGACCTGATCGAAGTGGCGCGCATTCGCCAGGCCATCGAGCGGCATGGCGAGCGTTTCTTCGCCCGCTTCTTCACCGCTACCGAGCGCGCCCAGTGCGCGGATAACGCGGCGCGGTTGGCCGCCCGCTTCGCCGCCAAAGAAGCGGCGGCAAAGGCGCTCGGCACGGGCATCGGCCTGGTGCGCTGGCTGGACATCGAAGTAGACTCGAATGACGGCGGTCAGCCGCATCTGCATCTACACGGGGCGGCGGCGGCTCGCGCGGCAGACCTGGGCCTGGAGACGTGGCAGGTCAGCCTGAGCCATACCCGTGAGCACGCGATGGCCTTTGTGGTCGCCTACGGGCGTGATGTCGCCGGGGAGGAGGGGCTATAGGGCCAGGGCAGAGAGTGTGCCGTGAGCCAATGATCGCAGCGCGCCCGGTCTGGGCCGAATGTTCTTATGGTTAGCGCTTGCATAGAAAGGAAGAGACCTTGATTCGCAGAAAGATTATGCTGATCACCGGGGCGGATGGCGAGGTCGGTCACGGCCTCATCCAGCAGCTTGGCCAGCGGCCCGATCATCTGCCAATCGTTGTGCTGGACATCAGGAAGCTGGATCACGCGCTGCGCCCCGCTGTGAGCCGGATCATCGTGGGCGACATCCTCGACAACAAGCTGCTGGAGACGCTATCCACCGAATACGAAATAGACACGATCATTCACCTGGCCGCGCTACTCTCCACAAGCTCAGAGTTCAACCCGGAGAACGCGCACCGGGTGAACGTCCAGGGGACGGTGAACCTGCTTAAGCTGGCTGTTGACCAGGGACAGGCGCGCGGCAGGCCTGTCAAGTTCATCTACGCCAGCTCGATTGCCGCCTATGGGATGCCCAGCCTGGCCACCAAGCAGACCGCCGGCGCGGTGCGCGAAGACCAGTACCTCGCCCCAATCACCATGTATGGCTGCAACAAGCTGTACTGCGAGCATCTGGGGCGCTATTACGCGCGTCATTACCGACAATTGTCGGTGCAGCGGTCGGTGGGTGTGGACTTCCGCTGCGTCCGCTTTCCGGGGCTGATCAGCGCCGTGACGGTGCCGACGGGCGGGACGAGCGACTACGCGCCGGAGATGCTGCACGCGGCGGCGCAGGGCAAGCCCTACGCCTCGTTCGTGCGCGAAGACACGACAATTCCCTTCATGGTCATGCCGGATGCGATCAAGGCACTGCTCTCGCTGGCCGATGTTCCGCGTGAGGCGCTGACTCAGCTTGTCTACAACGTGACCAGCTTCAGCCGTTCGGCAGAGCAGTTTGCGCAGATGGTGAAAGCGGCCTTTTCTGGGGCGGAGATCACGTTCGAGCCGTCAGATGCGCGGCAGGCTATTGTGGATAGCTGGCCTGCCGAGGTGGACGACAGCGCGGCGCGGCGCGATTGGCATTGGGCACCCGACTACGATGCCAGGCGTGCCTTCAACGACTACCTGATTCCGACGATTGTCGAACGCTATCGCCAGGCTGCCGGGTGATGCATTCCGGGGGCGTAGCTAGAACTGCGCCCCCATGCTGTACTCATCAGACTGTTCGTCAGGTTATAGGCTTGTTGAGACGGCGACACTTGTGCATCTCCCGCACTGCCAGCGCAGTTGTCCACTGGTCTTCACAAAGACACGGGCGGGGAAGCCATGACAACGAATAATCACGCGCCTGAAGCCTGGGCCAAGCGTGTCCTGGTGCCCGTAGCCAATCCAGCCACAGCGCCTGCATTGCTCCGCATGGCCTGGCAGTTGACCGATCCCGAAGAAGGGCGGCTGTACGTGCTGTACGTCACGCTGACGGGGGCGGAAACCAACAAAGATGCGCTTGAAGCGTTCACGGCCATCGTGGATGATGCCGTCAATGATGAGATCAGGGCCGAACTGGTCACGCGCACGGCTCCCAGCGTAGCGCGTGGCATTCTGGATGCCGCGCTTGAGCAGGGCGTCTCGCTTATGGTGGTGGGATTCCAGGCTCCGACTGGTGGCCGGCTGAGTCTGGGGCCTGTCGTCGAGGCAGTGGCGCGCACAGCGCCGTGCGATCTGGTTGTGTTTCGCAACCCCTCACGCGCTGCAATCCGGCTGGAAGACATCAAGCAGGTCATTGTTCCAGTGGATGGCAGCGACAATTCGAAAGTGGCGGCCCGCCTGGGGCTGGTGCTGGCGGAGGCCTACGATGCTGAGCCAACCGCAGTCTACGTGCAGATCGATCCGGACTTGCCAAACTGGTTTGGCCTGGCGCGGATTGAGGCGTCGCTGAGCGGCTTGAGCGATGCGCGCCGCTACCGGCGGCAGGTCATCCGCGCCAATGATGTGGTGAGCGGCGTGGTGAGCCGCTGCGACCAGAGCGACATGGTTGTGCTTGGCTTTTCGGAGAGAAGCTCGCTCGACCGGTGGATTTTTGGCGACATCGCCCAGCGCATGATCGCGAAGGTGCCTAGACCAGTGGTGCTGGCCAAGCGGGCGGCGCGTCCTGACCTGAGTCCGGCTGAGAAGATGAGGCGGCGCTGGCTGGCCCGGCTCGCGCCGACGCTCACGCCCTCGGAGAAGGCCGATGTCGTGCGACAGGCTCTAGAACTGAGCGTGCCTGGGATAGATTTCCCATTCCTGATGCTGCTCTCTTCGCTGTTGGCATCGTTTGGCTTGCTGCAAAACAGCGCGGCGGTGATCATTGGCGCGATGCTGGTAGCGCCGCTCATGTCGCCGCTGATGTCGTTCTCGGTGGGGCTGCTCCTGGGGAACCTGCGGCTGATGCGCACCGCCGCGTTCACGACGCTCACCGGCGTTCTGCTTGGGCTGGGGGTGGCGTTCGTCAGCGGGATTGTCATGCCCATTGACGTGTCCACTGCCGAAATGCTGGCGCGCGGAGAGCCGTCGCTGCTCGATATGGGGGTTGCTCTGGCTTCGGGCGCGGCGGGCGCTTATGCGATGGCTCGCCGTGACATTCCCGCAGCACTGGTCGGTGTGGCTATCGCTGCGGCGCTGGTACCGCCCCTCTGCACGGTGGGGTTAGCGCTGGCCTTCGGTGAGGCCCAGCTCGCGTCGGGTGCGGCGCTGCTCTTTCTGACGAACATCGTCAGCATCAGCCTGGCTGGATCGGCGGTGTTTGCGTGGCTTGGCCTGCGCCCGGTGCCGGGAAGTCATACCCGGCGGCAGATTCTCGTGCTGCTCGCCGTTCTCAGTATTCTGGCCCTGCCACTGGTCGGCGCATTTCGGGAGGCCGTTCGCCTGGAGCAAGAAATGAGCAAAGTGCGCACCGTGCTGGAGGACGAGTTCGCCCAGGCTGAGGTTGTGGACATCCAACTTAGCGGCAGCAAGGTGACCGCTACCGTGCGGGGAACAGAATTCATCACGCGCGCCAGGGTTCAGTCCGCTGAGCAGAGTCTCAAAGATGAACTGGGACGCGAGATGCATCTGGAGGTCACTTACTGGCGCATGGTGACACCCTACGCAGGCAGTTCCAGGGGGGACGATGAGCAGATTCCGGCGGCTGACCACTGAGCGGCTGATGGCGGCAGTGCTCTTTATACTGCTATTCGCGATGGCTGTGCGCGTGCCGACCGACACCGATACCTGGTGGCACCTGCGCAGCGGCGAGATAATGGTGGAGCAGCGCGCCATTCTGCGCCACGATCTGTTCTCTCACACGCGGCTGGACGCACCCTGGATCAACCATAGCTGGGGCGCGCAGCTTGTGCTGTACGGCGTGTATGAACTGATTGGCGGCGGCGTGTCCCCTGGCGACTCCGGCAACATCGGCCTGGCACTGGTCACGGCGCTGCTGGCGACGGCGGGCATGGCCCTGGTCTACGCGGCGTGCGAGGGCAACGTCTATGTGCGCGCCTTTGCGGTGGTGCTCGGTGGTGCGGCGGCGGCTGTCTTCTGGTCGCCGCGCCCGCAGATGTTCTCCTTCGCGCTGGGTGCGGGGGTACTCTACCTGCTGTATCTGTACAAGCGCCGTCAAGTAGACCGGCTGTGGCTCATCCCTCCGCTGATCGTCCTGTGGGTGAACCTGCACGGCGGCTTCGCCATCGCCTTCATTCTGCTGCTGGGGACGATTGCCGGCGAGGTGCTGGGCAATCTGCTCGGCGACGCACGCCCGACCGTCGTGCGCGGGGCGCGGCTGCGCAAGCTGGTGGGCGTGACGGCGCTCTCGGTCCCGCTGGTGGCGGTCAATCCCTACGGTCTGCGAATGCTGACCTACCCGTTTGAGACGGTGGGGATCGGCGCGCTGCAGGACTTCATCCAGGAATGGGCAACGCCGGACTTCCACCAGCCGCAGACCTGGCCGTTCCTGCTGCTCCTGTTGGGGATCATCGCCGTCTTCGGCATCAGCGGGCGGCGCGCCGACTGGACGGACCTCGTGTTGGTGGTGGGCACGGCGGCGATGGCGCTGCTGGCGGGGCGCAACATCGCCGTCTTCGCCCTGGTCGCCACGCCGGTGCTGACGCGGCACCTCGACGCTTGGCTGACCGAGCGCGGCTGGCAGATCCGGCCACGCCGCCGGGTCAGCGGGCGGATGCTGGCTGCTAACTGGCTGCTGCTGGGGCTGGTGCTGGTAGGCGCGCTGGCGAAGGTGGGCACCGTCCTCAGCCGCGAGACCATGCGCCAGGCGCAGGCGGAGTTGTTTCCGGTGGAACTGGCCGCCTACCTGGAGCAGACCCGCCCCGGCGGACGCCTGTTCAACAGCTACAACTGGGGCGGATACCTGATCTTCGCCGCGCCGCACGTGCCGGTCTATATGGATGGGCGCACCGACCTCTACAACGACGAATTCCTGCGCCAGTACCTGGACGTGCTGTTGCTGCGCGAGGGGTGGGAGGCAGCGCTGGAGCGCCAGGAGATCGATCTTGTGGCGATTGAGGCGCAGAGCGCGCTGGCGGGCGCGCTGCGCGCCATGCCCGACCGCTGGCGCGAGCTGCGTTTCGACGACGACCGCTCGGCGCTGTTCGAGCGGCTGCCCGCTGACGCCTGACCATGAGCGCGACTTCGCAGACGTATGTACACCCGCGCCGACCGATCGCGCGGCAATGGGCGGCGCCCGGCTTGCTGCTGCTGATCGCGCTGGGGCTGCGGCTGGTCAACCTCGGCGGGCGAACGCTGTGGTATGACGAGGCGTTCGCCGTCCTCTTCGCCGAGCAGGGGCTGGACGCCATGCGCGCCGGGACGCTGGAGCAGGTGGACGGCAGCGCCGCCGACGTGCATCCCCTGCTGTACTACGCAACTCTGCACGGCTGGATGCGCGTCTGCGGGCAGTCAGCGGCGGCGGTGCGCCTGTACAGCGTCCTCGTAGGCGTGCTGAGCGTCGCCGTGGTCTACGGGCTGGCCCGTGACTGGTTCGGCGAGAGCACCGCGCGGGCGGCGGCGCTGATCGCGGCGGTCGCGCCGTTTCACGTGCAGTATTCGCAGGAAGCGCGCATGTACGCGCTGCTGGGCTTGGCGCTGCTGCTGACTACGTGGGCCTACTGGCGGGCGTGGCAGGGGCGGCGACCAGCGTGGTGGATCGCGTTCGGCGTATTGGCGGGGATCAGCATGTACGTGCAGCAACTGGCGGCGCTGACCCTGCTGGCGCTGGGGATGCTGCCGGTGCTGTTCCGCGATGGGCGCCGCCTGGCCTTCACTGTTGGCGGGGCTAGTGTGGCCCTCGCCGTGTATTTGCCCTGGATGGTCAACCTGCCGGAGCAGATGGGCAAGCTGCGCCAGTATTGGGTAGACCGGCCCAACGTGCTGCACCTGTGGCTGGCGCTTCGCTCGTTTGTCTCGGTCAATCTTGATTTTTCGCCCGCGTGGTGGCTGCCGACGTTCCTGTTGGCGGCTGTGTTGGTTGTGCTGCTGCTCTATCGGGCAAAGGCAGCGCGGCGGTCGCTCCCGGCAGGGGATCGCGAGCGGACCGCGCTCGGCTGGGCGCTCTGGCTGGCGCTGGCTCCCATGCTGCTCATGTGGGTCGCGTCCTACGTGTTGCAGCCGGTTTTCCTGCCGCGCGCGTTGCTGCCGTCCGCGCTGATCTTCTACGTGGGCATGGGCTGGCTCTTCGTGCGAGGGGGGATGCCGCGCCCGGTCGTGGCGGTCGTCGCCGGGGCGTGGGCGGTCGTGGCGTCGTTCGGGCTGGTGACGCACTACACCTGGGATACGTTCCCCAATCCGCCGTTCGACCGGGCAGTGCGCTTCCTGGAAGGGACTGTGACGGAAGGCGACGCCATCGTACACGGCAACAAGATCACGGCGCTGCCGATGGTGTACTACGGGCGCGACCTGCCACAGCGTTACGTGCGCGATATTCCCGGCTCTGGCTCGGACACACTGGCGCTCCCCACGCAGCGCGCCCTGGGCCTGCTGGCCGACGAGTGCGCCGCCGAGTCGGCGGGCGGCGCTGAGCGGGTGTGGTACGTGGCCTTCGACCGGCTGGAAGACGAGATGGCGGCGCTCGTCGCCGAAGACCCGCAGAACGAGCAGTACGATTCGCTGCGCTGGTTGCGCCAGCACTACACCGAGCAGGACACGGTTCGCTTCAACGATCTGGCGATCACGCTGTTCAGCGGGCCGGACGCGCAGGCGGCAGAGGCGACGTGTCCATGAGGGGGCTGGGCGAGGAGTGACACTTGTGAGACGCTGGGGGGTGTGGGGTGTTGTGGGGCTGCTGGGGCTGCTGCTGGCCGGGAACGTTGTCGCCACGCACGACGTGCTCACCGCGCCGTATCCGGGGCACAACGATTTTATGTCGCGCTGGGAGGGGGCGCGCTCCTACTGGCGCGACGGGCTGAACCCCTATGGCGAGGCGGCGAGCACCAAGATTCAACAGCGTATCTACGGACGGATGGCCGCCGAGGACGAGGACCCCGGCTACTTCGCCTACCCGTTCTACACGGTGTTCATGCTGCTGCCGCTGGTCTTCACCGGCTACGCCTGGGCGTCGGCGGTCTGGATGGTGCTGCTCGAAGTCTGCCTGGTCGCCGCGACCATCCTGCTGCTTGACCTGTACGGCTGGCGACCCAGGCTGGGGCTGCTCGGTCTCGTCCTGCTGTGGACGCTGGGCAACTACTACGCGGCGCGCGGGTTGCTGCTGGGGCAGCCCGGCCTGCTGGTCTATGGGCTGCATGTGCTGGCGCTGTGGGCTTTTGCCCGGCGGCGCGATGCGCTGGCCGGGGTTGCGCTGGCGCTCTCGACGGTCAAGCCGCAGATGGGCTTCCTGCTGATCCCGTTCTTGCTGCTCGTGGGGCTGAGCCTGCGACGCTGGCGATTCCTGGCGGCGTTCGCTGGTGCCGGCGCGCTGCTGGCAGGACTTTCGTTCGCGCTGGTGCCGACCTGGTTGGGCGACTGGCTGGCGCAGATCGAGCAGTACCCGTCCTACACCGCGTTGGGCGCGCCGGTGTGGATCGTCGCGCGCCACTACCTGGGGCTGGGCGCGGTGGCGGAGTGGGTGGCCAACGCTGCGCTATGGGCGCTGCTGGCGTGGGCGTGGGTGATGGTGTTGTGGCGCAGGCGGGGCGAGCGCCTGGACTGGACGGTGATGCTCACGCTGACCGTCACCCATCTTTCGGCGGTGCGCACGGCGACGCCGCACTTCGTCGTCTTCACCATCCCGCTGCTGTTCTATCTGCGCGGCCTGACGCTCCGCCAGCGGAATGGGGCGCGCCTGTCTGCGGCGATCCTGCTGGCGCTGCTGGTCATCCCCTGGGTGCATTTCGTGCTCACGGTCGAGGGCGAATTCGAGCATCCCACGCTGTATCTGCCGGTGCCGTTTGGAATGCTGGCGCTGCTGTGGCTCACCCGGCGGCAGTGGTGGGCGGCGGACTCCGTGCTCCTGCCCAGGGAGGCGGCATGATCGCCGGGCGGCGGACGGTTATGCTGGTGGGCGCGCTGGCTCTGGCCTGGGGGACGTTGCTGGCCTTGCTGCTGGAGCAGCCCGGCTACACCGACGCCTACTACTATTTCAACGCGGCCAAGCGCCTGGCCGAGGGGCATGGCCTGAGCGACCCGTACCTGTGGACGTACTTCAACGCTCCCGACCGGCTACCCGGCCCCAGCCACACCTACTGGATGCCGCTGCAATCGCTGATCGCGGGGGCGAGCATGGCCATCGGCGGCGCGACCTTTCGCGCGGCGCAGGTGCCGTCTGTGCTGTGCTACGCCGGGCTGGTGCTGGTCGCGTTCTGGCTGGGCGAGCGGCTCGGCACGAGGCGGCGCACTGCCTGGGTAGCTGCCCTGCTGGTCATGTTCAGCGGGTTCTATATCCCCTACTGGGTAACGACTGACACGTTCGCGCTGTTCGGCTTGGTGGGGGCGCTGGCGCTGCTGGCGTTGGGACGCGCTGCGAAAGGGTGGCAACTGCGCTGGTACGCGCTCAGCGGAGCATTGGGCGGGCTGGCGCATCTGACTCGTGCCGACGGCGTGCTATTGATCCTGGTACTGGTCGCGGTGGCTTTCTGGCAGTCAGCGCGCTGGGGCAAGAACGGGGCACACAGCGCGGACGGTCTGTTGTTCAAAGGCGCAGCAGAGCAGCGCCCCTACCGAAGGGCAATCCAGCTATCGGGCTCTGCCATGCGCTGGACGGATGGACTGCGCGCGGCGGGCATGGGGTTGCTGGCTTACGGGATCGTCATGCTGCCCTGGTTCGCGCGCAACCTGGACGTTCTTGGCACGCCGCTGCCGCTCGGCGGCACGGACACGATCTGGATGCGCAGCTACGATGAGCTGGTGCGCTACCCGCCGGGCGCGTCCCTCAGGGACTTCCTGGCGTGGGGAACTGGCCCGATTCTGCGCTCGCGGCTGGAGGCGCTGGCCAACAACCTGGGCACGCTTGTGGCCGTCGAGACGTGGGTGATCCTCGGCCCCTTTGCGCTGTTCGCAGGGTGGCGACGGCGCTCGCTGGCATTGGTGCGCGGGTTCGCTCTATACGCGGCGGCCTTGCACCTCGTGATGACCTTCGTCTTCGCCTTTCCCGGCTATCGTGGAGGGTTGTTCCATTCGTCCGCCGCGCTATTGCCCTTCTGGGCGGCGCTGGCGGCAGCGGGCCTGGACGAGGGTGTTGCCTGGGCCGCGCAGCGGCGGCGCTGGCGTCCTGCCGAGGCATCCGCCGTGTTCAACGGGGCAGCCGTGATCCTCGCCCTGGCGCTGACGTTGAGCGCTCTCAGCGCCAAGCTGGACGGCTGGAACGACAACGCGCGTTTCTACCGCGAGATTGCACGCGATCTGCCAGTGGGCGCAGTGCTCATGCTCAACGATCCGGCGGCGCTGTATTACCAGACCGGGCTGAGTGGCGTGGTCGTGCCTGATTCTGACCCCGCTGTGGTGCCGGAGATCGCCGCGCGCTATGGGGTGACGCATCTGCTGCTGGACGCCAACCGCACCGCGTCGTTCGGCGGGCTTTTCGCCGGTGAGGACACGCGGCCCTATCTGCGCCTGGTGCGGCATTATGGGGCGGACACGCCGGAGCGTGCCGACGACCGGGTGCTGTTTGAGATCGTGCGGGGAGAGGCTGCTCCATGACCCGGCTGCGGCGCGCTGCCGCACGCGATGACCTGATCGTGCTCGTTCTGGCGGCGGTTGGCGTGCTGCTGTACGTCGCGGCGGCGCTGCGTCTCGACGCCGCCGGCTATCCGCTCGACGACGCCTGGATTCACCAGACGTATGCGCGCAACCTGGTCGAGCGCGGCGAATGGGCGTTCGTGCCGGGCCAGCCGAGCAGCGCCTCGACCGCGCCCCTCTACTCGCTGTTGCTGGCGGGAGCTTACCTGCTGCGCGTGTCGCACTTCGCCTGGGCGTTCGCCCTGGGCGCGCTGAGCCTGAGCGCCGCCGGCTGGATCAGTGCGCGGCTGGCTGGTGGATACCTCTGGCCGGGCGTGAGCGGCGCGCGGCTGTGGACAGGGGTGCTGGTCGCCCTGTCCTGGCACCTGGTCTGGGCGGCGGCCTCCGGCATGGAGACGATGTTGTTCACGGCGCTGGCCCTGGCGCTGATCTGGGCAACCTGGGCCGATGCCGCTGCGCAGCACGACCTGTCGCCGCGCCAGGCGGTGCTACGCGGAGCCAGAGCGGGAGCGGTGAGCGCGGCGCTGACGCTCACCCGGCCCGAAGGCGTCGCGCTGGTGGGGCTGGCCGTCCTGCTGCGCGCGGCGGCAGCGGGGCGGGGCGGCTGGCGCTGGCGCTCCCCTGCGATGGCGTGGACGGCGGGGTTGGCGCTGGCCTGGGCGATGATCTGCGTTCCGGCGGCGGCGCTCAACTGGCACCTCAGCGGGACGTTGCTGCCGGATACGGCGGCGGCGAAGCAGGCAGAGTACGCGCCGATTAGCGAGCAGTGGTCGCTGCCAGAGCGATACGGGCGCATGGTCGTGCCACTGCTGGCCGGGCACCTGTCGCTCGCGCTGCCAGGGCTGCTGGTGGGTTGTGCCAGCCTGGTGCGACGCGCACGACAGGACAGGCGCGCTCTGATCTACGCGCTGCCCCTGCTGTGGGCGGCGCTGCATGTCTCGGCTTACGCGCTGCGACTGCCGGCCAACTACCAGCACGGGCGCTATGTGATGCCGGTGCTCCCGGCGCTGCTGGTCTTCGGCGTGGGGGGTACGCTGGCGCTGGTGCAGCGAGGGCGGCGATCTGCGGCGAGGCGTGTGCTGTCGCGCAGCCTAGCCCTGGCGCTGTTGCTGGTGACCGCCGGATTCTGGATCATCGGTGCGCGGCAGTACGGCGCGGACGTGCGCATCATCAACACGGAGATGGTGACCACGGCCCGGTGGGTGAGGGCGAATCTGGCGGAGGACGACCTGCTGGCCGTGCACGATATTGGCGCGCTGGGCTACTTCGCGCCGCGCCCCATCTTCGATCTGGCGGGGCTGGTCAGCCCGGAGATCGTGCCGCTCTTCCGCGACGGGGAAGCGATCATGCGCCTGATGTGCGCGCGCGGCGTCGCCTACCTGATGGTCATGCCCGACCAGCGTCCGGTTCCGCCTGGCGACCTGTGCCTGGGAGACACCCCCATCTTCATCACCGGCGCGCCCTATGCCCCGGCAGCGGGCGGCGGCAACATGGCGGTCTATCGCCTGGAGTGGCCGGCGGGGTGCGCCTGGTAGGCGGGCGAGATAATTCACCGAGCAAATGTTCTATTGTGAGATCGGGGGCCATGAACTATGCTAAGATCACGCCCGCAGCAGTTGGCCGAGGGTCGCGGCTGCAAACTGGAGTGAGCGCCTGCCAATGGAACCGGACTTTACCCCCATGACTCCAGCGCGGATCACCGTCGTGATCGTGGACGATCATCCGGTGTTTCGCCAGGGGCTGCGCAACATCTTCGCCACCGAGGACGACATTGAGGTGCTGGCCGAAGCGTCTACGGGCGAAGATGCCTTGCAGTTAGTGCGCGATCTGCGTCCCGATGTGCTGCTGCTGGACATCAATCTGCCGGGCATCAACGGCCTGCAGGTTGCCAGTCGGCTGAAAGCGGAGCAGGTCGCCACGGCAGTGGTGCTGCTGACGGCTTATGACGACATGGAGCAGGTGTTGCACGCCATGCGCTCTGGCGGCGCGGCCTATTGCCCGAAGGACATCGAGCCGGAGAAGCTGGTGGAGGTGGTACGCTCGGTCATGCGCGGCAACTACGTGGTGGCCGGAAGAACCTTCACGGGCGCTGAGCTTCGGCAGTGGCTGGATGCAGGCGTGGAGGCGGTGACCGGCCCCTACATGGTGGACCCTGCTGAGCACTTCGTGCCGCTCAGCGCACGTGAAATGGAGATTCTCCAGTTTGTGACGCGCGGCAAGAGCAACAAAGAGATCGCGCAGTCGCTGGGAATCAGCCACCAGACGGTCAAGAATCACATGACCTCCATCCTCAAGAAGCTCGACGTGCGCGACCGGACGCAGGCGGCGGTGTATGCGCTGCGGCGGGGATGGGTGCGCGCGCAAGACAACAAACAAGCGAAATGATGGTGTGTTCGGATATGTGGATAGCGAGGAGTGGCGGCGATGGCTCAGGGTGCTGCGATCCCGCAGGATGAAGTGCTGCGCGAGTTCGAGATCGAATACGAGAACATCCGCAAGCGTGTGCTGGAAAACCAGCAGTTGATCGAGCAGACGCAGCTTGAAGTGGGGCGCATCCGCGACCGCCATGTGGCGATCAGCGCGCAGCTCAGCCGCGTGGAGACGAACTTCGACACGATCCCCCGCGCCGACATCAAAGCGGCCTATGACAGCGCCTTCGACATCAGGACGCGGCTGCTCACGCTGCAAGGCCAGCTTGAGAAGGCCAAAGCCACGCTCAAGGAGTTGCAGCATTTCGAGGAGCTACTGGGCCGGTTGCTGCGCCTGGTGCGCAGTATGGGGCCGGACGCTGTGTTCCGGCAGGTGATCGCCCCCGCGCCGGAGCAGGGCGAAGGGGAGGCGGGCCGCCTGTCCAGGCGGGCGATCATCAACGTGGTCGAGGCCCAGGAAGCAGAGCGCCAGCGGCTGGCCCGGCAGATGCACGATGGGCCGGCGCAGTCATTGACCAACTTCATCCTGCAGGCGGAGATTTGCCAGCGGCTCTTTGACCGCAACCCGGATCGCGCCGAAGAGGAACTGGGCAACCTGAAAACGGCTGCCAGCACGACCTTCCAGAAAGTGCGCGATTTCATCTTCGACCTGCGCCCGATGATGCTCGACGACCTGGGGCTGGTACCCACGATCCGGCGTTACGCGGAGGCCTACGAAGAGAAGACGGGTATCAAGACGCAGTTGAGCGTCGTGGGGGACGAGCGCCGGCTGCCGAGCCACATTGAAGTCATGATGTTCCGCTCAGTCCAGGCTGTGATGGGCAACGCGCGCGACAACCTGGGCGCGAAGTCCATCAGCATTGTGGTGGATGTCGGCCCGGAATGGCTCAAGGCGACCATTGAGCACGACGGGCGCGGCTTCGACGCCAGTGAGATGCTGTCGCACGAGGAACGGGGCGACACGCTGGGGCTGCGCACGCTTCAGGAGCGCATTGAGCTGGTAGGGGGGGCGCTGGACATCACCAGTGCGGAAGAGGATTTGAGCCGCTTCGTGATCTTGCTGCCGGCGGTGTAGTGGTCGGCAGTCATCCCCTATCTGTTGTTCAGCAGGGGTAGAGCGTTGTGCTGCTCTGCCCCTGCCTGTTATAGGACTCTTGGCCCGTTTGCGCATTTTTTCCATAGGAATACACTAGATAGCAACCCATTGGGGCCTGATGCGAACTCCGGGCTGGTTCGGA
>Ga0334890_1001712_pt1 | contig 27830 bp, 6 predicted proteins | sample GraSluR1_MG_3_FD_207220 | JGI IMG/M metagenome (GOLD analysis project Ga0334890, IMG submission 207220) | Sludge microbial communities from methane-producing bioreactor in Wageningen University, Netherlands - Granular Sludge_31_08-R1 | ecosystem: Engineered > Bioreactor > Anaerobic > Unclassified... | reverse complement strand
GCACGCAACAGCACCCCATCCGGATCGTACAGCGACACATGCGATCGGAACGTACCGCCCAGTTTCGTCATCCGAATGCTCACCGTCTCGCCCGCCACGCCCTCGAAACGATACCAATCCTCTTCTCCGTTCACCGATATCGAACCGTAGAGTGTCTCTCCGTTTTCAATCGGCACCTCAAACGACACAACCTCGATTGTCACCGTATCCCGCGCGGACAATGCCCCGTCGTGCGCAAGAAGCCGTAGAACATACGTCCCTATTGCTGAGAACTCCGCAGTTGTTTCCACTGCATGCGGATCGCCGAACGTCACCGCACCGGGCCCGCTGACTTTGCTCCACGTCTTGACCAGCGTGCCATTGCTCGGCAGGCCATCGTCGCTGACCGCCCCGCTCAGATTCACCGTTGCGCTCTCCGGTACAACCTGGTCCGGCCCCGCATCCACCACGGGCGCCGTGTTCGGCGGATCTGCAACAATGGTCACTTCATCGTACGCCTGCGCTTCTCCATCGCTTGCCGTCAGCCGCAGTATGTATGTGCCGGCCATAGAGAACGAAGCGCTGGTCTTGATGGCGTTGGCTTTCCCGAACGTTACGTCACCGGGGCCGCTTTGCTTGCTCCAAACCACGTTCAGCAACCCGTTGTTGGGCAAGCCATCGTCCACCGCCGTTGCGTTTAGATATGCGGATTGTCCGAAGCTCACCGTCATATCAGGGCCTGCGTTCACCACGGGAGGCTGGTTCACGCCGATCACAACCGTCACATGATCGTGGGAAATCAGCTCTCCATCCATCGCCGTCAACTTCAGTACGTATGTCCCGAGGCCCGGGAATGAGGCCTGGGTGTCTTCCGAATGAGGATTTGTGAACACCACCCCGTCCGGCCCGCTTACCTGGCTCCATACAAGGGACAAATATCCATCGGTCGGCAAACCATCGTCGAATACGGCTCCGTCGAGGATCTCCGTGTCCTTGGGCCATCCGATCATCTTGTTCGGCCCGGCATCCACCACAGGCGGTTGATTGCCGGCGGGCCGTATCATTCTGACACAAACGGTGTCATACGCCATCCGTTCTCCATCATCGGCCATGAGCGCAAGCATATACGTGCCGGGAGAGGAGAAGATGGCCGTCGTCACGGGGGTGTAGCTATTGGTGAAAAACACCACCCCCGGCCCGCTTTCGCAGAACCATTCGACTCCCAGGTATCCGTACGGCAATCCGTCATCAGCCACCGCCCCGCTGAGCGTCACTTCATCCGGCCACATGGCTTCGATATCCTGTCCGGCACGTACGACGGGCGCGAAATTCAAGGCTCCGAGATTCGCTTCCCAACGAACATGATCCACATAGTAGGTCCCCTTCGTTGTCGCGCTTATCGAGAAAAGCCCGTACATGTTGGTGAGGCTCAGCGCGGGGAAATTGGTGATGGCCAGCGACATCTCGCTCCAAACCCCTTCGGTGGAGGCGATGTTGACCGACTTCTTGTTCCCGTACGGCCCCTCCAGTTCAACCTTCACCGTGTTGGTGCTCTTCAGCCAGAATTTGAGGTAGCCGTCCGCGAACTGACTGAGGTCTACCGGCTCTCTAACTCCGCTGTGCGTTTTGAACACGCCCCAGCCGTGATAGGCGGAACTGGAATCCACCTGGAAGCACTCGAACCCTTCCGGCGCTTCGCCTCCTTCACAGTGCCCATTCCACTCATTCGTCGGCGCGCTGCCCGGCCAGACGTACACTTCCGTGTGGTAGGCTATGCTGAAGTCATCGTATACGATATATGGATCAGCAATCACTTCGTTGACCGTGACCATGGTTTCCGGTTCGACCGGCAATCCTTTGTTGTCGTAACGGAATGTATCGTCCAATCCGATCCGCTCCTCAAAAGGATCTCTTGCATCGGGCCGATACAGATAGGCAACCCAGGCATAACTGTCTCCTGCACGGGTATCTTCCGGCACCTCAACCCAATATGATTCCGAGCCCCATGAATCCATGACATCGAAATCATCGGAAACTATCGTCCGCCCCCGATAAGCATCCGTCAGCATCAAACGGAGCTTCACGGGCAGAAGATCCGTCATTACGTTCTCCCAATCCACCGGTACCTGCACCGTATCGCCCGGATTCATCGCCGTCGGGAAATTCGCGTTTTCGACCGCAAGACGCGGCGCAAAGTACACCTCCACATCCTGGTGACTGTGCAGGCCCACATCCCGGAAAGAGGCATACCATTCATACTTCGCTCCATATGAAGTTCCTTCATGCTCCCACATATCCGGGTCGTAATCCGGCACATAGGCCCAGAACGCCTGTGACTGGTTGGTGGGCATCATCTCACCGGCCACATTCAAAGCCGGCCACATCGGCGTCTCGGAGTACAATTCGTCCGTCAGGCGCACGTTGTCTATGCGGAAAGTGCCGTGGAATAAGAAGAACCCGATCGTGTATTCCAGCGGTCCGCCCCAATATCCGCCGCGCGGCGCGAAGGTCGGACAGGTTTCGCTCAGAACAACCGCGTCACCGTTGACGTAGAGATCGTATTTCCAATACGGATCGCCGTCACGGATGTTCAATACAACGTGATGCCAGATGCCGGTCGTATCCGCGTCGGCAACGTGCGCGGGGATGACCGCCCAATCCGCAGAACCCCAATCCCTGAAAAGAATGGAAACATATGCGTTTGTCGTTTCGTAGAAGAGGTCGAATTCCATCGTCAGGTTGTTGGTGAAGAAAGAGGACTCGATCCGACGGCGCAGCTTGGAGTAGCCGGTTCCAAGACACTCCACCCGCAGGTATCCGTTCGTTACACCGGTGATGGCGCGCGTTTCGTTCTCGTGCCACCAACCGTCTTCGAGGCCCTGATCGTATGTATTGAAGTGGTCTTCGAACAGAACCGCGCCTCTATCCTTGAGACCGAATGTCAGCGGGTGAACCGAACTGCGGGTATTGTACGCCACCCACATGTCCCAGGCGCGACCGGCATACACAACCACGGGAGCGCCCATGATCTGCAGGCCTTTGCCGGTGACGCTCACCGGTATAACCTGCGAATCGGTGTTCGGCGTATAGAAGCCCCTGTGCGTCTGCCATGCATTCGTGGCATCCCACGGATAAACAAACATCACCCAGTACATACCGTCACCGGTCATCAGGCCGTTCTCCGGAAGGGTCACGACCAAGCTCATCTCGCCGCTTCCGCCGAGGAGCCATGCGTCCGTTGAGAAGACCATCGGGTCAATGTCCACATCGCCAATGCTGTATTTCAGTTCGAGGCGAACCTTGTACGCCTCGCCCCTCAACCACTCCATCGCGCGCCGGCCCACCATTCGCAGAGCGTTCGTCAACCGCCCGCTTGTGTCGGCCGCCATGTTGAAGCAGAAGGCCTTGAACGGCGCTGCCTCGTTTTCGGCGATCACATTCGCCACCAGTGCCGGTGCGGCACTGGTTCCGTATTGCACGGCGCCGAGGTTCACCCCGCTACCCGTCATGCTCCAAGGCACCGACCGATTTGTCACGCCCAGAGCCGTGCCAGCGGAGTAGTCGAGCGTCACATAATGATCGTTGGTGCCGACGACCACGGAGGAAGGCATTACCCATTCCGTATTAATGACAGGTTGCATGCCGAACAGGGATTCGATCCGCCCGAGCGCGAATGCGCCTGTCTCATCCAGCATGGCCACGCCGCCATCGGTTGCCAGGATGTTGCGCAGCCCGTTGGTAGCCCATACCAGAACGTTGGATATCTCGATATCGCTCATGACATACGTGCCCGGCAGAATCAAGGTCGGGTAGAATGCATCCAGATACCCCCAATCAAGATTCAGCGGCTTTCCGGTTGTGGGCGTGGGCTCGCCTTCCGGCGCCCAGTAGGCATATTCATCATCATCAATGAAATAATAGCCTCTCTGCGGCTCCCATATTCCAAGCTGCTGCGCTTTCGATCCGACGGCGATTCCGCCCGCCTGCAGGTGGCTCAGCGGAATGGCGCCGACGCACTCTCCATCGAAGAAGACGTTCGCATTGGTCGCACACGTCTCCACCTTGAGGTTGTACCACACGCCTTCCCTGGGCTGCTCGGCCTTGCCGAAGTTGTGCACGATTCCGAGGCTCTTAACAGCGCCCTCATGTTTGATTTCGTACATCAGCCGCCAGAAGCCGTAGAAGTTCCGGATTCCGACCTTGCAGTAGTTGTCGCGATCCACATACCGAAAGAAGAGCTCCGCGTTGTTGAAATACGGATCCTGCTTCTCGTATTTAACGTCCACGCTGATGATGGCGTTTGTCCACCGCGCGGCGCGAATGGCGTTTTCGGTGTACAGCTCGCTCACCTGTTCGGGCGTCAGAACATCTGTGTACGCAGCAATCTCGTCCAGCATGCCTTTGAAGGCTGTTCCGTGAGCTGCCGACCCCGCGAGAAGGGGGTAGCTTGTGGCGTGAATGCCCTTTGTGAAGGAACCTGTGCCGGCCAATACGCCATCCACATAAGCTCGGACGACCTTGGTTTCCATGTCGCGAGTAATGACGACATGATGCCAACGATCGTTCTCGAGCGAGCCCGGCGGAAGCAGTGTAACCGTATCGTACCATGCGTACCAGCTGGCATAGTAGCCGCTGTAGTAGGTCAGGCCGCCATCGGGTTCGATGGCCAGCGAGAACTCTCCGCAATGTCGTTTGTGCAACGGAGACAAGCGCCCCGCTCCGATGTTCTCGGACTTCATCCGGAAGGAAAGACTCAAGTTTCCGTTCAGCGTCAGCCGCGGCCCGCTCTGAACCGAGATGCTGCTGTTGATGCCGTCCAGATAGAACGCGCGGCCTAATTGACCGTCCATGATCGTCGCATTACCGAGAAGCTCCCCGTTGTTGCCGTAGCCCGAATGGTCGGGTAGCAACGCCTGCGAACCCCACGGATCCGGCTCGCCCAGGTGAACCACCGGGCTAACCGGTATCGCCGCGAGGATGTTGTCATCGTTGCCGATACGGGCAAGCCGGATGCAACGCGGACGGGCGAAATCGTCGGCGACCTCCTCGTCCGTCAGCGCCAAGTGGAATATCTTGAACTCATCAAAGGGTCCTTTCACGCCCCCCAAGCGCCGCACGCCTTGCGTGACTTGCTCGGGCGCGGTTCCGACATACTCGCCATCAACAAAGAACTTCGTTTCTCCGTTGGCGCCCACGGCGGCCATGTGATGCCAGCCGGCGGCAAGATTCGTGACGAAGTGGCCGGAGCTATAGAAGCTATCCGAGCTGACTCCGAGTTCCCCGTTTGCGCCGCAGAACACATGATAATGGTTCGGGTACATCTGGCACGAGGGCCCGCCGATCAACGGCGCTTTGAACCAGAACGTAATCGTCCATTCGGACGGCAAACCGACGCTCGCGAGAATAGGACCAGGCCAACCGTTGGGAACTATTGCCTTTCCGAAGATGCCCTCCCCCCAGCTGACCGGCTCCGCGGTTGCATCATATCCATGGCCTGTCACGTCCCTGACCACGGTGCCGGCGCCCTCATCGAAGGTGTAATGAACTTCCGGAAGCGGATCCATATTGGCCGTCATGTTCGCGCAACCCGCCTCCCGGCGCCACCGTCTGATGGCGCCGTCGTTGAACTGATCGGCAAACAGATTGGCGCCGAAGTTGAGAGCCGACCCGGCATACAGCGCGGCCACGTATTCGTCGCTCAAGGCATCGGCAAACACGCGGACATCGTCAATCTGTCCGTTGAACGCGAACTCCCCTTCGTTATCGGCCGCGATGGTGAATTGATGCGTGTTGTTCAGCGACGCGCCGGCAAGATTTTTGGTCGCCACGTGAACTCCGTCCACATACAGCTTGATCTGGCTTCCATTGTAGGAGCCTACGAGATGGTACCATCGTCCCGTCTGTAAAGCAGTGGACGAATAGGCGTTATTATTGCCGTTCACAAAGAAGCCGGCCTTTCCGGCGTTGAAGTGCAAACCATAGTCGGAACCGGTCCAGTACGACGACTTCCCGGCGACGAAATTCCATGTGGCAAAACTGTCCGCCCTCACCCATGCGGCCAGGGTAACCTCCGAACCCGAATTCAGCGGGCCGGCATGCGGAACGGTGACAAACCCGCCGAAACTTCCGGCGCGACCAATGACTCCCGTCACCGTTGAAGCTCCACCTTGGGCGGTCCCGTTGTGCCCATGGCCCGAGATGTCCGCGACTTCGCCCGGCGCTCCGCTCCATGAATCTTCATCGAAGGCCCAGTGACCCAACGTCGCGGGCGGTGGCACAAGTTCCTGAATCTTCAGATTGTCGAACAACAACACAAGCGGATTGCCGGGGTTGTATCCCAGGGATTCCAGCCAGTCGCATACTTCGTTGACGCGATCAAACTGCCCCGGCAGCATGTTCTCGGTCTTGCTCGATCGGAACAGCGCCACCCGATCCGGGAACGCCAAGCCTCGCGAAAGCGGGGTCTGTTCCCACGACAGGTACTCCGGCAAATCCTCCCATTTCAACGGGATGGTCAATTCGTCGCCCGGCGCAACGGTGACCGGCAACGGCGCCAAGGGTCGAATGCCCCATTTCAAGTGGGTCGGGTATGGCTCGGACTCCGCCACTACCCGCCCCTCGGCGTCCTCAAGCCATGCCACAAACTGGTAGCTTCCTCCGTCCGCCGTGGAGATGTAGTCCGGATCGCCCAGGTTGGCATCGGGAATCCACATCCAGAAATCGGCGTGAACGCCGGCGCCCAGCACCAAAGCAGACAAGCGTTGATAGATTTCGTAGGGTATTCCGTCGCCATTATCACCCGCCTCCATGAAGGCCAGGCGAAGCGTCAAATCAGTCCGCCCACGACAATCGTACGCCACCTGCATGGGATTCTGACTTTGCAGGCCTTCGGTTATCGGCTGCGGTACATACCCGCCGTTCGGATGGACCACGGGCGGCGCGCTGACAATCCGGACAGACGGACGAGCGGCCGTACTTTCTTCGATAGCGGGGTCATATGCGCGCAGCATTTCCATGCCGTCAGGCGGCAGCGTCAACTGTATGGTGCCGTCGCTGTTTTCTTCCAGAACGCGAGCCTGATAAAAGGCCTCAATGGTCTTTCCGACAAAAAGAGGACTGCTGATCGTGAATGTCTGCGGAGCGCCGCCTCCAATCATATCCTCCCAACCGGCCGGGTAGTTCGTGTCATACATGTAATTCTTGATCTGCCAGAGCGTCGAACCGTCGGTAAGGGTGCGATATTCGGGAAGGCACAAATACGCGTTTTCGCCGGTCACGTCCACCTGCGGCTGAATGCCGAAATAATCTTTCAGAAGCGCCCCGTATATATCATAGCGCCATTTCCATGGAAGCACGTCGGGTTCGCCGTTCAGTGTGCTGTCGGGTTTCATGTCGCCGAACGAGTAAAGGAAGATGCAGGCTTTCGCCGCGCCATGATCCTTGACGACCACGGCGGGTGTCCTGCTGTCGTTGTCAACGAATACGGACCCGGAAGGCGTGGTCGAAGGCAAGCCCATGTCGCGATACAGGAACAGATCTTCCGCGCTGAAGCGTCCATCGCCGCTCCCGTAGTCAACGCAACGCACCAGCACTCTTATGAACCTCGTCCCCTCGGGAACAGGGACTGTTGCCTGCACCGGAATCCACGTATCAACCGGCGAAGAGGCGGTGATCATCGGCGCCGTGTAGGTGGCCAGCACCTGCGTTTGATCGTCCGTCTCCCGGAATTCGATGATGATCGCTCCACTCTTGCTGCCGCCCCGCAAAGGATCCGTGCCCGGATGCAACAGCCAGCCGCCAAAGGTCACCAGATCGCCTTGCGAGAAACCTCGCGTGACGTCCTGCCAGATAAACCCGTCAAACCAGAATTGCCAGGAATTGGCCGCGCCCTGTGTTTGCAGGAAATGCAGAGGGTCAACGCTGTGCTCATCCGCGTTATGCTGGAGCCAGTCATACGGGCATTTATCCTGGCTGGAACCGTTCAGTCCGGGGTTGCTGAGCATATTCACGCCCGGATTGTACAGCGGGTCGCCGATGCGAATAATCTTTCTTCCCGTCCAAGCATTGGATGGCGCGATGGCATCCACCTGATACTTGACCCACGCATCCGTGGCTCCGGTCAGATGCGGGCTTTCATCCACGCCCAACCATTCGCCGTCTTCGTCATACCATTCGATCGCAATGTGGGCTTCCGTTTCGACCAGCGGGTCCACGCTGTTGGCGCGCAGATAGGCGCTGTGGGTATATCGCCCAAACGGCACCACCGGGAAGTCGGACCACATCCCTGCATCGCCCCACATCTGCACCACGTTGCTTCCATCGTAGGCCCAATCCAGATCGTTGCGCACATGCGCCTCTCCCCATGTGCCATCCCACCGCAATACGTGCGTATCGCTATCTTCGTAGCTCGCGTTACGCAACGTGTCCATCGTGGCCCAAACGGTTCCGTCGGTCACCTTCACCTGATCACTGTACTTCCAGACAAACGGCCAGTAGTGATAGTCAACCAACGCATCCGGCGCATTCTCGTTGAAGTCCACTTCGAGCAAGCGCCAATACCAGGATACATAGTGTTTCGTTCGTTGCGGGGCTTCGAACCCGCCCGGATCGGTAATGTCTATACCGAACAGAGCGCTGAGTTCGGCAGCCGCTTCCAGTCGCGACCATCCATTTGGATTCTGCATACCGGGAAGATCCGCGCCGGCCAACACATGCACTCCGTCGGGTATAACCACCGTGCGCAGGTAATCGAGCACGGAGAGTCCAGACCCCGGAACCTCTTCCTCGACGCGCATATTGCGCGGCAGGATAATGGCCTTGAAGTTGACATGAACGCCGGCCGCCAATTCGCTCAAGTTGATAAAGTTGGGCTCAAACCCAAGGCGTTCAAGCCCCCCCGCGAGTTGCTGCATTTCGCACTCATAGCGGTTGTATTGAGAGTCATTGGCGTCCGTCCATAGAAAGGCAATGTCCGGTGTGGGATCCTCGCTCCCATGCAGGATGTCCTGAATCCGAACCTGTTCCATCAAACGGAACGCTTCCGTGGAAGTCCAGAGCGCCGGCTTGACACGGCGATCGGCATACACGATGCCGAATCCTTTCTCGCGGTCCGTGATATAGGGACGATCATGCCAGGCAAAGATGTGGGTTCCAATAGCGCCCGCCACAAGGCTTTCCCACAATGCATTCCGAATCAGCGGGCCCTGCCGGAATATGTCCATCCCCGGCCACATGGTTTCCGAACTGGTGAACCCGGTCTCCGTGTACAGCACGGGAACGCCCGCCACCTTCTTCGTGAAGGAAATCCCCCAGTGCCCGTTCTGCGACTCATGCCCCAAAACGGACCACGGGTAGTTGTTCACGCTGAAGAAATCAATCGGCGCTCCGCGCGCGGCCGCGGCCGCCGTGATCTTGCCACGATCCTCCGCGTGGTAACGCCAATCTTCTTCGCCCCACTGCATGCCCACGGTGGAATACGAAATCAAGTGGTTCGGATCGGCATTTTTTGCCGCGGCCGCGCTCAAGGCGGTGAAGTCTGCCACGGAATCTTCGCGGAACTGAATCATGTCCGCCCAAATGGCGCCTTCAACACCGTAGGCACGGTACTCTTCGACAAACCTGATGTCGTCAAAACTTGCGAAGGCGCTACCCCACGCGGCATTCGCGGCCGCAATGACGCCGTACTTCGCCTCGCACCAATCGCGAAACGCCTGCTCGGTTTCCGGATCGTAACCGTCCAGCAAACCGCTCCATAACCCGAGATAGCCGTATTCGTTGCCTACGATCCAGCCCACAATGGCTTTGTTATCCTTATAGCGATTGCACACCTGATAGATCCAGTTCGAGTACTGCGCCCTTGCCTCAGGGTGCTCGAAATTGATGATATCCGACTGCCAGCGATTGGTGTGCATAATACCCTCGGCATCCTTTTCCGGGGGATGTTGCGTGTACCATTCGTCCGGAAACCAGTTTGGCGGCCACTGGTAACCAATCAGCGCAAATATGCGCAACCCGCGTTGTTCACACGCTTGGACGAAGTAGTCGTAGTTCTCCCAACTGAAAACATCGTCCTCTTCTTCAATGTGTTGCCATACCATGTCAATGCGCACACTGTTCGCGCCCATTTTCACCATTTCATCCAGATCGTAATCAATCTGCTCAAACGTCTGCCAGACGCCGAGCGGCCGATTCCACGTCTGATACGCAATGCCGTGCGGAACCCATGGGTCACCGGTGGTGGAATCGTAGAAGTACCCGTCCCGCAACTGAATGAATCCCGGCTGCGGTTGCTGCTTGACGGAAATCGGCGTGACCAACTCGGCGCTCAGCGGCACGCTGTTGTCGGCTGTTACGGTCGCCCGGTTCCGCAACTCAAGCCCATCGCCGGAGACCGGCACGCGGCCCTCGACGGTGATTTCGACAATCCCTCCCGGGGCAAGAGCCCCCAGGCTCCACGCATCGCTTCGCCCTTCGTCCGCGGCAGGAAGCACACGCATCAGAACGAAACGCCGCGGATAGGATTCTCCTACCACGACATTTTGCGCGACCGCATCGGAGGCGTTTGATACCGTCAGCGTGTAGACCAGCGTTTCACCTGGTGACACGCCGGGTTTGTCGGCACTCATATGCAACGTCAGCAAGGCCGGTACCACATGGATGTAGTCCGATTTGACAACATATCCGACCTCCGCCGCTGCGCTCGTAACCACGAGAGAGACGGTATAGGCGCCCTCCGTTGAATATGTGTATGTCACAGACGCAAGGTCTTCGCCCTCCAAGTCAAACACTCCATCCCCATCGAAGTCCCACTTGTAAGCGAGGGCCTCCGTGTCGTCCCCCATGACATAGGCCGTGAATTCCACATCCAGAGGCGCAGCCCCCTTGCGCGGCACTCCGCGCAAGTCGGCCCGCAACGCTCCGCTACTCCATAACTCCCGAAAGACATGATACGCTTCGCGCGGCTCCACGCGATCAACGCCTTCGTCGCCGGGCAGCACCCGGACGAGACCAAACCATTCCTCGTTGATAAAACCGTCCGGATGACCGGCGGCCGGCGTACCACAGCCTCCCTGCTCGCATGGAAGATTGTCTGGGCACGAAATGCCGGCACTGCCCAGAGCGCCTTTCCACCATTGATCACTGTATTCGGTAATGGAACCCCCTATGCACGGCGGACTGGCCTCAATCTCCGCCCATAATGAAGCCGCGTAGAGGGCTTGGTAAGCCGGGCCGGCCGATTCGTATTCGGCGCCGGCGTTGTTGTCATAGGCGTCAATTCCGAATTCGGACACGAAAAGAGGTTTGGCGCTGACGCCCGCGTAGAGATTGAAGAGACCGCCGAACGAGGCCCCTCGATAGACCTGCACACTCCAAAAATCCAAATCAGGAACCAAATAATTGTTGTCTGCAATCGTTCGGATGAGTTCGATATCCGCCAGTGGCGTTGTAACAGGGTGCCTGTTCTCGCCCTCTTCGAGATGGGCCACTTGAGCCAACTCGTTGATCAAACCATAAAGCTCTTCCGGAGCATAGACCGTTGCGTCGCCATAGGCATCGGGACTGTTCAGTTCATTGCCGAGCATCCACATTAGAACGGCCGGGTGATTCTTGTATGCAGCCACCAGCGTTCGAAATGCTTCCTTGATCGTCTCGCGCCCGGCCTGGGTGGAGATATCAACGAATCGGTGTTTCCCCATTTCAAACGGAATGATCACAAAGATCGGATCCACACCGTCATTATAGCACTGATTCAGAAAGTCCTCGTGATCCATCCCCACGCGCCAAGACCACAACCGAATCGCATTCACACCCATCTGTCTCAGCAGCGGCAAATCCCGCTCGTAAATATCCTTGCAGTCCAATGTGAAATAATCGCCGCCTCGACCTCGCGTTTGCGGATCATCGCATATCGGGACCGGGGAATAACCAACCCCTCTTACTGTAAACACTTGTCCATCTACGTACAAGCGCCCAGTCTCAATTGTAACTGTTGTCGCGCCGCCGGCAACAACAAGCCCAAGAAAGATGGCGAGAATCCCCAATAAACAAAAACCATTCTTACCGCTTGGCCTTGGAGAACTCCTCATGGCAACAACCTCCTTTACTACCAACAGCTCTTGTCTTACAGTCCGGGCACGTTCCCGCACCCTGAAGACAGCATCAACGAAAAGGCGCTTTTCATGGTTATATATTGTAATACAATAATCAGCCGGGGATGTAAAGCATTAATTGTATAACAAATAATGCAATTGGGGGCGGCGAAAAAACGCGCGGACGGGAGCGAAACAGCTAAAATGCAGGGTTGGAATCCATGGTCTAAACGTTACCTTTCTTTCATGTGAACTCAGAAGTTGCCACAAAACAGGATCTTCGACCGGGAGAACGGGTCAACGGTCGTTACCTTCTGGAGCGCGCGCTCGGGCACGGAGGGGGCGGACTGGTGTATCTGGCACGAGACCTACTCAAGGGCGGGCAACCTATCGCACTGAAGACATTGCATCAAGCAGAACTGACCGACGAGCAGATAGCCCAGTTGACCAACGAATTCAAGGTCATGACGACCTTGGCGCATCCGAGCCTGGCCGCGGTTTATGATTTCGCTCTGATCGAGGGTTCAGGGTCATATTTCTTCACGATGGAGTACGTCCCCGGCAGAGAACTCACCGATGCGGCAAAGCATACCGACTGGCGAGGCATCCTGGAGTGGATAGTTCCGGTGTGTCGAGGACTGGCCTACATGCACAGCCGCGGAATCATTCACTTTGATCTTAAGCCGGCCAACATCATTGTCACCTCTGAGGGAACCGTAAAAGTGTTGGATTTCGGTCTCTCGGGCGCGCGCACGCAGCAGGACGAACCCGGCAGAATCATGGGAAGTCCGGCCTATATGGCTCCCGAGCTGATTCTTTCGCCTGCAACGGCGGACCACAGAGTGGATATCTATAGCTTGGGTATCGTCCTCTATCAGTTGCTGACCGGAGAGCTTCCCCACAAAGCCACCACCATGATTGATATGTTGCGCGCACACTGCAGCGTGCCCATTACGTTCAGTGGAGCTGATAAAAAAGTCGTGCCCGCCTGGCTTCAGCGTGTGCTGTTAACAATGTGCGCGAAAGATCCGTCTGACCGCTTCAGAACGGCCAACGCGATAATCGAAGCGATCAACAGGGAAGGAAACCTGACTTTTGAGGTCGAAACCAGACAGACCCGCGAGAGCTATGTGTTGTCGAGCCGGTTTGTCGCCCGCGAGGATTTGGCCCGGGAAATCGTCGGGCATGTAATTCAATCTCTTAAAGAAGATTCGAAAGCGCTGCCCCCATTATTCGCCGTGGGGGTCAGCGGCATCGGCAAGTCGCGATTACTGCGCGAGGTGCGTTATGCTCTTCAGATATCCCGTCACCGGTTCATCGACTGCAATTGTTATGAAAGTTCGTTTTCGGAATTTGCCCCGATCATGGATGCGGTGCGACACGTCACGGCCCTGATGGAGACGCTGGGCGAACAGGAAACAATCAATCGGCATGCATCGGAACTGGCGCGGATGGATCCGCAACTGGGTGAAGCAAAAAAATGGACCCCATCGCCTCCTTCGGATAACGCAGAGGTGGATCGTCAGCGCATGATCCAACATGTGGCGGATTTCATTCTGGACGCGGCAAGCGTTAGAGGTTTTGCGCTGTGCGTCAATGATCTGCATTGGGCACTGCCGGGATCCGCGGACGTTCTTGCCTTTCTGCTGCAACGACTGGACTCCCGGCGAAAGGCGGGAGAGATCGTGCGGTTCTGCCTGCTGGGATGCTATCGGGAGGACGAGATCAATAGCGCTCCAATAGCCACCCTATTGACGGCGCTACGGAAGAATGACCATATACGGGAGCTCTTCCTGCCTCCTCTTCCGTCTGCAAACGTGGGGCAATTGTTGGGCTCAATGCTGGGGCTGGAAAGTCCCCCTCCGGCCTTTGTTGAACGCGTGCATGATGAATCAGGGGGAAACCCTTATTTTGTCGAGGAAATCATGCGGACACTGGTCGAAAACGGATCCGTGTTTCTTGAGAATGGCCGATGGGCGACCTGTACGGATTTGGAGACGCTCGAATTGCCGCACTCTGTAACAGACGCTCTGCTGAAACGTTTTGCAATGCTCGACGAGTCGCACCGGCGCGTGCTTGAGTTGATGGCCGCTCATGCGCAACCCTTTGAGATCAAGGCACTACAAAGCGTTGTGGGCGGAGAACTGGAAGATTTATACCGGCAGTTGAGCACACTGGCAAATAGGCGTATGGCTACGCGCATGGAAGGCAAGGGCTCGTCATACCGGGTGGCACACGACCGATTGAAGGAATCGATATACGACGCAATTCCGACAGCGCGCAAAAAAGCGCTGCACAGCGCTTTGTTGAGCGGACTGGAGACCTTTCACAGAGACTGTCCTGAGGATGCAATTTACGATCTTGCGCGGCACGCATGGGAGGCGGGCAACTCGGAGCGCGCATTGAAGTACTCACTCCAGGCGGGTGAAAAAGCCGGACGGGAGTATGCAAACAAGCTTGGCATTCTCTTGTTTCAGCGAGCCCTGAAACTGCTTCCGAAACACGGGCGGAATGAGCGCAGGCTCGACGTTTTGGAAAAGCTGGGCGAGATGCATTTTCTGACCGGATCGTACAGCAACGCACTGCATTATTATGGCGAGGTGTCCAATACCGCAAGCGATTCGTTGGCTCAAGCCCGACTCAAGCGCAAGTGCGCGCTGGTTCACATGACTTGCGGCGCATTGGAGACGGCGGAGACATTGCTTCTGGAAGCGGTCCGACTGCTGCGGGGTGATCTCCCGACCTCAAGAATGCACCATGCATGGATGCTCCTTAAACACAGCGCCATTCACTTGCTGCACCGATTTACACCTTCCCTCATCCGCCATGTGTATGACGAACAGGATCGGATTCGCCTTAAAGAGCTCAGTGATGTCTGTTTGAGATTGTCGTATGTCTACTATTTCAAGAGCGCCCCCCAGTTTTTCCTTCTAACGTTGATAAGCTCCAACACGAACGAACGCCTGGGCGAATCGCCCCAACTCTGTCATGTTTACAGTATTCTGGGGATGTTATATGCCAGTCTCGGATGTTCGCGCGCCGCTCAACAATATGGGGAGAAAGCAATCTCAATGGCTGAGCGGCTTTGCCTTCCCCTTCAACTGGGTCAAGCTTATGAATTTCGCGGTATGAGCCTCTTTTTTGAGGCCCGGTATGAAGAAGCGCGCACGGTATTGCAGCAGGCACGGCGCATTCTGAGCGATTGCGGCGACATGTACGAACTCGAGGTTTGCTATGTTCAGTTATCGCTCTGCAACGAATACCAGGGGCGATTTGCTTCCGCCTTGGCCGAAACCGAAAAAGGCATCAGCCAGATACCGATAAAAGACGCTTTTCTCGTGGGGAAACTGGTGCTCATGCAGAAAGCGATAGTGAAAGCAAAGCTGGGTCAACTCGACAAGGACTTGCGGGATCAACTCGAGACCCTCTTCAAGACGTGCAACCACCATCGGGACCTTCTCACCTCCGTCGGGCTTTATGCGCTCACCGGCGAGATCTTCTTAATCGAGCGTAACGCACACCAGGCTATCCAGCGTCTGGAGCATGCGCGACAACTGATGGAGCAGAACTCAATGTTGCAGGGACATCTTGCCGGTGTTCACGCACTGCTCGTTCGTGCTTACTGGGATCGCTTCTTCCGCGCATACCGCATGGACAGACAGCCGATGCCTCCTTCCGAGCGCAAGCTTCTGCGACAATTGGGGCGGAAGGCGCATCGGATAGGGCGCAGCCATCCAGATTATTTCAGTACCGGATTAATAGCAAAAGGGTTGAGCCTTTGGTTGAACGGTCGGGTTCGAGCTGCCCGTCATTGTTTCAGGCGAGGTCTTGAATCGGCCCGACAACAACAGGCCAACATGTGTCTTTCCGAAGGCTACTATGAGGCTGGTCGCTGTCTGATCTTGTCGCCGGCGACGAAAGAGGAAGGGCTCTGCTATCTGCGTCAAGCCGAGAAGCTTTTTGCCGAACAAGAGTACCGCCCCTGTCTGGAGCAAACACAGGAACTCCTCCGCAAAGAACAGGCGGATGTAAAATCGGAAGCCACCTCTTAATTGGAAGGGGCTTGTGCGCATCTTCTTCTTGACCGGGTTGCCCGACAAGTGCAAGCATGCCCGACAAGGGGGGGACAAACAAATAAGGAGGGTTGCATGCGTTGTCTTCATCGGTTGTTTGTATTGTCCATAACGGTTACTCTGGCGGCACAGACTGTATGCGGAGCGGGTTTTGCATTGTTCGAAGGAAGTGCCCGCGGCTCAGCGCTGGTGGCGTTAACGGCTCGAGCCGATGATCCTTCAGCCATCTACTACAATCCCGCCGGCATCACCCAGATGGAAGGCGTACACATGCTGGGCGGCGCTCTTTTCTATATGCCCGTTGCGGATGTGGAAGTCGAAACCCCAATGGGGCCGGTAACGACTTCGTCAAAGGACACGCGCTGGGCGGTGCCACACCTGTACGGGACGTGGCAAATGAACGATCGGGTTTGGGCTGGCCTCGGTCTTTATTCGCGTTTCGGCCTCGGAACCGAATTTGATGAAGACTGGCCGGGCCGCTTCAACAGTTATAGCACGGAACTGCAAACCCTGACCTTCAACCCCAACATCGCACTTAAGTTGCACGACAAGATTTCTGTGGCCGCCGGGGTCTCTGCCATGTGGTTCGATTTGACAATGGAGCAAAAGCTCCCCGTTCTGGAAGACGAATTGAATGTCCGCTTTACAGGAGATTCGATTGGCTACGGCTACAACGCCGCCGTTCGATATGAAGCCCTGAATTGGCTTGCCCTTGGCGCGTCATATCAAAGCTCTGTAAAGCAGGATTTGGACGGGACTATTGATGCCGGCATCGGAAAGAGCACCGCTTCGGGCTCAATCAAGCTACCCGACATGCTGTTTCTAGGCGCCGTGGTAAAACCGGCAGCCAATTTAAGCGTTGAAGCCGGCGCAATATATAGCGGCTGGAGCAAGTACGATGTGGAGAAGATAGAGATCAAGGATCCCTCGTTATTGGGCACACCCGAAATAGTCACGGAAAAAGATTGGAATGATGTCTGGCTATATTATGTGGGATCGGAATACGGCCTGACCGACTCTTGGGATATCAGGCTGTCCTACGCATATGTTCCTGAGGCAGGGCCTGAAAGAACCGCGGATTACACCCTTCTTGGAAATGATTGCCATACGTATAGCGTGGGATGCGGATACCGCGCACATAGCTGGCGCCTTGATCTGGCTTATTCATATGTTTGGATCAAAGATCGGTCGCTCAACGCGCGTATCGAGGAAGGCGTTCTGGATTCGGAATTCAAAAATATGCGCGTTCATGTAGTCGGCGTTAGCTTGACGAAAGAACTTTGATTCTCGGCAGGTTCAATACACGCGTACTCTTTGATGCACGAGTTGCATAAGCAATTCGCGTGGTATTATTTGGTTTCTTTTTTATCGAAAACGGCATTACGCACCAGGTTGGAGAGCGTTGTTTTTTCGTCGGCCGCCATTTGGCGCAGCAATGCTATTTCGTCCTGGCTCAAGCGTAAAGATACCGTCTCAACCAACCTCTCGCTTGCTTCTTTTCGCGGTCGGCCTCGCTTTTTCTTTTTCATGATAAGGCATCCCCTTTTGCCGTATCCTATTCGCCATATGCGCGTTTTGCAACCGTCGTCATAGCAGATTGACCCCATCGCCAGACAGTATCGGCTTAAAAAAGGCAACCCCAACCCCGCCCTATTTATTGTAATACATTAATGCTTGCCTTTAGACTGACTCTGTTGTACACGGACAACGATCATCAATAATGGGTGGTGATCAAACGACGGTAAAAAAGGAGGGAGCAGATGAGACGATGGGTTGCGCTGGTTGTTTCGTTTGTGATTGGGGTAGTACCGTGCGCGGTGTGGGGTGGTCCTCTGGCCAACGGTGAGATGTCGGTCGGATCCGGAGGAGATTCGACACCCGATCAATGGTTCGGGTGGAATGATGGAAATGCCGATCCCAACTATACAACGTATCGTTCCGCACCGAACTCTTGGGCCTTCTGGGATAACGCCGGCTTGTTCCAGGACATCTATTCAACGTATTACGACCCGGCCTCGCCCTCTTTCTATGTGGGCGACTGGGTACAGATAGGCGGCTATTTGTACATGCCCGGTTCGGATCCTCTCGGCAGATGGAGCTATGGTTTGATTCACGCAGAGTTTTGGGACACATCGGCGCCTTGGGATCCTGTCCATATCGGTACTGTGGAATGCGGTCGCATCGACTCGAATTCCGCATCCGACCAGTGGCTGTTCAGGTCCAAAACACTATGTGTCCCAAGCGGCGCCACGATGATCCGCGTTATTGCGCGCTTCGACCCCACCTACGGTTCTCCGGAGGGGACGTTCTTTGCGGATGATCTGTTCTTCACGAATCTGAATGTGAGCGATGGAAGCCTGAACCTGCTCCAGAACCCTCGTCTGAATGGGATTCTGAACGCGCCGGACTTGTGGCAGCAGTGGAATGACGGCTCCCACGACGCATGGTTCGATGCATATATGTCCGAGGAGAACTCCTGGTGTTTCTGGTGGGACGGCGGCTTGTACCAGGACGTGGCGGCCCCTGCATGGGCGCCGGGATTCCAAGTCGAATACAGCGCTTTCTTTCTGCATCCGTCCTGGGACTCTTTGCGTAGCGGAAGCAAGCGCGGAGTCGTGTGCATCGAACTATACGATGGCGAATCTTTGCTCGGGTCCTACGAATCGGCGACGAGCATCAACGCATCGAGTCCGACCGACGTATGGGTCCCTATATCCGGCAGCATCCTGCCACCGACCAATTCCACTACGGCCCGCGTCGTAGTTCGATGTTCCGACTGGTGGAGCGGCGACGGGCGTTTCATGGCGGATGACGTGGCGTTACGCTACCGATCCATTCCGATTACAACGACCACGCCGCCGGTGATTGCCTCCGGATGCGCCTCAGCATACATTGTGCAGAACAATCCCGCGGTGGCTTACTGGACATACTCGTCCAACCTGTCGACTGCGAACTTGGTTTATGCCCGATGTTTGAACTCGGAGGGCACGGGCGCATGGACCAGCAAAGTCATTCACACCACCCAGGCATACACGTGGGGCGCGCCATTCCCGTCGCATGCCATCGTCAACGGCACACCGGCCATGGCTGTCCGAAACTACCCAAATGACGGGGACCTTTACTACTTCCGCTGCTCGACCGCCGATGGTATGGGTGCATGGACATCGGTGGTAGTTGATGTGACAAACTTCAATACAGGAGTCAATGCCACGCTGCTGATGGTAAACGGCAAGCCCTCGATATCTTCCCTCTCCGATCGCGCCGGGGTGTCCGCGCGCGAGATCCGGTATTACCGGAGCAGCACCTCGGACGGCGTGGGGTCGTGGACAGGGCGCACCCTGGCGGTCGGGCCGTCCAACATCAACACCAGAACCTGTATAGGGAATATGGCTCTTATTGATGGGAAACCCGCCATTGCCTATCATGATGGCTACGGGTCCATCCGTCTACTGCTATCTACAAACGTTAATGGAGACGGTGTATGGAGAACGAATCTTGTCGAGTCATTCACCAACACCTACCCACGCCAACCGCATCTATACACTGTGTCCGGCCGGCCGGCTGTGGCCTATGTGGTGGATACCAATACACTCCGTTATGCAATTAACTCTTCGCCCGAGGGGACAGGGACATGGAGTATTGTAACGGTTGCTTCGGATGTCACCCGCGAGGTGCGTCCGGAATGGAGCAACGGCGAATGGCAATACCCCGTCAAGCTGTCCGCCGACAACGACGGGAAGCCGGTTATCGCCTATGTCGCCACCGGCGAACTGGACTTCCATGTAGTTGCCTATGCCGTGAGTTCCACAACCGACGGCCTGGGCAATTGGACCAGCTATAAACTGGCGCAGGGAGGCTTCATCGGTTCGCTTCTGCAGCATGACAACCGTCCGTTGATCGTTCATGAGGGCTTCTGGGGTGTACGTCTGACACGGTGATCAACCGCATGTAAATGCGCGCCCGGTTCTTTCCCTCCGCATTGGGAAGCCGGGCGCGCAATGGGGAGCAGCGCCTCCGCATATTCGTTACAGGAAACGTCCGGCGAGCAGGAAAGCTCTTTCAAAGCGCATTGTTGTCGCCGATCAAAACTCCGCCTGAATCCGGTAGTAAACGCGATCAAGGGTTTCCACGGTGTCGGTATAGGTATTCCCGGGCGGCGTTGCCGCCATGTTCGTCGCCACCGCCTCAAACCCATTCGCCAAATCCTCGCACCGATAAATCGTGTATATCCGGTTGGTCGCACTCGGCCACTGTAGAACAAAATCACGGGCGCCAACGGCATCCGCACGAACAGCCAATTTCGATCCAGGATCGAACTCATCCGTGCCCGCTATCCATTCATGCCAGTCCGATACCCCATCCCCGTCGCTGTCGCGGATCATCGCCCGAGCGCGATAATTTTCGGTCAGCCGAATATTGCGATAATACACGCTCGTGGCCTGCCCGTTGGTCGCCTGGTTCGCAACGACAATGCCATACATGTTGTTCGTGGTATAACGACCGACCGGAATCTCGTAATGCCGCCACCCGCTCCCCGAATAATTGTGGTATACTTGGTTGCTGAAGCTTTCCGTACCGTACACTTGGAAAAAAATCTCCGGCCCAAAGACGGACATGTCGCCGTAACCCCGACCGGTCATTCCGATCCCGTTGATTTCGCCTTCCTCTCCGTCGCTCATGAAATCGAACTCAAGGACGGTATTCGGTGTTACCTGGTATGAAGCACCCACCGAAGGACCGGCATAAAGCCACTTCCAGTTCCAACCCCAAAGCCGGATCATGCGACCATCACCCGGAATGTGGGTCAGCGCATCAAGAACCGTATAATTCGTCTTGTTCTTGTCATGGGTCGCTTCGCAATAACCTCCAATACCGTTCAGCTTTTTGTGCATCGGACCGCCCGATCGAAGATACACGTCATCCACAAAGAATCGGCCGGCGCCGCTGGATGCATTTTGGCAGCGAATTACCAGCCGCGCGGTTGTGGCGCCCTCGGGAAAGACGGTTCCGCCTTCGCAGAGGATCCATGTGTCTGGCGCGCTGTCCCGGTTGATCGAGTTCGATGCGGAATGCGTGGCCAGGAGTTGATCGCCGGCATATATTTCCAGTTCGATCACCCCGCTTTTCTCGCCATTCCGAAGCGCATCCCAACCCGGCGTACGCAGATACGCACCGAATGTAATCGGATAGTTGGGATCAATTCCTTCTTCCACATCCTGACAGATGGCACCATCCAACCAGATCGTCCATGAATTGCCGGGCGACCGATATGTGTTCGTCTCAGCGCTGTGCGCCCCGTCGTTCCATTGGCGCCAACCGACAGGCACCACCCCCGAGCCGGTCAGCACAGGATTGACCAACACGTTCGACTCGTGGGCGAGATTTGCAAGGAATGCATTGTCGGCAATGAACCGCCCGTTGCCATACTCCCAGCTGTGCTGGCGGATTTCGATGCGCGCCCGGACTGCGTTTTCAGGCACAAGCGACCGGTTGTGAGAGAATATCCACTCGTTAAGATTGGTTCTCCACTGCCAGTTCTCTCCTGTGTTGGTAGCCTTGAGGTAAGGCATGGCCCAGTTATTATTGAGAACCTGTCCCTGCGCATTATAGAAAACAAGGCGCATTTGCGAAGCAGGGATCGCTGTGTCAAAGGGGTCCGAGCCGGGCTGTAACACCCAGCAACCGAACATCAGTGTATCGCCGGGCGCAAAACCATTCGTCACATCCTGATAGATTCCCCCTTCGTCCCATACCGTCCACGCATTTGGCGCGGTCAGGTATTGATTAGTCTCGGGGCCTATGGCCTCGTCCCAATGCAACCAATCAACAGGCGCCAACCCCGACTCATGCTGGAGGCTGCTATTGCGCAGGAAATTCGGAAGGTGGGTTCGGTTTGTCAGCGAGAGATCGTCTACCAGAAATCGGCCACTGCCACTCGCGCTGTCCACGCAGCGGACGGTCAAACGCGCCTTGGTGGTGTTGGATGGCGCAACCCCCTCTGCCACCGCATAGATCCACGTATCGCGCGGCGAGTCGGCATTGATAACCGGCGGCGCCGCGTACGTAGACATGAGCGTATCCCCTGAATAAAAAGACAACTCGATGATTCCGGACTTGGCTCCTTCACGCAGCGGATCAGTTCCCGGCGTAAAAAGATAGCCGCTGACCCGGATGGTTTCGCCGGGGTAGATATCATACAGAACATCTTGATGAATGCTTCCGTCGGCCGAAAAAGACCAGGCGGTCGAAGCGCTGCGCCATGTTTGAGTCTCCGGCGCGTGCGCTTCATCGTTCACAGAGGTCCAGGCTGTCGGCGCTTCGGCCGAACCGCTCACATTCAACGCGCCGTTGACGAGCAAATCGGGCGATGGAAACGCCATGGACTCAAGCCGCATGCCCGCTACAGACCACGCCACACAGATGACAACCAGAACAGAATTGCGCATACTTAACCCCTCTCTGCGAGGGACCGTTCCCGCGCCTCCTCCCGCTACTATCTTTTTACGCAATTCGCGTCAAGGGCTATTGCGCTTTTGGATAGCCAAGCATGTTGCCGGAGCGCTTTCCGACTATTCCGTGGATAAACTCATTGAGCGTTGAGCAACACCTCGGCCCCACGGACCTCCGCGTATCCGGAACCCCGGGCCGTTCCTGTCATGCGATGGGGCTGCAAAGCTATAAAGTCGTCAGGCCTTATCGAGCCGCCACAAGCACCTTGAACCAGCGGAAACCGTGCACGGGGTGGATCGTCACGCGCCGGAACCCCGCGTCAAGGCACAGCTTCTTCCACTGCCGCGCGCTGACAGTATACTCGCCTTGGTTGAGGATGTGCTTCTTACCGTTGTCGTACATGCGGCTCATCCCCGCGACGCCGCCGTCCTTCAGCGCGAGCATGATCTCGGACATGACGTACGGCAGCATCCGCGCCAGCCGTTTCGGGTCCGCATGATCGCCCGTCGAATCCACGTCAATCTCCCCGAGCACAAAACGCCCGCCGGGTTTCAGGACCGCGCGAATCCGCTTCACCATCGGGAGCTTGTTCTTTACATGATGGAGCGCGACGGTTGAAGCGACGATGTCGAACGACTCTTTCGGAAAACGCAGGGCCGCCGCGTCCTGCCGGACGCACCGGATGCGCGAACCGAGGTCCAGCGCGGCGATTTTCTCCTCGAACAGCTTCAGCATGTCGTCCGAGCTGTCAGCCGCCGTGATCCGGCAATCCGCTCGTTTCAGAAGCTTCAGCGAAAGCAACCCCGTACCGCAACCGAGGTCCAGCACGCGGTCGCCTTTCTTCACGCGCGACACGCGCACCGCCAGGTTCAGCAGGTCGTGATGCCGCTTCACTTTCCCGAGCGTCTTGTCGTACTCGTTCGCCCAGTTTCCGAACCACTGCCGCGTAATATGCTTTTTCATCTGCTCACTCCCTCATTCCAGCGCAAGAACATCGCCGCCCATCAAGCCGGCTCATTAATACACGAGCGGCAAAAGAATGGGAATTTTCCAATGATTGGAAAAAATTCCGGACACTTTTCCAGGCATTGGAAAACCCGGTTTTTCAATCGGGCAGTTCGCGGACACGGACGCGGTAAAAGATCGTCGCTTCCGCCGCGTGCGTTTGATCGGTGTAGATATTCTCCGCGGGCGTCGCGGGAAGATCCGTCGCAATGGGCGTGAATCCGTCTTGAAGGCTTGCCGACCAGAAGATGCTGTACACGCGATTTGATGCGCTGGGCCAGCGAATGACATTGCCTCCTTCAGCACACGCGCCGCCAATGCACTCGGCCCGGAAAACGGATGCTTCATTGGTCGGGCTGCATCCCGTAAGCCACTCTTCAAAGTTGGTCTGCCCATCCTCGTCCGCATCCTCGCCTGCATCCGCGTTCGTCACTCCTCCGAAATGCTCCAGCTCCCACCAATCCGGAATGCCGTCGCCATCCGTATCCACCGCGCCGATCTGAACTCCATCGAACTCCACAAGACAAAGCGTTCCGTCGTTGTGGCTGCACACCGGCATCCCGATCATCAACGTGTCGGGCAAATTGGTGAACACCTGGCTTCCGCGCTCGGTCCAGTGCGTTCCATCCTCCGAAGTGTATCCCGTGATCACCTGTCCCCATCGCGCAAGCTTGACCCAATATGGAGCGAGCGCGCCCGTATTGTTGGCCTGCTCTATCCCGCCGCCTTCGGCCGGCCGCGCCATGAATTGCCAGCGGTTCCCCGGCGTGATCGCCATCAACGCGTGGCGCGCCCAGTTCGACGCGCTTTCGCGCATCATCACGCCCGACTTGGCCCACTCATCGGTATATTCCTGCGACACCACGCGCGCCACGATCTGCACGTCTCCCGCGCAGGCCCGGTAAACAAAATGAAACTCGTCTCCATCCCAACCTTCAATGTCCGCACCCGAACCCTGCACGTTGAACACGCCCGCGGTCCACGCCGCCCGCCCCGCAGCGGCAACAGACCCAATATCCGCTTGCTCCCACGGCGCGGGCAGCGACGACGTTACGGCGAATTCCAGCGGAATCGTGACGGACCCGCGCGCAGGATCGTTGTGCGAAACCACCACCTGCGCCGTGTGAACACCGATACCCAGCGTGGCGGAATCGGCCGTCATCAGCACGGAGGTGGATTGACCGGGATCCACCGTTCCGCTCGATACGTCACAGCCAAGCCACAGGTCGTTCCCTTTGAACGAGAGCGCCAATCCGCTGGTGGCATACGTTGTGTTGAACGCCGCCTGGGCATGCGGGCCCGTGCTTGAAGCCTGGATACCGATCGTCGCGGAATTGAGCGTGCCCTTCATGGACAGGTACTGACATACGATTTCGCCGTCCTGCGAAAGGATTACTTGAAACGTGTTGCTTTCCGTCACCCCATACCGCGGCACTCCGAGCCACGACACAATCAACCGGCCCCCTTGCAGCGCGTACCGGATCTGCCCTCCAGCCGCCGGATTCAAATCATCCCAGAACGGCGCAATCGAAGGTCCCGGAATGTAAGCCGACGGCAGCGCCGCATTGTTCCAGTCCACTTCACCCGACTCAAACGAGATCACGCCGTTGGCGCCGATCATGAACTGCTCACGCATCTGGCCGTAATACGGAAACGAGAACCCGATGGGCAACAAGGCGCTCTCCCCGTCGTCCGACAACGTCACGGCCGTTCCGGACCCGGAAATATCAACCCACGAAAAGTCCGGTCCGCCTGACTCATTGCTGTTCTTAAACGTGTAATTGGTCGCCCCCTGTCGCACACTGTCTGTAACAGAGAAAACAAGCGGAGCACTTCCCGTATTTGAGATGGAGAGCCAACCGGATGCGCTTTCGCCCTGGTGGGCGCTGATGGAAAGAAGCGCCGGAGCGACGCCAATGGTTGGAACGCTTTCCACGTTCACAGCGAAAAGATTGGTCCATCCGCCGTCGTCCGAGCGGACAACCAACCGCAACGCCTGCGGCCCGCTCGGACAATCTGGTCGAACCGTCACAACATAGGCTTCCGCGTTGGTGGCCGACGCTCCGGGCGCCAGTGTTCCGTAATCGCGGGATTGTTCGGTCACCATCAAATAGACGCTGTCATTGGTGAGAGAGGCCGAGACATTCGCTGCTTCGCCTCCCCCCGCGTTATCCAGAACGATCGTAAGCCGCGCGGCTTCGCCCGGCTCAATGTAGCCGTCTCCATCGCCCTCCTCCGCGGCGGTGTGCGATTGGATGCGCACATAAGCCGGCGCTTCTCCGCTGACTTCCAGCGTTCCTTCGTAGGGCCGCTTCCCCCATTTTGTGACGGTAACATAAACGGTTCCAGTAACGACCGGATTTAATGTGAAGCTGGCTGTTCCGAGCGCCCCCGTGGTCAGCGCGACCGCATGGATCTGCAGAAGATCGCTGAAGAGACAAACCTGGGAGCCGGCCTCGCCCGTTTGAACGGTCACTTCAGGCGAGCCGAATTCGACAATCGCCGGATGGTTTACACTCTGGATCGCAGGCTCAAGCAAATGCAGATAGGACTCCGGATCTCCGAACAGGTGAAACAGCCTGAAGGTCGTTTCGTGAGCGTAATACTTCTCTCGCATGTACATCTTGCCGAAATTCAGCATCTCTCCCAGTCGCTGCGCGCTGCCGGCGACACCGTAACTGCCGCCCGGCGTGGGCAGATTTTTCGACCAGTTCGGATTGCTGGACGCATTCTGCCATGAGACATAGTTGCTTAAGAACGCCGTGTAAAACCCGTGCGTGAGCCAATCGTTGTACCAAGAATAGCTGGTGTCCACGGGCGCGAACACCGCGTAAGCGCCGCCGTTGGCGTGCTGCAGCCAGGCCCGTGCGAAGTTATCTGATAAATGATACATCCCGCTGTTGCAGTTGATGGAAAAAACGACCGGACGCCGAACCCCGTTCGTCAGCGCGTTGACGTTCGTCGTCCGGAAGTCCGGATCCGCCCAGCCAACACCGTTGACATAGCCGTGATCGCGATGCTGCAGAATAACCACGCCCGCGTTGAGGTTTGAGCTGATGCGGTTGCGCGCGATCGTGGGGGACACAAAATGATCCCACACCCGCGCACCGATCTGGTCGTTCGAATTCCAGAGAAGGGATGCGCTGTTCCAACGGCAGGTCGAGGCGACCCCGTCGGGATTCACGAGAGCCCTCGTGCATGAATAGTCCACGCCGCCCGCGTCCTGTTCGAAAAAGCTGGCGATTAAATCAGCCGTTTCGCAAAACAGGCGGTCAGCCACATTGTTATGATCGTCACTGTCCTGAATTTGTCCCGCGACGCAGATCTTCTGATAGTAGTTGTCCGTGGGCGGTGTCCGGTCCATTAAAAACACCTTCGACAACATGTTGGAAAGGTTCGCCGAACTGGTCGCCGGGATGCGCCCGTAATAGAGGTCGGGCAGATAGTCGGCGGACGTGCGGCAGGCGATGTCGAGATCGGTATACCCATAGTAGTCCGCCGTATCGCTGTTGAAGTAGGCGCCCGCGACTCCGCCGGCCGCGGTGTGATCGCCGATGATCAGCAGATACTCCGGATAGTTTGCCGCACTCAACGCGCGCATGTAGGCCACAATTTGACCGTTGGTCGGCGCGCCCGACGCGTCTATTTCCGAGGTCTTCACAATCCTGACGTCGTACCCCTTGCGCTTCTTCCAGTCCGCGAAGGTTGCGAGGAGCGTGTTGTTGGTGAACTGATCGTCCATCAGGATCATATATTTCGCCGGCGTCCCATCGGCAAATCCGTCCGAAAGTGTTTCGGTTTTGCTTTTTTCCGGAGAAGTGACTTTGTCTCCTGGTTCGGGCATTTTTTCGTAGGCGACGGTCAATTTGAACGATTCGGCGACCACCGCTTCGCTCCGCAATGGATTCGCGCGCAGGGGCGTGAGGTCAATGATCAGTATCCTCCGGTTGCGCATTTGCGAAATGGATTGAGACAGAATATTGCCCTTCGGATAGAACACATCTTCACCATAAACGGCTTCTTCGCGCTGGAATGGCGGACGGGGCGGTTCGGGGGAAACATCCGGCAGGGGAGGTTGCGCAGGCCATATCCTTAATCCTTCGACCCGCCGCTCGACCACTTGCGTCAGTTCGACCACGGGATTCACATCGTGCGGAATTTCCAACATGAGCGTCTTGACGGGAACGGACGGATACCCGACATCCTGCGCTCGGGACCACCCGGGAATTTGAGC